>PPFU01001351.1_pt1 | contig 75765 bp, 73 predicted proteins | sample 1535991 | NCBI WGS metagenome assembly PPFU01 (sample SAMN04901290, study PRJNA319586) | Hypolithon metagenome, whole genome shotgun sequencing project. | isolation source: Antarctic Hypolithon | place: Antarctica: Miers Valley | collected 2014
AGCTCAGCCGGTTAGAGCAGCGGAATCATAATCCGCGTGTCGGGGGTTCGAGTCCCTCCTCCGCTACCAATCGCCGTTTTCGGCAGTTTGGCCTCAGACGTCCCTGGTGATCCATGGACGTCTTTTTTTCGATCTAAATCAATAATTTACATGATCCCTTTGCGCGTCTCGACATCCCGGTAAATCCACCCCAATCCCCCCACGTCGATTTGGTTTTGGGGGTCTCATACCCCAAAAGACCCCCACATTTGAAAAACGCCGAGACCCCCAAACGCCGAGACCCCCACGTACCGAGACCTGTTATGCCTCTTAAAGAACTCGAAGTGAGATACACCGAACGTCGCAGCCGACCGTTCAAACTGTTCGACGGGGCCGGCTTGTTCGTGCTGGTCAAGCCCAACGGCACGAAACTGTGGCGGCTGAAATATCGAATGAACGGCCGCGAGAACACGCTGTGCCTCGGCCAGTATCCGAGTGTGTCGCTCGCTGCCGCACGGATGAAGCGCAACGAAGCAAAGGTGAAGATCAGTCAAGGGATCGATCCTGCCCCCACAGTAGCATCTTCCCCAACCCCGGTAGACGCCATGACGTTCGACGAAGTGGCGCGACTCTGGCATGCCAATCGCGAGGCCGGGCTATGTCCGGCGCACGCCCAACGCGTCTGGCGACGTATGGAAAGGGATGTTCTTCCGATTATCGGCGGGCAATTGATCGGCGAAATCACAGCTCCGATCATTTTGGCGACGGTAAGGCAAGTCGAGGCTCGAGGCGCGCTCGATATCAGCCGCCGACTCAAGCAGGGCATCGGCCAAGTTTTCCGCTTCGCCATCGCGAACGGTTGGACCAAAGACGACCCGAGCGTCCATCTCGCCGGTGCGCTGAAGCCCAAGCCTCGCGTCCGCCACATGCCGCGCGTCGCGTTGCGAGATATGCCCGCGCTATTTCGCGCCATTGGCGACTATGACGGCGAAAACGGTCCTTATCGCCGCGAAGTTACGCGAGATGCACTGACCTTCACACTGCTGACATGGGCGCGCACCAGCGAGACGCGTTTTGCCACTTGGGGCGAGTTCGAGGGTTTGGCCGGTGACGAACCGCTATGGCGAATTCCCGCTGAACGCATGAAAATGCACCGCGAGCATATCGTGCCGCTGTCGTGCCAAGCGGCCGAGCTGCTGCGGCGAAGGCGCTTCGCCTCGGACGAAGCTTTCGTCTTCCCGGGGGAGAAAGCGGGGCAGCCAATCTCGGCCAACACGATGATCTTTGCCTGTTACCGGATGGGCTATCGCAGCAAACAGACGTGCACGGCTTCCGCGGGTTGGCTTCGACCTGGGCCAACGAAGCGCAATGCTATCAGGCGGACTGGATCGAAACGGCGCTCGCGCACGCCGATGAGAATGAGGTTCGCGGTGCGTACAACAGCGCGCAATATCTGGGCAGGCGGCGGCAGATGTTGCAGGACTGGGCGGACCTTGTGGATAGCGCCATCGAAACCAGCGATGCCGTCGGCGCGGTTTTACCCGTCAAGTGAAATAGCCGAGATGTCGGTCCCCTTGGTATCCTTCGCGCTGATCCGCGTGACCAAGGCCGTTACCGTCGGCACGCTCAGGAAATTCATCAGCAACACCATGCTGGTCGCGCTTGCCAGCGAGCGCAGCGGAAGCGGCCAGCCGGAGGCGACGAGTTGCAGCACGGCCAAGACCGCAGTCAATGTCGGCCATGCCGCCAGCCACGCGATCAGGATCTGCCGCCGCTTGGCACGCCACCTTGTCTTGATCCGGTCGATCACGCCGCAGGTTCCAGTCGCTCGGCAGGCAAATAAGCAGCGAAGAAACTTCCGACCGCGTCAGCTTGCGAGGACGCGATAGTGTGACCGAGCCCGCGCACAGGCGCTTCTTGCACCACATAGCCCGCGACACGAAACGACTTTCCGGCTTCGCTGAGACAGGCAAAGGGCACGACCGGGTCGCTATCGCCGTGCGACAAGAATATCTGCGTCACAGCGTCGCTTCGGACAGCAATCGGCGATGCAATCCTGCCAGCGATCGACGCAATGGCGCCTGGGGGGTCGTCGCAATCGGCGAGCGCGAGCGCCATCATCGCCCCTTGGCTGAAACCGCACACTGCAACTCGCTGGGCGTCGAGCGCCAGGTCGCGGCGCTCCGCAAGAATGCAGGCCTCGAGCCACGGGAGCGCCGCCGCGATCCGGGCTGCGCGGTTCGTGTCGGTAACACCGCGAATGCTGAACCATTGACGACCGGGTCCGCCGAAGTCGGACGGCGTGGGCGCATCGGGAATGAGGACCGCACTGGCCGGATTGGCGAATTGCAGCATCCGCCCGAGCGGCATTAGCGACGACGCATCTGCGCCAACGCCGTGCAGGCATAGTATGAGATTATGGGGGGCTGAGCCATCGGACGGCAGCAGGCGAATGACCGTCATTAAAAGGCTCCGAATGCATAGGCGTCCATCCTCAGGACGCCGTGTGTGGTGGAACGATGGAGCGCGCGGGCTTGCGCGTTCGCGCCGCCTGCACCCATTGCCACGAACAAGGGGAGCAGATGTTCTTCGGTTGGATGATTCCTTACAGCATCAGGCGCGACTGTTCGGTAATTGCGCAGCGCGGCGCGGTCGTTCGACAGGATCGCGTCATCCATCCATTCGGCAAATCGCGATACCCAGTCCGGTTCTATCGCTGCCGCGTCATGACGGTGCGGAATGTAACTGCGCAGATCGTGAGTGAACGAACCCGAGCCTATGATAAGCACGCCTTCGCTGCGAAGCGCTTCGAGCGCCTTGCCCATAGCGAGATGGTGATTGACGCCGGCAAGTGTCTGCACCGACACTTGGATAACCGGAATGTCGGCTTCAGGCCAGGCGAGCAGCAGGGGAACCCAGGCGCCGTGATCGAGCCCGCGCCGAACGTCGGTTGCGGCCGACAACCCGGCTGCACGAAGCAGCGAGGCAATGCGCTGCGCCGTCTCGGGCGACCCGGGGGCGGGATAGCGCAGCGCATAAAGCTCTGGTTCAAACCCGCCAAAATCATGGATCGTGTCGTTGGTCAGCGGCGCGCTCACTGTCGGTGTTGCGGTTTCCCAGTGCGCCGAAACCATAACGATCGCTTCGGGCCGCCTCGGCAACAGCGAGCCGAGTCCGCCCAGAAACTGACGGGCCGGCGTCGTGCCGAGCATGAGGTTGGGTGCGCCGTGGCTCACGAAGAGGGAGGGGAGTGTGGACATGTTCTGCTCTCAGGGGGGGGTTGCGACCGGGCGAAATTGCCGCCCGGTCGCATTGGTTCAGCCGTAATAAAAGACTTCGCGGACGATCTTGCCATCACGCCAGGTGCGCACCGCGACCTGATGATAGTTGCGCTCGCCCCACTCGCTGTGCGTGAAATCGAAATGCCAGTGCGAGAAGCTGGTGTCGCCACCGACGCCGGTGGCGAGCACCTTGCCACCACGGAAATCGGTAATCGCAGCGAAAAAGGCCTCTTCGCGATCACGATTGGCATCCTTGCCGATGGTCGGCTCGGCGTCGTTCTCCTGCATGACGACATCGTCAGCATAATAGGTCTCAAAGGCTTGGAGGGCCGTGCCGTTGAGAATGGCATCGTTGAGCGCGCGGTCGAGCTCGGCAATTGAAGACTGGGTCATGAGTTCCGTCCTTTGGATGGTGTCAGAATTATGCAGCGGAAAGCTGGCGGGTGGCAGCAAGCGCGGGCGTCGGTCGCAGCGCGAACGCGCCATCGCCGATAAGCGACTGGACGATCAGTGCGACGGCCCACATGGCGGGAAACTCCCAGCCACCATTGGGATTGGTGAAGAAGAATCCCGCCGAGGCGTGCACCGTGAAAATCGCACCGAGCAAGATCGGCACTAGCGCCAGCGCAACAATCCGCGTGTAAAGGCCGAGGATCAGCGCAACGCCACCGACAACTTCGGCAGCGAGCACGGCATAAGCCAGCGCGCCCGGCACGCCGACAGAATCAAAAAATTGTGCGGTGCCGGTCGGCGTGAACACGAAATATTTGAGGCCCGCATGTGCGAGGAAGAGGCCGCCGAGCGTCGCACGTAGCAGCGTTGCACCATAGTCAGAGAGAGTATCACTTTTCATCATCGTCATCCTTTTGCTGATTGATGATGCCAAACTAAGCCATGCCGATATGTTTGAGTATTGCCATTCTTTGTAGATTGGCTATGCACAAACGCATGAAACGACTGGATCTCCCACGCCTCGACTGGGACGACATGCAATGCTTTTTGGCGATCAGCCGGATCGGGACGCTATCGGGTGCGGCGCAGCAACTCGGCGTCACCCAGCCGACGATGGGCCGCCGCCTCGAACGGCTTCACGACCGCGTTGGCGGGGCATTACTCCAGCGCACGCCGACGGGCTTTGTGCTCACTGCGGCAGGCGAGCGCGTGCTCGCGCATGTCGAGCGGATGGACGAGGAAGCCTTGGCCGTTGGCCGGGCCTTGACCGGTGAGGACGATCGCCTCGCTGGCGAAGTGCGCATCACAACGGTCGAAGCCTTTGGTGCACATGTTCTGGTCCCCGAACTGCCGGTGCTGCTCGATCGCTATCCAAAGCTCGCTATCGAGATCGACGTCGACACACGGAGCCTATCGCTTGCTCGCCGCGAGGCCGATGTCGCCATTCGTATGGCGGCGTTTCGGCAACATGAGATCGTTGTCCGCAAGGCCGGCCTGATGGCCTTTGCCGTCTACGCCGCGCCCGATTATCTCGAGCGTTTCGGCGATCCCACGAGTGGCAAAATGGCCGGTCAGCGCATCATCGCACTTCAGAATAGCCTGCTCGACATGCCCGAGGGGTCTTGGTTTAATACCAGCATGGCAGGGGCCGTGACGGTGCTGTCGACCAACAGTCGCGAAGGCCAGGTCAAAGCATGCCTCGCAGGTGCCGGTCTCGCCTGTTTGCCCCGCTATCTCGCCGACCCCCACGACAGACTGGTCCGGCTTTCCCTTGCTTCCGATCCACCCGCGCGTGAAATCTGGGTTGGCACACACCGCGATACGCGAAGCAATGCGAAGATCAGGGTGGTGCTCGACTGGATCGCAGAGCTGATGCGTCATGCGCAGAGTCGGCTCAATCCCGATAACGTCGCGCGTTAGCCCATGCGTGCCATCGAATAGTCACGCGGTATTTCGGCAGGCGAGAGCGTGAGATGGCCACGCAGTGCGCCCAATAGGACGTTGGTCGCGGTGACAATGAGCAGCGCTGCAGCCAGATCGACCCACCAGCGCGGGCGGGGTGTTTGCCCGGTTATGCGGCTTTCGAGGCCGATGCCCTGTTTGCGGTGCAAATAGACCGCGCCGACATGGACGCCGATCAGCAACAGAAACAGATAGGCCAGCGTTGCGTGCACGACGTAAGACCAAGGATCGACCGACCACCCCGCCACTTTCGCCATGACAGGATAGAGCGCTGGCAGCTTGATCCCGAAATAAGCGTTTCCGAAACCTTGCAGATCGGCAATAGCGAGGCCCGTCAGGCCGATCAGCACGACGAGCACATAAATCGCGGCATGCCCCAAATGCGCGGCGTGACGTTCGCGCGGCGGGATATGGGCGGGGAGCGGCGGGGTGCCGAGCAGCAGGCGCGCCGCGAGGCGCACGGCCAAGAGCAGCATCAACGTCAGCGCCACCGATTTATGCAGATTGCGCACGGTCGTCTGCAGCGCATCGCCGCTGGCCGATCCCAGTCCCTCGAGGTTGATCGTCAGGACGCCGCTGATCCAGACGAAGGCAAAGCCGATCGCCATCGACCAGTGGAGGATCCGCAGGATCGCAGGATAAGTCCCCGCGCCTGTCGCGACCGACATTGGCGGCCTCATTCCGCAGGCGGCGTCGTCGGCGCCATCGATTGCGTCATCAGCCATCCATAGACGGGCAAGGACTCGGTCAGCCCCGATGCGACCGGCCAGCCGGCGGCTTCGTCACGGCGCCAGTCGGCGCGCCATTCGGCCATCACCGAAAACCAGTTGCGTGCCGTGACCCGATTGGCCGCCAGCGTCGCGATCGTAACTTCGCGCTCGGTCTCGCTTACCGAACCCGAAGCGTCGATCACGCCGTGCACCGTATAGCCGTCACGCACCATGTCGAGTGCCGGAAACTGGAGGCAGGTCGATGCCGAGATCGCTGCAATGATGACATTGCGGCGTCCGCTCGCCTCGACCGCCCTCCGAAATTCAGGATCGCGATAGGCGTTGATGATCCCGTGCCGACGGATCATCGGCGCGTCGGGAAACAGCTGCCGCAGTTCGGGAAAGATCGGTCCGTTCGGACCCCAGTCGCGGCTCGTCGTCAGGATCACCGGGATGCCCATCGCTTTGGCGGCGCGCGCGAGCCCCAGCACATTGTTGCGAAACTCGTCCGGCGTTTGATCGCGGACGAGTTGCGCCAGGCCGACCTGATGATCCACAAGCACGAGCACGCTGTTTTCGGGCGTCAGCGTCGGTGCCGGTCCGACATTTTCGCGGGCCGGGGCGCGCGGCGCACGATCCTGCGCCAAGGCGGGGGTCGAGACCGCCATCGTGGCGGTCGCAAGCAGCATTGTGGTCAATTGGGCAAAGCGTTTCATGATAACCTTTCTATCGGGAGCGAGCCGCTGGGCTGGCGATGGCGCTCAGATAGAAAACCGAAAGGTGACGGTCACTTGCCGACTATCGTATTGTCGGCGTGCGCAAACGCATAGTACGGAGGAAATCAGATCGCGACGCTAATCTTAATTCGACGTCGCTCGCACTGTCTGACGGAAGCGGTCGAGCAGCGGCGAGCGATTGTCGCGCCGCCACACCATGAACAGCGTCGTCACGATCTTAGGGTCGTTCAACGTAAGATAGGTGACGCCGTGGCGATGCGAGCGTTCGACAGAGGCCGGCACGATCGACAACCCGGCTCCGACCGACACCAGCGCCATGGCGGTTTGCAGATCCATCGTCTCCTGCGCGACTCGTGGCTCGAACCCGGCGGCGCGGCAAAAGGCGATCACCTCATCGGCAAAGCTCGGGCGCGGGTGACGCGGATAGAGAATGAAGCCGTCGCCCGCCAGTTCGGCTAGAGCGATCGTGCCACGCGCGGCATAGTCATTGGCGAGCGGAACCACTGCAACCAGCGGTTCAACCAGCACACTCTCGCTGGCGAACTCGCCATCGTCGAGCCGCGACCGCGCGAACGCGACGTCGATGCCGCGATCGACCAGCGCACGGCGCAGTTCTGCGTTGTTCATGGCGTTGAGCGTCAGGTCGACGCCGCCATGCGCTTCGCGAAACGCCTGCAGCCGTGCCGGCAGGAACGAATAGGTCGCCGAGCCGACGAAACCGACGGCGAAGCTGCCAACCGCGCCTTGCGCCGCGGCGCGCGTCCGCCGTGCTGCTTCAGCGACGCGCAATAAAATGTCGCGAGCCTGCGGCACGAGGACATCGCCGGCCGTCGTCAAGTGCACCTTGCTTCGCACCCGGTCGAACAGCAGTGCCCCGATTGCATCTTCGAGAATGGCAATCTGGCGGCTCAACGCTGGCTGCGTGATGCCGAGCCGCTCTGCAGCGCGCCCGAAATGCAACTCTTCGGCCACCGCCAGAAAATAGCGCAGTCGCCGGAAACCAATGTGCGCGATGCGCTTGTCGAGCTCAGGGCTTGCTTTCGTCATACCGATACCTTTTCGGCATTAGCATAGCGCAAACTCGTATTGGAGCCAATCGACTTCGGTTGTCACTACTCTTGGTCAAGCCGCGCGGTGATGTCGGCAATGATAACGAGGAGAGAGAGCATGGCCGGACCGGCAACGACTATATGGGGATCGAGCCTTACGGCGATTGCGCTGATCGCGGCGTCCCCCAGTTATGCGCAGAGCGTCGAAACGGAAAGTGGCGGTGCAGTTGCCGCTGAGCCGCAGCCTGCCCCCGAACCCGCTGCCGAAGGAGATAGTGGCGGCATCGAGGATATCGTCGTTACCGCCCGTCGCCGCTCGGAGAATCTCCAGAATACGCCGATTTCGATTTCGGCCTTTTCGGGCGATGGCTTACAGGAGCGTGGCATAACTAATGTCTCCGATGTCGACACCAGCGTGCCGAACCTTGTCTTCCAGCGTTCAGCCGCGCAATCGGGCGACAAATCGGCTGCGCAAATATTCATCCGCGGCGTTGGCCAGACCGATTTCACGCTCACGACCGACCCTGGTGTCGGCCTCTATCTCGATGGCGTTTATATCGCCCGCTCGATCGGCTCGGCGCTCGATGTGCTCGACATCGAGCGTATCGAAGTGCTGCGCGGCCCGCAGGGCACGCTGTTCGGCCGCAACACCATTGGTGGTGCAATCAGCATCACGTCGCGCGCACCATCGTTCGACGAGCTGTCCGGCAGCGGCGCCGTTACCTTCGGACGCTTCGATCGGTTCGATTTCCGGGGGAGCATCAACATTCCGCTTGCCGACAATCTCGCGGTGAGCGCGAGCCTGATGCGCAAGACGTCCGACGGCTATATCGCACGCCCCAATATCGGCACGCCAACCGGCGAAGACGATCTTTGGGCCGCGCGCGTCGCGCTGCGCTGGGAGCCGTCGCCGGATGTGCGCTTCAACGCGGCCGCCGATGGCACGATCATTCGCGAAACATCCTGTTGTAGCGAGTTGGTCGCGGTCTATCCGGGCATATTGACCCAGTTTCACAATGCGGTGGTGGCGCCGGGCCTGGTCGCGACGCTCGGGCCGCGCGCCTTTTTCGACAATGGTTCACTCCCGACGCGCAATTATTCGAGCAACGCGACGTTTAGCCGCCCGACGAACCTCAATCTTCTGGGGCTCAGTCTGACCGGCGAATTCGACTTGACCGACGATCTCACGCTCAAATCCATCACTGCTTACCGGACGTTCGACAGTATCAACGGCGGCGACTTCGACCACACCCCGCTGCGGATCAATGAGACCGTCAACGTATTCGAAAACAACCAGTTCAGTCAGGAACTTCAGCTCCAGGGCTCGCTGTTCGGCGACCGCCTCAAATACATCGCCGGTGCTTATTATTTCCGCGAAACCGGCTTCAACGAGGACGCGGTGAATTTCTCGATCGTCCGGCTCGTCAGCGGCGGCTTCACCGACAACAGCAGCATCGCCGCGTTCGGCCAGGGCACATTCGATATCACCGAGCGCCTTTCGCTGACAGCCGGGCTGCGCTGGACGCGCGACCGCCGCCGCTTCACGCCACGCCAATTCGTCGTCGAGAACCAGGCGGGCGTGCCCTCTCAAGTGCGCTCGACGCCGGGCAATCTGGTGCCGTTGGTTCCCGGTCAACTGGTGGTGCCGACAACGCAAGTCGCGCTCTCGGTCGCCGACGCCACGCCGTACGTCAACCTTAGCTGGCAGGCGACCGACCGTTTCCTCGTCTATGCCTCTTACTCCGAAGGCTTCAAATCGGGCGGCTTTGTCCAGCGCATTTTCCCAGACCGGCTCGATATTCCGCGCTTTGCCCCCGAGACGGTGCAAGTGGTCGAGGCGGGCTTCAAGTTTCAGACCGACGACCGCCGCCTTCGCTTCAACGGCGCGGTGTTCAACACCGATTATACCAATCTTCAGATCCAGGTGTTCGACGGCATTGCGCCGGTCACCAGAAATGCAGCGGCGGCACGTATTCGCGGGTTTGAGGGCGAACTGACGCTCGAACCCATCGACGATCTGCTCATCGAAGCGGGCATCGGCTATCTTGATGCGCGCTATACGCGGATCGATGCGGGCGCCACCGACATCACTTTGGCCAGCCGCTTGGTCAACGCGCCGCGCTGGTCGACCAATCTTGGGCTTTCCTATCGCATTCCGTTCGCCAATGGCTGGTCGATGCGCCCGCGTGTCGACTGGACCTACCGCTCAAGAGTGCACAATGACGCGCGCAACACCGCAGCGTTGGTCCAGCCCTCATACAGCCTCTTCAATGCTGCACTGGCGATCCAAGATCCGTCCGAACGCTGGCGGATCGGCATTGCTGGGCGCAATCTCACCAACCGCCGCTATATCCAATCGGGCTTTGCCGACGAGGCCGTCCAGAGCGTCGCCGTCGCGACCTTCGGCCGTCCGGTCGAATGGGAAGTCTCGGTCGGCTATCGTTTTTGATCGCGTAACAAGGATTAAGCCCTCCCGTGTCCTCCCCCACCATCGCCTCGGTTGAAACGATCATCCTCGAATTGCCGACGGTGCGTGAGCACGTGCTGTCGATGGCCGCGATCAATCGGCAAATCGTGACGCTGGTGGTCATCACCGCCTCCGACGGCATCACCGGCTATGGCGAAGGTACGACCATCGGCGGGCTCAGCTATGGCGACGAAAGTCCCGAAGGCATCAAACTGGCCATCGATACCTATTTCGCGCCATTGCTGATCGGTCTTCCCGCCGACAGAGTTGGGCGCGCAATGGCGACCCTCGACGGCGCCATCGTCGGCAATCGCTTTGCCAAATGCGCGGTCGAAACAGCCTTGCTCGACGCGCAAGGCAAGCGGCTCGGGGTGGCGGTAAGCGAACTCGTCGGGGGGCGGGTGCGCGATGCGCTGCCGGTGCTGTGGACGCTCGCCAGCGGGAACACCGCGTTCGATGTCGCCGAGGCTGAACGAATGCTCGCCGACCGCCGCCACAATATGTTCAAGCTGAAAATCGGCAAACGCGACCTGATCGACGATGTCGCCCATGCCGGCGCGATCAAGCGCGCGCTCGGCGATACGGTCAGCATCCGTGTCGATATCAACCAGCGCTGGACCGAGACAGTCGCCCGCCGCGGCATCGCGATGCTCGCCGATGTCGGGGTCGATCTTGTCGAACAACCGACGCCGTATCGCAATCGCGCAGCACTGGCGCGCCTACGTGCCGACGCCGCAATACCGTTGATGGCCGACGAAGCGCTGCACGGCCCGGCGGATGCGTTCGACCTCGCCGTGCGCGCGGCTGCGCAGGTCTATTCGATCAAGATCGCCCAATGCGGCGGCTTATCGGCCGCCCGCGCGACCGCCGAAACCGCGCGCGCCGCCGGAATCGATCTCTATGGTGGCACGATGCTCGAAGCCGGGGTCGGCACCGCTGCTTCGGCGCAGCTCTTCTCGACCTTCACGTCGCTCGCTTACGGCACCGAATTGTTCGGCTCGCTCTTGGTGCGCGACGATCTTCTCGCCGAACCACTCGTCTACCGCGACTTCGAGCTCGAAGTGCCGCAGGGCCCGGGCCTTGGCATCATTCTCGATCCCGACAAGATCGCCCGTTTCCGCCGCGACGCGCCGACGCCGCGCGCCACATTCACAGCAAGGTGACCGACGTCATGCTTTTCCAAGTCGTTATGGACGTGCGTATCCCCACCGACGTTCCGGTCGAAACAGCCAATAAGCTCAAGTCGGAGGAGCGGGCGCTCGCGCAGGATCTGCAACGGTCAGGCAAGTGGCAACATTTGTGGCGCATTGCCGGGCGCTACGCCAATGTCAGTATCTTTTCAGTCGAAAGCGCTGATGAATTGAACGACATCTTGTTCAGCCTTCCGCTGTTTCCGTTCATGACCGTTGCGGTGACGGCGCTGTGCCAGCACCCCTCCGCGATCACGGAAGAAAAAGCATAACCGATAAAAGAGAGTGAGAGATGCCATGCCGACAGGAATAGCCAAAAATGATGATGTAGCCGCACTCGCCCGCCGCGCCGCGGGACTGACGGTCGATGGCGGCGATCCGCGCTTGAAGGCCATCGTTCACGATCTACTGATTGCGGCCTTCGAGGTCATCGACCGCCATGACATCAGCGAGAATGAATTTTGGTCGGCGGTGGGCTTCGCGCAATCAGCCGCGCCCGAGTTCGGGCTGATCATCCCTGGCCTTGGACTCGAACATTATTTCGACCTGATGCTCGACGCGCGTGATGCCCAGGCCGCACGCGGTGGCGGCACGCCGCGCACGATCGAAGGTCCGCTGTTCGTCGAAGGCGCGCCGCTCAGCGACGGACACGCCTCGCTCAACCGTGCGGGTGACGCTGGCGAAAGGCTCGAAATGTCAGGCACCGTTTACGACGCCGAAGGTCGACCGGTCGCCGGTGCCGTGCTCGACGTCTGGCATGCCAATGCGCAGGGGTCCTATTCGATCTTCGATCCAAGTCAGCCGCCTTTCAATCTGCGCGCCAAGATCAAGACCGGCAGCGACGGGCGCTATTCCTTCGATACAATTATGCCGGTGGGCTATAGCTGCCCGGCGGGCGGTACGACCGAGACGCTGCTTGCGCGGATCGGCCGTCACGGGGCGCGTCCGGCACATGTCCATTTTTTCGTGCGCGCGCCCAGTCAGCGCGCGCTGACGACGCAGATCAACATTGCCGACGATCCGCTCGTCAATGACGACTTTGCGTTCGCGACGCGCGCCGGATTGATCCCGCCGATCGCGCGCAGCGCCGACGGCGCTTCGATCGCATTCGATTTCCATCTTCAATCCGCCGACGACGAATCCGACGAGCAATTGTCGCGCCGCACGCGGGCGACGGCATGAGCAAAGTCTTCCCCGATGCCCGGTCGGCGCTGTCGGGACTTTTATTCGATGGCATGACGATCATGTCGGGCGGGTTCGGCTTGGTCGGTAATCCCGAAACGCTGATTCCCGCTGTCGTCGAAAGCGGTGCCAGCAAGCTGACGGTGATTTCAAACAATTGCGGCGCAAGCGGTTTCGGCTTGTGGCTTTTGCTCGACAATAGCCAGATCGCCAAGATGATCAGCTCGTATATTGGCGACAATGCGCTGTTCGAGCAGCTTTATCTCGATGGCACGCTCGAACTCGAGCTCAATCCGCAGGGCACGCTTGCAGAACGTATTCGTGCCGGCGGGGCGGGCATTCCGGCTTTTTACACCGCAACCGGCGTCGGCACCGTCGTTGCCGAAGGCAAGCCAGTCGAGAGCTTCGACGGGCGCGACTATATCCGCGAAACATGGCTGCGTGCCGATTTGGCGATTATCAAGGCGTGGCGTGCCGATCCGGCGGGCAACCTCATGTTTCGGAAAACAGCGCGTAACTTCAACCCTGACATGGCGGCTGCTGCGCGGATGACGGTTGTCGAGGTCGAGGAAATCGTCGCCGAAGGTTTTTTCGATCCCGATCACATCCACACCCCCGGCATTTACGTCGATCGGATTATCGCCGCGACAGTCAACGACAAGCGCGTCGAGCACCGTACCATGCGTGAGCGCGCGGCATGAGCGCTGTGCAGACCGGCTGGTCGCGCGATGCGATGGCGGCGCGCGCCGCACGCGAATTGCGTGACGGCGATTATGTCAATCTCGGCATCGGAATCCCAACGCTGGTCTCGAACCATATTCCCACCAAGGTGTCGGTAACGCTGCAAAGCGAAAACGGCATGCTCGGCATGGGGCCGTTTCCGTACCCGGACGAAATCGATCCCGACCTGATCAATGCGGGTAAACAGACGATAACTGCACTGCCGACGTCGAGCTTTTTCTCGTCGTCGGAAAGCTTCGCGATGATCCGCGGCGGGCATATCGACGTCGCGATTCTGGGGGCGATGGAGGTATCGGCTGGAGGCGATATCGCCAATTGGACGATCCCGGGGAAGATGGTCAAAGGCATGGGCGGGGCAATGGATTTGGTCGCCGGGGTGCGCCGCGTCATCGTGGTAATGGATCATGTCAGCCGCGATGGCGCGCCTAAATTGCTCGGCGCGTGCAGCCTCCCGCTGACAGGCAGGGCGGTCGTCGAACGCGTCATCACCAATCTCGGCGTCTTCGACTGTAACCCCGAGACTGGCAGTTTCGACCTTGTCGAATGTGCGCCGGACGTAACCCGTGCGATGATCGAGAGCGCCACCGGCGCGCCGATCACCGGCTCGGTTGAATGCGTGGCATGATCGAGGTCTTTCTTTGTGATGGCGTGCGGACTCCGTTCGGCAGGCATGGCGGCATCCTCGCCAGCGTCCGGCCCGACGATCTCGCCGCCACCGCGCTGGCGGCGTTGATGGCGCGGCTCCCGACGCTCGACCCCGTAGCGATCGACGAGGTCGTGCTTGGTTGTGCCAACCAAGCCGGCGAAGACAATCGCAACGTTGCGCGTATGGCGGCGTTGCTGGCGGGTCTGCCCGACAGCGTATCCGGCGTGACGGTCAACCGGTTGTGCGCGAGTGGGCTTGAAGCGATCGGCCAGGCGGCGCGCGCGATCCGCTCGGGCGAACAGCAACTGGTCGTTGCCGGCGGCGTCGAGAGCATGACGCGTGCGCCGTTTGTCATGGCGAAGGCCCATGCCCCGTGGCAGCGTAGCGCCGCGCTCGAAGATACAACGATAGGGTGGCGTCTGATCAATCCGCGCATGCACGATGCGTTCGGCACCGATTCGATGCCGCAGACAGCTGAGACTGTCGCACGCGAGCATGATGTGTCGAGGGCCGACCAAGACCGGTTCGCGCTGGCCAGCCAGCACCGCGCTGAAACAGCCTTGGATGCAGGACGTTTCGTTGACGAAATCTGCCCAATCAAAAGCGCGGGCAAGTCGGGCAAGGTCGAGCATAACGGCGACGAACATCCGCGCCGGGGCATGACGCTGGCGATGCTTGAACGCCTCAAGGGCGTGGTCACGCCCGAAAGCAGCGTGACCGCGGGCAATGCTTCGGGGATCAACGATGGCGCTGCGGTCACATTGGTCGCATCGGGTGCGGCGGTCGAGCGGTTTGGACTGACGCCGTTGGCGCGCATTGCGGGGATGACAAGCGCCGGGGTCGCGCCGCGCGTGATGGGGCTGGGACCTGTGCCCGCGACGCGCAAACTACTGGCCCGTCTCGCGCTTACGATAGACGATTTCGATCTGATCGAGATCAATGAAGCATTCGCCGCGCAAGTCATTGCGTCGTTACGCGCGCTCGGGGTCAATCCTTTTGCAAGCCACATCAATCCGCATGGTGGCGCGATCGCGCTCGGCCATCCGCTCGGCGCTTCGGGCGCGCGGCTGACGTTGACGGCAGCGCGCGATATCGCTTGTGGAACTGCCCGCCGTGCCCTTGTGACGATGTGCGTCGGCGTTGGGCAGGGCGTTGCCATGGCATTAGAGGCGGTATGATCGAAACGGGCACTATCCTGACCGATGACGGTATCGAGCTCGCTTGGCGCAGCGATGGTGATCCGGCGCTGCCGCCGCTGCTGCTCGCCAATAGCCTCGGCACGACGATGGCGATGTGGGAGCCGCAAGTGCCCATCTGGACCGCGACGCACCGGGTGATTCGCTTCGATATGTGCGGGCACGGTGCATCCGATGTGCGTCCCACCGGGTTCGGGATCGACCGGCTTGCCCGCGATGCGCTGGCGATCCTCGACCAATTCGCCATCGAGCGCGTATCCCTTGTCGGACTGTCGCTCGGTGGCATGGTCGGACAATGGCTCGGTTTTGCCGCGCCCGAGCGGATCGCGCGCCTCATCCTCGCCAACACCTCGGCCCATATGCCGCCGCGCGACGCCTGGGATAATCGCATTGCCACAGTGCACGCACAGGGACTGGCATCGATCGTTTCAGCCGTGATCGATCGCTGGTTCACGCCTGCCTTTCGCGCTGCGTCGCCGATTCCCGACAAGATCGCCGCATTCATGACCGCAGGATCGCCCGACGGCTATGTCGCTGCCTGTGCCGCGATCCGCGATATGGATTTTCGCAATATAGTCGGCGTCATTGCCGCCCCTACGTTGGTCATCGGCGGCACAAGAGATCCCGCCACGCCGCCGTCGCATAGTGACTTTTTGTCACAGCAGATCACGAGCAGTGCTTTGACGTGGCTTGACGCCGCGCACCTTTCCAACCTCGAGCAATCCGACGCGTTTACCGCTGCCGTTGCGGCCTTTCTGGTACGCCCGGATCCATCGACATAGTCTGGTGCGCAGCGGCACATGGACGAGCCTCTACCGCATCCGCTCGATTGTGCGACGCTCGCCCGTGAGGTCGCCGACATGCAGGCCTGTCGGAGCCTTGATGCGCTACATGCGGTTTTGGCGTCCTTTGTCGAGCGGCTCGGCCTGACATATTTTGTCGTGACGCAGCATGTTCATCCGTCGCGCTGGTCGACGCTCAAATTCGCATTGCATAATTGTCCCGACCATTGGCTGGAAGCTTATGCCGGCGCCCAGTTGTACAAGCATGACCCGATCCTCGCCGCCTGCACCCGTACCAATGTCGGGTTCGCATGGAGCGAACTGCCTGATTTATCGACATGACGCCGCAGCGGCAGCGCGTCCTCGCAATCTACCGCGACGCTGGAGTGGGCGACGGCGTCACCATCCCAGCGCATGTTGCGGGAGAAATCAGCGGCTCGTGCAGTTTTGCGACGCGCGCGGGTGTCGCCTTCCCGCCGGGCAAACTCCTTTACACCCAAATGTTCGGTGCCTTCGCGTATCAAACCGCACGGCGCTTGACCGGCAGCCTCGCCCCACCCGACCCCGAACGGCGCGGCCTGACGCCGCGCCAGCGCGACTGTCTGCTCTGGGCGATGCGCGGCAAGACAGATTGGGAGATCGGGCATATCCTGTCGATCAGCCCCGAAACCGTCACCCAGCATATGGAAATGGCCCGCCTGCGCTACGGCGTCGCCAAACGGATGCAACTCGCCGTCCGCGCCATCTACCTCGGCGACATCGGCTTCGACGAAGCTATCGACTGACCGAATTCCCATCCCTGTTTTCGGGGCGCATGTTTCGCGGAATATGCTTCCGACCCGATCGCGCCGATTGTGCGCTGCCGAACTGGCAGGACGCGACCGATGCAGAATCTCCGTTCATCCCTCCCCGCGGCAAGCGACTATGCCTATCTGCTCGGCTGCGACCGGCAATATCTCCTGTGGGAATGGCTGCGCCGCGATCCGCATTATCGAAGCGACGACCGCGTGACTGCTGGCATCGAACAAAATGCGACTGCGACGCGCCAATTCGATGCGCTTTGTGCTGAGCGCTGGGGGTTGATGTTTCCCGATCGACCCTGCCCGAAGCGCCCGCGACGCGCATCCGGTCTGGACCGCCGCGCTGGCGGGCCCACCCCCTCGCTTTATCGCGGTACCCGATACCCATGGGGACATCATGCTTCACCGAGGAGAGCGGCGGCTGGTCGCTGTCGAGCTGTCACGCGAACACTGCTGGCTCAGTTTACGCGATGATCGCGCGCTTCTTCGGATCGAACTGCTTGACCGTCATGTGCTCGAGCGCGCCTGCACACTTCACCTGGTTCTAGCCGATCAAGCAGAGCTGCTTTCTTCACTGAGCGCTGCCTCGACTTTTTTTGCGGCCTTGGTTCACCCCGACCGGCGCATCGCGATCGACGACGGCCGAGCGATCAAGGCCCGCCATCTTGCAATCTTGCAGGTCGCCGACGCGCTCGTGCTTGGCGCACGACAGCGCGATATCGCCACCATGCTGGTCGGGGAGGACCGCGTCGCCAACGAGTGGCGAGGACGCTCTGACTCGTTACGACTTGCGATACGGCGGCTGATCGGCGCTGCTTATGCCATGCAAGCGGGTGGCTGGCGCACGTTGATCAATCGGACGAAATCTCTTGATCGGACGGCTTGACCAGAAGAATATGTGGCTCGATGGCTAGCGCAGCGGCAAGTTGTTCGATCATGTCGAGCGATGCGCTATACTGGCAGCGTTCGAGTGAGCTCACATAAGTGCGGTCGATATCGGCGCGATGAGCGAGTTCCTCCTGACTTAATTGCGCGGCCTGGCGCAGTCGGCGCAGGTTGGCCGCAAAATTATCTCGGAGTGTCATTCTCCGAGAGGCACCCGATTGCAGAGTATTTCACCACGGAGTATACTCCGAAATTGTGCTGAGACTGCCAAACCCTGTCGACGATATCGCGCCGTCGGCCGCTGCGATCACCGACTATGATCGCCGTCACCTGTTCACTTATGCGCGGCTGCTTGACGAAGCCCGCTCCGGCATCGTCTGGCACCGCACCGTTGCCACCGCCCTTATGCCTCTCGTCGATTGGCCAAAAGCCCGCCGCTGTTACCTAAGCCATTTGGTGCGCGCCCAATATATCTACGGCGATCTCGTCTTGCGCGAAGACGCACAAACGCTGACGGCACACTAGCGCCTCGCGCTGGTCGCGCGACTGCGCTCTACGCCTCACAAAAGTTCGGCCCCGAGCCGCGCGGGGCACGTCTCGGCCTTGCGGTAACGATCGCTGGCGTGGCGGACCGGCGCTGCCGATCCTGATATGGAGCGGGCCGGTTGCTTTCCAATGGCGACGCCGAAAACTTCGCCGAACGCTATCTGCGTGAGAACGGGCTCGATTGGGCGGCAGAGATGGTCGACAATCGCCGCCTTGCGTCCAGCCTCGATCAAAGCGCCTCGGCCGCATAATCGGGGGTTCCGCTCCAGCTCAGCCGTACCATTGCGCCATGCACGACCGACTGGACGACGTTGGGCCAGAGTGCGGCGACGCAAGTGCCGCCCTCATGCCGCACCGACGGGTAGATGATGCCATTGTGCCCTTCAACGCGCGCCTGTGCGGCAACAATGTTGCCCGCCGCATATCCGATAGCCTGATCGGGATCGAGGCTGGGATGATCGCTACGCCCGCGTAGGTCTACGAAAACCCCCGCCATGCTTGCAAGTAGCTCGCCATATTCCACCACGGCGCTGAAGTCCCCCGCATCGGCGAGGGCTTGTGTCAGGTGAAATCCGACCTCTGCGATGCAGGTCTCGACATTAAGCGCGGCATACCAAGCGCCACGATCTGCCGGGTTGAAGCGCATTGGGGTGCGAGGTTTTGCGTAGGCGAAGCTCGCGTTGATGAAATGCGCGTGCGGGACGCCGTGAACGAGTTCGGCAGGGTCGAGCGCGCCAAGCCCGCGTTCTTCCGCAACCAGACGCCCGCTGGTCGCGCCTTCGATCTCGGCGAGGAGCGCAAGGTCATCGGGCGTATCGGCAAGTGGCGCGAGCACGGCTTTGCGCAACCGTGCGCTCGCCACCAATCGCACCGTGCGCGGAAACGCCTCGCGGATGGTGGGAAGTGCGCTAGGCTGGTCAGAGCCCGCCACGTAGTGCGTCGATATAGGCCCGCGTCTCGAGCATCCGTGGGATACCACCCGCAATCATCGCCTCGATGGGCGACTTGCGGTCAAACACCGGTGCACGGTTGGGCAGGCGCGGCCAGCGGTCGGCCATGGAATCAGCGAACAGCAGGTGCAGGCCCTTGAATACGCCGATCAGCGCCGACGCACGCGTCAGTTGGTCTTGGCTCAACGTCCCGTCCCAGCGTCCCGCCTTCATCCGGTCCCAAGTGCTTTCCGAAACGCCAAGCAGTGCGGCACCATCGGCATTGCCACCGTCCCATGCTTCAACCAGGCGCAGAACCGCCACGACAGCAGTGTTGCTCAGGCGGCGACGGTCGTGCTCGTCGGCGAAGGTTTGAAGGCCAACGGATGGGCTTGACGAGCGGGCGAGAGCGGCGGATCCCATAGAATAACTCCTGATGCGCATATGCGCATCATGTGGTGCGATTGTCAAGACTGTTTTGGTGATCCTGCAGGTGCCATGTCCCCTGGTCGTCCCTTGGAGGCACCACATAGGCTCTGCGCAGCAAGCTGATCCTCGCAGACAATTAGGCTCCACACATTCGAGGAGTCCAACATCATGAAAACTTGGCCCAACCTTCGCGCCAAGCGGCTGTTTGCCAGCGCAGCGCTCGCCATCGTCGGCATATCCGGTGCGGCGATGGTCTTTCCGCTCACACCCGCGCACGCCATACCCGTCTTCGACAGCGCCAATTACGTGCAGAATCTCCTGACAGCGGCGCGGACGCTCCAACAGATCAACCAGCAGATCCAGTCGCTGCAGAACGAAGCGCAGATGATCACACAGGCTGCGCGTAATCTGCAGCGCGTCGATTTCCCCGAGATGCAGCGCATACAGCAGACGCTCGCAAAGATCGACCGGTTGATGGGGCAGGCGCAGGGGATCGACTTTCGCGTCGATAATCTCGACGCTCAGTTTCGCCGGATGTTTCCCGGCGGATTGCGCGGCAGCGCCGCCGTCACCTCGGCACGCGCGCAACTCGATAGCGCGATGGCGGCGTTCCGCCAGACGATGGGCGTGCAAAGCCAAGTCGTCGAGAACATCGCCGACGACACCCGCACCTTGCAGCAGCTGGTGCAGCGTAGCCAAGGAGCAGAAGGCGCGTTGCAGGCGACACAAACCACCAACCAACTGCTCGCGCTCACCGCCAAGCAGCAGTTCCAGATTCAGCAACTCATGGCCGCGCAGTTCCGCGCCGAGACGATGGACGCAACGCGTCGCGCGGCTGCGACCGCCGAAGCGCAGGCTACGACTCGGCGCTTCCTCGGCACCGGGAACGGCTATCCGCCCCGCTAGACGCTGATCGCATACGCTGGGCGGAGCGCGCGACCTTCGCCTGACGTCGCTCGCGGGGCACAACTTCCCCTCGGTTGTGTCCCGCGAGCACCCACCACTCACGAAACTCGAGCACCGATCCCATGAACGACCTTGGCGTCATCGACCGCTTCATGACCGCGTTCATCCGCTACATCGACAGCGGATTTGGGTTGTTGGGCGGGCGACGTCGCGTTCCTGACCTCGACGCTCATCGCGCTCGACCTGACGCTCGCAGGCCTGTTTTGGGCGATGGGCGGTGAGGACAATGTTCTGGGACGCTTGATCCGCAAGATCCTCTACATCGGCGCGTTCGCATTCATCATCAACCAGTTCTCGACGCTCGCCGACATCATTTTTCGCTCGTTCGCGCAGGCCGGGCTGACCGCGGGCGGCGGGACGCTGACCGCCGCCGATCTGCTGCGTCCGGGCCAGCTCGCTTCAACCGGCTTCACCGCCGCCTGGCCGCTGCTCGATCAGGCCTCGCAGCTGCTCGGCTTCACCAGCTTCTTCGACAATTTCCTGACGATCATCATCCTGCTGTTCGCCTGGGCGCTCGTGATCGTCGCCTTCTTCATTCTTGCGGTGCAGATGTTCGTCACGATCATCGAATTCAAACTGACGACGCTTGCGGGGTTCATCCTCGTGCCGTTTGCGCTGTGGAACCGCACCAGCTTTCTTGCCGAACGCGTGCTTGGCAATGTCGTCTCGTCGGGCATCAAGGTGATGGTGCTTGCGGTCATCGTCGGCATTGGCTCGAACTTTTTCACCGAATTCACCAATGCGCTCGGCGGGCGGGAGCCCGATATCGGGCAAGCGATGAGCCTCGTGCTGGCGAGCCTCGCGATCTTCGGGCTCGGCATCTTCGGTCCCGGCATTGCCGCAGGCCTTGTCTCGGGCGCGCCGCAACTCGGCGCAGGTGCCGCAATCGGCACGACGGTCGGCGCGGCGGGCCTCGCGATGGTCGCCGGTGGCGGCGCGGTCGCAGGCGCGCGGATGGCGGGCGGTGCTGCGCTTGGCGCAGTACGCGCAGGCACGACCATGGGATCGGCCGCGTCGACCGCCTACAATCTCGGCCAAGAGACGTCGGGCAGCGGCAGCGTTGGGGCGGGGCTTGGCGGCGTCGCGCAGGCTGCCGGCAATGCGGCGCGCAGCCGCACATCGGCGGCGCTCGGCCTCGGCGAAGCGGCGTCGCGCGGACGGCAGGGCACATGGGACGCGCTCAACGGCAATCGCGGTTCGGCGCCGCCTGCCGGTGGGTCGAGTGATGGCGCGCCTGCTTGGGCCTCGTCGCTGCGTAGCGAAAGCCGCAACCGCGCGCATCGCCATCTCGCGATCCAGTCGCTGCGCGAAGGCGATCGCGGAGGTAGCGGTGCCAACCCCGACATTAAGGAAAGGGACGATTGATCATGCAGTTCCGGCGAACACTCCAGCGCTACGGGCACACCCCCAAACCCGAAACGCCTTATCAACGCGCGGGCCAGATGTGGGACGAACGTATCGGCGCGGCACGCGTCCAGGCGCGCAACTGGCGGCTGATGGCGTTCGGCTGCTTCGCTTTGAGCACTGGGCTGTCGGCAGCGCTCGTCTGGCAATCTTTGCAAAGCCGCGTCACGCCCTATGTCGTCGAGGTCGACCGCCTGGGCGAAGCGCGCGCGGTTGCCGAGGCGCAAGGCCAGTTCCGCCCCAGCGACCCGCAGATCGCGTGGCATCTCGGGCGCTTCATCCGCGACGTGCGGACGATCTGGCTCGACCCCGTCCTCACCCGCGCCAGTTGGCTCGAAGCCTATGATTTCACGACGAAACGCGGGAGCCAGTTCCTAGGAGATTACGCCCGCGCCAACGACCCGTTCGCGCGCATCGGCGAACGCACCGTCTCGGTGCAGGTGACAAGTGTCGTGCGCGCTTCGGACCGCTCGATCCAAGTCAAATGGGTCGAAACCGCGTATGAGCGCGGGGTCGAAGCCGGTCGCAGCGAGTGGACCGCGATCCTCACAATCGTTCAGCGTACGCCGACCTCGGCAGATGTGCTCCGCAAGAACCCGCTCGGCATCTATATCAATGCGATCGACTGGAGCCGTGAGCTGACGCCGGATGCAGCGCCGCCCCCAACGGCTGTTTCCGAGGTTTCGCCAACGGCATCGCCACCGCCACCGCCACCGACAGACCCCGGCAACGCCACCGCACCTTCACCCTCGAACACGTTGGAGACACAGCCATGACCCACCGCTTGTTGGCCGCGACGCTGCTCACGCTGCTCGCCACAACTGCAAATGCGCAGCAAACGCCGGGCAGTCCGTCACCAGCCTCATCGGCAACAACAGCTGAACCGCGCACGGCTACAACGACAACGCCGCGACCGACTGTCCGTCCTGTTGTTGCAGTGGCGGCACCCCGTTCCCGACGCGCGCACCGACCTCCATCACCTGCCGTTCGCCGCGTAATCGACGCCAATCGCGCGGCGCTGCGCGCGCCGCTCCGCCCGAGTTTCATCAACGGCGTACAAGTGTTTCCGTATGAGGAGGGCGCAGTCTACGAAGCCTATACCGCGCCCGGACAGGTCACCGACATCACCCTGCAGGCGGGCGAAATGTTGAACGCGGTGGCGAGCGGTGACACCACGCGCTGGATCATCGGCGATACGGTGAGCGGAACGGGCGAGAACCGCCGGACGCACATCCTGGTCAAGCCTGCGCTCCCTGGCCTCGTGACCAACCTCGTCATTACCACCGACCGGCGCAGCTATCATGTCCGACTGACCAGCACGGCAATGACGGCCATGTCGGCGTTGAGCTGGAGTTATCCGCGGGACGAACTCCTCGCCCTGCAACGCCGCGAGCAAGCGCGCGAGGCTACGACACCGGTCGCCAGTGATTTAGGTGTCGAAAGTCTCAACTTTGGCTATGCGATCTCGGGTGATCGTCCGGCATGGCGACCCGTGCGCGCATTTGACGACGGGCGGCAGACCTTCATCGAGTTTCCAGTCGATATCGCGACCCGCGAGGCGCCGCCGCTGTTCGTCATCGGTCCCGGCGGTGCCGAGCTCGTCAACTACCGGATGCATGGACGCTATTATGTCGTCGACCGACTGTTCGACGCAGCCGAACTGCGGCTTGGTACCGGCGATCAGCAGGTCGTCCGGATCGAGAAGGACGGTAGCCGTCGCGAGCGCAATCGCCGGAGGGCACGATGACCGACGCTTCTAACGGTGAACAGCCGCGTGCTGCGCCCAAGCTCGATCCCGAGGCGCTCGCGATCCGCCAGCGCCCGATGCGCGCGATCCGGTTCAAGCGTGGCGTAGTGATAGGCATCGCCGCGCTCGGCTCGGTCAGCCTCATGGCAGTGACCTTCTTCGCGCTGCAACCGCAGGTGTTCAGAACCGTCGCAGTCGGCGAGGAACTGTCCGAACCATCGAACCGGCCCGGCAGTGACGCGCTCGGCGATCTGCCGAAAACCTATATCGACGTGCCGCGTCTGGGTCCGCCGCTCCCCGGTGACCTCGGGCGACCGATTCTTGCTGCCCAGTAGCGTGACATGGTAACCGAAAGTGGAAGCGGCACACCAAATGGCGATCCTGCAGCCGATGCCGCGCGCGCCGAGCGCGAGCGGCGTCTCGCCGAGCTGCGTGCGGCACGCGAATCCGGCGTTCTATTTCAAACCAGCGGCGCGCGGCCGCCTGTGCAAGCGGCGACCTCTGCACCGGCCATGGCGGAAAGTAGCGGCGGGAACTCTCGAGCTGAAAATGACGTCGGCGCACCCACAAGCGGTTTGCGTCGGGTCGATTTTGTCCGCACTCTCGACCGCCCGGGCGATCAGAACCCGCACGCGCTGGCACCGCAAGCGTCACCCTACACGCTCACCGCAGGCAGCATCATCGCTGCCAGCCTCATCACAGGACTCAACTCGGATCTGCCCGGGTTGGTGACAGCGCAGGTGATCCAGAACGTCTATGACAGCGCGACCGGACGCATTCTGTTGGTGCCGCAGGGCGCGCGCTTGATTGGCAATTACGACAGCGTCGTCGCGTTCGGCCAGCGCCGCGCGCTGATCGTCTGGCAACGGCTGATCCTCCCTGACGGCAGCTCGCTCCGCATTGACAACGCACCGGCGAGCGATGCGGCGGGCTATGCTGGCCTCGAGGATCGCGTTGATTTTCACACTTGGTCGTTGTTAAAGGGTATCGGCCTGGCGACACTGCTCGGCGTCGGCACCGAACTGTCGATCGGCGGCGAGAGCGATCTCGTCCGCGCAGTCCGGGAGGCTAGTCAGCAGAACGCTGCGCGGGCAGGCGAGCAGATCGTCCAGCGCAATCTCGATATCCAGCCCACCATCACTATCCGGCCCGGTGCGCCAGTGCGGCTCGTGGTGCACAAAGATTTGATCTTAGCGCCCTGGGTGAGGGGAGGGCATTAACATGGCCGATTTGAAACTTGCCAAGCTCCCTGACCGTACCCCGGTTAAGCTCACCGTCCAGATCGCGCCCGACCTGCATCAAGCACTCAATGATTATGCTGCACTTTATGCACAAGCCTATGGCCGCGACGAAGCCGTTGCGGAACTCATACCGGCTATTTTGGCATCGTTTCTGGAAAGCGACCGTGCCTTCACCAGACGGCCGCGATAGACACGATGTCGCTTGCCAACCGCCGTGCCTGGGCCTTCGAGCCGACCAAGCAAGATCCGATCAGTGTTAGGATACCCGACGCCGTTCGTCTGACTGGACTTAGCCGATCGAAAATCTACCAGCTGATCGCCGAGGGTGAAATCGAAACGGCAAAGGTCGGTCGTTCAACCATTGTTATTGTTCAAAGCCTGCGCGATTTCGTTCAATCCAAACGAACCAACCGTCGTTGACCGTGAGTGAGCACGACGCTAATCCGAAATAAGAAAACCGCACGTTCAGACCGGCTACCGATTTGCACATTTGGTCGCTTTTCTGAAAATTGGGGGTCTCGGAGGGGGTCTCGGTCGAGCCGGAAGTAATTGATTTCAGTTACTTAGGTTTGTCTCAAGATCCCTCCTCCGCTACCAACTGTGGTTTGGCAGCCATAACACGCGCTAGTCGCTGCCTCCGCTGCCAGTCTAGTTCCGCAATTGACCTCGAACTGCCCCATTCGGGAATTCGGCGTTGTGCACATTCACGTAATATCCGCTCGGATTAGCCTTGATCGCGTCGATGATGGCGTCGCTTGCCGATGCACAGCCGCTCACTTCGCCGCTTGTAGGAGCTTCAAGAGTAACCACCGGCGGGCCTGCCTCTCCCGTCGTGCCGCGGTGAATATGAGCCGCACTGGCTGGTGCTATGCCTCTAACGGTCATTTCGTAGCAGACCTGGTCTACGACCTCATCGACTATCGAGATTTCTGCTGACCCACTGCCATCTGGATCACCGGGTCCAGGGATCTCAGCCGCTCCGGTCAGGCTGGCCATGTAAGTCGGCCCTACTGCTTCAGCTACCGGCTCGGCTATGGTTTCGCAGCCAGCAACAATGAGCGCGGCGACCGGAAGGACCGATAGTTTCGCGAGTGATTTAAGCATGTCATCCTCTCCTCATTCCGTATCTAACGACTAGTGGGGATGGAAAGCGTTCCGCTGCAAACCACAAGGGGGTGCTACCCGGCGAGCCTGCTCCCCTTCCGCGTGTCGGGGGGTTCGGGTCCCTCCTATGGCGGGCTGATCGACGCCGCCGCCACAGCACTCGCCGGCGGGGACGGGCTGGAACGGGCCGTCGAGCTGATCACGCATCGCCTCACCACCGGCTCCAAGGCGGTGCTCGAAAGCGGGTGTCGAGGCTCCCGCGCTCGACATAGGCGAGACCAGCCCCGCCATGAAGCTGACCAAGTTCGGCGCCGAGAAGCAGGTTTACGAGGCCACCACCATGCAAAGCCTGCGCGGCTTTTTCGAGCGCGGTATCGCCGAGGCGCTGCCTGTGGCGCGGATCCTCTACCGGACGTGATCATCGCCTTTACTCGCGGCGGCGTTCGGGCGACCGGGATCACGCGCCGGTCATCCTCATCCGGTGGTTGAAGCGAGCTGGCCGATGAAGATCGCCACTTATAACGTCAACGGCGTCAACGGGCGCCTGCCAGTGCTGCTTCGTTGGCTGGCGGAAGCGCAGCCGGACGTCGTTTGCCTGCAGGAACTGAAGGCGCCGCAGGAGAAGTTTCCCGCCAAGGCGTTGCAGGAACTGGGTTACGAGGCGCTGTGGCACGGGCAGTCGCGCTGGAATGGCGTCGCGATCCTCAGCCGGGTGGGCACGATCCACGAGACGCGCCGCGGCCTGCCGGGCGATCCCGACCCCAGCCAGAGTCGCTACATCGAGGCGGCGGTGCGCGGTGTGCTGATTGCGGGGCTCTACCTGCCCAACGGCAATCCGCGGCCCGGTCCCAAGTTCGACTACAAGCTCGCCTGGTTCGAACGGCTGATCGAGCACGCCGCCTTCCTCGTCGAGAGCGGCGCGCCGGTGGTTCTGGCGGGCGATTTCAACGTCATGCCGACCGCGCTGGACGTCTACAAGCCCGAGCGCTGGATCAACGATGCGCTGTTCATGCCGGAGGTCCGCGCTGCATTCGCTCGGCTGCTGAAACAGGGCTGGACCGATGCGCTGCGCACGCTCCATCCCGATGCGAGAGTCTACACGTTCTGGGACTATTTCCGGAACGCATACGCCCGCAACGCCGGGCTTCGTATTGACCATCTGCTGCTCAGTCCCTCGCTTGAAGGGCAGCTCCGGCGGGCCGGGGTCGATAGTCACGTGCGCGGATGGGAGAAGACCAGCGACCATGCGCCGGTGTGGGTCGAAATTGCCGATGGCGGCGGCAATGGCGTTTAGATCGCCCGTACCCCGAAGATTGTTTCGAAGCCATCTTGCCAAAGCGGCTCGGATCATCCATCTACCATCCAGACGGATGGCTAGTGGAGTATACACGATGGGATCAGTGCACGAACTCCGGTCGAAAATCGACAGCGAGAAGATCACCATCAATCTCAACTATGTCGATCTGGGCCACATCGATCTGCTGGTGCGCGACGGGTTCTATGCCAATCGTTCGGACCTTATTCGCACAGCGATCCGCAACCAGCTCGAACGGCATCGCGAAGCGGCGGAGAAGTCGGTCGTGCGTAAGCAGCTTGACCTCGGGATCAGCCATTTCTCGCGCCAGCAACTCGAGGCCGTGCGCGAAACGGGCGAAGTGCTCGAGGTTCGGGTGCTGGGCCTTGCGACGATCGCTCCCGACGTTTCGCCCGAACTCGCGCGCGCGACGATCGCCTCGCTCACGGTGCTTGGCGCCTTTCATGCCAGTGCCGCGGTGAAGGCGGCTCTTGCCGATCGCATCCAGTGAACTTGACGAAGGAAGACAGCGTGAACCTGCATTCATCAATGGCGGAGGCGCTTCGGCTGACCCGCTCGGGCGACCTCAAAAAGGCCACCGCCCTTCTCCAGGCGAGGTTTCGCTCGGACGTGTCGACTCCCGGCTCATCCTCGGATGCCCCCGATGGCGAGGTGATCGACCTGGTCCCCGAGCGCGGCGTTTGGCGGATGGCCGAACCCGCCCCCACCACCGCGTCTGGCTCGCAGACTAGGCGCCCAAGCCCCGGGGAAAACGAGGGGAGGGGCGGATTCGAAGCCGGCGTCTATCGCGGCAGCGAAGGTTCGCTGAACTATAGGCTCTATCGGCCGGCAAACGCGACTGCCGGAATGCCGCTCGTGGTGATGCTGCACGGCTGCACGCAATCGGCGGAGGATTTCGCCCGGGGCACGGGGATGAACCGGCTGGCGGACGAGCTTGGCTTCCTCGTCGCCTATCCGAGCCAGAGCAAGAGCGCCAATCCGCAGAAGTGCTGGAACTGGTTCAAGCCCGGCGACCAGCGGCGCGGCCGTGGCGAACCTGCGCTCCTTGCCGGACTGACCCGCGAGCTGGCTGCGGAGCATGGCAGTGACGCCGCCCGCATCTATGTGGCGGGGCTTTCGGCCGGCGGGGCGGCGGCGGCAATCATGGCCGCCGAATACCCGGACATCTACGCAGCGGTCGGCATCCATTCGGGCCTGGCTTGCGGGGCGGCGAAGGATCTGCCGAGCGCGCTGATGGCGATGAATAGCGGCAGCGCGGCGGCAAGGACCGGGCGCCGGTTCGTCCCGGTCATCACCTTCCATGGCGATCGCGACACCACCGTGAGCGAGGTGAACAGCCGGCAGATCGTTGCTGCCGCATCGGCGGCTGCGGGCGTGCCGCTGAAGGTTCGCACCGTCCAGGGTCGCTCCGGTTCCGGGCGCAGCTTCACCAGGCATACGAGCGCGGAGCCCGGGGGCAAGGTGCTGATCGAGCAGTGGACCATCGCCGGCTCCGGCCATGCCTGGTCCGGTGGCGATCCGTCAGGGTCCTATACCGACCCGAGCGGCCCCCACGCATCGCGCGAGATGGTTCGCTTCTTCCTCGAGCATCGGCGCGACTGACCTTCTGCCCGCCCCCGTCAGTCCGATCCGATCGCGGTGTGGAAGGCGACGTAGGAGCTTGCCAGGGCCGCCTCGCTATCGATCAGGTCCTGGCGGCTGGCGATCAGCTGGCGCTGGGCGTCGAGCACGTCGAACAGCGAGGCGAGGCCCTCGCGGTACAGGGCGTTGGATTGGCTGAGCGCCGTCTCGCTCTGCTCGATCGCCTCGGCGAGCTGCTCATTGCGCAGTCGGTAGGCCTCGATCGCGACAAGCGCATTCTCGACCTCGCCCAGCGCCTCGAGGAAGATCACCCGGTATTCGGCCAACCGCGCCTCGGCCTGCGCCTCGGCCGCCGCGATCTCGGCCCGCCTACGACCGCCGTCGAACAGCGGGAGATCGAGCGCGGCCCCGAGGCCGAACAGGAACTCGTCGAACAGCCCGCCGAGCCTGCCGCCGCCGATGCCCAGGCTGCCCGGGATGGTCAGCGAGGGGCGCAGGTCGGCCTGCTCGATGCCGATATCGGCCGCCGCCCTTGCGAGCCGCGCCTCCGCGGCGAGGATATCGGTTCGCCGGCGAAGCAGGTCGGCAGGCACCCCTCCAAGGGGGCCACGCTGATAATCGGGGATGGTCTCCACGTCGGTGGACGGAGGCGTCTGGAAGGCACCGGGCGGCTCTGCCAGCAGGACCGCGAGCCTATTCTCCGCATTTGCCCGTGAAATCGCGATCAGCCCCAATCGCGCGCGGGTTTGGGCGAGGTCGGCGGCTGCGCGCCGCACGTCGAGATTGGCGGCCAGCCCCGCCTCGAAGCGCAGGGTGACGATCCGCAGCGTCTGTTCCTGCAGATCAGTCGATTGCTCGAACAACTCGAGTTGCGCCCCGGTGCGGCGATACTCGATATACTGGGAGGCGATCGCCCCGGCCACGAGCCGGCGCTGATCGGCAAGGAGATAATCAGCTTCGGCGTAATCGGCTGCCGCCGCGCGGATCTCGGCGGCGAGGCGTCCGCTGATGTCAGGATCGAACAGGCCGAATAGCCCCGCGCCGGCGGTGACCTCGCTGTTGCTGCCGAGCGTCACCCCGGCATCGGCCCCGCCATCGAGCGAAGGCAAGCGGTCGCCCCGCTCGGCCCGCAGCAGTGCGGCGGCCACTTCCAGCCGGTCGGCCGCGGCGTCAATGCCGAGATTGGCGACGAGGCCGCGGTCGACCAGCTCGTCGAGGACAGGATCGCCGAACCCCATCCACCATTCGCCCTCAAGGCCCGCAGGCGGGAGATTGGTGGCATAGATCGGGGGAGCGGAAAGGTCGGGCGCCAGCCGGATGGGCTCGATGCTCGCACAGCCCGAGAGGGACACCGCGGCCGCCGCCGCGGCCCAATACCGGGCCCTCACGCCGGGGCCATGGTCATGTCCTCGTCCACCTCCGCGATCTCCTCGCGCAGCCGCGCGAGGTCGACCTTGCGCGGGTTGCCGAAGCGGGCGATCGCAAGATAGATCACCGGCGTCAGGAACAAGGTGAAGAAGCCGGCGGGGCCGAGACCGCCGAAGATCACCCAGCCGATCGACTTGCGCGCTTCCGAGCCCGCGCCGCTCGCCAGGATCAGCGGCAGCGCGCCGAGCACGGTCGAGATCAGCGTCATCGCGATCGGGCGCAGGCGGATCGCGGCGGCTTCCTCCACCGCCTCGCGCACGTCGCGCCCCTGTTGGCGCAGCTGGTCGGCGAACTCGACGATCAGGATGCCGTTCTTCGCCATCAGCCCGATCAGCATCACCAGCCCGATCTGCGAATAGATGTTGAGCGAGGTGCCCGAGAGGAACAGCGCGAATATCGCGGCGGCGAGCGCGAAGGGGATGGTGAGCAGCACCACCAGCGCGCTGGTCAGGCTCTCGAACTGCGCGACGAGCACCAGGAACACGATGACGAAGGCGAAGGCATAGGTCAGCAGCAGATCGCTCGAGGTTTCCTCAAGCGTCTCGGCCTCCCCCTGGAGCAGCATGTCGATGTCGGGCGAGACGGTCTCGTCCGCCAGCCGCTCGATCTCGTCCACCGCCTCGCGCAACGGGATGCCGGGGGCGAGGCTGGAGGAGACCTCGATCGAGCGGCGTTGCTCGGTGCGATCGAGCTCGGCGGCGATGCCTTGTTCCTCGATCACGGTGACGCTGGACAGCGGGATCAGCGCGTCAGTCGATCCGCGCACATAGAGATTGCGCAGGTCCGACGGATTGGTGACGCTCACCGCCTGCGCCGTCAGGAAGATCGGCACCGCCTGGTCGCCGATGTTGAGGTCCACCAGATCCTCGCCGCCGACCATCGCCCGCAAGGTCTGCGCCAGGTCTTCGAGATCGACGCCGAGGTCCGCGGCACGCTGGCGGTCGATCCGCACGGTCAGCTGCGGCTGGGTCGGCTGGTAGGAGATCTCGGCGTTGGAGAGGATGGCCGACCGGGTGTCGATGGCGGTCGCCAGCTCCTGTGCGGACTGGAAGATCCCCTCGTATTCAGCACCCGTCAGCGCCACTTCGAGCCCATCGCCGCCGCCGCCGAAATTGAGCGTGCCGCGCCCGCTCGCATTGGTGCGCGAGCCCGGAATGTCCTGCAGCGGCTCGTTCAGCTCCTCGACGATCTCGGTCTGGCTGCGGTCGCGCTCGCTCCAATCAGCCAGTTGGGCGATGACGCGGACGCGGTTGGGATCGTAGCGGCCGACGATCGAGAAGGTGCTCTCGATCACCCCGCTCGCCAGATATGGCTCGAGCACGCTCTCGACCTCGTCGAGCTCGCCATCCATGAAGTCTATGCCGACCCCGTCGGGACCGGTCGCATCGATGCTGATGACGCCGCGATCCTCGTCCGGCACCAGTTCATTGTCGAGCTGGGTGTAGACGAGCCCCGCGACCACGGCGATGGCAACCGAGACGATGGCGATCGTGCGGGGGAGATCAAGGCACTTCTTGAGCACTCTCTCATACCAGCCGACCGTCGTGCTGCCCAAGCGCGAAAGGCGGCCGGGCGTCTCGTCCTTGCTGGTAAGATCCAACCGCGCGGCGAGCGCCGGGACGAGCGAGAGGGCGACGAAGCTCGAGAGGATCACCGCCACCGCCAGCACGAAGCCGAACTCGCGGAACAGCCGGCCCGCCTCCGAGGGGAGGAAGCTGATCGGCACGAACACCGAGACGAGCACTGCGGTGGTGGCGACCACAGCGAAGAATACCTGCCGCGTGCCGATCACCGCTGCTGCGCGCCTGCCCAGGCCCTGGTTCTGCAGGCGCTGCGCGTTCTCCAGCACCACGATCGCGTCATCGACGATCAGGCCGGTCGCCAGCACCAGTGCCAGCAGGGTGAGGAGGTTGATGGAAAAGCCCATCAGCCAGATCCCCGCGATCACGCCCACCAGCGCGACCGGAATGGTGGCGCTAGGCACCACGGTCGGCCGCCAGGCGCGGAAGAAGACCAGCATCGTGCCGATGACGACCGCGATCGCGAAGGCCAGGGTGATCAGCACCTCGCGGACCGAGATGCGGATGAATTGCGCATCGTCCGAGACCACCTCGATGCTAAGCTCGTCGAACCGCTCGTTAAGCCGACCCACCCCGTCGCGGATCGAGCTCGAGATCTCGATCGTGTTCGAGCTCGCCTGCCGCACCACACCCAGCCCGATGATCGGCTGCCCGTCGAGGCGGACGAAATTCGTCGCGTTGGCCGGCGCGAAAACGGCCTCGGCGACGTCTCCCACCCGCGTCGTGCCGGAGATGAGAAGATTCTCCACCTGAACGGGATTGGTTGCACCCGCCTCGGCCCGGACGACGAGTTCCTGCGCATCCGAACGGAAGGAACCGACCGGCACGTCATAAGGCGCGCCCTGCAGTGCGTCGGCGACATCGGTCAGCGTCAGGCCGAACCGGTTGAGCCGCGCCGGATCGACCGACACGCGCATCTGCCGCGCCCTGGTGCCGAACTGCTCGATGCTGGCGACGCCTTGCGCGGTGAGCAGTTCGGGGATGATATCGTTCTCGACAATACGGGTCAGCTCGGCCTGGTCGTATCGGTCCGAGGCGACCGCCAGGGTAATGATCGGCTGCGCGTCCTGGTCTGCCTTGACGACGGTCACCTGCTCGACACGCTCTGGCAGGTCGCGCGTCACCCGGCTTACCGCCTCGCGGACGTCCGAGGCGGCCGTGTCGAGATCGACGCCGGGAAGGAATTCGACCCTAATGCGGGTATTGTTCTCCTCGCTCGACGCGCTGATCTGGCGCACGCCAGAGACCCGCGCGACGGCATCCTCGAGCACCCGGGTGACCTCGGAATCCATCGTCTCGGGCGCCGCGCCGGGCAGGCTGGCCGTGACCGAGACGATCGGCCGATCGACATTGGGCAACTCGCGCACCTCGACGCCCATCAGTGCGGCGATGCCCGCGATCACGATCAACAGGTTGAGCACGCCGATCAGCAGCGGTCGCTTGACCGCCAGCATCGGCAGATCGAACTTATCGCGCATCGGAAGCGGTCGCTGTTCCGGCGGGTGAAGCGCTGACCCGAACGTCCTGCCGGCCCGCGTCATTGGCGCGAACCAGCCGGATCTCCTGCCCGTCGCGCACCTTCTGGACGCCTTCGACGATCACGCGGTCATCTGAGCGCAGCGCCCCGCCCACGAACACCAGGCCCTCCCGCCTTGATGTGATCGTCACAGGGATCCGCCGCGCCTCGCCTTCGCGCACCACGAACAGGTGCGATCCCTCACCGCCCCAGACGATCGCCTCTTCCGGCACCACCGGGCGCGTCTCGCCGTTGCGGCTGAAAAGGACGCGGAAACTCATGCCCGGGCGCAGCAGGTCATCGGGATTAGGGATGGCGGTGCGCACGATGAAGTTGCGGCTGTCCTGCGAGATGCGGCTGTCGGTCGTCACGACCCGCGCCTCGCTGGTGCGGGAGGGATCGGAGAACGGAGTCACTTCGACGACCTGCCCCGGCCGCAACGCGTTGAACACCGCCTCGGGCGCCGGAAAGTCGACGTAAAGCGTGCCGCGTTGGTCGATCTGGGTGATCGGCGTCGTGTCGTTGACCCGGTCGCCGACATCGATCTCGGTCAGCCCGACATGGCCGGAAAAGGGCGCGCGCACGGTGCGGTCGTCGAGCGCGATCTCGGCCTGCTCCAGCGCCACGCGTGCCGAGGCGAGCGCGGTTTCGCCCGCTTCGATCTGGCTTTCGGAGATGGCGCCGGTGTCCTCGATCCGGCGATAGCGACCCAGCAGCTGATCGGCCTCGCGCACATCGACCCGCGCCGCCTCCACTGCGAGGCGTTCCTGCCGTGCATCGAGGCGGATGAGCGGCTCGCCGGCCCCCACGAAATCACCCGCGGTGAACAGGACGCTGGTGACGCGCCCGCTGGTTTCGGCATAGATTTCCGCAGAGGTCGCCGCACGCGCCGAGCCGATTGCCTCGACCTCCAGCCGTTCGGACAGGAGGCGCACGTCCTGCGCCACCACCGCCACCGGATCGCGCTCGGGAGCGGCTTCTTCCGAGCTGCAAGCGGCCAGGACGAGGCAACATGCGGCGGCCAGCTTGCCATGAACAGAAAACGACACCGAGGCCCTTTATCGGAGAAGACCCATGCTCGAAAGCGGCATTAAGGTCATAGCGCGCGCACCTCGGCTATAGGCGGATTTGGTCGCGTACTCCGGCCGGATCATCCGCGCTGTTATCCGCTCCCTTGGCAGCGTCCCTAGCTCGATCGTGCCGAACCGTTGCATGAGGTTTAGATCAATGCTTGTGAAAGGCTACCTAACCCGATGAACAACGCCCGCCACGTCTTCCTGTGCGAGAACATCCGCACGCCGATCGGCCGTTATGCCGGGGCGCTGGCGCAGGTCCGCCCGGACGACCTCGCCGCCCATGTCATCGCCCAGGTCATGTCGGCTGCGCCGGGGCTGCCCGGGGAGGCGATCGACGAGGTCATCTTCGGCTGCGCCAACCAGGCGGGCGAGGACAATCGCAACGTCGCGCGCATGGCGGCGTTGCTCGCCGGCCTGCCCGAGAGCGTGCCGGGGATCACCGTCAATCGCCTCTGCGCCTCGGGCCTGAGTGCCGTCGCCATGGCCGCGCAGGCGATCGCCACTGGCCAGGGGGAGCTGATGATTGCGGGCGGCGTCGAATCCATGTCGCGCGCGCCTTACGTTCAGGCGAAGCCCGCCACCGCATGGTCTCGCGCTCCCGAGATCTACGACACCACGATCGGCTGGCGCTTCGTCAACCCAGCGCTGCACTCGCAGTACGGCACCGATTCGATGCCCGAGACAGCGGAGAACGTGGCCAGGGAGCACGGGATTTCGCGCGAGGATCAGGACGCTTTCGCCCTGCGCTCGCAGCAACGCGCGGCGGCGGCGCGCGAGGCGGGCATCTTCGCCGAGGAGATCGCGCCGGTGTCGATCTCCCGGGGGAAGGGCGATCTGCTGGTCGTCTCAGCGGATGAACATCCGCGGCCTGATACCACGCTCGAAAAACTCGCCCGATTGCCCACGCCCTTCGCCAAGGATGGTTCGGTCACCGCGGGCAATGCTTCGGGCGTCAATGACGGTGCGGCGGCGCTCATCATCGCCAGCGAGACGGGGGTCGGCGAATATGGTCTCAAGCCACTTGCCCGATTGGCCGGTTTCGCCACCGCCGGCGTGCCGCCGCGGGTGATGGGCATGGGCCCGGTCGCCGCGGTTCGTCGGCTTGAGGCGCTCACCGGTCTTGCAGCCGCCGGGTGCGATGTCATCGAACTCAACGAAGCCTTCGCCTCTCAGGCGCTCGCGTGCCTGCGCGAGCTCGGCGTTCCCGATGATGCCGCGCACGTGAACCCCAATGGCGGCGCCATCGCGCTCGGTCATCCGCTTGGTATGAGCGGAGCGCGCTTGGCGCTGACCACGGCGCGCGAGCTCCAGCGTCGTGGCGGGCGCTGGGGGATTGCCACCATGTGCGTCGGCGTTGGTCAGGGCGCAGCGCTCGCCCTCGAGGCGGTCTGAGGCACCACCTCATCCTCCGCTGGTAATCAGTCCGCAGGATTCTCGAGGAACTGGCGGATGTGCTCGAGCATCTTGGGCCAGGCCGGCTCCTGTTGCAGGACCAGATGGTTGCGGCTCTCCAACGGGACGAAACGCGCGCTCGCGATCTTGCTTGCGATAAGGCGGCCCGCCTCGAACGGCACGACCGCATCATCGCGGCTGTGGAGGACCAGGGTCGGCACCTGCACCTGCTCCAGCAAATGGACCACGTCGATCTCGCCAAGCGCCCGCTGAAGCCGTTGCGCTCCAGCCGGCGAGGCGGAGATGCGCTGCAATTCGTTGAACCAGCGCGCCTGCTCCTCGGTCGCCTCGGGGAAGTAGAGTGTGGTGAACATCTGGCGGAACGCCGGGTTGTCCTGCCCCCAGCCGGACACGGTCAACTCGATCATCGCTTCGCGCCGGGCCCGTTCCTCGGGCTCGTTGCGGATCGCCCAGCCTTGCGCATAGCCGCCATAAAGGATCATCGAGCGCACCCGCTCCGGATGGCGCACCGCATAGGCGATCGAGACCGCGCAGCCCTGCGAGATGCCGAGGAGATCGAAGCGCTCGACACCGGCCGCATCAACCACGGTCTCCAGATCCTCGACGAAACACTCGAAGTCGAGGTTCTTGACCTTCCAGTCCAAGAGGCCGATGCCTCGCTCGTCATATCGAACCAGCTTATGGCCGCTCGACAGCTCTTCGATCCAGTGCCGCCAGAACGGGCTCTCCCACTCGAACTCAAGGTGGTTCAGCCAGTTCGCCGATTTGACCAGCGGCGGTCCTTCGCCCACGCAGCTATAGGCGATGCCCGTGCCATCTGGCGCCGTGCAGAACTCGACCCGCTGGCGGATGACTGGCGATCCAGGCGGGCGCACCTCCTTTTCCCGGGATGGAGCGAGGGGCGCGTGGGCTGTTGGCGAGTTGGCCCGCAGCAATGCATCGGGCACGGCGATCCCGGACGCTTCGAGCGTTCGAACCGCAACCATGCGCTTCGCTTCCGCCTCGTCGCGCCGGCCTGCAGCGCCCAGCAGCGCGATCAGCTCCAGCCAGCCCGCTTCCCCCAGCGGATCGAGCTCGACGATCGAGCGCGCGAAGGGCAGCGCGCGTTCGGGTTCGATGGCGCCCGGATCGACCAGCCTTTGCAGCACCCGCAATTGCCGCTGCCTGACATCCTCCCGGGTGGCCAGGAGCCAGCTCTCGAACTCGTCGCAACCGCGCAGTGAAAGGCCGGCCGCGAATTCGCCGCGAATGGCGGCAAGGCACTCGAGCAGCGTGAGATCCTCGCTCTCGCTGCCCGTCGAAATGCTCAGAAAATCGCAATCCGCCCCGGTCAGATCGAGGCGTACCATTTCGCGGTCGGCGATGAGACGAGCGCAATCGGGCTCATCAACAGCTTGGCGCAGCTTGCTGAGGCTCCAGCGCAGCGCGCCCTTGGGGTCGTCGGGCACATTCCAGAACAGCGAGCATAGCGCCTCGCGCCGGTGCTCGCGCCCGGTCGCCGCCAGGTACGCGAGCAGCCCACGAGTCTTGGCCGAGGCCGGCAAGGCCACGTCCAGTGCGTCCCGGCGCACGCTTATCCGGCCAATGAGCATCAGCTCGAGCAGTTTCGCCTCCATACCGAGGCGACCCGCGTGGAAATTAGGCCGCGAGAGCGAAGGCGTCAAATCCCACGGTGGTTAACACGGTCGCTCCAACGCCTGGCCTTCATTGCCCTCTCGTCGCCCACAGAACGCGGCGAGCAACATGGAGAACAGGAAATGAGAAACGACACGCCGAAGATGGCATCCGCGATCGCCGGAATAGCCGCAGCACTTTGCTGTAGCTTTGTCTGGCTGAGCGGCGGGCTGCTGATGCTCGCCAGCCAGGGTGGGGTGGCGTTGGCCTGAGCGCCACCCCCATTCACCCGACTTTTACGATCCGTCGAGGGAATAGAGCATGTATTACAAAAACGATTTCGCCAGCGTGCTTCAAGCGTCGGCTCGTGCCGCCTGGGACATCGAAACCGTGCTGCCTGAAGGCGCAGCGCTCGATTTCTCCCGCCCATTCCTGCCCGAGAGCCTCGCGCGCACCCATGCCGCCGGTACGCTCGATGACGACGAGAAGCGCGTCCTCAACCAGATCCGGGGACATGAATACCTCGTGATCTTCGGGCTGGTGGAGGAGTTCATCCTCCCCTTCGTGCTCGATCACGCACGCCCGCAATTGAGCGGCGATGACGCGCGGGTCCGCGCGCTCCTCAACTTCGCCGGGGAGGAAGCCAAGCACATCGAGCTCTTCGAGCGGTTCCACGCCCGCTTCACCCGCGACTTCGGCACCGATTGCGCGGTGATCGGCCAGGCGCACGAGGGCATGACGACCGCACCCCGGCAATTCGCACAAGTCGTCATCGGGTTCTTCCGCGCCGACTAGGCCATGCGCGCTTGCAGCTCGGCGCCGACTTCCTTCAGGCGGTTGATGAAGCGGCGCGTAGGCATCAGCAGGGCCCCGCGGCGGCGGTAGGTGACGCCGATATAGACCTCGGTCCAGATCGGCGGCACGTCGAGCGGTATCAGATGCGCAAAATCCTTGTCGAGCGTGATCAGCGCGGTCGGCAGGTAACTGAGGTAATGGGAGCCCTCGAGGATCTCGGCCATGAAGACGCTGGAGCCGGTGCGGATGACGACATCGGGCGGGGGCAGGCCGGCGGCCTTCAGCGCGGTGGTGAGGCGATCGCCCTCGAGCTCGCTCACATCGGGTAGCACCCACCGGTAGTCGGCGAGATCCTTCAGGCTGAGGCCCGTGCGCCCCGAAAGCGGATGGCCGCGATCGGTGACGACGGCCAGCTTGTCCTCGATCACGATCTCCTGGTGCAGATCGCTGTCGACCAGCTGGCGCTCGACGCTGGAGATCATCACGTCGATTTCGCCCAGCCGCAGCAGCGGCAGCAGCCGCTCGCGCTGGCCCTGGCGGAGCAGGATGCGGTCATTGCCCTCCTGCTCGAGGAAGCGGCGCACCGCCAGCGGCATGAGGTATTTCAGAATCGTGGTGCCGACGCCGACCCGGATCGTCCCACGGCCGGTGCCGCGCATTTCCTTCAGTTCCTCGACCGCGCGGTCGAGCTCGGTCAGCGCGAGGGTGACGTAGTCGAGGAAGACCTGGCCGTATTCGTTGGGCTCGACGCCGGTGGGGTAGCGCTCGAGCAGGCGGACCCCGAGATGGTCCTCGAGGTTCTTGATGCTCTTGGACAGGGCCGGTTGGGTGATGTTGAGATTAGTCGCCGCCTTGCCGAAGCTCGCGCAGCGCACGATTTCGACCAGGTGCCTCAGCTGGCGCAGTTCCATCGCCCGTCCTCCCATCCGAGCGGTATGAGCCGATGGAATGGAAATCAATCGCCGGCGAGGTTGCGCAGGAAGACGCCACCCTGCTCGACGGCCCAGCGGCCCTCCTCGATCATCGGGCCGAAGAGGGGCCAGGCGTGGATCATCCCCGCCCATTCCTGGAACACAACGGGCCTTCCGGCAGCTTCCATCCGATCACGCAGGCGGCGGCTGTCGTCGAACAGGACTTCGTCCGCACCGACCTGGATCAGCGTCGGTGGCAGGTGATCGACGGGACCGAACAGCGGCGAAATCCGCGGATCCGCGGGATCGGCCGTACCGGCATAGGTGGTTGCCGTCATCGGCATGGTTTCGGGCCGGACGAACGGATCGCGGCTTTCACGGGAGGCGACGCTGCTGCCCGAATGGGTGAGATCGAGATAGGCGCTGATGAGCCACAGTGCATCGGGCGGGCGCTCCTGCGCGACGGTAAGCGCAAGGTTGGCGCCCGCGCTGTCACCGGCGAGAGCGAGGAAGCCGCCTCGGTTGGCCAGTGCCTCTGCGGCGCGTAGAACGTCGTCGCGCGCCGCGGGGAAAGGCCGTTCGGGCGCCAGCGCGTAGTCGAGCACGAACACTTCGACCTGCGCCGCGCGAGAAATGCGCCCCGCAAGCTCGCGGTAGCTTGTGGACGAGCCGAGGACGAACGCGCCGCCGTGGAGGTAGAGCACGCACCTGCCGGGCACGGCGTCGGGCGCCCTCACCCAGCGGCCGACGAGACCGGGAGCCAGTTCCGCTGGCTCGACGTCGACATCCTCCGGCAGCGGGAAGCGAGCCGCCATCGCCTGGAAATTCGCCCGGCGCTCCTCGATGGTCGCGGCCGGGGGCCGCTCGGCGAGCATCCGGCGCAGGCCCGCGACCTCGTCAAGCGACATCAGCAGCCTCCCGCAAGGCCTGCCGATCGATCTTGCCCACGCCCGTCTTGGGAAGACTCTCGAGGAAGCGATAGTCCTGCGGCCGCTTGTACTTGACGAGCCGCTCCTCGCAGTGACGGCGAAGCGCGATCTCGTCGCCCCCCACGACATAGGCGCGCAGGACCTGGCCGCGATAATCGTCGGGAATGCCGATCGTCGCCGCCTCGCGCACCGCGCCATGCTGCATGAGGACTTCGTCGACCTCGCGCGGATACACGTTGTAGCCGCCGGTGATGACCATCTCCTTCTTGCGGTCTTCGACGTACAGATACCCGTCCGCATCTAGCCGCCCGATATCGCCGGTATAGAGCCACCCTTCGCGCAATGCCTCGGCGGTCTCCTCCGGTCGGTCGAGATAGCCTGACATGATCTGCGGCCCGCGTGCCCGGATCTCGCCGATCTCGCCGATGCCGAGCACCTTCTCGCCATCGATGGGATCGACGATCTCGATCTCGGTCAAGGGCAGCGGCGGGCCCACGCTGGCGAGCTTACAGGGCATTTCGGGACCGTGATAGGTGAGCACCGGCCCGGCTTCCGACTGGCCGTAGCCCTCGTAAATCGGGATGCCGGTTACCGCCTCCCAAGCCTCGAGCGTTGCCCGGCTGAGCGGCGCCGAACCGGAATATACGCACCGGACGGATGAGGTATCGATGTCGCCCAGCCGCTCGAAACCGAGCAGGCCATTGAGGATGGTCGGGCCGATGGGAAGCCGCGTGATCCGCTTCCGCGCGACGGCCTCGAGCAGCCAATCGGGCCGGTAGCGGGGCAGGATGACGAGCGTGGCGCCGCAATTCGCCGCCAGATGGAGACACATGGCCACGGCGAAGCTGTGGAACAGTGGCATCGCGCACAGCACCCGCTCGTCGCCGGGAACGGTCGGCAGCACGGCCTCGCGCTGGGCGACGTTGGTCGCTGCCGCGCGGTGCGTGAGGACCACGCCTTTGGGCCGGCCGGTCGTTCCACCGGTGAACTGGAGGAGGGCGGGGGCCCCGGGGTCAAGTGCGGGCAGCGGGGTCGTATCGCCCGTGTCGAGCGATCGCAGCCAGTCGGTAGTGGCCCCGCCCAGCCGCATGGTGGCAATGGCGCGGTGCGGGGCGTCGGTCGCGCAGACGAGGAGGGCGGGACGGGTATCCGCAAGGATCGGCTCGAGCTCATACTCGGTGTAGTCCGGGTTGAGCGCGGCGAGCGTCGCTCCGGCACGCAGCACGGCGAAGTGAACGATCGCCATCTCGACCGAATTGGGCAGCAGCACGGCCACCCGTTTGCCACCGACATTGCGCCTGACCAGATCGCGCGCCAACGCATCGACCAGGCGGTCGTAGTGCGCGTAGCTCAGTTCGATCCCGTTCGCGCGCAGGGCCGGCACGTCGGGGAATTGCCGTGCGGTGGCACGCAGCATGTCGCAGACGCTTGCATGCGCCTCGACCTCGCGGCCGCGCCAGACGATCGGCTCAGCCATCGACCCGCAGCACCACCGCCATCGCCGTGTCCCCGGCCGCGCAGCCCTGGAACAAGCCATGTCCTCCGCCGCGCGCAGCCAGTGCCTCGATCAGCTCGATGATGCCGCGCAGCCCCGTGGGCGCCTGCGGATGGCCCCAGACCAACGAGCAGCCATAGGGGTTCATCCGATCGAGCGGGAAGCCCGTCTCCTTCGCGAAATACAGATCGTTGACCGCGAAGGGGTTGTGCGAGGTGATGATATCGATGTCGGCGATCGCGAGGCCCGCATCCTCGAGCGCGGCGCGGGCAGCGGGCACGGGGGCAGCGGGCATGTAGGCGGGTTCGACCCGCGCGAGGCCGAAGCCCAGCAGCGAAATGCTCACGGAGCGGTTCCTCGAAAGCTCCGCGGCGCGCTCGGGGCTGGTCACGATAATGGCGGAATTGCCGTCCGCCGGATGGGTCTGGCCGCCCAGCGTCACCGTCCCGCCCTCGGTCACCGGATCGAGCGCGGCGAGCTTCGCGGGGCTGGTCGGATAGACGCCTTCGTCCCCGACCAGGCTCGCCACCTCCTTCTTGAAGCGATGATCGGGCACGACGAACGGGAGCGTCATGAAGCGCTTGAGGAACGCGCTGTCCTCGGCGAGCGCAGCGCCATATTGCTCGTAGCGCAGCGCAGTCAGCTCGTCCTGCTCGGCGCGCGAAATGCCAGCCTTGCGGGCGACGTTTTCGGCCGTCTCGACCATCGCCACCTTGGCGAACGGATCGCGCCGGAAGTTGTCCAGCACCCAGTCCTCGCTCTCGCCCGTTCCGCCCGGCGCCTGCGGGGCGGGGTAGTAGAGGTGCGGGCCGTTGGAGACGCGATCGGCGGCGACGACCAGCGCCATGCCGGCAGCGCCGCGCGCGATCTCCGAAGCGGCGAGCGAGACGATCCGCGCCCCGGTGGCGCAGGCCTGCATCACCGTGGGCCCACCTGCATGGAGCGCGCCGATCTCGCCCATCAGCCACGGCAGGCCATAGAAGCTGCCGCGCTGAGGGACGGTCATGCCGAGGACGCCGAAATCAAAGCCAGCCGGATCGATCTCCCGACGCGCCAATTCGGCTCGGGCGACATGTGCTGCGAACCGCAGGCTGTGCAGGTTCTGGAACGAGCCCTGCCAGCGAGCGAACGGGGTGGACCAATAGCCGCCATAGGGGATTGCCGCCCGGACGGGCATCTCAGAACGGCGCCGCCAGCGCGTTGAAAGAGCCTTCGGAGCCCACGAGGTCCACACGTTTAAGCTGGATTCGGAAACGGCCGTCCTCGTGGCGCAAATGGTGGATGACGCGCCCGCCGAAGATGCGCGTATCCTCCTCGAACCGGTCGCGGTTGCGGTATTCGAGGATGATCTGCGCCGAACTCACCTTGATGATCTCGCCATCATCGCTGTCGATCCGCACCCCGCTGACCACGTGCGCGGTCTCGGGCGCGGGCTCGGGGCCGAACTTGCGGGGGTTGCGCAGGCGATGGGCGCGCGCGGTCATGACCTGCTTGTCATCGCGGAAATGGGCGACGCCCTCGCGCGGTTCGACCTGCTGGCGGTCGACGGGGACCCAATAGACGCAGTCGTCTGCATAAAGATCGAGCCACTTGTCGAACTCGCGGTCGTCGATCAGGCGCGCCTCGTCCTCCACGAAGGCGCGCACTGCGGAAATGTCCGGCCGGTCCGCCAAAACCTTCTCCCTAGGAGGCCATGTAGTCCGCCCAGGCGGCGAACTGGTTGCGGATGAAGCGCTCGCTGGTGGCGGCGGTGCGGTGCAGCGCGTTGGTCTCCTCGCGCGCCGGGCCGCTGCCGCGCGCCATCGGCACCCATTCCTCGCCGGCGAGGTTGCCCTCGAAGCAGCGCTCGTAGATCTCGAGGTCGTCGGCGATCACCGGCGAGGCGGCCGAGTTGGCACCGGTGCAGTACTCGATCGCGTTGATCCGCGTCTCCTCGGGCGCGCCGACAAGCTCGAAGGTGAAGCCGATCACCTCGGTCAAGTCCACACGTACAGGGCGTACGATGCGGATCGTCTGGTAGCGCGCGTGCCAGCTCGAGGAGGGGTAGAGCAGCGTCAGGTGGCGGTCCTGGCCCAACACCTCGCGCGCCTTCTCCGCCCCGTGATGATCGATCAGCGAGCGGGTGTATTCATCCGCAGTATCGGTCGTGTATTCGGCTCCCATGTGGCCGCCGATAAAGGAATGGCCTCGGGGCGTCGTCACCATGTCGAGCTCTTCAAAGAATTTGGCAGGCTTGCCGTTGGCAAGCATCATGCCGATCGTGGGTGCGATCTTGTCCTTTCCGACCGCCTGAGCGACCTTGTTCGCTGCGATTACTGAAGCGGCATGAGCGAAGGCGGGGTGGACAACGTCGTTTACGTTCTCGAAGGTCATCTTCCAGTTGGCGCGGTAATGGTGGCGCAACACGCGCGGTGAGCAGCGCAGTTCGCCGGTAGGGGAGCGGTCGACCAGGTTGTCGATCGTGCTCGTCATGTGACCGAGGAAATCGGTCAGCGCGGGCGCCTGGGGATCGAGCGTGGCGAACAGGAAGCCGCGATATTCGCCAAGCTGCGCGACTTCGCTGATGGCGTGGTCGGCCTTGTCGAAATCCTCGCCGTAGCCTTCGGGAAGCGGCACCGAGCGCAGCCGCCCGTCGGCCTCGAAGATCCAGCCGTGATAGGGGCATTGCAGCCCCTGCGGCGCCGATCCGCGCTTCGCCGCGCACAGCGTCGCCCCGCGATGCGAGCAGCGGTTGAGGATAGCGTGCGCGCGCCCGTCCTTGCCGCGGCTGAGAATGACGGGCTGCGTGCCGATATGGCGGACGACGAAATCGCCCGGCTTCTCGATCTCGCTCTGGTGGCCGAGATAGATCCAGGCGCGGCCGAAGACGCGCCGCATCTCGAGCGCGAACAGGGCCGGATCGGTATAGACCGAGCGGTGAACGCGATCCTCTTCGACGAGGTCCGTCGGATCGGGCGCGGCGCGCAGAAGGGGCTCGGGTCGCATGGCTTCGTCTCAGTTCGGGAAGCCTCGGCATAGACCGGCGAGCGGGGCGGGGGCTATAGTTTGGCCCGCGCGGCTCATGACTTGCGGTTATCGCCGCTGCGAACCGCTGGAACTGCTGGCCCAAACCCGCCAGACGTGTGGACATGCCAGCGTCGCTTGCCGATCTTGCTCCCGTTCCGGACGATGTGTTCGTCATCGATCCGGTCGTCCACGCGCTCAACCTGTCCGAAGCCAACGTCGCATCGCGCTATGGCGAGCAATTGTACCGGATGTCTTACGGCCTCCACCAGATGCTGAGTCCGCCCGACCGGGTGGTGCCGCAGGACGTCTACATGACCGACATGCCCGGCGAGATGCTGGTGAGGACGATCTTCGAGGAGACCCGCACCGATCTCGCGGCGACCCACACGCTGCGGCTCGACAGCTGGTTCCACGACGGTTTCGCCGCCGAGCACAAGACCGTTTCGATGACGCGCGAATTCCCGGAGCGGGTACTTGCCTATGTCGGCCTCGATCCGACCGAGGACACCGCCGCCGTGCTCGACGACCTCGAACGGCAGGTGGAGGGCACGCCGAACGCGATCGGGGTGAAGCTCTATCCCCACCAGATGAACCCTTACCGCCGCTGGCATACCAATGACCCGACGGTGATGAAGGTGATCGAACGCGCGGGCGAACTGGGCCTCAGGACGATCGCCATCCACAAGGCGCTGCCCAACGGCTCGGTGCCGCTCGACCCGTACCGCATCGGCGAAGATTTCGAAGAGGCGGCCGACGCCTTCCCGCAGATGGCGTTCGAGATCATCCATGCCGGTATGGCGTTCATCGAGGAGACTGCGCTCGCCATCGCGCGGTTTCCCAACGTCTATGCCAATCTCGAGACCACGACGGCGATGCTCTACCAGGCGCCGGGCCGCTTCATGGCCGCGCTCGCGCTGCTGATGCAGTGGGGCGGCCCTGAGAAAATCGTCTATTCCACCGGCTGCACCGTGGTTCACCCGCAACACCTGATCGAACTGATGTGGAACTTTCAATTCGACGAGCCGACCTGCGATCGGCACGGCATTCCGCCGCTGACGGACGAGGTGAGACGGCTGATCCTGGGCGGCAATTATGCGCGGATGATCGGTCTGGATATCGCGCGACAGCGGCAATTGCAGGTCGGGGACGCGTTCGGTGCCGGTGCCACGCGGGCACTCAAGGCGCCGTGGAGCGTGTGGTCGGGAAGCGGATGATCGATGGAGCCAGCTTCGACGACGAGGTGCGCGCGGCGCTCTCGCGCGTGCACGATCCGTGCAGCGTCGCCTCGGGTCGGCCGACCTCGATCCTTGATCTGGGGCTGGTGCTTGGTTGGGATCGAGAGGGGCCGAGGCTGTCGGTGCGCTTCTGCGTGACCTTCCCCGGCTGCACGATGGCGCCGCATTTCCTCGAGGCTTCGCGTGCCGAATTGCTGCAAATCGCGGGCGTCGATGTCGTCACCTGCGAAGTCGACACCGCGCATGTCTGGAAGGGGCAGCCGCTGCGGTTGCTCCACGGGCAGCCGCAGGCCTGGCGATCAGAGCCTCAATCCTTGGCGAAGAAGGCGTCCCAGGCATCCTGATCGAGCGCGAGGTGCCAGACCTCGGCGAGCTTGCCCTCTTCGTTCAGGCGCCAGAGCAGGCATTCCTTGACGTCGAGCACCTTGTCCCCGCGCCGCGCATGGACCTGCGCGACGAGGCAGACATGGTCGTCGCTGCCGAAATAATCGAGCGGATGAGCCCAGTAAGCGTCGACGTTCTCCTGCAGGCGCTGGAAGCTGGTGAGGATCTCCTCGCGCCCGACAAAGGTGCCGGAGAGCACGCTCTCGCCCGGCATGTGCCAGGCGCAATCATCGGTCATCATGCCGAACAAGGCTTCGAGGTCGCCCTGCTGGAAGGCTTCGTGCGCCTGCTTGAGTATCGCCCCGCTCGGATGGTCGCGCTCGGTGAAGGCGCGCATCGGCGGGGCGATGGCCTCCTTGGCGAGCGCCGCAGTGTAGCCCGGCGTCGTAGTCATTTCGCTCCTCCGCGAACGGTGAAATCGACATCGACATTGTTCTTGATCGCGTTGGAGTAGGGGCAGACCTCGTGCGCGGCCTCGACCAACTGCTCTGCGTCGGTCTGCGACAGGCTCGGCAGATGTACCTCCATCGCCACCGCCAGTGCGAAGCCGGGGCCGCCCTCGCGCTCGCCGATCAAGACCCGGTTGGTGATGACCGCATCTTCCGCCTTCTTGTTCTGCTGCTGGCCGACGAACATCATCGCGCTCTGGAAGCAGGCCGCGTAGCCGGCGGCGAACAACTGCTCGGGATTGGTGCCCGAGCCGCCCGGACCGCCCATGGCCTCGGGCATCGCAAGGTCGAGCGAGAATCCATCGCCGATAGTCTCGACATGGCCCCCCCGGCCGCCCTTGGCCCTCGCCTCGGCCGTGTACATCGCCTTCATTTGCCTGTCCTCCAATTGCTTGCGTTCTCGGTCACGAAATCGTCGTAGCGGCGCTGCTTATGGCCGATGATCGCCTCGGCCGCCGCGATCTGGTCAGCGCTTGCCTCGCAGCCCATCTGTTGCGTCACGCGCATCATTGCCTCGAAATCCGCCGCCATCCAATCATCGAAGCCCGGCACGTTGGCTGCCAGCACGCCAACGAAGGGAGCCGGGTCATCGCCGCCGTAGCGGACCGGCTTGCCGAGCGCGCGAGACCAGCTTTGCGCATTGCCCTCGCCGGTCCGTCGCTCGGCTCCGCACACCGGCACCGCCTGCCCGTCCCAGTCGGGCATGGTCAGCGCGCGCGCCGCGGCATCGGCGATATCGCGGGCATCGACGGTGAACACGCCGGTGCTGCCGAACGGCATCATGTAGAGGCCGGCCTCGATCGCCGGGCGCATCAGGAGGTCGTTCTGGGCGAAGAAATTGCATTCGAGGACGACGTGCCCACCGCGACTGAGGAGATCGTCGACGATCGGGATCTTCGCTTCGAAATGCGGAATCTCGCGCATCGAGCGCATGTTCATGATGCCGACGAAGACAATCTTCCCGACGCCGGCGGTCGCCAGCTCGTCGATGACGCGCAGGCCGAGCTGCGTCTCATCCGGGCCGATGGGGGTGACCAGATAGGCGCGGTCGAAGCCCTCTGCTGCTGCCGAAGTAGCACCTTCTTCCGCCAGGTCGAGGGCGATGCCGCCGCGCGGTGCCCTGCGCGCCGCGCCGATGACTTCGTGGCCCGCTTCCTTCAGCCGGGTGACGAGCACGCTGCCGGACTTGCCGGTCGCTCCGATGACGAGATTGCGCATGGTGTCTGGACGCTAATCGAGAACGCCGACCCGCGGAACGGGGGTTCTAGGCCCGGTTATGCCGCGCACCCGAAGTTTCATAAGGCAGCGCGCTCCCCGCGCCTACTATTCGCCTCCCATGACCATGCTGCTCACCGATGCCGCACGCGCTGCGCTCGTTCCCGCCGAACGGGCGCTGCCCTTGCCGATCCCGCCACGCATCCCCTCGAACGGCGAGTTCACCCCGCCGCCCCAGAGCGCGCCCTTGCGGCGCTACGAGCTGGCAATGCGCCAGACGTGCCGCGAGCGGGCCAAAGCGCTCTCGGTGGGCGAAGCCACCTATACGCGCTCGCCGCTGGCGATGGTGCAGGCGTTCGCGGCGCTCAACGAGAGCTTCGGCGCTCCGCATTTCGATGTGGGAGAAGGCGAGGCGACCGACCCCGAGGAGGCGGAGCGCCAGCGCGCCGCGCTGCGCCATCAGTTCGTGTTCGACGATCAGGTCCATTTCGTGCGCGAAGACGCCGACCCTGTGTTGTTCGAGCCGCTGACCAGCCTCATCGAGCTCAGCGCCGATCTGTTGCGCCTGCCCCATGCGCAGAATTTCGCGATTGGCCAGATCGAGTTCCTCCATTTCCTCCAGGCGATCTATCTCGATAGCGATACCAAGCTTGCACTTCTGTCAGGCGCGCCGTCGGAGACCGAGGCCGGCTGGATGTTGACCAACGACATGATGGCCGCTGCACGCCGGGCGGTGAACGAGGTCGCGGGCAGTCGGCGCCTGCTCACCCATGCGGTGATCACGCCGGGCCACGAGGGCTGGCTGGAGGAGATGGACCGCGTTCACGAGCAGCTTCGCCCGGACGGCTGGAAGGGCTATCCGGTGGGCGAGCCGTTCAGCCCGTCCGACAAGCGCTACCGGCTCGACGACGAGGCGCTGATGTACCCGGCCTACGAGCGGATCGTTGCCGCGGGCGTCACCAATATCTGTATCCACAAGGGGCTGCTGCCCGAGAACGCCGACGAGGTGATGCCCGGCGCCGAGGCGTTCGCCCGGGTAGACGATGTCGGCAAGGCGGCGCGCGACTGGCCGCAACTCCAGTTCGTGATCTACCACGCCGGCTACCGGACGATCCCGCAGCCGACATTGGCCGAACTCGAGCGGTTCGAGCGGACGGGGCGGATCGACTGGGTGAGCGATCTTTCCGCCATTCCCGAACGCTACGGCGTGTCCAACGTCTATGCGGACATCGGCGCGTCCTTCGCCTTTACCGTCCTCACCCATCCCCGGCTGGCGGCGGCGATGATCGGGATGCTGGTGAAGGGCCTTGGCGAGGACAAGGTATGCTGGGGCACCGATTCGGTCTGGTACGGCTCGCCGCAATGGCAGATCGAGGCGTTCCGCCGGCTGCAGATGCCCGAAGACCTTCAGGAGCGCTTCGGCTATCCCGATCTTGGCGGACGCGACGGTCCGCTGAGGCGCAGGATCCTTGGCGAGAACGCGGCGCAAATCCACGGGATCGACCCCGGCGATTACCGGGAGGATGCGCTTGAAGCGGACGATCTCCCCCGCATCCAGGCGGCCTATCGCGCGCTCGGCGGCGGCCCCGACGGCCGGGCCTACGGCTTCACCCAGCCCGATGCTTGAGGGACGGCGCATCCTCGTCACCGGGGCTGCCTCGGGCATCGGCGCGGCGGCGGCGCGGGTCTTCGCCGGTTATGGCGCGAGGCTGGTCCTTGCCGATCTCGCGGACATCGGCGGGCCGCCCGAGGGAGCCCGGGCAATCCGGTGCGATGTCGCGGACCCGGCTGCAATCGCTATGCTTTTGGACGAGATCGAGGACATGATGGGCGTGCTCGACGGGGCCTTTAACAATGCGGGTATCGAGGGAGCGGGCGGCCGGATGCTGCCGATCGGCGATTATCCGGCAGAGGAAATGGACCGGGTCATCGACGGGAACGTCAAGGGCCTGTGGCACCTCATCCGCGCCGAACTGCCGCTGCTACGCGGCGGGAACGGGCCGGCAATCGTCAACACGGGTTCGGTGATGGGTGCAAAGGGCGCGCCCGGGATGTCGGCCTATGTAGCCTCGAAGCACGCGATAGCCGGGCTGACCAGGACGGTCGCGCTTGAGGAAGCGGTGAACGGGCTGAGGGTGAACGCGGTCATGCCCGGCCCGATCGCCACACCGATGCTGACCGAGCGGGGCTTCAAGGTGAACCCCGGTTTCCGCGCCCAGGCCGAGGCATCGACGCCGCTGGGCCGTCTCGGCCGACCCGAAGAAGTGGCCGAAGCCGCCGCCTGGCTGCTTTCGGAGCGGTCGAGCTATGTCACCGGACACCTGCTCGCCGTCGATGGCGGCATGTGCGCGACCTGAAACCGATCTGGATGGAGACCGGCGCTAGAAGTTGGCCCGCAAGGTGACGCTGAACTCGCGCGGCATGCCAACCTGGGAATAGGCGACGCCCTGGTTGGCGACGGCATCCTGGCCGAAGCTGAAATATTCCCTGTCGAACACGTTTTCGACTGCGCCGGTGACCGAGAAGCGTTCGTCGGGCGTGATGTAGGTCAGGCGTAGATCAAGGATCGCGTAGCCTTCCTGCTCCTCGAGCGGGAAGTTGAACGGCGAGAAGAACACATCGCTCTGGTAGCGCAGGTCCGCGCGCGGGGTGATCGAGCCGAACCCCGTCTCGAACTCGTAGTGCGCGCCCAGCGCAAAGGTGATTTCGGGACTGAACGGCAGGCGATTGCCCTCGGCGATGCCTGCCAGCGGATCGACATCCTCGAAGCTGCTGCTGGTATAGCCGAAGGCGAGGTTCACGAGCGCGTTGGCCGTCGGCACGACGGTCGCCTCCACTTCGATGCCGTAGAGCTCGGCATCGCCCGCATTGGCGACGCGGAACTGGACGGTGGGATCGGTGATGGTCTGCTGGATGTCCTTGTATTTGGAATAGAAGCCGGTGACGTTCAGGCGCAGACGGTTATCGAGCAGGTCGCTCTTGACGCCGACCTCGAAGGCATCGTTGGTGTCGGCCTCGAACGAGGGAACCTCGTTGTTGGGCACCACCAGCCGGCCGTTGAACCCGCCCGAGCGGAAGCCCTTGGCGTAGCTGGCGAACAGCAGGATCTCGTCGGTCGCCTGCCAGTCGACGCCGATGCGCGGCGTGAACTCCTGGAAGTCGAGCTCATCGGCCAGCCCCGCCACGATCGGCACCGCGGTCACGCCGTTCGGCAGGTTGAAGGATTGCGTGGTGACGATCTCCTTGTCCTCCCAGGTGTAGCGGCCGCCAAGGGTGACCGACAAGGCGCTGGTGAGGTCATAATTCGCCTGCCCGAATATCGCGTAGCTGGTGGTTTTCTGGTCGTTGTCCTGCAACCAGGCGACACACGGGCCGAAGCGCGGCTGCGGCCCGAGGATAGCGGCGGTCAGCGGCGCGAAGCACAGGTTCTGCACCTGCCGCGCCTCCTCCTCGAAGTAATAGAGGCCAAGGAGATACTCGAGCCGGTCGGATAGGGCGGTGCCGACGAATTGCAGCTCCTGGCTGAACTGCTGCTGGTCGATGTCGGACGTCTGGTCGTAGAGCGCGTATGCGGTGCCGTCTGAATCGGAAGTGGTGAACCCTTCCAGCTCACGATAGGCGGTGATCGAGCGGATTAGCAGCGGTCCGGTGTCGAATTCGGCCGTTGCCGAGATGCCCCAGATGTCGAGTTCGTTATCCGGATCGTTCGACTGGAACGTGTCGTAGAAATCGTCCGAGCGATCGGCGGTAAGATCGGGCGGCAGGAACGGGAAGAAGGGGTTCACGCCCACGTTGACCGTACCGTTGGGTGAGCCCCGATCGGCGGTGTAGTCGCCGCGCACGATCAGCCGGATGTTCGGCGTTGCCTCGAGCAGGACCGACGCCTGCGCGCCGTAGCGCTCGACATCGCCATAGGTGAGGCCGTTGAGCACGTTCTCGGCCGGCCCGTCCTGCTCGCGGTAAAAGCCGAACGCCTTCAGCGCCGCGCTTTGCCCCAGCGGAACATTGACCAGTGCCTCGGCCTCGTAGCGATCGCGGCTGCCTAGCGTCGCCGCCGCCTCGCCGAAGAATGCGCCAGGATCGGGCTCGACCGAGACCACGCTGATCGCGCCGCCGAGCGTGTTGCGCCCGAACAGCGTCCCTTGAGGCCCGCGCAGGATCTCGATCCGCTCGACGCCGCCTGTATCGAGCAGCGCGCCGACCGTGCGACCGAGGTAGACGCCATCGAGATAGACGCCGACGCCCGGATCGTTGGTGATGATGAAATCGAACTGACCGACGCCGCGCACAAAGAAATTGGCATCGGACGAGCCCTGCGGCCCATTGGTGCTGGTGAGGTTGGGGACCAGCGAGGCGAGATCCTCGATCGTCGAGACACCGCGCTCCTCGAGCGCATCGGCGGTAACCGCGCTGATCGTGAGCGGGGTCTGCTGGAGGTTCTGCTCGCGCTTCTGCGCCGTCACCACTATGGTTTCGACGCCGATCTCGGGTGGCTCGTCGTCGATATTCGCGTTGATCGATCCGGGATCGAGCTGGGTGTCCTGCGCCCCGGCCGGCGAGACCGCGCAGGCGGCGATGCCCGCCAGAAGCAGGCAATGCCGCAAGGGTGAATGCTTTTTGTTCGCCACCGATCTCTCCCTGGGCATGGCCGCTTGTGGCGCGGACACCTTCGATCATCCTCTTTCCCGCGGCGTCTGGAATCCAATAACTTTGGGTCATGTCAGCATAGACTGTCGGTATTTGCTTCGGAGGGAAGCCGATGGGCAACTGACGGGGGGAGAAACGGAATGAGCGTCGCAAGATTGCTTCGGGAGCAGATCGAACAGGTTTGGGGAGCGGGCCGAACCGAGCTGATCGAGCGCAACTATGCGGCGGGCGTGCGCGACCATATGCCCCTGCCAGGCCAGCAACCGCCGCCGGAGGGTCTGCAGCAGGCGGTCGACACGTTCAGAAGCGCTTTCCCGGATCTTTCGATGACGCTGCATGGCACGCTCGAAGCGGGCGATGTGGGGGTCGATTTCTGGACGATGCGGGGGACGCACCGGGGCGAGCTATTCGGCATCGCGCCAACGGGGAAGAGGGTCGAGTTTGGGGGGATCGATCTGGTGCGATGCGAGGACGGGCGGATTTCGGAGCTGTGGCACGTCGAGGAGCTCGCGTCGCTGTATGCACAGCTCGGAGTGGCCATGCCGCCGCTCGCCGAGGATTGGCGGCCTCGACGCATGCCGCTCGCCATCGACCTTGCCGCTCACCCGGACAGCGCGCGCTGCCTTGCCATCGCGCGCCGGCATATCGAGGGCATCTGGGCGGCAAATGATGCCGATCTCGCGCGCGAAATGTATGCCCCCGACGTGATCGACAGGAACCCCGCTCCGGGCCAGCGCCCCGGCGTCGAGGGAGTCATCGAAGTCTTGCGCCGGCTGCGCGAGAGCGTTCCCGATCTCGCCTTGGAAATTCAGCACTACGTCGTCGATCCTCCTTTCGCGGCAGATCGGTGGATCATGCGCGGCACGCATACGGGAGCGCAGCTTTTGGGCATCGAGGCGCGCGGAAAGGTCTTCGAGATCAACGGAATGGACGTGATCCACATCCGCGAGGACGGGTGGATCGATCAGGTCTGGCATGCCGAGGAAATGTGGCAGCTGGCCGAGCAGCTCCGTTGATGCCTGGCCTTGCGTTGTGTCCGGCAATTCGGCGAGGCGTGCGCCGCGCGGCGCCGTTCAGCCGGCTGAAGTGGTGATGGATGCGTCCGCATCGGCATGTCGCTCGCTCGGCCATCGAAGCGAAAACACCACCAGCAGGGCAGGCATCAGCCAGACCAGACGCGACTGGTAGCGATCGACGGGCGCGGAAAGGCCGCCGAAAATGGCCGCGTTGACCACCAAGGCCGCCAGCAAGAGCATGGTGGCGAGGACCTGCGATCGATCGAGCAGGCCGCGCCACCAGGCGACGCCGAGCGCGAGGAGCGCGGCGGCGGTGGCGAGCGGGAGGAGGATGTCGAATGGCCGCAAGGCGGGATCGTCGGTCACTAGTGACCCCCCTTGCAAGACCTCGGGATCGAGCGGCTCGGACCCCGGGGGCAAGGTCCATAGTTCGCCCGTGCCGACCGTCACGGTCTGCAAGGCGGCATTGCCGAACAATGCGCGGGTCTGCTCGACCGGATAACGACGGAAGGCTGCAAGGAGGATGGTATTCTCCTCAGCGCGGATGGCCTGCACCTGCGCATCGCTCGCGCCTGCATAGCCCTCCTCGACCCAGAGGAAATCGTGGATGTTGTCGGGAATCTCCTCGAACAGGTCGCAGATGGCGTAATCCGCAGCCGGACAGGCTTCTTCGAGGTACCAGCGTGCCGGACCGTCTTCGATGGAGCGGGCGAGCAGGATCGGAAGGCGCGCCGGCGCGATGCTGTCCTCGCCGACTGCCGCTTTCCCGGCGCTGTAATTGCCGGCTATTCCGAGAATAACGGGGGCAAGGCACAACAGAACCGTCATCGGTCGCAATGACCTCTCGAACCAGCGCCATGCGATGACCAGCAAGGCCAGCGCGGCGGCGAGCGGCAAGTGCCCATAATGGGCGAGCACCGCGCCGGTCGCGAGGCAGACGAGGGCGATAAGCTGCCAGCGTGCCAGCGCCTGCTCGCGGCCCAGCAGGACCATGTAGAAGACCGGGATCATGGCCGCGAGCAGATCGGGCATCGCGTAGGATACGAACCAGGGCAGGGTGGTGAAGGCTGCCACCAGTGCGAAGCCGAGGACCGCGCGGCGCAGGCGCGTGGTGTCGAACTGCGGCACTAAGGCTAGGAACATCCACAGCATCGCCGCGCCCTGAACGATGCAGGTGAGGACAAAGCCGAGCCCTGTCCTGCTGAGCAGGGCGAGGTAGACGGCATAGCCGAGCGAGCGCAGTTTGACGGGTCCCATGCCGCCATCAGGAGAGTCATTTCCAGCCGCGTTCGGGCTGCCGGGGCCGTCGATTGAAGGCGCGTTACCGAAGATGGCGGCGAGCCGATCCGTAACGATATCGAGGGCGCTGTTGCCTTGCGCCGCATAGGCATAGGTATCGGCGTAAAACAGCGGGCCGCCGGCGACGAGCATCGGCCAGCACAGAATGATCGCGGCAACGAGGGCCAAGCCCAAGCCCGCCGCGTCAAGGTACGGAGCGCCGTTCGGCGAAGGATCGTTCAGCCGCCAATCGACGGCAGCCTGTCGCAAGCCGCGGAGCATGACGATCAGCGCGAAGTGCGCTCGTCGCGCACGGCGGCTGCGTAGCCTGAGACCATGGCAACCTGGCTCAGGCCGACAAGAAATGTCTCGATGACGGGCTTCCGGCTGCCCCCCCGAAAGGGTTGCGCGAGCATCCCGAGGTAGAAGGCGACGCCCTCGATCTTGGGCCGACTATCGGCGCGTTCGTCCATCGTCAGATGCAGCTTCCTCGCTCCGCGGCCGTAATTGCTGTGCTGCCTCCAGAACGAGGCGAGCGACAGATCGTGAGCATGATCGATTGCCGCATCCTTGGCATAGACCAGTTCGCCACCCCGATCGGCCCAGCGCAGGCTGAATTCGCGGTCCTCGCTTGCGGCCAACGGGAAATTCCTGTCGAAGCCTCCGAGGGCGAGGAAATCTTCGCGGCGGCAGCACATGTTGTTGCTGGTGAAGAAGGTCATCTCGCTGCCGTTGGCTTGATAGTAATTATAAAGGAACGTGCACAGCGCCTGGCTGGCGGAGGAGAAGGTGTTGTCGGGCAGGGCGTTTTCGACCCTTCCGCCGACCAGCCGGTTCGGGGTGTCGCCGTGGGCGCGGACCATCTGCCGCGCCCAATCTGGTCGCGGATTGCAATCGTCATCGGTGAACAGGAGCAGATCGTACCCTTCCGCGGCCTGGGCGCCGCGATTGCGCGCGCTGCCCGGCCCCCCGTTGGCCTGCCGCACGAGCGTGACGTTCTCGTACGGCGCACAGATCTCGTCGAGCCGCTGCGGACTGCCATCGTCTACCACGATGATGGGCCAAGGACCGTCTTCCAGCCGAGCGAGCTGGGCGAGACAGTGCGCAAGTTTCGCCGGCCGGTTGTAGGTCGGGATGATGATTGCCGCTGCCAAGGTTCCGCCACGCATCGAGATTATGTCACGTCCAGCGCAACACTTTATGCTGACGGAAAGCGAAATGCTACCCGTTCGAGGAGAAAGGTTGCCGACGATCTTGTGTTCAGTTCCAAAAACGGGACGGTCCGTTGCATGCATCCCCAGGGTGACTTGCCCTTGTCGCACGCCACTGTAAGGAACCATCATACGCAAATTCAATCTTTGCGCCGGGCAAACGATGTTAAAACGGAATATTTGATGACTAGCGAGCCGACGCAAGACGTCGTGATCATCGGCGGCGGGCCTGCCGGGCTGACCGCCGCGTACGAGCTGCAGCAGCGCTCTGACAGCCATCGACCGGTGGTGTTCGAAGGCGGGAAGATCGTGGGCGGGATCGCGCGGACCGAGAGTCATCGAGGCTACCGGTTCGACATCGGCGGCCATCGCTTCTTCACCAAGGTGCCCGAGGTCGAGAAGATGTGGCACGAGGTGCTGACCGAGGAGTTCATCACCGTCCCGCGCCAGAGCAGGATTTATTACCGCGGCCGCTTTTTCGATTATCCGCTGCGGATCTTCAACGCGCTGTCGAACATCGGAGTGTACGAGTCTGCGCGTATCCTGATCAGCTATTTCAAGTGGCAGGTGAAGCCGCACCGCCAGGAGGACAGCTTCGAGCAGTGGGTGCAGAACCGCTTCGGCGGCCGGCTCTACATGCACTTCTTTCGCAGCTACACCGAGAAGGTGTGGGGCATCTCGCCGACGATGATCCGCGCCGACTGGGCGGCGCAGCGGATCAAGAACCTGTCGCTGATCAAGGCCGTGTGGAACGCCATTTCGGGCGCCAACGACACCGCCAGCTTGATCGAGGAATTCCAGTACCCGCGCCTAGGGCCTGGCCAGATGTGGGAAGCGACGCGCGACCTTATCGAGGAGCGCGGCGGCAGCGTCACCTGCAACACGCGTGCGGTGCGTGTCCTGCGGGACGAGATGCGCGTGACTGCGATCGAGGTCGAGGATGCGTCGGGCGAGAAGCGCCTGGTAGAGGGCGAGCACTTCATCAATTCGATGGCACTGACGGATCTTGTCACCGCCTTCGACCCACCGCCGCCCGATCATGTGCGCGAAGCCGCCGGCCACCTGCGCTATCGTGATTTCCTGATCGTCACCCTGATCCTGGACCGGGCCGACCCGTTCCCCGACAACTGGATCTACGTCCACGCGCCGGAAGTGAAGGTTGGCCGGATCCAGAACTTCCGCGCCTGGTCGAAGGACATGCTGCCTGACCCCGGCACCGCCTCCATCGGGATGGAATATTTCTGCCAGGAACATGACGGTCTGTGGACCATGAGCGACGAGGCCTTGCGCGATCTCGCCAGCGACGAACTCGCCAAGCTTGGTCTCGCGCGCAAGGACGAGGTGATCGATGCCGCGATCATTCGCCAGCCCAAGGCCTATCCGGTCTATGACGGCGAGTACAAGGACGCGCTGGAAGTGATCTCGGGTTGGCTGTTGCAGTTCGAGAATTTCCAGACGGTGGGCCGCAACGGCCTGCATCGGTACAACAACCAGGACCATTCGATGCTCTCGGCAATGTATGCCGCGCGCAACATCCTGGGAGAGGACCATGACGTTTGGCACGTCAATGTCGAACGCTCCTATCACGAGGAGTTCGAGCGGCCGCGCGGCCGGCTGGCGGCTAACGGTTCCGCGAAGGCGTCAAGAGGACCCAGGCGTAGCCAAGACAAGCACAAAGATAGTGAAGCCAGAGCAGCGGTATAGCGGCGAACGCTTCGATCAGACCGCGCTCGCGCCGTAGCATCCGCAGGAAAGCGGCATTGGCGCTCGCAAGGAGCGCCAGCGAGGCAGCGAGGACCGCACCGGCTGCCCATGGCGCGGCAAACACCAGCGGCAGGCTGACCAGCGAGCCTGCGACCGCCAGGCCCGACAACTTGCCACCGAGCCGGAGATTGAGCGATTTTCCCGAAGCGCTGCCCATCTCGGTCCTAAGCAGCCGCGCCCAGGGGATCGCCCGGTGCAGCAGATCGGTGCGAGCCATCGAATAGAGCGTCCAGCGCTTCAAATGCTTGCCCTGGAGCGCGGAATCGAGCCAGATCCGCTCACCATGGGCGGACAGCGCCAGGCCGAGCTTGACGTCCTCCATCATGTTCTGTGCCGGGTCGAACCCGCCGATCTTCTCGAAGCTTTCGCAGCGCAAGGCGCCGCAACCGGTCCAGAAGGTTACCTGGTCGCCATGCCCCTCAAGATGAACGTGCCGGTGCAGCAGGTTACGGAACCGGCTGACCAGCGTATCGGCGGCAGGATCGCTGTCATAGGCGCCAAAGATCGCGGCATATTGCGGCTTGTTGGCGAAGAACTGGAGGATTCGGGTCCGCGAACACGGATGCACGACGACATCCGCATCGACGAAGAAGAGAATGTCGGCCGTTACCGAGCGCGCCCCTGCATTGCGCGCTTCGGCAGCGCCGGAATTGCGCGCCAGCCGCAGCGGAACAACGCCCGATTCGCGCGTGATCCGGGCCGTGTCGTCGCTCGAGGCATCGTCCACGATAATGATCTCACCCGGCGCGAAGCCTGCATCAATCAGGCCTTCGATGCACCGGCGGATGAAGTCCGTCGCGTTGTAGGCGGGCACGATCGCGGCGATCGCGGGCCGGGCGGGGGAGGGTTCCGCCGCTTTCTGATCGAGTGCGTCATAGGCGGCATTACCAGCCATTAGCGCGGCCTGACCCGGTCGTGCATAGATGGGCCGTGAAAGTGGCGACCTTGGCCCTGATGGATACCCGGATGTGCGAGGCGGTGGATCCGAAGCCCGGCGTGCCGTGCCGGGATCCTGGCGCCAACCGGCGCCAGCCATTTGTGGTCTGCGAAAGCCGTTTACCGTACTGTCGGGGGGCCGCGCTCCAAACGTGATTAGCGCCTCCAGGACCGCCCGCCATCTTGATCCAAGCCATTCGGCTAATAGAGGCGAGGCGGTCAGCGTCAAACGGGCCTGCTTCGCGCGTAAGCCTGCTACGTATCGTGCGTTGTGAGCCGGGCCGAATCGGACCGCCGACGGTTTTGCTGCGCGGCCCGAACTGCGCTTCTATGGAAGAGCATGCCTTGCGCCCCGAGTGCCCGGCACCATCGCCGTAAGGATACAGCGGAGAGGTTTGAAGATCGCCGGCCGATTTGCGCGGGGCGCGGTCATGCCTGTCCGGGTTCAGGCCGTCGTCCCCTCCGGCGAAGCACGAAAAAATACGCCGCCCCTCCGCACGGGGGGCGTTGCGGTGGGCGTGATCGACAGCGCCGACAGCTATCCTGGACTGATCAAGCATGCTGCCGCCGCTCGCTTTCGCAACGGGGCAATAGAAACCGGGCAAGCGTTAAGATCTGCAACGGCGCAACAACGGCAGGGTGAGGGTCTGCGCCAAGAATGACCGGTTACCTTATAGCTCGATGACAAATCGGGTACACGAGCGACCTACCATGGCTTGTCCGATCAGGACTTCGCAAATAGCAGGTTGCGAGTCCACTGGTGTAAAGAGTTTCTGCCGGTCGCTCGAACGGCTGTTCGGATCCCCAGCTTTCAAAGGTCGGCGCGCGCCGCTCGAGGGCAGATTCCTCATAAGCAATTGATTTAAAACGACAAATAGTCCCGTACCGAGCGCATCTTCCCTACCGGGACATACCGCTGAACAGCTGGTCCTCATCCGGGACGTCGAGGACCAGCTCGGTGATCAACGGATAGTGATCCGAGCCCGATGCAGGGCCAAGATCGACGCGCACCGGCAGCCAGCGCGTCCCCGCATAAACGTGGTCGATCGGCAGAAACGGCATGGGCACGGGCGTATCCGCGATGCTGAACGGCACCGGAAAGCTGAACAACGCGCGGCTCACCCTGCGCATGTCGCCGAGCGCGGCATCGAATGCGCGCATCTCAGCGGTCCATGGTGTGAGGTTCAGATCGCCTCCGAACACCACGCGGTCCCGATCGATATTCTCGAGATAATCGACGAAGGCTGCACGTTGACCGCGAGCCATCCCGACCGGGTAGGGCCAGACGAAATGGGTGGCGACCGCGGTATAGGGTTTACCATCGGGCCCGGCGAGAACCATCCGCGCAACCCCCAAATGGTGAACCCGTCCACCTTCGCGGAACGGGAGGAGATCGTAGTGAGACTCGAGCGGCGCCTCCTGCGAGTAGATGATCGCCTTGCACCTGTCGCCCGGGCAGGGGGTGTTGAACGGGTAGCGCAGCGCAAAATGAGGCTCGAGTTTCTGGAACAGCGCCGCCTCCTGCACCATGACGAGATCCGCATCATGCTCGAAGACCAGCGCCAGTGTCTTCTCGATGTCGCGATTATCGTTCAGGGCATTGAACTGGATCAGCTTTATCGACCGCCCAGGGTGCAGCGTTGCGGAATAATCGGCGGTTGCGGGCGCGCGAACGAGCTCGATTCCGACAGGCGCCAACGCCGCAAGGAGCAGCAAAAGGCCCGGAACGGTGACTGCCCGGGAGGGCGACCCGCTCACGAACGCCAAAGCCAGACCGAAGGCGATCAGCCCGGCCCATATCGGGACAAAGTTGTTGAACAGGTCGAGCCGCATCTGCCAAGGTGCCCAGCTGTCGGGCCCGGGCAATGCCGGCAAAGCCAAGATGCCGGCGATCACCGGCGCCCCGCCGGCGAGCATGAACAGGACCGCGATGGGATCGACCCTGCGCCGACCAGGCGGGCGGGCGCGGCGGTTTGATGCGATGGTGCGGCTCGCCAAGGGGCTACTTCTCTGAACGGATAAACGGGACGCGGTGAATTTTGCGGCTGCTCGCATACAACGCCGGATGACGCAAACCCATGAACGATCGGTTACTGGTCGTTAGAAAAATGCTGTCGCGACTGCTGATGCTGAATTTGGCGGCGCTATGGCAACAAAGCCACGGTCTTCCTGCCAGCGATCAGGAGATCGCTACCGGCCAGTAGACGGCATTAACGATGCTTTCATTTCTGCGCTCTATGTCCCGTTTCGGCTCGCAGAGTACAATGTCGTTGTGCAATGCGATACCAGGTTGCTTTGGCGGAAAAGCTGACGCACTGAACCATGCGAGGCTGGAAGCGCTGGGCGTTTGCAGGTCAGGCTAATGCGCGACGAGGAGTGGGGGTATTTTTCATTCGAGCTTCTTGCCAGCGTCGCGCGAAATCGCCGGGTGCGGTTGCGGCGCGGTGTTCCGGTCGGCCAAGCGGCGCTTGATGAGCTGGCCGGCTGCGCGTATGGATTTCGGGGTCATGAGGGGGAATGGCGTGACGATCGTTATTGGTGCGCGATGAACGTGCCCGTTTTCGGCAAGCTCTCGAGGGCTGCGTGCGTGGCTATGCTGCTGGCGCTTGGCGGATGCTACGGCTATTTCGGCCCGGAGTCCGATGCGGGCCCTTCGGTCACCCAGCCGGTCGTCCCGCTAGGGCAGGCGAGCTACAATGTCTTTCCGACGGACAGCTATGTCTTGCGACCGAACGACGTCATTAGCTTGGTCGTCTTCCAGGAGCCCGACCTGAGCCTCAACCAGGTGCCGGTGTCGGCCGGCGGGGATATTTCGGTGCCGTTGCTCGGACCGATGCAGGTCAGCGGAATGACCGCAGCCCAACTCGAGACACAGCTCGAGCGCATGCTGAACGAGCGTTACCTGCGTTTCGCCGAAGTCACTATCAATGTCGTCCAGTACGGATCACACCTGGTCACGGTGGAAGGCTCCGTGGGCGCGCCGGGGCTCTATAACTTTGTCCCCGGCACGCGGCTTTCGGGTGCCATTGCGCTCGCCAACGGCCCGACACGAGTGGCCGATTTCAAGGACGTCGCGGTATTCCGCCAGACGCCCGAGGGGATCGCGATCGCCAAGTTCGATTATCTTGCAATGCAATCGGGAACGATGATGGATCCGGTGCTCGAGCCCGGCGACCGGATCGTGGTCGGCCTCAGCACGCTGTCGCAGTTCTGGCAGGACGCGTTGAATTTGATCCCGACATTTGGGCTTTTTCGCAGGTTCTAAAGCCTGCTACATTCGAGATTGGGAGCGGCGAGGTTTATGGCGTCTGCAGGCGAATATTACGACGCTGACCGGCCGGTTGCGGTGGCCGAGCCCATGGGCGCCGGGGCGCCGGCGTCCGGCGGCAGCACCATGAACATGGCTGCGTTGCGCGCTTTTTTGTGGCGCCAGCGCCTGATCTTGATCGGCGTCACGCTGCTCGTCTTTCTGGCCGGCCTGCTCTACACCCTGTTGCAGACGCCGATCTACACCTCCGTCGCGATCATGCAGGTCGAATCGGAGGGGGCAGAGCTCCTGCCGGGCCAGGAGGTCACCGATCCGTCGGTCAACGTGGGATCATACCAGCAATCGGTGGTCAGCCTGCTCGGCAGCCGCAACATGGCGCTGCGGGTGGTGGACGAACTCGGCCTGCAGGACAATCCTGCGATCCTGGAGGAGTATTTCGACGGGCCCATCGACCAGAGCACCGAGGAGGTCCGACGCCAGATCGCCGCCAACATCATCGGGGGGGCGGCCAATGTCTTCATACCTGCCCAGACCGACCGGGTCGTGGTCGAGGTGGAAATGGAGGAGCCGGTGCTCGCCGCGCGCGTTGCCAATGGCTATGTCGACGCCTTCCTGGACGGCACTGCAAGGATGGCGACGGGGACCAACAGCTACGCGCTTAACTATCTGGAGGAGCAGATCCAGGAAGTCCGCGGTCGCTTGATCGAGGCTGAGCGTCAGGCCCTCACCTATGCCCGCGAAAACCGCATCGTCGCCGATCCGGTCTCCGCTCCCGCCGCGCTCGATGGCAATACGGGTGTTGGTACGAGACAGTCCTCCGCCGTGTCGGTCTCGAACCTCGCGGCGGTGAGTGGAACCTACACGCAAGCTCGCGCCAATCGCATTGCGGCCGAGGCGCAGTGGCAGGCGGCGGCGAACGTGCCGCCTTCCGACCTGCCGATGGTGCAGCAGAGTAACGTCGTTTCGGGCTTGCGCGCGAGCCGCAACGACCTCGAAGCCCAGTTATCGACGCTGCGCGAGCGTTATCGAGAGGATTTTCCGCAGATCCGGCAGTTAAACGCGCAGATCTCCGAACTCGACCAGCAGATCGACGAGGCTGGGCAGGACATCAAGGATGCTATCCGGGAACAGTACCAGATGGCCCTGCGCCAGGAGCAGGCCCTCGAGCGCGAGCTCGATCGAGTGTCGAACGAGACGCTGGACGAGCAAGACCGGCGGGTGCAATACAATATCTACGATCGTGATGCCGAGGCGTTGCGCAGTCAACTGGCTCAGCTGTTGTCGCGCTACAACGACATCCAGTCGGCCGCCAATCTGCAATCGGGCAATGTCACGGTGCTCGACCGTGCAATGGTTTCGGGCGAGCCGTCGTCGCCCAACGTGTTGATGAACCTCATCTTCTCGCTCGTGATCGGGCTCGCGGTTGCGGGCGGTATCGCGGTCCTGCGCGAGGTTTTCGATGACCGAATGCGGACGGCCGAGGGGATGGAGACCAAGCTGGGCTTGCCCGCGCTTGGTCGCACGCCCTATGTCACGGAGGAAATCCCGGGCGAGATCGAGGATCCGTTCAGCCCGATCAGCGAAGCCTACGCATCGATCCGCGCGACGCTCGATCATGCGGTCCGGCGAGATCACCCGGTTATACAGGTCACCAGCAGTGAGGCGGGTGAAGGCAAGACGACATCGGTCGTCGCCCTGGCGCGCAAATATGCCGCTACGGGGCGCAAGGTGCTGCTTGTCGATCTTGACCTGCGACGTCCAGGTCTTGCGCGCATGTTCGGCGAGGCGAGGCCGGAGTTCGGGGTGATCGACGTTCTCTATTCGCGCGTGCCGCTCGAACGCGCCTTGCTCCCCGCGCGAGCCGAAAACCTCGATGTTCTCCCCATGGGTCAGGACAGCCCGGAAGATCCCGTAGAGATCCTGTCGTCCGGGCTGATTGCCGAGTTCATCGAGCGCTATCGCGGGCAATACGACGTCATGATCCTCGACAGCGCGCCGGTAATGGGCATTGCCGATGCGCCCTTGTTGTCGCGCCATGCGGATGCAGTCGCTTTCGTCGTCGAGGCCAACCGCGCGCAGATCAGCAAGGCCCGCATCGCGCTGCGCCGTCTAGAAGACATGAACGCCAACATCGTCGGCCTCGTCCTCACGAAGTTCCGTGCGCTGGAGGCCGGCGAGAGCTACGATTACGATCAGAATTATTACTCTTACAATTCGCGCATGGCCTGAAGCGGTTAGCTGTTGTGAACATTATGATGTTTGCAGAACCGTTGATGAGCCAGCAGGACTATTAACGTGGCGACGGCTTACGCCAGGTTTCCTTCGTCGGCGCGTGGTGCACCGGTGGCGCGGCCACGGCGTGCGACCGGCATATGGCGGATCCTGCCGGCCGTCATCGTCTGCTATTCCTTCTTGCTGCCGCGCGAGCTGGACTTCCAGATCGGTGAGCTGGACCTTCAGCCCTATCGAGTAGCGATGGTCCTGATGCTGCCGGTGGTCTTGTTCCAGGCGGTCCGTCAGCCGATCAAGCCGTCCTTCGTGGATCTGCTTATCGTCTTGGCAATGATATGGATGGTTACCGCCTTGTCCATCACCGGGGGATATCCCACCGGTTTCGTATTCGCACTTACCGACGCGGTAAACATGGGCCTTGCCTATCTGATAGGGCGGGTGGCGGTTCGCAACGCCTTGGATTTTAAGCGTTTCTTCCTCGCGATTATGCCAAGCCTATTTATCATGGCGGTGGTGATGGCAACCGAGAGCTTTCTTCGGGTAAGCTTCTATCGCCCCTTCTTCGGGAGCCTTACCGGTTACAATGCGCCAGACCTACTTGGTGGGCCGCTGGACGAGATTCGTCTAGGTCTGATGCGAGCTAGCGGCCCCTTCGGTCATCCGATTCTCGCTGGTACGTATCTCTCTTCGTTCACAGCCATTGCTTGGTATTTGGCGCAAAAACCGAGCCACCGCGTCTTCGCTCTTCTCGCGGTTGCCGGCTTCTTTTTCGCGCTGAGTTCGACCGGCTATCTCGGCTTTATGGTGTTGTTCGCTCTACTCCTGACGAACTATGTTCATAGGGCCTCGAAGTTGCCGGTATTCCCGGTGATGATTGGCGGCGCGCTGTTTGCCATGATCTTCATCGAGATCTTCTCGAATGGAGGCGTTTTCCGCTGGATCGTTCGCAACCTGACACTTGACCCCGGAACGGGCTATTTTCGCCTCCTGATTTGGGAGTACGGTCTCGCCGACCTGAACCGGCATCCGATATTCGGGATCGGGTTCCGCACATATGAGCGGCCACCTTGGATGTATACCGGTTCCGTCGACGCGCACATTCTGGTGATCGGCCTCAGATACGGTTGGCCAGCCGTGATATTCACCACGGCCGCGGCTTTGTGGGCGGCCGCCGTGGCTTTGCGGGGGGCTTGGTCACCCTATCCACTGGATCAGCGCGTTGCCTATTCGATTTGCTACACGCTGATTGCGATCTCGGTCTGCGGACTTGCGGTTCACCTTTACGAGTCGATGTACATCTGGTTAAACATGCTGACCGGCATGGGTATCTCCTTCGGTCACATGATGCGAGAGGCCGTCCGCAGCAGTCAGGTTGATCGTGCCTATCGCCCGAAGAGGCGTGCTGCGTAGCGCAGATCGGAAAAGAGCCTGACGCTGAGTTCGCATCCGCGGCGGTCCACCCTCCTCGGATACGAAGCGCGTTTTTAGTTGCACCATTTCGGTGACTTGCAGGGCGCACCGGGTGACCGCGTGTGCGATGCGCCCTTAGCTTGGCGGACTCAGATGTCGGCGGTTTCGGAAAGGACCCGGAACGGGCGCGCAGAAATTGCACCCTGATCATGATAAAGAGTTTTCCTACACCTATTCCGGCTGTTAGCGGCGATGTTCCACATATGTTCTACAGCGGGATATCGCCATGGAAGACTACTATCGCAACTCTGTCGACAATCCGATGTCTCCGGCTCAAATGTGCTTCGCGATCACACCGAGTGACAGTGCGGACCTCCCATATGCGACCAAGGCGATCTATATCGGCGAAGCGGGTGACGTGGTCCTGGTGCCGGTGCGCGGCGAAGGGCCGGTGACGTTCCGCAATTTGCCGGCGGGTGGAATTCTGGACGTCCGGGCGCGCGCGATCAAAGCGGGCGGAACGACGGCGCGCGAGCTCGTGGGTCTGGTTTGATGCCCGGTTTCGGTTTCGGCTTCGGCTCGCACAATAGCAATGCCCGCTTCGTCGCCAAAAGCGCAGGAAGCACGGGCAGCACCGTCCCGCTGATCTCACCCTCGGGGAACTGGACCGGTATTCCCGGAAGCGGATTCGTGACGCTACCCAGCGATCCGCCACGTACCGGCGCTAAGCCGATGCTTCGAGCGCTCGTTCCGCCCAACCAGTTCTATACTGATGAGTTGCTGGTCGGCGTGGTCGCCGGAGCGAACGACGGCGGCAATCTGCTCGAGAACATGGGCCTCGCTAGCGTCGTCGTGCATTTCGAAGGAACAAGGCGGACCATTACCGCACCCTCGTTCCAGACAATTGAAGACGCCAATGGCATCTATCGCACCTATTTCGGCTGGTGGACGCTGCTGCGCCACGATGGCCGGCACGGGCATGGCGAGGTCTATTTCGAGGCGGTGCCGCGCCGTTCCGGGTTTCAGCCAAGAGTAATCGGTCCGTTCCAGTTCGGCGCCCAGGCCAAGATTCATGATGGCACGATGACGGTTGCCGCAAGCGGGGCGGGCGATTTTCGCACCATCGGCGAAGCGCTCGCGCATTGCCGGGATCAGAGGTTCGATAATCCGCTTGTCACCATTCTCGAACCCGGCAATTATGATATTGCCACTATCGGAACCACTTACGAGGGTGCCGGCTATTGCACGCTCACCGCAGCGGTGCCGGACGTACGAATTGCAAAGCCGGGCTATGCGGGGGACCAGGCGGCGGCACTCACCAGCGGCTATGGCGGGTTGCGCTTTCGCGGTGCGAACCTCACCATCGACATGCGCTTCATCTCGCAGATCGATACGCAGGCCGGCGCCACGAGATCGCATTGGCTCGACGGCTGTGCGATAGTGAATTCTGCCGGTCCGGGCGCCACCTGGCGCGGGGGCCTCCGTCCGGTGCCATGGATCGTCAAGGGCGGTGCCTGGTTCACGGAATGCACGGTCAATGATTGCAGCGACGCTTTTGTCAATGCACGGCTCGCGCGGGGCACCAGTGCGATCGGAGGGACCGGCGAGCTCTACTCGGACTGCCCGGCGGTTATCGGCAATACCAGCACGAGCCACCGCGCCGACCGGACGCTCGCCCGCGACGTGCCGGCGCTGGTCGTCCAATATGCGGGAACCGCAGCAAGCGCGACTATCGAGCTGACAGGATCGCAGGCCGCTGCATCTCGCACCGTGACGGTGAAGATCACCGGTAGCCCAGACCGGATCTTCACACTCGAAAAGTCCGAGGCCGCATTCGACGCGCGCACGAACTATACTCTTGCGAACCTCGTCGCTTGGCTGAACACGATTTCGGGCATCACCGCGACGCGCCTTGATACCAGCGAGAGCCGCGCGGCCGCCTGGCTGAGCCTTTCCGGGCTTGCGGGCGCACAGTTCAGCGGGCGCGACATCAAGAGCGGACCGCTCACTTTGGTGACCCACATCGCTCAGACACCTGCTTTCTGGCGCGCTACGGGACCGACCGAGAATGCCGTCGTGTGGGGCAACGTGGCGATCGACATGGTCGGGAGAGTGCTCGAGTTCGATGGATCGGGCGCCAAGAGCGATCTGCTGATCGCCAACAATGCCGTTCAGAACGACAACACCCACGCCTCGAGTTCGGCCTTGCGATCTTTGTTGGACGGCGCGAACGATCACCTGGTTTTCGCGCACAATACGCTGTCCACCCAGGGTATGACCCTGCGGACCGACGCGAGCTATTCGCCAGGCGTGCGCAGCCTCATAGCGAACAACTCGCTGCGGGCGATTGATTGGGGCGGCGCGCCGGCAGCCACTCATATCCTGAACAACCACGTTCATGGCGGCCAGACTGCGCCGGCAAGCGCAGCGGGCATGACGAATGTGGAGGGAACCTCACTCGGCGGGGACGAAACTACCTTGTATGTCGACCACGTTGCCGGCGACTTCTCGGCTGCCAACGAGCTCCTGGCAAGTCCGGCGCCGGCCATCCTTCGCTATACCGCAAACGGCGAACCGATTGCTGCAGTGGACGTCAAGGGCACTCGCAAGACGCCGGCTATACAGCAACCGGTCGCCCCGCCGCCAGCACCCAATACTCAGTCGAGCGCGACGCACAATACGGCGGTGTTCACCTTCGAACCCACCCAGGTCAGCAAGTATGCCGATGGTTCGCCCTATGCGATCGGCCCTCTTCAGCTGAACAGCACCGCACCTCCTTCGGACAGGATTTCCTCGACTTATCTGTCCCACTCGGCGCTCAATTATGCGACGGGCCAGAATCAGACCTATGTCGACTACCCGACTTCGGCTTGGGACCCCGCTGGTTCCGGGAACAAATCCCACAATGCGCCCGCTTATGTGCATGGTCTCGTCGTCAATCCGGGCAACAGAGCTTATGCTGCCGGCGGCTCGATCGCGAACAACAGCGGGACAGTTGCTCACTTCTTTAGGCAGGGCTGGAACGGCATCTCCAACGTCGTCGAAATTCCCGGCGTTCGCGCGGGCGAGTATTCTTCGACGATGGCTTACCGAGAGAGCCTGAACATCGATCCGGGCAAGACCGGGCAGCCTTTGCACATCACCAGCGGATCGCTGGTCAAGGCGATTGTGCGCGACGGGCGGGATGGGAGAACGAGGCAAAGTCCGAGCACGCGCGATGGGCTCGACTGGCTTGGGGTGCTGACGGTGGTAACTCCGGAGGAAGCTCCCACGCTCGAAAACAGTCTGCGGCCCGGCATCGCGAGTGCGAACAAGCAATCTCACTTCACCGCCAACGATTGGGACTTGTCGGTCTTCAAGAACCTGCCCCGCGTGGCGGATGCCAGGACGGCGGCTGCGCTTTGCGCCTCTGTCATTGCCCCTACTCACATCTGCCACAGCTTCGAGGGCGTGAACGCGGGCAATACCGGCCCCATGAAGCAGGGCGACAGCGGCTACGTCCGCACGATGATGCAGCCGCTCAATGAGCTTATGGCTTCGCTTCACTTCGATTACCCGGTCGCCGACAAGGTTCTGATGCTCAACCACCTGTGGTCGCACTTTATCGATGCTCATGAGCGAATGATGGAGGGCGGCGCAGCGTTCGAGCAGAACTCGATCCACGGCGCGAACGGCAATCCGGCTAGAGGGCCCCTGCACGTCCTCATTGTCTCTGCGCTAAATGGCAGTTACGCGAAGTTCGCCTATGGTGATACGGCGCGAACCAAGTTTGACGAGATGAAAGCGATCATCGGTAGCTTTCCCACGCGACTGCCCGAGTATCGGTCGCATTTCAGAACCAGCCAAACGGAAGTTCTACTGGGCGGCAATCGGGCGAACCCTCAGACTTACTATCGTAGACAGGACCCGTTTGAGCAGTGGATGCTCGGCGTCATGAATTGGGGCAGCCCCTATACCCTTGAGCACAACAACACGTACCACGGTGCGGCCTATCGCTGGAATGTCGGCTGGGGCGGTGTCCTGTCGAGCCTGATAATGCAGAACCTGCCCCAGGGGAAGGAGGTGTTCGGCTACGACGGTTGGTTCACCTATCAGCGCCAGTATTGGGAGCGCGAGATTGTCTCGGGCCGCATTGGCGGTGCGGGGCAGGAGAACTTCAACGTCAGAGAGCGGGCGATCAGGGACGCGCTGTTCATCCCCGATCCGGTGCCGCCGGTGCCGGTCGAGGCGCATGTGCGGGACAATTGGCTATGGCTCGTGTTCAGCAAGCCGCTATCCGAGGACGGACCGATCAACATTGGCGACTTCACCATTACCAAAAATGGCGCAGCGATTACGGACGCGACGATCGCCCCGGCTATCGTCGAACTGAATGATCCGGCAAATCGCCCTGTCGATAAATATTCGGTGCGCTACGGCATCTGGGGGCCGAATGTCGGCATCAAGCTCCCGGCAGCGGCGGTCTATGGTGAAATCTACAGAGTTGGCTACACCAAACCTGCGACTTCGGTGGCTGACAAAAACAAGCTGAGCTCGGCGGTGGACCGTGTGCTGGTCGAGACGTTCGCGCCACTTGCGGCCGTAAACGCCAGCCCGCCTATGGACGGGCAGAACCTCGCTTATCCCACCATCATCAAGCCTGCCACAACCCATATCGCCATAGGAACGCCGGGAGCGTTTCCGCTGGCGAGCGCAAACTCTTCCAAGTTTACCTTCTTCCTCAAGGGAATGAGGCTGCTGACAGGCACCGGCACGGGAAATCCCTGGATCTTCGGCAGTGGCACGGAAGTCTTGGATTTGAGGATGCAGTATGGCGAGATCACGTTAACTCTACGCGATGTGAGCGGGTTGCTGATCGCCTCCGCTAGGTTCGCCAACAACATCATATTGGCTAACGCAACCAACCCGACCGATCTGCTCATCTCCGGCGACGTTTCGGCGGCTAGCGCGGCGGCAGGGATCACCTTCAAGGCTAACGGCACGACTGTCGGGCAAAAGAGCGTCACCTGGAATGGTGGTGCAGGGAAGGAGATTGGTTTCACCAAGCCGTTTGGCGGCACCCAGTACCCGCACAAGTTCCTCGGTGTTCATTGCGAGTTCTCGATGGCGTATTTCAACTTCGCCGAGCGAATTGAAAACCCCTCGGTATTCGACGCCAAGACGGGAGGATTTCTCGACATTGGAACAAACGGCTCCGGCGCCAGCCCCACGAACCGCCCGGCTGACATCTTCTATGTCGGCAACGCGAGCCAGCTCAATGAGGGATCTGGCATCAACTGGGGCACGCTGGGTGCAAAGCTGCGCCGGGAAGTCAACAATCCGGCGCTGACCGACAAGACGCCCGACCAGCCAGGATGGCGGTAAGGGCTGCGCACGTCAGCGGGAGAGCAGCGGGCGCCACCAATCCTCATGGTCGAGGTACCAGCGCAAGGTGGCGCCGAGCCCGCCGGCAAAGTCGTGGTGTGGCGAGTAGCCAAGATCGGCCTTGGCCTTTCGCTCGTCGATTGCGTAGCGGCGATCGTGTCCTTTGCGGTCCTCGACGAAGGTCTTGAGTTTGGAGGTCGGCTGCCCGGCGGCGGCGGGAGCGTCGGGGAAGCGCGTGGCGAGTTCGGGATGCTCCGCGAACGCCCGGTCTACCTCGGCGCAAATCCGGTCGATCACGGCCAGGTTGGGCAGCTCCTCGCCCCCGCCGATGTTATAGGTCTCGCCCGGAACTCCGCGCTCGAGGCAGGCTTCAATGCCGCGGCAGTGGTCTTCGACATGCAGCCAGTCGCGCACGTTCATCCCGTCTCCGTAGATCGGCAGGCTGCGCCCTGATAATGCGTTCAGGAGGAACAGCGGGATCAGCTTTTCGGGGTATTGATAGGGCCCGTAATTGTTCGAGCAGTTGCTCGTCGTCACCCCGAGACCGAAAGTGTGGTGATAGGCGCGCACGAGATGGTCTGAGGCGGCCTTCGAGGCGGAATACGGCGAGTTGGGCGCGTAGGGCGTCGTCTCGCTGAAGGCCGGGTCTTCCGATCCCAGTGAGCCGAAAACCTCGTCAGTCGAAATATGATGGAAGTGGTGCGCTTTGCCGCCGCCTTCGTCCAGCCAAACCTTCCGAGCGGCCTTTAACAAGCTGTTGGTGCCAAGAATATTGGTCTCGATGAACGCGTCAGGACCGGTGATCGAGCGGTCGACATGGCTCTCGGCGGCGAAGTGGACGATCTTCGTGATATTCCGCTCGCGCAGGAGACGTTCCACGAGTTCGGTATCGCGGATGTCGCCTACAACCAGTTCGGTTCGTTCCGCGCCTTCGAGCGTGCTCTTGTTACCGGCATAGGTCAGGCTATCGAGGACAACGATTGCGTCCTCAGGATGGTTCGTCGACCAGTAATGGACGAAGTTGCCGCCAATGAAGCCGGCACCTCCAGTGACCAGCAAATCAGCCACGAGCGTGTTCCTCTTCGAGCATGTGTCGCAAATTCGCCCGCCAGTGGACATACTCATCGCCGAGCAGGTCACGCGTCGCCGAGCAATCGAGCAGCGAGAAAGCGGGGCGCGCCGCCGGGGTTGGGTAGGCGCTGGTAGAGATGGGGTGGATGGGCACGGTTCGTTTCAGAAGGCCGATGGCGTGCGCCTCTTCCTGGATCGCAACGGCGAAATCGTACCAGCTGGCGACGCCTGCGTCTGCATGATGGTAGATGCCCGAGGCGCCCGCCTGGACGAGCGCCCAGATCGTCCCGGCGAGCCCGTCAGCCCAGGTCGGCGAACCGATCTGGTCCGCGACCACGCGCAGTTCATCGCGTTCGCTCATCAGGCGGACCATGGTCCGGACGAAATTGGCGCCCCCCGCGGCGTAAACCCAGGACGTGCGGACGAGCAGATCGTCCTTGCGTAACGCAGCCTCTCCCGAAGCCTTGCTGCGGCCGTAGATCGAGAGCGGGTTGCCGGCGTCGTGCGGCCGGTAAGCTCGAGGCGAGGTGCCGTCGAAGACGAAATCGGTCGAGATGTGGACGAGTTTGCCACCGGTTTCCACGAGCGCGGCGACCATCGCCGCGACCGCGTCGCCGTTAATCGCCTGCGCGAGTGCCTTCTCGTTCTCGGCCTTGTCGACTGCGGTGTACGCGCCGGCGTTCAGCACCAGGTCGGGTGCCTCGGCATGGATGCGGGCGCGCACCGCCGCGCTGTCCGCCAAGTCGAGCGCGGAGCGATCGAGTGCGAGCGCCTCCCAATCCTGTGGCACGCGCGCCGCCAGCGCAGTCCCGACCTGCCCGCTCGCCCCGGTGATCAGCGCCTTCACGGGAAGGCCTCGGCTTCTGCCAGCGATTTACCATCGCGGTCCTTGGCCGAAAGCTGCGGGACTATGCTGTCGAGCGGCCAGTCGATGCCAACGGCCGGATCGTTCCAGGCGAGCGAATGGTCATGGTCGGGCGCGTAATAGGCGGTGCATTTGTAAAGGAAGTCGGTCCCGTCCTCGAGCGTCAGGAAACCGTGCGCGAAGCCCTCGGGTACCCAGAACATCCGCTTGTTCTCGGCCGAGAGCGTCACCCCCGCCCAGCGCCCGAAATTGGCCGAGGAACGGCGCAGGTCTACCGCCACATCGAACACCGCACCGCTCGTTACCCGCACCAGCTTACCTTGCGCGCCCGGGTTCTGGTAATGCAGCCCGCGCAGCACGCCCTTTTGCGAGCGGCTGTGATTGTCCTGCACGAAATCGAGGTCGAGCCCGTTCTGCGCGAAAGTCGCCGCGTTCCAGCTCTCCATGAAGAAGCCGCGTTCGTCCCCGAACACCTTGGGCTCGAGGATCAGTGGGCCGGGAATGGCGCATTCGATGACTTTCATCGCAGGTCACGCATGGTCGAGCAGCGCCATCAGGTATTCGCCATAGCCCGACTTGCGAAGCGGCTCGGCGATCCGCGCGAGGCCCTCGTCATCGATGAAGCCCTGCCGCCAGGCAATCTCTTCCGGGCAGCAGATCTTGAGCCCCTGCCGCTCCTCGGTGATGCGGACATAGGTGCCCGCATCGAGCAGGGAGGTGTGCGTGCCCGTATCGAGCCAGGCGAAACCCCGGCCCATGATAGCGACGTTGAGTTCCCCCTGGTCCATGTAGAGGCGGTTAAGGTCGGTGATCTCGAGCTCGCCGCGCGCCGAGGGCGCAAGGTCGCGCGCGCGCTCGACCACTGTCTCGTCATAGAAATAGAGGCCGGTCACCGCGTAATTGGACCGGGGCCGGGCCGGCTTTTCCTCGATTGAGCGGGCGATGCCTTTCTCGTCGAAATCGACCACGCCGTAAGCCTCGGGGTTATTCACCCGGTAGGCGAACACGCTCGCACCCGCCGTGCGCGTCGCGGCTCCATCCAGCAGCTCGGGCAAGCCGTGGCCGTAGAAGATGTTGTCGCCCAGGACCAGCGCGCTCGCATCGCCGGCGACGAAATCGGCGCCGATATGGAAGGCCTGGGCCAGCCCGTCGGGGCTCGGCTGGACCGCATAGGATATGGCGATGCCCAGATCGGACCCGTCGCCGAGCACGCGCCGGAACTGCTCTGCATCTTCGGGCGTGGTGATCACCAGCACATCGCGGATCCCGGCGAGCATCAGCGTGCTCAGCGGATAATAGATCATCGGCTTGTCGTAGACCGGCATCAGCTGCTTGGAGACGCCTTTGGTCAGCGGATAGAGCCGCGTGCCCGAGCCGCCCGCCAGGATGATGCCCTTGCGTGAGCGTTGCGCCACTTTCTCGCGTTTCCCTGTTCCAGCCGCGCGACCGGGCGGGGCGGGGCCGCTTTGCAGCATCGGGATTGGGGGTCAAGCATGTTGCCCGTTCGCGCAAGGCCTGTCCGGAGGTGGCACGTACGGCTTGGATGCAAGCGTGAAGCGGAAGTGTTCGTCACGGCGCAGCAGCACGTCGGCGCGCGCCGGCATCGCGCGCCAGCCGGCGCGGGTGTAGCGTTCGTAATGCTCGACGAAGCGGACGATGGCAGCACGGTCCATGCCGCTTCTGCCGCTCTGGCGCGAAAGGCCACGCTCCTGCTCGAGGCGCGATTCGATCACCGTCTGCCAGCCAGGAGCTTCGATCGAGACGAGCAGATCGAGCGTGTCCCACAACGGCTCGTAACCGGCGAGCGCGGCGCGCGACCAGGCATGCCAGGCGCCGTTGCGGTCGTGCTCCGCCTCGAGCGTGTTGATCGGGCTGTGCCATTGGGCAAGGTCCGCGCGACGGATGTCGATGCACCAGCCTTCGAGCAGCACGCGATCCGGCCGGCCTTGGTGTGCCGGCCAATCGCTTTCGGGGAGGCGATCGTCGCTCAGCTTGTCGAAGCGCGGGAGCGGCGTCCGGTCGTCCGGGCCGGCGGTAGCGAGCCGGGCGATCGTGCGTCGCATCAGTGCGACGTCATGCGTACCGGGGACGCCGCGGGTGGCGCAGAGCGGATGCACCCGGGCGGCGAGGTCATGGCGCTCGCGGCGGGTGAGGTAGAAATCGTCGAGCGCGAGAACCAAGCAGGAAACCTCGTGCTCGCGCGCCAGCAGCTCGGAGACCGTCCGGGCGAGTGTGGTCTTGCCCGAAGCCTGCGCCCCGTTCAGACCGATCAGCGGCGGCCTCTCGTGCAGCGGATCGAGCGCCGCGATCCATGAGGCGACGAGATGGGCAGCCTCTTCACCCGACATATCCTCTCCGCCCTGCATCGCGCCCGTTTTCGCGCCGGTACCGTCCCTGGTCAAGCGAGCGGCAGCGGACGTGGATTGACCGACCCGGCGCGTCGGCTACACCCGAGCACGGATGCAGGATGGCACCAACCTCCCGGCCCCGCCGCCGCTTGGCGCCTTGCGCGCACAAGGCTCGATCGCCCTGTTCGTCGATTTCGACGGCACGCTGGTGGAGCTAGCCGAAACGCCCGAGGGCATTGTCGTGCCGGACGGCCTGATCGGCCGGCTGGAGACGCTGGCAGCCTTGCTCGACGGCGCCCTGGCGCTGGTCAGCGGCCGGGCCCTGGTCGATCTCGAACGCCATTGCGGGGAAATCCCGCTCGCTCGCGCGGGCTCCCACGGCATTGACCGGCGCCATGCTCATGGTGGCGCGCTCGGCGATGCGCCCGAGCCGATGTCAGGTGAAGTGGAGCAGGCGCTCGGCCGATTTGCCGAAAAGGCGGGGATTC
>PPFU01004117.1_pt1 | contig 75116 bp, 59 predicted proteins | sample 1535991 | NCBI WGS metagenome assembly PPFU01 (sample SAMN04901290, study PRJNA319586) | Hypolithon metagenome, whole genome shotgun sequencing project. | isolation source: Antarctic Hypolithon | place: Antarctica: Miers Valley | collected 2014
TCGAGGCCGCCGCCGGCGGGGAGTCCCTGGGCGATGCGGGTGAGGCGCACGGGGCTGTCGCGAAGGAGTTCGGCGAGGTAGTTGGCCGTCGCCTCGCCTTCGACGTCGGCTCCCAGGGCGAGGATGAGTTCTCCCGGCGCTTCTTCTTTCACCCGGCGCAGGAGGCTCTCGATGCGCAGGTCCTCGGGGCCGATATGGTCGAGCGGCGAAATGCGCCCGCCGAGAGAATGGTAGCGCCCTCGATAGGCGCCGGTGCGCTCGAGCGGGAGGATGTCGGTCGGCTGCTCGACGACGCAGAGCAGGTGGAGGTCGCGGCTTTCATCGAGGCAGATGGCGCACTCCTCGGCGGTGGTGAAAAAGCCGCACCGCGCGCACGGGCGGATGGTCGCGGCAGCTTCGCGCAGGGCATCGGCGATCGGGCCGGGGCGGGCATCGCGCGACTGGAGCAGCCAGAGGGCGATGCGCTCGGCGCTGCGGGCGCCGATGCCGGGCATGCGCTTGAGCTGGGCGATGAGCTCGCGGATGGCGGCGGGGTATTCGACGCGCATTTCTTAAAGCGAGGATAGAGGATTGAGGATGGAGGATAGAGAGATCGGCACGCGCAATTCTGGCGCTATCCTCAATCCTCTATCTTCTATCCTCGCTTTCAAAGAAGCCGAGGACGGGGAGGCCGTCGCGGACCTGCTCGACGCGGCGGATGTAGAACTGCAGCGGGGCGTCGCCGTTCAGGCCGGTGGCGTCCTCGAAATGCGCGAGGGCTTTGTCCCATTTCTCCTCGCGGAAATAGATGACGCCTTTCCAGAAAAGATCGCGCCGGCGGAGTTCCTCGGGCGAGAGCGCGTCTTTGAGCGCGAGGAGCTCGTAGATTTCCTCCCGCACATGCGTCTCGGGATGGGTGAGCAGCTCGATGGGGCGCACCTCGATGTCGGCGGCGGCCAGCTCGTAGGTGCCCGCACCAATGAGCAGGCGGGAGCCGTAGATGGTGTTCACGACGCAGAGACGGCGCGCGAAATCGACGGGCTCGCCGGAGACGCTGAAGGAGCCGAGCCGGTGGGAACCGTAGGCGGCGGTGATGACTTCGCCGGAGTTCAGGCCGACGCGGAAATCGAGTGATTTGTGCCAGCGTGCCTCGCACTCGAGGTTGAGATTTTCCAAGCGCTGCACAAGCTCGAGCGCGGCCTCGCAGGCGTGGAGGGCGTGGCGCGGGTCGTCCAGCGGCGCGCCGAAAATGACGCGGAGGGTCTCGCCGTCGCACTCGTCGAGATACGCGCCTTTTTCGACGAGGAACTCGGCGGAGGTCCGCAGAAAGGCGTTCGAGATCGCGACGTAATCGGCGGGGGGGAGCGACTCCATGAGGTCGTCGTGATTGAACAGCTCGCAGACGAGGATGCTGGTCTCGTGCAGGTCGCCCTCGAAGGTGATGGGCTGCGCGGAGTTGACGAGGGCGTAGAAGGATCGCGTGGAAAGGCGCTCGCCAAGCATGTGGCGGAGGATGCGCTTGCGCTTGCCGGCGGCGCTGCGGGCGTAAAGCCAGCCGCCGAGCGTGCTGAGGAAGATCGCGAGCGCGCCGGGGAACGGGGAAAAGAAGATGCCGTAGAGATTCAGCACCCATGCCGCGCTGAGGATTTGCAGGAGCGCGGCGACGGCGACGACGGCTTTCAGCGAGCGGCGGCTGATGTCGATGGTTGTCCACGCGAGGGCAAAGGCGAGCAGGATGAAGACGGGGATTTGCACCAGCGACCGGCTGGCGGGTGCCGCGCTGCCGAGCACGCTCCAGAGCGCGGTATCGAGCGGGCGAAAAAACCCCGCGATAAAACAGCCGGCGACGAGCAGCGCGGAGGTAAAGCCGATGAGGAGTGTGACCTTGAGGTAGCGCAAGTGGACAGGGCGGTTTCGGGCCGCGGAGTATCGGCAGGGGGGCGGGGGTTTGCCAGTCTCTATTCGGCGAAGCCGCCCGGGTAGCGCCCGCGCCCTCGCGGGCTGGTTTTGGCGCCCTCGCCGAAACACTCAACCCGACGCGCAGCGTCATATCAAATGCGGGGTCGAGAGACGTTCGTTTTAATCAGCGGCTGCGCCGTGGACTTTGATCTTTCGGCGAGGGCGCCAAAAGCAGCCCGCGAGGGCGCGGGCGCTACCCGGCGCGGATGATCCGCGCGGGGCTCGCCAATCGGACCATCCGGCGCTATCACGGAATCGCTCACTATGCCGCGCTCCTTTTCCTCCATCTATGCCCACGGCTTCCTCCGCGCCGCCGTCTGCATCCCACATGTGCGGGTGGCCGACCCGGCTTTCAATGTCGCGCAGACCATCGGCCTCGCCCGGCGCGCCTCGGCGATGCACGCGGCGGTCGCGCTCTTCCCGGAACTCGGCATCTCCGCCTACTCGAACGACGACCTTTTCCACCAGGATTGCCTGCTCGATGGCGTCGAGGCGGCGCTGGAACTGCTCGTGGCGGAGTCGGCGAAAATGTCGCCGGTGCTGCTGGTGGGCGCGCCGCTGCGATTCGAGGGGAAGCTGTTTAACTGCGCCGTCGTCATCTATCGCGGGTGCGTCCTCGGCATCACGCCGAAGACCTATCTGCCGAACTACCGCGAGTTTTACGAAAAACGTCAGTTCTGCTCGGGCCGGCACGCCGTGAGCCGTGAGGTGCGGTTCCTCGGCTCGAGTGTGCCGTTCGGCAACGACCTCATTTTCGACGCGGTGAACTACGACGACTTCTCGTTGCACGTCGAGCTGTGCGAGGATGTCTGGACGCCCATCCCGCCGAGCACCTATGCCGCGCTCGCCGGCGCGACCGTCCTCGCGAATTTATCGGCCAGCAACATAACAGTCGGCAAAGCGGACTACCGGCGCGATCTCTGCGCCGCGCAGTCGGGCAAATGCGTCGCGGCCTATCTCTACTCAGCCGCTGGGCCGGGCGAATCGACGACCGATCTCGCGTGGGATGGGCAGGCGCTCATCTACGAAAACAACGAGCGCCTCGCCGAATCGCGACGCTTTTCCGACGAGGAACAGGTCGTAGCTGCCGACATCGATCTCGAGCGGCTCGCGCAGGATCGGATGCGGCTCACCAGCTTTAACGACGTGGTCGGCGATCATGTGGAAAAGGTGCGCGCGATTCGGCGGGTTGGATTCGAGTTCGCCATCCCCGCAGGCGACATCCCGCTCATGCGCAGCGTCGAGCGTTTTCCTTACGTGCCGAACGACCCGGCGGCGCGCGACGAGCGCTGCTTCGAGGCTTACAACATCCAGGTCCACGGGTTGATGAAGCGGCTCCAGAGCACCGGGATCGAGCATGTCGTCATCGGCGTCTCCGGCGGGCTCGACTCGACGCATGCGCTCATCGTCGCGGCGAAGACGATGGACCGGCTGGGCCTGCCGCGGGAGCGCATCCTCGGTTATACGATGCCCGGCTTTGCCACGAGTGACAAAACCCTCGCCAACGCCCACGGCCTCATGCGCGCGCTCGGCGTGACCGCGCGCGAGATCGACATCAAACCGTCTTGCCTGCAAATGCTGCGCGACCTCGAGCATCCTTTTGCCAGCGGCGAGGAGCTATACGACGTGACATTTGAAAACGTGCAGGCCGGCGAGCGTACGTCGCATCTTTTCCGCCTCGCGAACCACCACAACGGCCTCGTCCTCGGCACCGGCGATCTCAGCGAACTCGCGCTCGGCTGGTGTACCTACGGCGTGGGCGACCACATGTCGCACTACAACGTGAACGCCTCCGTGCCGAAGACGCTCATCCAGCACTTAATCCGCTGGGTGATCGGTTCGGGGCAGTTCGACGACGACACGAGCGGCATCCTCCAGTCGATCCTCGACACGGAAATTTCGCCCGAACTCGTCCCGATGGCGCGGGACGAAAAGGAAAAGCCGCTGCAAAGCACCGAGGAAAAGATCGGCCCCTACGATTTGCAGGACTTCAATATCTACTACATCACGCGCTACGGATTCCGCCCCAGTAAAGTCGCCTTCCTCAGCCGCCACGCGTGGAGCGACAAAGCCCGCGGCTCCTGGCCGGACAACCTCCCCGTCGCGCGCCACCGCGAGTACGATCTCGCCACGATCAAGAAATGGCTGGAGGTCTTTCTCTATCGGTTTTTCAAGACCAGCCAGTTCAAGCGTTCGTGCGTGCCGAACGGCCCGAAAGTCGGCTCGGGCGGCTCCCTTTCCCCCCGCGGCGACTGGCGCGCCCCCAGCGACTCCGAGCCGACCGTCTGGCTCGAGGAACTCCGCGCCAATGTGCCGGACGCGTGACTTCAGGAAAGTAACTGAAGTCCACAGGCGATTCCTTCGCTGCTCTCGTTTCACGCTGCACGCTCCATGACCTGGTTCGCCTTCGACTTCCAAAGCTTCGCCTTCTCGTTCCTCAGCATTCTGTTCGAGGGGATTCCCTTCGTCCTGCTCGGCTCGCTCATATCCGGCGTCGTCGAGGCGTTTGTCCCCGCGCGCTGGATCACCCGCCTGCTACCTCGCAACTCCGCCGGAGCTATCTGCGTGAGCGGGCTGCTCGGCCTCGTCCTGCCGATGTGCGAGTGCGGGAGCGTCGTTGTCATTCGCCGTTTCATTAAAAAAGGGGTGCCGGTCTCCTGCGCCATTACCTATATGCTGGCCGCGCCGATCGTCAGCCCAATCGTGCTGCTCAGCACGCTGGCGGCATTCAAAGGCCAGGACCCGTGGACGATGACCTCGCTGCGCCTCTCGCTCGGCTTCCTGCTCGCCGTCGGTGTCGGGTTCGCCTTCCGCAGCATCCCGCTGGCGAAACTGTTACGTCCAGGCGTCGCCGCGACTGCCGAGCCACACGATCACGCGCACGCGCAAACTAAACGCGCGAAGCTAACAGTCGCCGCGCACTCCGCCGCGACCGATTTCCTCGATGTCGCCTTTTTTCTCGTGATCGGCGCAGCCCTCGCGAGCCTTTTCAACACCGCCATCCGGCAGGACGTGATCGCCCCGCTCGCCGCCTCCCCCCCGCTCGCGACTGCCGCCATGATGGCCCTCGCCTTCGTCATCGCGCTCTGCAGTTCGTCCGATGCCTTCATCGCCGCGACCTTTGTCCAGTTCCCCTTCGTGGCGAAGCTCGCCTTCCTCGTCTTCGGCCCGATGTTCGACGTGAAGCTCATCTTCCTCTACGGTCTCATCCTGCGCCGGCGCTGGGTGTTCGCCCTCGGCGTTGGACTCGCCCTCGCCGTGTGGCTAGTGTGTGTCCGCCTTTCCGGCATCGCCACATGACCGCCCGCCTCAACAACTGGCTCCCGCCGCTCACGCTCCTCGCCTGGGGCGCGGTGCTGAGCTGGTATTTCCTCAGCGGGCGCGTCGGCGGCATGCTCATCCCGATGTTCCGCCCGATGGTCGCCGCCGCCGGGCTCGTGCTGCTCTTGCTCGGCGTGGCGCTCGCGTTCCTCCCCGAGGAGGAACACGACTGCTGCGGTCACGACGCCAGTGCCAGCGCGCTCGACCGGTTCACCTGGGGACGCGGACTCATGTTTGCGATCCTCCTCGTGCCGGTCACGGCGGCGGCGTTGTATGCGCCGGACGGGTTCGGACGCACGGCCATTGAAAACCGCGGCATCGCCATGTCCATCGACGGCCTCGCTGGTGCCGCAAAAGCCCCGCCACTTTTCGAACCGCCGCTCCCGACGCGCGATGGCTCACCGGCCTCACCGCAGAGTGAGGTCAATCCGGCTGCCTACCTGCCACGCACGCCGGAGGGGCGGCTCGACGCCACGATCACCGATCTGCTTTTTGCGGCGCAGGATGCCGGGGTGCAGAAATATTTCGCCGGGGAGCCGGTGGAGATCATCGGCCAGCTCCTCCCTGCCACGACCGGCAACGCCCGCGGCAACCGCGCGAAGCTCGTGCGCATGTTCATGTCGTGCTGCGCGGCCGATGCCCGCCCCGCCGGCGTTCTCGTCGAGAGCGGTGTGTCCACTGCGGATCTAGAAATGGCATGGGTGAAAGTGATCGGCATCGCGACTTTTCCGATGGAAGGCGGACGCGCCGCCCCGGTCATCCGTGCCGACTCCATTATCGTCACCGAAGCACCCGAGGAGCCGTTCCTCTACTAACGCAATGCTGCCCCTCATCATTAGTTTGTTCGCCGCCGGGTTCCTCATGTTGCTCGTCGAGTTATTCATTCCCGGCGGCATCGTCGGCATTTTTGGCGGATTGGTAATCCTCGCCGGCGTCATCCTTTCCTTTGTCGAGTTCGGCTTCATCACCGGCAGCCTCATTCTCATCGGGGCCTGCATCCTCGCCTTTCTCATGTTCCTCTGGTGGCTGCGGCATTTTCCCGACAGCTATATCGGGAAAAAGCTAACACTCAGTGCCGCCGTCTCGGGCCGCACCGAGCATCCCGATAACTCCGAACTGGTCGGAGCAGAGGGGAAAGCACTCACTCAACTGCGCCCCGCCGGCGTCGCCCACATCGCCGCCCGTCGCGTCGATGTCGTCACGGAAGGAGAGTTCATCAGCGCGGGAGACGCCGTGAAGGTCATCTGGTGCGAAGGCGCGAGGGTCGTGGTCCGCCGCATCCTCCCAGCTCCCTGAGCGGGGGCCAGGCTACCGCATTTTCCCGCCGTAGATCGCCTGGTCGCCGAGCTGCTCCTCGATGCGCAGGAGCTGGTTGTATTTCGCGACGCGGTCGGTGCGGCAGAGGGAGCCGGTCTTGATCTGGCCGGCGTTCGTCGCCACGGCGATGTCGGCGATGGTCGTATCCTCCGTCTCGCCGGAGCGGTGACTGATCACGGCGGTGTAGCGGTTTTCTTTCGCCAGTTCGATGGCGTCGAGCGTCTCGGTCAGCGTGCCGATCTGGTTCACCTTCACGAGGATCGAGTTGGCGACGCCGCAGTCGATCCCCTTTTTCAAAAACGCGACGTTGGTGACGAACAAATCATCGCCCACGAGCTGCGTGTCCGCGCCCATCGCGTCGGTCAGCTTTTTCCAGCCGTCCCAGTCGTTCTCGGCGCAGCCGTCCTCGATGCTGATGATCGGGTAGCGCGACTGGAGGTCCTTATAATAGGCGACGATGGCGTCGGCGCTGCGCCGCGAGCCGTCGGATTTTTTGAAAACATACTCGCCGGTCTCCTTGTCGAAGAACTCGCTGGAGGCGACATCGAGCGCGATGAAAATGTCGCTGCCCAGCTTGTAGCCGGCCTTTTTCACGGCAGCGGCGATCGTCTCGAGCGCGTCGTCAGCGCTGGCGAGCTTTGGCGCGAACCCGCCCTCGTCGCCGATGGCGGTGGAGAGCCCGCGATCTTTGAGCACGCTTTTGAGCGCGTGGAAAACTTCGGTCCCATACCGGAGCGCCTCGGAGAAAGTCGGTGCGCCTTTTGGCACGATCATGAACTCCTGGAAGTCGATGGGCGCATCAGAGTGCGCGCCGCCGTTCAGGATGTTCATCATCGGCACGGGGAGGACTTTGGCGTTCGGGCCGCCGAGGTATTTGAAAAGGGGAAGGCCCATTTGAGCCGCGGCCGCGTGGGCGGTGGCGAGGGAGACACCGAGTAGGGCATTCGCTCCGAGGTTTTTTTTGTTCTCGGTGCCGTCGAGGGCGATCATGGCGGCGTCGATGCCTGCCTGGTCGAGGGCGTCCATGCCCTCGAGTTCCGGCGCGAGAGTTTCCTCGACGCCCTTCACGGCTTTGGCGACGCCTTTGCCGAGCCAGCGGTCTTTCACGCCATCGCGAAGCTCCCATGCCTCATGCTCGCCGGTGCTCGCGCCGCTGGGGACGGCGGCCCGACCGACAGCGCCGCCGACGAGTTCGACATCGACTTCGATGGTGGGATTCCCGCGGGAATCGAGGATTTGGCGGGCGTGGATTTCGGAGATGAAGGTGTGAGACATGGCGGCGACGTTTAGGGGAGCTGCGCCGAGGGGGCAAGAAAGTTGAGCGGATGCGCGCGGCGACAGCGCAGGTGGTCCGTGAAGAAGATGAAGCAGCGATGAACGGGCCCGTCTTGATTAGGGCCGCATCCGATAATTAACCCCTTGACGCACCATTCGAATTTCCAGATCACCTCCCCCCATGTTCGACAGCACGGGTAAACATTTCATTTTCGGAGCCGGTTGCATCCTGGCGCTGCTTCCTTTCACTCAAACCGCCGCGCAGGGCCAAGTCGCGGCGACAGGGCAAGCCCAAGCGGATCAGGCCCGCCGTTTCGAGGCAAGTGAGCCGGGCGTCGGACCGGCGTTTAGGACCCGCGCAACCGATGTGGCTCCCATCCCCTCCACACCCGGAGACGACGACTTGGGCGAGCAGTGGATTCTGAAAGAAAAAGAGAGATATGAGGCATTCCGCATTTTCGGCGACACCACGCTGCTCTACACCAGCAACGCCGCACTGAGCCGGACGAACGAACTGAGCGACGCGCTGTTTATCGGGCAGGTGGGCGCGAGCTGGGTGCCGAAATTCACCGACCGGCTCCAGGGCGAGATCACGGTGCGGCAGTCGTTTTTCCGCTACGACGAGTTCGACGTGCTCGATTTCAACAGTCTGAACGCCGGCGCGGGCGTGACGTTTGTCGTGCCGAAGCTCTGGGACATCGCGGTCTTCGCGCGCTACAACTACAACTGGCTGACCGACACGGACGGCAACGAGATTTTCCACAACAACACCCTCACGATCGGCTTGCAAAAAGCGTTCGTCATCACCCGTTCCCACTATTTTTACGTCGGGTATTTCAGCGAATTCGGCTGGGCCGACCCAGAGATCGCCGAGCGCGATGAACACACGCTCTACGGCGGCTACCACCTCGACATCACGCGCTCCCTGGCCGCAGATATCGGCGGCACCGCTGCCATTTACGACTACAGCGAAGTGGATCGCACCGATCTGAATCTCGGCCTCAGCCTCTCACTCCGCTGGGAGATCGTGAAAAACGTGAGCCTCGTCGGCTCGGCCTCCTTCGCCACGAATATCTCCGACCGCTCCGTGTTCGACTACGACGTGCTAAACGCCGGCGGTGGCCTCGCCGTGAGCTTCAAATTCTAAAATACCATGATCGCCAAAACATCCCTGTTCCTCGCCGCGCTCTGCGGCGCGCTCGCCCCGCTCGGCTCCGCCGAGACTTTGAAAGAAGCGAGCATCAATCAGATCTTCAACGAAGTCCGTGTGATCGATCCGGCGACCGGCGCGCGCCCCGCAAAGCTCGGTGACCGAGTCACAGGCAGGACCGCCGTCCGCACGGGCGTGAAGTCCCGGTCGGAACTCGTCTTTGACGATCTCACCGTGACCCGGCTCGGCGCAAACACATCCTTCAGCTTCAGCGAAGGAACGCGCAAGATGCGGTTGAGCGAGGGCACGATGCTCCTCCAAGTGCCGAAAAAAGCGGGCGGCGCAACCATCACCACCGCCGCCGTGACCGCCGCGATCACCGGCACCACCGTGCTTTGGTCCACGCTGCCAAACCAATACATCAAGTTCATCGTACTAGAGTCCGGCAAGCCGGATGGCGTCCGCCTTTACCTAAACAACAAGCCGGCGGAATCGATCCTCGTGCCCGAGGGGGCGATGGTCATCCTCCCGCCGAATCCGACGTCGCTTAAAGATGTGCGCATCGTGTTCGTGAATGTGAAAACGCTCGTGCGCACCGCCGGGCTCATCCAGAAGTTTGACAACGTCGACACGCCCTTCCGCCTCGCTCCTTTCAAACCCGTCATCGTCCTGCAGGATGAAAAATACGGCGACGAACTGCTCCCGACGAACCTCGTGATCGTCGGCGACGGCACCAGCGTGATCATGGCGCAGGATTACCGGACGAATGCCGACCGGACGATCTCTTTCATCCCGCCCGAGCAGACCGACGAGGAGGGGGAAGACACCGAGGGTGGGGAGCCCCCGCTAATCGTGGACGTGCCTCCCGCGGCTGGCGGAAGCACGGTGCCGCCCACCGCGGGCGGTGGAAGCACGCCTCCACCCACTTTCGACCCCACGAAGTTCGGCCCGCCCACCAGCTTTGCCGGAACCTTCACCATCGACAGCAACACATTCATCCTCACCGATCCGTTCATCAGCTTCGGAAACGGTCTTTTTCACGAGGGGAAAATCTACCGCTCCCTCGAGGAAGATGGCCCGCTCTCGGGGTTCCTTTCCCTGGCACCAAGCTCCTTCGACGGCAACGCGAGCCTCGGCGGCATCAACAACCACGCAGGCGGTTTCCACACTCCGCTCGCCGTGTTCCTTTTCGACTCGCTCGTGCTCGCCGGCGGTCCCGGCACCATCAGCACCGTCGATGGCCCCACGAACCTCGCGCTGGTCTCCCGCGGGAACATCACCTCCGGCTCGCCCGGTGGCCTCCTCGATTTTACCGGCCTCGACTACGTCCTCCTCGCCACCGACAACGGATTCATCGACCTCACCTCGCCGCTCACCGGCTACAGCGGCACCGAGTTGAACCTCTATGCTCGCGGCAGCAACGGCTACGTGGCCACCAGCATCCCCATCTCCCTCACCGACTCGCTCTACATCGATGCCCAAAGCGACGTGTTTCTCAACGGCTCCGTTGGCGCCCCCTTTGTCTCCATCGACTCCAGGGGTGATTTCTTTGGCGGCAGTCAAATCATCACCCCCTTCGCCGAGCTGCGCGTCCTGGGCACCGTCACGCCTTCCGCGTTCCAGTTCGACGCAATGACTCTGACGACCCTCCTCCTCGACGCCGGGAGGTTGGCGCTCAACTCGGACTTCAACATCGAGCCGTCCGCCACCAGCATTCTCAAAATCGGTGCCGGGGGCATCACCGGCATGGGCTTCAATATCCGCACCATCGACTCGCTCACCTCGGTCGGAAACGTGACCGTCGCCGATCTTTTCGTCGGCAATCTCGCTATCACCGGCGGCAGCCTGAATGCCTCGGGGACCGTCGCCCTCGCCTATGATCGTTCGACGATCCTTGTGCCGGTAAACGAGGTTTTCGCTCAAGGGAGCATCACCACCGGCGAGAGTCTATTCGCGGCTTCCGTCACAGCGGTTACGGGCGCCATCAATGTTGGCTTCGACCTCGCGAACAGCTACTTCCCCCAAGATTCCGTGGTGACTTTAGCGGACAAAGTGATCGCTGGCGGGGTCATCACCGTCGGCGGCCTCCTCGCCAGCGTGTCGCTTTCCTCTGGAGGAAACATCGTGGCGGGAGGGATCACCTCCAGCACGATCACGGCTGCGGGCAACGTGACGAGTAACGCGAATGGCGAGAATCCCTTTCACGGCATCGGGGCGAATTCGATAAACGCGGGCGGCAACGTCGTCAGCGTCACCGACATCTTTGCCAATACCATCACGACGCCGGGGACCATTAGCGCCACGGGCGTCATCGGCGGGCGGTTCGACTCCGGCCCGATGCAACCCACGGTGATCTATACCGCGAACACCATCGTCGGCGGAGCCACGCTCCAAGGGGCGGGCCAGGGAGAATTTGCCGGCTCGCCGGCCACCGGCGGCCGAAGCGCGATCTTGAATGTCACCACCCTCGATTTCAGCACCGGGGGCGTAAGCTCCGCGGATTTCCGAGGGGGCAGCGCCTCGCGGGCCATGGGCAGCACCTCCGCCGCCGGCGATGGCGGCTCGCTGATCGTCAACGCCACCGGCCCGATCAATGTGAACGCCCCCATCAACGCAAGCACCGGCACCCCGTCGCCCGGCACCCCCAACTCTGGCAGGGGCGGCACGGTCGAGTTGAACTCGTCCAATGACGCCGTGACCCTCGCCAGTACCGTCACCCTCTCCGAAGACGACGAAGGCGGCAACAGCGCCTCCGGCGGCTCCTTCCGCGTGCGGGGAAACAAACCCGCCGGAGTCGCGATCCAGGTCGCCAGCACCGCGCAGATCAAAGCCATGCTCGCCTCCGGTCAGCCGGGAGCCGGCGGCGTCATCGAGTTCACTGCGCAGAATGGCGGCATCGCCGTCTCGAGCGGCGCGGATATCAACGCCAGCAACAAAGGCACCATCGCCCTCCGCACCGACGCCACCGATGGCAACATCACCATCGACGGCGCGTTCCTCGACGCCACCGACGGCACCATTGACATCCGCGCCGCTAACCCGGCGGGTGCCGCGCAGGTCGCCATTAACGGAGCGATCATGGTCGCCGATGTGGTGAAAATCGGCGCGCTCGGGCAGGATGGCGTGCTGACCATCAACGGACGGTCGTCGATTAGCGCGACCAGCGTGTTGAAGCTCTATGGCGGTACCGGGACGAATGGACGGGTGCGGTTCGCCGGAGGCACAGTCGATCTCGCTGGCAATCCGATCCGCATCGCGGCGAAGAGCGTGGACATCGACATGGGCACGACCGTGAACAACACCGGCACGACCTTCGTGAACGCTGACAACCACAACTACGGGAATTCGGCACAGGGAGACTTCTCGAACCCCGTGACTCAGGGGACTCTTTCCGGGGCTCAGCCGTTCGATCCTTAGGCACCCCTGTCTCGGTGTCCGGGAAAAGTTGGGCTGGTGCTTGCCTGTGCCGCCGCGTGTCCGCAGGGTGAACCGCCTGACATGAGCGCATTGCCACCGACCAGCACACCCACCCGCGGACAGCTCCGCATCGAAGACACCTGGGATCTCGCGCATCTTTACGAGACGCCCGCGGAGTGGAACGCCGGCTTTCTCGCGGTGCAGAAGAAGTATCCGGAGGTCGCCACTTTCAAAGGGCGCATCGGGGAGTCGGCGGAGGCGCTGCGCGATTTGCTGGGGCTGGATCGGGAACTGAATCTGCAAATCGAGCGTCTCTACCACTACGCGATGCTGCGCGTGTCGGAGGACAGCGCGGACAACGACAACCTGCGGCGTGAGGGCGAGCTGCAAAACTTGCTCACGAAAATCGGGGAGTTGAGCGCGTTTGTCTCGCCGGAGATCCAGGCGATCGACGACGCGACTTTCAACGAGTGGCTGAAAGGGGAGGCGCTGGCGGAGTGGCGGATCGTTTTGAAAAAACTGCGCCGCATGAAGCCGCACACGCTCTCCGAGCGGGAGGAGCGGCTGCTGGCGCTCGGAGCGGCGGCGATGGAGGGGCATAGCGAGACTTTCTCCCAGCTAACGAATGTGGATATGAAATGGGGCTCGCTGAAGGATGAGAAAGGAGACGAGCGGGAGCTGACCCAGAGTTCGTATTCGTCGTTCCTCGTGCAGCGCGATCCGACGGTGCGCAAGGCGGCGTTTCACCAGTTCTATACGGAGTTTCAGGATCACAAATACACGCTGGCCGCGAGCATGGCGTCGTCGGTGCGGGCGGATGTCTTCAACGCGCGCGCGCGGAATCATCCGTCGGCGCGGGAGGCGGCGCTGTTCCGCGACGATGTGCCGGTGAGTGTGTATGACAATCTCATCGCGACAGTGCGCGAGCATCTGCCGCCGTTATATCGGTATTACGAATTGCGGCGGCGAGTGCTGAAGCTGGAGGAGATTCATCAATACGACACCTACGTGCCGATGGTGGCGGATCTGGAGACGAAGATACCGTTCGATGAGGCGTCGGAAAAGGTGCTGGCGGCGCTGGTGCCTCTCGGCGAGGAGTATGTCGGAGCGCTGGCCGGCGGGCTGCGTGGGCGCTGGGTGGATCGGTTCGAGAGCAAGGGGAAACGCAGCGGGGCGTTTTCCTCGAGCAGCTACGGGAACCCGCCTTACATCCTGATGAACTACAAAGAGGACGTGTTCTCCGATGTCTATACGCTGGCGCATGAGGCGGGGCACTCGATGCACTCGTGGCTCTCGCAGCGCGGGCAGCGTTTCCAGGATTACAATTACCCGATCTTCCTCGCGGAGGTCGCCTCCACTTTTAACGAGGAGCTGCTCACGCATCATTTGCTGGAGCAGACGGATGATCCGCGGATGCGGGCTTATTTGATCAACCGGCAGATCGACGACATCCGCGGGACGGTCTATCGGCAGACGATGTTTGCCGAGTTCGAGAAGATCATCCACGAGCTCGAGGGAAGCGGGGAGGCGCTGACGCTCGACACGTTTCGACAGGCGTATCGCGGGTTGCTGGAGACTTACTTCGGACCGGACTTCGTGCTCGATGCGGAGCTGGATCTGGAGTGCCTGCGCATCCCGCATTTCTATAATGCGTTCTACGTCTATAAGTACGCGACGGGGATGTCGGCGGCGGTGAGCTTGTCGCAAAAAGTGCTCGGCGGCGGGGCGGCGGAGACGGAGGCATATCTCGGGTTTTTGTGTTCTGGCGGGTCGGAGTTTCCGCTGCCGACGCTGAAAAAGGCGGGGGTCGATATGTCGAGCCCGGAGCCGATCGTGCGGACGCTCAGGCTGTTTGCGGAGCGGGTGGAGGAACTGGAAACGCTGCTGGCGTGAACTTGAAGGTGGTCGAGCGGGTCTTTCGCGAGAATTTTGACCTGCGCGGGGAGATCGGGGCTTCAGTGTCGGTGTGGAAGGAGGGCCATGAGGTGCTGAGCCTGGCGGATGGATTTTGCGATCGGGTGCGGACGGTTCCGTGGACCGCGGAGACGCCGGTGCTGGTCTGGTCGGCGACAAAGGGGCCGGCGGCTTTTTGTTTGTTGCGGGTGCTCGAGAATCACGGGCTGTCGCTGGAGACGCGGGTTTCGGAGGTGTGGTCGGAGTTTTCGCGGGAGGTGACGATCGGGGAGGTGATGTCGCATCGGGCGGGGCTGGCGGCGCTGGATGATCCGCCGAGTGTGTTGGATCACGCCGCGGTGGCGGAAGCGCTGGCGCGGCAGGATCCGGAGCCGGGCGAGGGGCACGCATATCATCCGCGGACGTTTGGGTTTTTGCTGGATGAGCTTGTTCGCAGGATCGATGGGCGGACGCTCGGCGAGTATTGGCGGGCGGAGTTTGCGGAGTTGGATTTTTGGATCGGGGTGCCGGAGAAGATGGTCGATCGGGTCGCTCCGGTGTTCCCGGCGAAGGTGGGTCCGGCGCGGGATGCCGAGTTTTACGCGGAGCTGGGGCGGGCGGGATCGCTCACGGCGCGGGCTTTCGCCTCGCCGAAAGGGTTGCACAGCGTGGCGGCGATGAATTCGCGCGAGGCACGGATGGCTTCGCTGCCGGCCTTTGGCGGGATCGGGACGGCGTCGGCACTGGCGAGGTTTTACTCGGAGGCGCTGGAGGCTTCGCCGCGGGTGGTGGATTGGATGACGACGACTCTGGCTCGTGGTTTTGATGCGGTGCTGCGGCGCGAGACGGCGTTTTCAGCGGGGTTCATGCGGGATGTCGCCGAGGTCGAGGGGTCATTTGGACATCCGGGGGCGGGTGGGAGTGTGGCGTTCGCGGACCCAGCGCGGAGGATCGGGTTTGCGTATGTGATGAATCAAATGGAGGCGGGGGTGATGCCGGGGGAGCGGGCGCTGCGGTTGGTGGGGGCGCTGTGCTCCCCAGCGCAGATGACTACTCGCTGATGGTGGCTTTGTTCTTTTGCCAGTATTCGGGGTAGCGGGTCTGGAGCTCGTTGAGCAGTTTGTCGGCGGCTGCGGCGTCGCCGGCTTTCTTCGTCGCTTTGTAGGCTTTTTCGAGGGCGAGCGGGGATGTCTGGGGGTCGTCGAAAAGGATGGAGACGGCTTCGTAGAGTTTCGCGGCTTCTTCGAAGTTGGCGCGCGCGAGCTGGATGTCGCCGGTGAGGATGCGGGCTTTGGCGTTGAGCGGGCCTTCCGGCTGCAAGGCGAGGGCGGCGTCGGCGGACTTTTGCGCGGCATCGAGCTGCTTCTGGCCGAGCTGGGCTTCGCCGAGCTCGAGCAGGCCGCTGGCTCGCGGGAAGGGCTCGGTGACGGAATCGAGATACGTGCTGAGGGATTTGGCTGCGGCGTCGTATTCGCCGAGTTCGCTCTGGGCGCGACCGAGATTCAGGGAGTCGTTCGGGACGGCGTCTTCCTTTCGCTCGACCAGAAGGCCGAGGTATTTGGCGGCGGGTTTGAAATCGTTGGCGACAAGATATTGCTCGCCGAGCCAGCGGAGGATTTCGGGGCGGGTGCGGCTGGGGTTCCCGGCTTTGGCAAAACGATCGACGTCGCGGGCGACGGCGTCGCGATCCTGGAGCCAATAGTGGGAAAGCATCACGCGCTGGACGGCGCGCTCGAAAAAGTCGCTCTCCTCGGAACTGGCGGCGGCTTCGAGTTCGGGGATGGCGCCTTTGTAATCTTTCGCGTCGAAGGCGGCGGAGCCGATCCAGTAGTGGGCTTGGGCGGCAGCGGGGGTCTTGGGATATTCGCGCAAGAGCTGGCGGAAAGCTTTGGTCATCGCCTCGTTCTCCTTTTGCTGGCCGTGGATGAGGGCTTTTTGTTGGAGGGCGAGTTCGCGCTCGCTGGCCTTGGGATGGCGTCGGATGAGTTCGTCGAAATCGGCGAGGGCGGCGGGGAGAGCTTTTTCCTGCTGGTGGGCGAGGGCGCGCTGGATGAGGGCGGAGGGAACGAGCTTGTGATCGCGGAAACGAGTGAGGAAGTCGGTGAAGGCGCTGACGGCGGCGTCGGACTTCTTAATTTGCATGTAACACCAGCCGAGTTTGAAGAGGGCTTCGGAGGCGAGCTCTGGCGGGAGTTTTGCGTTTTTGAGATCGGCGTAGGATTCGGCGGCTGCGGCGAATTTTTGCTGTTTGTAAAGCGCCTCGGCTTTCATGAGGGCGACGCGGTCGCGCTTCTCGCCGGTGGCGTTGGCGGCGAGATAGGCGTCGATCTCCTCGATGAGTTTGGGGTCGTTTTTGTTATAGAGGCTGACGAGTTGTTGGTAGGTCGCTTCCTGGGCGTAGCGGGAGCCGGCGTAGTTCGAGCCGAGCTCTTGATAGAGTTGGGAGGCTTTTTCCTGCTGGCCGAGCTGGCGGTGGGCGTCGGCGATGAGGAGCAAAACTTCGGGGCGTGAATCGGGGGTGAAGGATTCGGCCATGCCTTCGTAGGCCGCGATGGCTTCCTTGAACTTGCCGCCTTGATGCAGGAGCCGGATGAGGCCGAGCTGCGCGACGTCTTTCCACTGGCCGATCTCGGGGATGGTAAGCGCCTTTTTCAGATCGGCGGAGGCGGCGTCGAGCTGGTCGAGTTCAATTTCCAACAAGCCCGCACGGACGAGGGACTCGGCTTGGACGGCGGGTTTGGTGTCGCTTTTCGCGAGGATTTTGAATTGCTCGAGGGCCTCCTTTTTATTCCCGGCATCGGAAAGGAGCCGCGCGAGGGCGAGGCGGCTGGCTTCTCGGTACGGGTTGCTTTTCTCGATCTCGGTGAGGGACTGATAGACGGCTCGGGCCTCGCGGGGGCTCTCGAGCTTTTCCATGCAGATGGCGATGTGAAAGCGGGCGGCGTTGATGACAAGCGGGTCGGCGAGGCGCGTGGCGGCTTTGCGGAAGAAAGGGAGGGCGCCGCGGAAGTTGCCGCTCTCGAAATAAATGTCGGCGAGGCGGTAGGCAGCGGGGCCGACGAACTCGCCGTCGTTGAACGCGCCAAGGAGCTGCTCGTAGGTGGCGCGCGCGGCGTTCTTGTTGCCGAGGATGCGGTAGGACTCGGCGAGGCGGAAGAGGGCGGCCTGGCGGCCGGGGGCGCCCGGATAGATACCGAGGTATTTCTCATACTCGGGGGCGGCGACATCGAAGAGCTTGCGGGCGTAGAAGCCATTCGCGAGCTCGAGCTGGAGTTCGTCGGCGCGTGAGGGGCTGGCGGGGAGTGTGGGGCCGCCGGGGTTCAGGCGGTCGAGGCTCTCCTCGGCGGTGGCGGGGGGCGGGGTCGGAGTGGGGGTCGGCCGGGGCGTGGGAGTGGGCGTCGGCTCGGGGGTGGCGATAGGGATCGGGGTCGCGATGGGGATGGGCGTCGCGACCGGGATCTGCGTATTGAAAGGGATGGGGGTGGAGACGGGAATCGCGCGGCGGATTTCGGGCTCGTCCTCGAGCTCGAAGGGGCGGAGTTCCTGCGCGTGGAGCGTCGCGGCGCTCGCGAGAGCGCAGGCTGTCGCCAGGCGGCGGATCATCGGGCGGGGGCGGCGATTTTCCCCGTGGCGAAGGCGATGTTCCAGATGTTCGCGGAGCGGCAGATGTCGAGGATATCGACGATGTGGACGTAATCGGTGCCGCGATCGGCGCGGAGGATCACGGCCTGGTCGGGGTAGAGGCCGGAGAGTTTGCTCAGCTTGGCGCGGAGATCATCGGGCGACATGACCTGGCGGTTGACGACGATGGTGCCGTCTGCGCGGACGTTTAAAACAAGCTGGCCGACGACGGGACGCGATTCTTTCGAATGTGCGGCGTCGGGGATTTTGACTTCGAGCTCGTTCTCGGTGAGGGCGAAGTTCCAGGTGACAATGAAGAAAATGAGCAGGACGAGGAGCACATCGACCAAGGGGGCGATCTGGAAAACGAACAGCTCCGGCTTCGCCCGGTTGCGCAGACTGAGCGCCATGGCGGGCTAAAATTCGTCCTCGCCGAGCGGGGCTCGCGCGGGCTCGCGCTTGCGGGTGTAGTTGAGGGTCATGAGACCGAGGATGTGGGCAGTGGCGATCTCGAGATCGGAGATGAGGGTCTGGGCGCGGCCGCGGAAGATGCCGTAGAAAGCCATGCAGATGATGCCGAGAATGAGGCCGGCTCCGGTGGCGATGAGGGCCTCGGCGACGCCGCCGGAGAGGATGGCGGGGCGGGCGGCATCGGCGGAATTGTTAGCGATCTCGCCGAAGGCTTTGATAATGCCGATGACGGTACCGAGCAAACCGACCATGGGGGCGAGGACGCCGATGTCGGCGAGATAGACGGCGCGCTGCTGGAGCGCGGCGGCGTGGGCCTGGCCCTCGACTTGCGCGATTTCGCGGATGGTCTCGATGGGGGCCGACGGATTTTTTGTCGCGAAATCGAGGGTGCGCTGGACGACGCGGGCGATGGCTTCGCTGTGGCGGGAAGAGATGGCGAGCAATCCCATGTAGTCGCGCTTTTTCAAAAGGATGTCGGCGGTGTGCATGAAGTGCCGCGTGAGGATGCTGCCGCGCCGCATGGTGAAGACGTAGGCGATGACGAGCATGACGGCGATGACGGACATGATGCCGAGAATGATCATCGCGGGGCCGCCGGCGACGATGAGCTTCCAGAGGGTCTGGGTGCTGGTCGTGAGGGCGGGATCGGCTTCCTTGACGGGGAGGTCTTGGGCGAAAAGGGCGGCGGGCACAAGGAGGGCCGCGAGGGTGGGAAGGAGGCGTTTCATCGTGGAAGCGGGGCGTATATTAGCCACCGCCTTCCGGGTTGCAACTGTGGGGCGGGCGGAATTCAGGCGGTCGCTGCGCGAGCTGAGGGGATGATGGGTCGCTCGGCTGTGGGATGTCGGTCGAAAATTCCTTCCGACGGGGACGCCGAGGGTGTCAGTGCGCGGGAACTGCGGGCCGGGCGAGAGGAGAGAGTTTGAATTGGGAGTTTTCGGCGAGCCGCCGAAAACGACACCCGAGCCGGGTGTGCTCCCCGGAGAGGAGGGTGTCGCGCTTCCTTGACGGCGCTATCAACTCTCAACCTCCGCAGAGACAGCGCGCGCTGCCTCGGCTAGAATGCGCGGGTCGTGTCCGCTTTTCAAAAAGAGAAACCGAACCTGAGCGAGCGCATGCACGAGGTGCCGCACAAGCCGGGAGTGTATCTCATGCGCGACCGGCTCCATCGCGTGATCTATGTCGGCAAGGCGCGCGATCTGCGGAAGCGTGTGGGGCAATATTTCATGCCGTCGCGCAAGATGACGGCGGACCTGAAGACGCGCGCGCTGCTCGACAGCATCTGGGATTTCGAGGTGCATACGGTCAAAAGCGAGCCGGAGGCGCTGCTGCTCGAGGGGCGGCTGATCAAGGAATACCGGCCGAAATACAACGTCAGTTTCCGTGACGATAAGCGGTTCCTTTTGGTGAAAGTCGATGCGCAGGAGCCGTGGCCGAGGTTCCGCCTGACGCGGCTGAAAAAGGACGACGGGGCACGGTATTTTGGGCCGTTCGCGCACGCGGGGGCGCTGCGGCAGACGCTCGGGTTCATGCGGAAAAAGTTCGGCGTGCTGACATTTGGACGCGGGGTGCCGACGGAGCGGGAGCTGAAAAGCTCGACGTATCAGGTGCCGATGCGGCTGGCGGACATCACGGCGGAGGACTACCGGGAGCGGGTGGAGCGGGCGTGCGAGCTGCTGGCCGGGCAGAGCGCGGAGGCGATGGGCGCGCTGGAGGAGCAGATGCGCAAAGCAGCGGACGCGATGGATTTCGAAAAAGCCGCGGAACTGCGGAACATGATCGCGGACCTCCGGCAGACGACGCGGCCGATGCGGCGATTCACGCGGCACTCGCTGCCGAGCACGGTGAACCCGGCGGCGGACCTGGCGGCGCTGGGCGACGCGCTGGGGCTGGCGCATCTGCCGCTGGTGATGGAGTGCTTCGACATCTCGAACATCTCGACGACGCACATCGTGGCTTCGATGGTGCGGTTCCGCGAGGGGGTGCCGGACAAGGCGAACTACCGGCGCTACCGGGTGCGGACGGTGGAGGGGCAGGACGACTTTGCAAGCATGGCGGAAGTGGTGCGCCGCCGCTACTCGCGGGTGCTGCTGGAGGCGCGCGACGCGAATCCGGACGCCGCGGAATTTTCCCAGGAACCGCCCGGCGAGGCCCTCGCGCGCCTATCAACCATCAACTCTCAACCATCAACTGCCTTCGTCCGCCTACCCGACCTCATCATCGTCGATGGCGGCAAGGGCCAGCTCAGCTCGGCGTGCAAGGAGCTCCAGCGGCTCGGGCTGCACGAGCAGCCAATCATCGGGTTGGCGAAGGAGTTTGAGGAAATCCACCGGCCGGGGCGGGCGCTGCCGCTGATTCTGCCGCATGACTCGGGGGCGCTGCGGCTGTTGCAGCGGATTCGGGATGAGGCGCATCGGTTCGCCAATGGGTATCATCAGCTCCTCATGAAAAAGCGGGTCGCGGAGAGCTTGCTCGATGATTGCCCGGGAGTGAGCGAAAACCGGAAGCAACTGCTGCTGCGGGCGTTTGGCTCGGTGGCGCGGCTGCGGCAGGCGAGCGTGGAGAAGATCGCCGCAGTGGAGGGGATCGGGAGGAAAATGGCGGAGCAGGTGGCGGCATTTCTGGCGGCTCGGTGAGTTTGCCTCACGCAGAGGCGCGAAGGCCGCAAGGTGACGACTGATCTGGAGCCACTGGCACCCCGTCATGCGCGTGGAAAACCTCACCGCGCGAGAGTACCACATCCGCGAAGCCGCCGAAACGGATGATCTGTCCGTCAGCTCCAGAGGCAGATCGAGGATCGGGACACGCGCGGCGTCTCTGGCGCTTACGTTTCGATCTCCGACATTCAGTCTCGCCCGCCCACCGGCAGCCGCTAGTCCCTTCCGTTCCGCCGCCTCGGCGGTAGACGACAAGGCGACGGTGCCGATTTACTCCGAGAGCCGGCTGGCTTCCGCCTACATTTTTTCCAGCGCGGCGATGCACTGGCGCAGCGGGGCGTAGAAGTCGTGCTGACGGGTGACGCCGCGCCGGATGATCGGCTGGAGATTTGGCAGGTCGGCGAGGGCGCAGACGGCATCGACGCTGTGTGAGAACGCCTCCTGTTCGTCGTCCGTCGTCAGATTTGGGCCGACGAGCGCGAGGAACTGGCGGCGGCGCTGCACGGCGGGCACGCTGATGGCTTTGGCAAGGGCGGGATTCGTGTCGGAAAGCGTCTCGTCGAAATGTTCATCGACGACTACGACATCGTAGGTGTGGGTCTTTAGCTTAAGCGCGACGTCCTCGACGAAGAGGCCGGTCTGCACGCGGTAGCCGAGCGCGGTGAGTTGTTCGGCGACGAGTCGCTGGGTCTCCGGATTGCTGGCGCAGACGAGGGCCGAGGCGGGGTCGTCGCCGTGGGTGAGGGGTGGCGTCATGGGGTTCATCCGAAAAGGCGGCGCTTCTCGGCGGGCGTGGACGCGGCGGCCTGCGGGGTGTCGAGCCGCAGCCCGGACTCGGTGTCGCCGCCCACGCCGCGTGTTTTTTTCACCGTGTCGAGCGCGCGCGTGACGGTGCCGGTGCGGGTGCCGAACATCATCGCCGTCTCCTCGGTGATGAGGTCGGCCTCGAAGGCGCGGGTGATCGACTGGTCGAAGGTCGTCCAGCCGTAGGTCGAGCTCGACTCGATGATTTCGTAGAATGTGCGGTTTTCGTTTTCGCCAAAGGCGACTGCTTCTTTCGTCCGCAGGTTTGAGCCCATGATCTCGCTGAGGAGCAGGCGGCCGCCGCCGCGCTTCGGTGCGAGGCGCTGGCTCACGACGTAGCGGAGCGTGTCGGCGAGGCGGAGGCGGAGTTGCGTCTCCTCCTCGCGGTCGAAGAGGCCGAGGATGCGGGCGATGCTCTGCCCGGCGTCGATGGTGTGCAGGGTGCTGAGAACGAGGTGGCCGGTCTCGGCGGCGCTGAGCGCGATCTCGACGGTGGCGCGGTCGCGCATTTCGCCGACGAGGATGACTTTCGGTGCCTGCCGCAGGGCGGCGCGCAGGCCGCTCGGGTAGGTGTCGAAGTCCTGGCCGAGTTCGCGCTGGTTGAAGGTCGCCTTTTTATGCCGATGCACATACTCGATCGGATCCTCGAGCGTGACGACATGGACGGCGGCAGTTTCGTTGATCTCGTTGAGGATGGCGCTGAGCGTGGTCGTTTTGCCGCTGCCGGTCGCGCCGGTGAGCAGGACGAGGCCGTTTTTTTCCCGCGCGATGGCCTGGAAAATCGCGGGCAGGCCGAGACTGTTGAGCGAGGGGATTTCCGTCTGCGCCTTCCGCATGACGATGGCGAACTGGCCGCGTTGTTTGAAAATGTTCACGCGGAAGCGCGCGGTCTCGGCGAGGCCGTAGCTGCAATCACATGATCCGGTGAGGAGGAATTCCTTCAGCAGGCGGCGGTCGTCGCTGATGATGTTCAGCGCGATCTGCTCGGTGTGGAAAGGCGTGAGCCGCGCGATGGCGGGCGTCGTCTCGACCGTCTTGAGCTGGCCGTAGGCCTCGACCTGGCAGGGACGGCCGACGGAAAAGATGAGGTCCGAGATGCCCGGCTGCGCCTCGAGCATCGTGGTGAGAAGGGTGTCGAGTTCAGCGCGCCGCATGGGAGTGCGGTTTGCTAAAGCTAGAGCGATGCCAGCGGCGGTGGGATTTTTTCCGCACGGCCCGCTCAGCCCTCCGGATCGGCGAGCAGCTCGGCCAGGCGCGGGCGCAACTCGGCGGGGACGCGTCCCAGCCACGACTCGTCGATCTGGCCGGTCTCCATCATGTCGCGGATGTGGACACGGTCTTTGTCGCGAAAAGAAGTCAGCTTCATCCGCACGAGCGCATCCAGGTCGATGAGGCGGAACTCGGCATTCGTCGGGTCGTATTCGTCGATATCCGGAGAGGGGAGCAGGGAATCTTCGCGCACGCGTTCGCCCGCGAAAATCACATGCACCGCATCGCGCGCCTTCGCCCGGCGCCCATCGAGAAACATCTCGATGCGGCCTTTCCCCCCTAGGATCGATGCCGAGTGGTGGATGAACCCAGCCGCCTCCATCGCCTCTACCGCGCGGGCGAACTCGCTTCTCTCCAGCAAAATATCGACGTCGCGTGTGTTGCGGACGACCGACTCATCAACGCGCGAGACCCAAGCCGCGACAGCATTCCCACCGATCACGGCATACCGGACGCCAGCATTTTCGAGCGCGCTCGCGGTGCGCCGGAGGCGGTCTTTGACCTTTTCGATTGCGTCGCTCATGCGTTGCCAGGAGACGGGGTCGTAGGTGATTGCCGTTGCGGTTGCCGCCATGCAGGAGGCAGACGGTAGCGGCTTTTCGGCCCGATGCGACGCGAATCTCCCGCAGCGCTGCGGAGGAACGGCGATGCGCTTTCGCATGAGCAAGTCGGACCTGCTCGAGATGGGCCGGCTCGTTTGACACCTTTTCGCAGCGTCCCTACCTTCCGCCGCGTGCCCGCCGAAATCGCCAAAAAGACACCGCTCCACGACGAGCATGTCCGCCTCGGCGCGCGCATGATGGAGTTCGGCGGCTGGAGCATGCCGGTGCAATTCCGCGGCATCATCGAGGAGCACCGCGTCGTCCGCAGCGCACTCGGGCTTTTCGACATCTCGCACATGGGACAAGTCATCGTCACCGGCCCCGCCGCCGCCGCGTGGCTGAACCACGTCCTCGCGAACAACATCGAGCGCATCGCCCCCGGCGAGTCGCAATACACATTCCTGCTCAACGAAAACGGCGGCGTCATCGACGACCTCATCGCCTACCACCTCGAGCCGGGCCGCTACCTCCTCGTCCTCAACGCCGCCCTCACCACCACCGACATCGATTGGATGCAGCGCCACATCTGGCCCGATGTCGTGCTGGAAAATCGCAGCGCCGAATACGCCGGCCTCGCCATCCAGGGGCCGTACGCCGCCCGGCTCTTCGACGCGTTTTTCGGCGAAAACCACTCCCGCCCCGGACGCAATGAAATTTCGGAAATCGCGCTAGACGGTTTCACCTTCCTCATCTCGCGCACCGGCTACACCGGCGAGGACGGCTTCGAGATTTTCTTTCCCGCGGGGAAAGCCGTCGCCGTCTGGCAGGCGATCCTCGAGCGCGGCGCGCCCCTCGGCATCCAGCCGTGCGGCCTCGGCGCGCGCGACACCCTCCGCCTCGAGATGTGCTACCCGCTAAACGGCTCCGACCTTTCCCCCGAGCACACTCCGCTCGAGGCCGGCCTCTCCATCTTCGTCGATCTGCAAAAACCCGACTTCATCGGCCGCGACGCGCTCCTGCGCCAGCGCGAGGAGGGCGTCCAGCGCCGGCTCGTTCCTTTCCGGATAGCAGGGAAAAGTCCGCCGCCCCGCGCGCATTACACCCTCTGGAAAAACGGCGCGCAGATTTCCGAGATCACCAGCGGCACCCTCTCGCCTTCGCTCGACGCCGGCATCGGCATGGCCTACATCCCCGCCGCGCTTGCGCGCATCGGCGAAGAGATCGAGGTCGATATCCGTGGCCGCCGTTTCCCCGCCATCATCGAAAAGAAACCGCTTCACAAAAAATCCGCATGAATGTCCCCGACGATCTCCAATACGCCGAATCCCACGAGTGGCTCCGCATGGAAGGCGGTGCCGGGCGCGTCGGAATCAGCGACCACGCCCAGGCCGAGCTGACCGATGTCGTCTATGTCGAGCTGCCGCAGACCGGTGCCGAGGTGAAAGCCGGAGACCGCGTCGCGACCGTCGAGTCGGTGAAAGCCGCGAGCGACATCTACGCGCCGATCAGCGGCAAGATAGTCGAGGTGAACACCGCGCTCGAGGCCAACCCCGCGCTGGTAAACACCGATCCGTACGGTGAAGGCTGGATTTTCCGCATCACGATCGAGGCCGGCGAAGAAGTCGAGCGGCTCAAAGATCCCGCCACCTACCGCGAGCAGATCGGCGGCTGAGGCTTGAGACACGAGACTTCATCCCCATTCATGAAAACAATCCGCCTCCTCTTGCTGTTCGTCACCTGGCTCGGAGCACTTACTCACGCCGAAGAGGTCGGTTCTCCATACCACGCCACACCGGCACGCCGCGCCGCAATCCTCGATGGAGCGAAGCAAATCCGCCTGGGAATGACCGCCCCAGCAATCGAAGCGATACTCGGCGTTCCCGACGAAAGGAACGATACCTTCGACCACATCAAGAGCTCACAGGCACACAAGATCGGCTATTCGCACGTGTACCTTTTGCAGCGATTGCGGACGGAAGGCAGCGCTGTTCAGAAAGACGAAAAGCTCCTGCGATTGCACTTCGGACTTGATGACAGTCTCATCCGGATCGACGACCAAACCGAATGATCCAGCCGCCTGCTTTTACAAAGCGCATAGTGGCACCCGGTCAGTTTCCCCTTAACAGCCGTTCCTCGCGCGATGAATGGCGCTCGGGTTTCCCGGGCTGCTTTCCTTCCGGATTTTCGCGTTTTTAGCGTGTTTAGCGGACAGAAAATTCCGAAGTCATTCAGCGGATGTCCGATTTAGTGGATTCATCCCGCGTCGAGCCGGGGCGCGGCAAATCGCCGCTGCTCATCATCCTGCTCACCGTCTTCATCGACCTCGTGGGATTCGGCATCGTCATCCCAGTGCTCCCGCTTTACGCGGAAAAATTCCACGCCTCCGCCTTCGCCATCGGCGCGCTCGTCGGCGTCTATTCGCTCATGACGTTCATCGCGGCGCCCCTGCTCGGCCGCCTCTCGGATCGCGTCGGGCGGCGGCCTGTCCTTTTTTGGAGTATCCTCGGCACCGCCCTCGGCTTCGCTGTGCTCGGCTCCGCGCGTGCGCTTTGGCTCCTTTTCGTCGGACGGATCATCGACGGCATTACCGGCGGCAACATTTCCACCGCCCAAGCCTACATCGCCGACATCACCCCGCCCGAAAAACGCTCCCGGGCCATGGGTTTCATCGGCGCGGCGTTCGGCTGCGGTTTCGTCTTCGGTCCCGCCATCGGCGGCGTCCTCGGCAGCTACTCCCTCCACGCGCCGTTTTACTTCGCCGCCGGACTCGCCTGCGTGAACGCCGCGCTCGTCTATTTTCTCCTCCCCGAGAGCCTCTCGCACGAACACCGCGCGCTGCGCCACGAGAAAGCCTCGCTCGCCGATTGCTTCCGCCACAGCAAAGGCTGGGCGCTCGGCGCGATCATGATCACCTACTTCTTCTCGATCATGGGCTTCGCGATCATGACCACGCTCTTCGCGCTCTACGCCAAACACGTCTTTGCGCTCGATGCCAAACACATCGGCTACATTTTTGCTTTTGTCGGCACCATCGGCGTCATCATTCAGGGCGGGCTGCTCGGGCGGTTGGTGAAAGTTTTCGGCGAAAAAAGCCTCGCCACCACCGGCTGCGCGATCCTCGTTGCCGCGCTCTACACCCTGCCGCTCACCCGCACGCTCGCGACGCTCCTCATGGCCACCGCGGGCATCGCGATCGGCAATGCCTTCCTCACCCCCACGCTCAACGGCCTCGCCTCCCGCAGCGTCGATGCCTCGTGGCAGGGCCGTACGCTCGGCCTCATGCAAAGCTCCGGCAGCCTCGGGCGTTTCTTCGGCCCGCTCCTCGCCGGCTGGCTGCTCACCTTCGATGGTGAGGCGCACTACGCGCAAACCGCGTTTTGGACTGCGAGCGGCATCCTGTCCATCGCCCTCGTGCTCATGGGCACCGTCTGGGCCTCCGACCGCCCGGCGGCGGCGTGAGGGTAAGTTACGGGGTCATTGAATGGGCGAACGGATTCACCAATGCGATCCCCGCGGAATCGAAGTCTGCGATATTGCGAGTCGCAACCGTCAATCCATGCTCCAGCGCGGTCGCGGCGAGCAGTCCGTCGATGACGGGCAGAGTTTGCTCCGCCATCATGCGACCCCATCGATCGGCTATAGAGTCGGAAACGGGCAGGATTTCGTCGTGATAAGTCGCGTTCAGCGCTTCCAGCCAGCGCTCGAACGCCAGGCATTGCTCGGGTGATCTCCGCCGGAGCAACTCGATCCCTTTCCGTATTTCTCCCAGCGAGAGCACGCTGATGTAGTGGCGATGTCGCAGCGTGTCCCGCGCCCAATCCACGACGCGCGGATTAGCCCGGACCCCTTTGCGGAGCTCGCTCAAGAGGTTTGTGTCCAGCAGGAACGCCATCAAATGCCAGTGTCGCGAAGCTCCACCGCGCGACTCCGCGAGAGATCCAACTCGACATCCGGCTCAACCTCGCATTGCAAAAGGAACTCCATCAGCGACCGCTGGCGGGCGGAATCGCGCGAGAGACTTCCTTTCAGGATCCGGCGATGTTCCTCCTCCGCGGACACTTCATGTTCGAGCGCCCGCCGTTTCAGTTTTTTTACCAGCGATTCGTCGATATTACGAACAAGCAGAGTGGCCATGTGCGAACGCTGCTATCATTGCTAGCCGTCGTCAACCTCACCCTGCGTCCATCAGCTTCTCGAACTTCCCCGACACGTTTGCGTAAAACGGATAGCTCTCCGCGGGCGCTGCTTTGGGCCGGTAGCGGAAGTGTTTGTAAGCCCACATCCATGCCTCCGGGCGCGCGCGGATGATCGGCTCGTAGAAATCCCAGCACCCCTGCGTGATCTCGGGGATCGTCGCCTCCGGCGGGAAAACGAGCGGCTCATGCACGATGATCCGGCACGAACCATCCGGGCGCGTCTCCGTATCGACCGGCACCAGCGCCGCGCCTCCGCGCTGGGCAAGCACGGCATGCAACAGCGTCACGCACATTTTCATCCCGAAGGCATCGACCACCGTCGCCGCCTGGCTCGGCGGCAGATTCAGATCGAGGAGCATCCCGCAGAAGCCGCCCTTTTTCACATGCCGCAGCATCTTGATCATCGCCCCCTCCTGCGCCAGCACCCGCTGCCCCGAGATCCCGCGAAGCTTTGCAAAGATCGCCTCCAGCGGCGCGTTTTTGAACGGCTCCGCCACCGCCACCATCGGAAACCCGAGGAACCCGCCCGCGATACTCGTCCACTCGAACCCGCTCTTGTGGATAGTGAGCAGCATCACGCCCCGCCCCTCGCGCTGGAGCCGCTGGACGACCCCGATGTTCTCCACCTCGACCCAGCGCTCCACTCCGGCCCGGTCGAGCGCAGGCGACCAAAAAAGATCGAGCATCGTCCGCGCGAATCCTTGATACGACACCCGGGCGATGCGCTCGCGATCCGGGAGCGGGCCGAGGGCGGCGTCGAGGTTTGCCAGCGCCACCGCTCGTCCGCGCCGGTCGAGGTGAAAGGCGAGCGCGCCCAAGGCATCGGCCGCGCGAACACAGGCGCGGCGCGACAGGCGCGGGACGATGCCCGCGAGCGCCTCGAGCGCGAACCACTCGATGCGGTGGCGGAGCCGTTTCCAGCGCTCGTGCGCGGTCATGCGAGCGCCCGGCTGGCGGAGCCAGAATGGCGACTCACGCCGCTGGCAACTGCTCCAGGATGCACTTCTTCAGCGCCTCCAGGCTCACCGGCTTCGCCAGGAAGGGCAGCCCGCCGATTTTCCCGCCAGGGATCGTCTCCTTCTGCGAGACGATGGCAGTGAGAAAGACGATCTTTGTGTGCTTGAGCACCGGGTCTCCCTGAATTTGCGAGGCCACTTCGCCGCCGTCGATCTTCGGCATCACGATGTCGAGCAGGATCAGGTCGGGCGCAAATTCGCGCGCCACGACCAGCGCTTTTGTCCCGTCGTTTTCCTCGAGCACCACGTAGGCACCAGTCTTTTCCAGCGTCAGCTTCAGCAGCCGCGTGAAGCCCGACTCGTCATCGACAATGAGGATTTTTTTTCGGTCCATATACAGCGCGCCTTGGGGAAGAGCGCAGATGAAGCTCCGTTGCGTCCCTGTTGTCAATGATCGCGCTGCGGGTTCAAGACCGAGTGAGGAAACATTTGACACCCCCCGGAGCGCTCCATAGTTTGCGCGCCCTTTTCCGAAAAATGAACCCAAGGACATTCTCAGCCAAAGCCAACGAAGTGGAACGCAAGTGGTGGGTCATCGACGCCCAGGATCAAGTGCTCGGCCGCGTCGCGGTGCGCGCCGCGACTTTGCTCCGAGGCAAAGGAAAGCCGATTTTCACACCGCACATGGACGCGGGCGATTTCGTCATCGTGATCAATGCCGAGAAGGTGCGCGTGACCGGGAAAAAGGAGGAGGCGAAGATTTACACGAGCTTTTCTGGCTACGTCGGCGGGCATAAAAGCGAGACGGTGAAGGCGCGCCGCGAGCGCCGCCCTGAGTTGCTCGTCGAGCGCGCGGTGCGTGGGATGATCCCGCACAACCGGCTCGGTCGCTCCATTTACACGAAGCTGAAAGTCTATCGCGGGGCCGAGCATCCGCACGAGGCGCAGCAGCCGGTCGCCGTCACCGACATCAAGTAGCACCCATCTTTCCCACACATGACTCAGACTGACGAAATCATCGCCACCGGCCGCCGCAAGGAAGCCGTCGCACGCATCCGCATGACGCCCGGCACGGGCAAGATCGAGGTTAACGGCCGGACCTTCGAGGATTACTTCCCGACGACCGCGCTGCAAAACACGGTGCTCCAGCCGCTGCAGGTCGCGAAAAGCACGAACGCCTATGACCTCTCGGTGAACGCCTCGGGCGGCGGGCAGACCGGCCAGGCCGGCGCGGTGCGCTTGGCGGTCGCGCGGGCGCTGCTCCAGACCGACGAGAATTTGCGGTCAGCGCTCCGCGACGAGGGTCTCCTTACGCGCGATCCGCGGATGAAGGAGCGGAAAAAATCCGGCCAGCCTGGAGCGCGCAAGCGGTTCCAGTTCTCGAAACGCTAGGGCGGCCACACGCCATGGCCCTGAAGTTCGAGGCGACGTCGAAGTTCCTCTTCATCGGGGACAGCATCACCGACTGCGGTCGTCGGGAAGATCCCGAGCACCTCGGCCACGGCTACGTCCGCTTTATCCGCGAATGGCTGCTCGCGCGCGATCCGGGCACCGCGCCGCAGGTGATCAACCGCGGGATCAGCGGCAATAAAGTCACCGATCTCGCCGCGCGCTGGCAGCAGGATGTGATCGCCTTGGAGCCCGATGTGCTCACGGTGAAAATTGGGATCAACGATGTGTGGCACGGTCTCGGGGGGAAGAGCGGCGGCGTGCCGGTGGATATTTTTCAGCGGACATATCACGAGATACTAGCGTTGACGCAGAACCTCCTGCCGCAGTGTCACATCATCTTGTGCGAGCCGAGCGTGATTTGGCCGCCACAGCCCATGGAGGGCAATGAGCGCCTCCAGCCCTACATAGCGGCGGTGCACGAGCTGGCGGGAAAACTAAAGCTCGATTGCGGAGTGCCGTTGCACGGGATCTTCGAGGACGCAAAAGCGGCGGCTCCCGCAGTGAAATGGGCTCCCGATGGCGTGCATCCCTCCTCCGCCGGCCACATGCTCATCGCGCGCGCGTGGCTGGAGGCGACGGGGCTTTTGTAATGGTGGCAGCCGTCGGACAGGTCGGACTAGTCAGACCGGACCGACAGCGCTTGCGGGAATAGACCGCTTCTTTTTCACCTCTCGCACCCTCATTCATCTCTCATGAAAAACGCCCCTGTAGAATCCGCTGTCCAATCCCGCTACGCCGCCGGTGCCCAAGCCGTCGAAGCCGCTCTCTGCTGCCCGGTTGATTACGATCCGCAGTATTTGAAAGTGATCCCGGCGGAAGTCATTGAGCGCGATTACGGCTGCGGCGACCCGAGCCAGCATCTGCTGCCGGGCGAGACGGTGCTCGATCTCGGGAGCGGGACGGGAAAAATTTGCTTCATCGCCTCGCAGGTCGTCGGGCCGAGTGGCCGCGTGATCGGGATCGACATGACGGATGCGATGTTGGAGGTGGCGCGCGAGGCGGCCCCGGTGGTGGCGGATCGGATCGGCTATGCCAACGTCGAGTTCAGAAAAGGCCGCATTCAGGATCTCGCGCTCGATTTGGCGCGGCTCGATGAGGAGCTTCAGCAGCGCCCAATCACGGACGCCGCCTCCTTTCTCGCCGCCGACGAGCTGGCGGAAGAGTTACGCCTCAAACATCCGCTGGTGGCCGACGAATTGGTCGATGTAGTGGTGTCGAACTGCGTGCTGAACCTCGTCGAGAGCAAGGCGAAGCGCCAGCTTTTCGAGGAGATTTTCCGTGTGCTGCGCCGCGGCGGGCGCGCGGTCATCTCGGACATCGTGTGCGACGAGGACGTGCCGCTGGAGTTGCAAAACGATCCGCATCTCTGGTCAGGCTGCATCTCGGGCGCGCTCACGGAGGAGGGTTTTCTCGATGCGTTCACGGCGGCGGGGTTCTATGGGATTCGGATTTTGAAAAGGGACGCCGAGCCGTGGCAGACGGTGCAGGGAATCGAGTTCCGCTCGATGACGATCGAGGCGTGGAAGGGCAAACAGGGGGCGTGTTTCGAGCGGAATCAAGCCGTGGTCTATAAAGGACCTTTCAAGCAGGTGCTCGATGACGACGGGCATTTGCTGGAGCGCGGGCAGCGGCACGCCGTCTGCGACAAGACTTACCAACTCTACGCGAAAGCGCCGTATGCGGAGCACTTCGCGCTGGTCGATCCGGTCAAGCCGGTGCCGCTGGAGGCGGCGGCGCCGTTCGACTGCTCGCGCACGACTCGGCGGCATCCGCGCGAGACGAAGGGGCAGGACTACGACGTGACGACGGCGGCGAGCGAGTGCTGCGACGGCGGCAACGGAGCCTGCTGCTAGCCGGAGGGGGAATAGTGGCTGAGCCGGCCCCTCCCACGGACGTGGCCCGAGTCGATTTCGAACAGTTGGTGGATTTGCATTACGCGCCACTTTTTCGTTTTGGCATGAGCCTGGCGAAAAGTGAGAGCCGCGCGGCGGATCTCACGCAGCAGACGTTCTACCTCTGGGCGGCGAAGGGGCATCAGCTCCGCGACAAGGCGAAGGCGAAGTCGTGGCTTTTCACCACGCTCTACCGCGAGTTCCTGGGCTCGCACCGGCACGCGACGCGGTTCCCGCAGGTGGAATTCGACGGCGCGGCGAGCGAGCTGCCGAACGTCGCGCCCGAGGTGGTCGCGGCGGCGGACGGCTCGACGGTGCTCGAGGCGCTCGGCGAGCTGGACGAAATCTACCGGGCACCGCTCACGCTTTTCTACCTCGAGCAGTTTTCCTACGCGCAGATTGCCGACGTTTTGAAAATCCCGCCCGGCACGGTGATGTCGCGTCTCTCGCGTGGGAAGGCCGCGCTGCGGCGCAGGCTGTCGGACGATGCGCCGGAGACCAAAATCGTGCCGATGCCGGAGCGGAGGAATGCGTTATGAATAATCGCGAGGCACAATTCGTCCTCAGCGCCTATCGACCGGATGGGCAGGACGCGACCGACCCACAATTTGCCGAGGCGCTCGAGCAGGCACGGCGCGATCCGGCGCTGGGCGAATGGCTCGAGCGGGAGCAGCGGTGCGACCGCTTGATCGCGGAGCGACTGGCGGGCGTGATGCCGCCGTGGGAGTTGCGGCACGCGATTTTGGCGGGTGGAAGAATCAGCCGCCGCCCCGCGGCGTGGGCGAAGCCGTGGGTCTGGGCGCTGGCGGCTTGCGCGGTGTTATTGCTTGGCGCGGGAATGTTGTGGCAGCGGCAGGTTCCGAACTCTCGACACTCGACTCTCAACTCTCAACCTCCCTTGGCTCTCTGGCAGCGAGAGGCGTTAAACTTTCTCGAGAATGGTCCAAGGCTGGATCACGAGGCCAAGGATCCGCGCCAGCTCGTGAGCTGGCTCGAAGCGAAGGATGCGGTGGCACCGGCCGCGATGCCTCCCGGCCTGGGCGATCTCCTTGCAGCGGGTTGCAAGATCCTCGACGTGCGGGGGCGGCAGGTCTCGGTGCTCTGCTTTCACCGGCCCGACGGCGGGCTCGTGCATCTCGTGGTGACGAAGCGCGCGCCAGGCGAGACAGTGATCGGCGATGAACCGGCGTGGCAGCAAACTGGCCGGTGGACGACCGCGAGCTGGAGCTCGGCGGGGCAGGACTACATGCTTACGACCGACGGGCCGCGCGAGGACTTGAGCGCGCTTCTTTAGCGCCCAGCCCGCGCCTTCACCACCGGTGCAGCACCGTGTTTTTCACGGGGCGGGCGTCATCCGTCTCTGGATAATCCAAATTGTAGTTCAGCCCGCGGCTTTCCTTCCGCAGCAACGCCGAATCAACGATCAACGCCGCTACCGTCGTCAGGTTTCGCAGTTCCAGAAGGTCCGTCGTCACCTTGAAGTTCCAGTAAAACTCCTGGATCTCCCGCTGCAGATTCCGTAGCCGCGTGCTCGCCCGCTGGAGCCGTTTATCCGTGCGCACGATGGCGACGTAATCCCACATCAGCCGCCGGATTTCGTCCCAGTTGTGGTAAATTACGACGAGCTCATCCACGTCCTGCACGTCGCCGCTGCGCCACTCCGGCAGCTCGATCTCCGGCGTCCGCCGCACGGAAGCCGTTTCATCTTTTGTTAAAAACTCGGCCGCCCGATGCGCCATCACCGCCGCCTCTAGCAGGGAATTGCTCGCCAGCCGGTTCGCGCCGTGCAGTCCCGTGCAGGCGACTTCGCCGATGGCGCAGAGCCCATGCAGCGTCGTCGCGCCGTGCTCGTCCGTGAGCACCCCGCCGCATTGATAATGCGCCGCGGGCACCACCGGGATCGGATCGGTCGTGATGTCGATTCCCAGCGCCAGGCAGCGCTCGTAGATCGTCGGGAAGCGCTCCCGCACGAACTCCGGCGGCTTGTGGCTGATGTCGAGAAAGACGCACGGTTGCCCTGTTCGCTTCATCTCCGAGTCGATGGCGCGCGCCACGATGTCGCGCGGCGCCAGCGCCTTGCGCGCGTCGTATTTTTCCATGAACTCCCGCCCCTGCGCATCGATCAGCCGCGCCCCCTCGCCCCGGATCGCCTCGGTGATGAGGAACGACCTTTCCTGCGGATGAAACAGACACGTCGGGTGGAATTGGATGAATTCCATGTTGGCGATGGACGCGCCCGCGCGCCACGCCATCGCCACTCCGTCGCCCGTCGCGACCGCCGGGTTCGTCGTGTAGAGATAGACCTTCCCGCACCCGCCCGTCGCCAGCACGAGCCGATCCGTGCGAATTGTCTCCACCGCCCCGCGCGCCTCATCGAGCACATAAAGGCCGAGCACCCGGTCGCCCGTCGTATAGCCCAGCTTCCCCGCCGTGATGAGATCGATCGCCATGTGATGATCGAGCATCTCGATGTTCGGCGACGCCGCGACCGCCGCCAGCAGCGCCTGTTCGATGGCCCGCCCCGTCGCGTCACGCGCATGCAGGATGCGCCGCTTCGAGTGCCCGCCCTCGCGCCCGAGATCCAGCTCCCGCCCATTCTCCGATTCGCGTTCGTCGAATTGCACCCCCGCCTCGATAAGCTCCCCGATTCGCTCCGGCCCATCTGTGACGATCATGCGCACCATCGCCTCGTCGCAAAGTCCCGCGCCCGCATCGAGCGTATCGGCGACGTGCAGTTCGAACGAATCCTCGTCGCTCGTGACGCAGGCCACGCCGCCCTGCGCCCAGGCCGTATTCGTATCCGCCGGCGCGCGTTTCGTGATGATCGCCACGGTTCCATGCGCCGCTGCCTTGCGGGCAAAACTGAGCCCCGCGATCCCGCTGCCGATCACTATAAAGTCATACTGTTTCATAACGCGCGTATTTGTCTCAGCTCGCGCAGCAAAAATTCGTCGTGAGAAGACGCCCCGACCAGCGCGCGAGACGCACGCGCTACCCAATCCTCTGCGTATCGCGCCAACCTTGGACGTGCGAGCCGTTCCCTCATGCCATTCGCAAATTATCGATCAGCCGCACGTTCCCTACAAACACCGCGACTGCCGCGATGGTGTTGGGTTCAACCCGCTTGACCGGTGCCAGTGTCTCTCCATCGACGATTTCGATGTAATCGATCCGCGTTTCTGGAATCGCTTGCAGGATATCCCGCTCGATTGCCCGCTTCGCCGCCGCACCCGTCGGTTGGCCCGCTTCTTGTGCGGAAACGAGTGCGCGGTAGATGCCCGCAGCGCGCCGCCGTTCCTCCTCGCTCAACCGCCGGTTGCGCGAACTCATCGCCAGCCCATCCGCCTCGCGCACCGTCGGCACACCCACGATCCGCACGGGAAAATTCAAGTCCCGCGTCATCCGTCGGATCACCGCGAGCTGCTGCCAATCCTTTTCTCCAAACACCGCCACATCCGGGCGCACGATGTTGAACAACTTCGCCACTACCGTGCAGACACCTCGGAAATGCCCCGGCCTCGCCGCCCCACACAATCCCGCCGAGAGCGTGCTTTCATCGACCCAAGTCGAATGATCCCCCGCATACATCGCATCCGCCGGCGGGGCAAAAACCACATCGACTCGCGCCGCCCGGCACATCGCCGCATCCGCCCGCAGCGTCTGCGGATATGCGGAAAAATCCTCCTTCGGCCCGAACTGCGTCGGATTCACGAACACGCTGACCACCAACAAACCGTCCGAACCCGCCAACGCGCGCCCCTTGTCCAGTAGCGCCCGATGCCCCGCATGCAGCGCCCCCATCGTCGGCACGAGCACCACTTTGCCCCGCGCCGCGCGGCGGAGGCGCGCGACAGCCTGGGGAGAGCGCACGACTTTCACGGACTCAATCGCATACCGCCAAACTCCCACCCCGCGCGAGCCCGGATTCGTCGGCGAAGCCGGCACGGGTAGCGCCTGCGCCCTCGCGGGCTGGTTTCGGCGCCCTCGCCGAAACACCCAACCCAACGCGAAAGCGTCACTTTTAATCGCGGGGCCGAGAGACGTTCGTCTTGAGGAAGCGGCTGCGCCGTCGGTTTGGACTTTCGGCGAGGCCGCCGAAAGCAGCACGCGAAGGCGCCCGCGCTACCCCGGCGTGGATTTCTCCGCCCGATCACGCCCGCTCCCGCGAACCATCCCCGCCATGCCCGCCCAAGAAAACCTCCTCGGCAGCGCGCCCGATTGCTGCCCGGTCGCGCTCCTGCTCATCGACGTGATCAACGATCTCGAGTTCCCCGAGGCGGAAGCAATGCTCGACGACGCGGTCGCCATGGCCGACCGGCTCGCTGCTTTCAAAAAACGCGCGCGCACTGCCGGCATCCCTGCCATCTACGTGAACGACAACTTCGGTCGCTGGCAGAGCGATTTTTCGAAACTCATCGACCACTGCCTCGGCGACGGCGCGCGCGGACGCCCGCTCGTCGAGCGCCTCCGCCCCGAGCCCGACGACTATTTCGTACTCAAGCCGAAGCACTCCGGCTTTTTCTCCACCACGCTCGAAGTCCTCCTGCGCAGCCTTGGCGCGCGCCGCCTCATCCTCACCGGCATCGCGGGCAACATCTGCGTCCTCTACACCGCGAACGACGCCTACATGCGCGATTACGAACTCTTCATCCCGGATGACTGCGCGGTCTCGAACACTGCGGAGGACAACACGCGCGCCTTCGATCACATGCGCCGTTTTTTGAAAGCCGACACGCGGAGCAGTAGAGAGCTCGATCCGGCGGAGTTGTTGAGAGTTGAGGATTGAGCGTTGAGAGTCCTGAAACCGCCCGCAGCCACGCCCAAATGAAATTCACCCAACTCACAAATCTCTACGACAAAATCGAAAGCTTCATCGAACGCCTGCCCGGCCCGCTCCAGCAGCCGATCCTGCGCGAGATCCGGCCGATCCGCTCGATCTTCCTGAGCCAGCGTCCGCCGCGCCTCGCTGTCTTCGGGAGCACCAGCGTCACGCTGCCGAGCCTCGTCAATGCGCTCTTCAGCGCCGATATTTCCTGCTCGCGCACCGAGATGCCCCGCTGGCGCGAGTGCTCGCTGGCCGGTCGCGGCACACTCCGCCTCCTCGACGCCCGCACCGCGCTCGCGCCCGAGGCGCTCGCCGCCGAGCCTGCCGACGTTTTCCTTTTCGTCCGTTCCGCAGTCGAGCCTGCGGATTCATTGCCCGGCCAGCTCGACCGCCTCGTCGAATCGCTCGCCGGCGACGCTTCCGTCATCGGCCTCGTCATTCACGAGCCCGGCGAGGCGGGCGATGTGACGCGCGGCCATCTCGACGCGGCGCTCCGCTCGCATCCGGCCATTGCCGACCGTCTCGCGGCCACGCTCGCCGCGAGCACCACGGCGCATTTCAAAATCGACGGCACCCTCGACGAATCCCGCGACGAGCGCGCCGGCATCGACCGCCTCGCCCACCGCATCACGGATGAGCTCCCCGACGCCGCGAAGCTCGAGATGGCGCGGCTCTCTGGCGTGCGCGAGGTGCAGCTCGAGATGGCGCAGACCTTGATCAAAAGCGTGAGCGCCATCTGCGCCGCCATCGGGGCGCAGCCGATCCCGCTCGCCGACATGCCGATCCTCACTGGCCTCCAGGCGGCGATGGTGGGAGGCGTCATTTACATCAGCGGCCAGCCCGCGCGGCCGAAGCTGGTCGCGCAATTCATCGCCGCGATGGGCGCGAACTACGGTGCCGCGCTCCTCCTCCGCGAAGGCTCGCGCGCCGCGTTGAAGTTTTTGCCGGTCTGGGGCAACGCTGTCTCCGGGGCCATCGCCGGCGCGGGCACCTTCGCCATCGGGCGCGCGGCGTCGGCGCATTTTATCGAGGGGGCGACCATGCGCGAGGCGCGCGATCTGTTCCGGCGCTTCCGGAAAAAGAAGCCGCTGCAACTGGACGAGCGCGAATCTTAAAAGCGCGGAATTTCAATCCGCTCAACCTGGGCGCTCTGCGGCGACGGCAGGCTTTTTCACGAGCAAATCCTCCAGCGCCTCCCTCAGGTCCCGCGGGCCGAACGGCTTTTGCAGGAACCGCGTACCGGGCTGGGCGAGGAGGTCGCGATCAAGCAGGTCGGCGCTGTAGCCGCTCGTGAAAAGCACGCGCAAATCGGGGCGCTCGGCGCGGAAACTCTCCGCCAGCTCGCGCCCGTTCACGCCGTCGGGCATCACCATGTCGGTGAGGAGGAGCGTGATTTCTTCCCGGCACTCCGCCCACACTGGCTTCGCCTGCGCGCCCGAGCCGGCCTCGCGCACCGCGTAGCCGGCTTTAATCAGCAGCCGCTTCACCATGAAGCGGACTTCGGTGTCGTCCTCCACCAGTAGGATCGTGCCAGCGTGCGGCGACGGTATTTCCCCAGCCTCGGCCGCCACCTTCGCCATCGGGGCGGGCAGGAAAAGATAGAACGCCGCCCCCTCGCCGGGAGCACTCCGCGCCTCGATCCAGCCCTCGTGCTGCTTCACGATGCCATAGACAGTGGCGAGCCCCATGCCGGTGCCCTGGCCCACATCCTTCGTCGTGAAAAAGGGCTCAAACAACCGCGACAGCGTCGCCGCCACCATCCCGATTCCCGTATCGCGGACGGTGATGCGGACGAACGATCCGGCGCGCGCCTCAGCGTGATTTTTCACAGCTTCGCTGTCGAGTACCACGGCCGCGGTCGTGATGCTGAAAGTGCCGCCCATTGGCATGGCGTCGCGCGAGTTTAACGCAAGATTTACCAGCACCTGCTCAATCATGGCCGGGTCGGCCTGGACGCTCGGGAGCTCGGCGGAGAGGTGGCACACCACCGCGACAGGCTCGCCCAGCACGCGCCGGAGCACGGGCTCAAGCCCGCTGACGAGCTCGTTGAGCTCGATCTCCCGGGGGAAAAGCACCTGCCGCCGGCTGAACGCGAGCAACTGTCGGACGAGCGTCGCCGCCCGCTCTGCCGCCTGCCCGGCCCGCCCGGCGTGCTCGGCGATCTCCGCGCGCGGGAGGGCGGGATCTTTCAGCACCTCGGAGCAGCCCACGATCACGGTGAGCAGGTTGTTGAAATCATGCGCGATCCCGGCGGCGAGCTGGCCCACGGTTTGCAGCTTTTGTGAATGCCGGAGATCCTCCTCGAGGCGGAGTTTGTCCGTCACGTCGTGCGCGATGCCGCCGACCATGCAACCGCCCGCGCCGTCGTCGATGGGGAATTTGCTCACCCACCACTCGCGCGGTTCGCCCTCCGCATTCGGCACGGTCTCCTGGAGTTCGATGGGATGGTTTTCCTCACGCACCCGCGCATCCGCCCGGCCGAGCCGGGCGGCCAGTTCCGCCGACATCAGTTCACGGTCCTGCTTCCCCTGCAGTTGGGTGCTCGTCTGCCGGTAAAGTTCCTCGCACTTGCGGTTCGCGTAGAGGTAGCGGCCGGTGGCGTCTTTGAGAAAAGCGACGACCGGGCTGTGATCCATAAGCGCGGTGAAACGGCGCTGTGTCTCGCGCATCGCCGCGGTCGCCGCCGCGCGGCGCTCGAGCTCGCGCTTCTGCACCGCCACGAATCCCGCCGCGCCCAGCAGGATCAGCAGCGGCAGAGAGATGAGCGCCAGCACCCGATGCCGGCCCTCCGCCGCCGCCGCGAGGTAAGTGTCTGCGTCGTAAGCCACCCCGAGCGCCGCCTCGATCTGACCCGATGAGTTGCGCAGCGGTGCCCAGGCGCTCACCCAAGTGCCCCATTTATCGGTCACGGGGACGCGGTCGAAAGCCTCGCTTCCCTGCAGCGCCCGGCTTAACCCGGCATATTCGCCGGCCTCCTCGTAGATGTCCCCCAGCGGCGGCCGCTGCTCGATCTCACCTTCGTACTTTCCATCGTGATTGTAGTCCGTCTCGGAATCCACGATGTGCGCCACCTTCCCCTCCGGCGTCCGGCGCATGGTGTAAATGTCATGCACGAGCGGATTTGCGGTGAGCCACTCCTTCTGCGTCTCGATGAGCCGGAGGTAAAGCGGATCATCTGGGGGCAGGCCAGCCACCACCTGTTCGTGGCCGAGTTTTTCAAACTCCAACGCGTAGAGCCGGACGAAAGTTTCCGCGACAGTTTGCACATGCGACTTCCGCCTGTCCCCGGCGGCCTGCACGGGAAACCAGCACACCACCAGGATGGTGACGGCGAGGCCCCAGACCAAGGGCGGAATGCCGCCGCGCCCGGTGCGCCGCAGCCACCCCTCTCCCGCACCGAAAATCAGCAGCGCCGCCCCGCTGAAAATCAAAAAATCCAAGTTTCTCCCGAGCCATTCGAGCATATGAGGGAAAACCAGAAGCAGGACCTGCGCCACCGCGGGACGTCCTGTGCGAGGAGGGGCGAAGTTTCGGCACGCCCTCTCGAGAGGGGATATACCGAGCTACGGTCGCGCCAGCACGCTCTCCGCCACGCCTCTCCCCGCTGACGAGTGCCGATACCGCCGGATCAAACGCAGGAAGCGCAGCGTGTCGCGCACGGGGCGGATTTTGCTCTTCTCGTCGCCGTAGATCGTACTCACCGGCACCGCCGCAATCCGAAAGCCCGCGCGCGCCGCGATCAGCAGCATCTCGGTCTCGTAGTCGTAGCCGTGCGTCTCGCAAAACATCGACGGCACCACCGACCGGTGCAGCATCCGGAAGCCGCACTGGCTGTCAGGAATGCGCTGGCCGCAGAGCCGGCTGATCGCGCCGGACATCGCGCGGTTGGTCATCCGGCGGACGAAAGGCATCGCCGCAGTGTCGTCCATGCGGCTGCCGACGATCACCGGCGCGCCCGACGCGTTTGCCTCGGCGAGAAAGCGCGGAATTTCCTCCGGCAGATGCTGCCCGTCCGCGTCGAGGATCAGGATGTATTCGGCCCCGGCATCGAGGAGAATCCGGAGCCCGGTCTTGATCGCAGCGCCTTTGCCCTGGTTGACGGCGTGCTTTTCCACCCGCACCCCGGCCTCACTCGCGCGGGCCGACGTGGCGTCCGGCGAGCCGTCATCGACCACCAGCACGGTGTCGAGCTGCGCCGCGGCACGCGAGGCCACATCGCGGATGTGATTTTCCTCCAGGTAAGCCGGGATCAGCGCGGCGACGCTCCGGCGATCCGCGGTCATCGGATGACGGGATGATAATCCGCCGCGTGATACGAGCTGCGCACGAGCGGCCCGGATGAGACGTGCTCGAAGCCCTTGCCGCGCGCGATCTCGCCGTATTGCTCGAACAAATCAGGGTGGATGTAATCGACGACCGGCAGATGTTTCGGCGAAGGCCGCAGGTATTGCCCCATCGTCAAAACCTGCACGCCGTGGTCGCGCAGGTCGTCCATCGACTGTAAAATCTCCGGCTCCGTTTCGCCGAGGCCGAGCATGATTCCGCTCTTGGTGACCATGTCCGGCGCGAGTTCTTTTACGCGCTGGAGCACGCGGAGAGAGAGCTGGTATTTGGCGCGGGAGCGGACGAGCGGGCTCAGTCTTTCGACCGTCTCGAGGTTGTGATTAAAAACATGCGGTGCCGCCTCGACCACCGCGCGGATCGACTCGTCGCGTCCGTTGAAATCGGGCGTGAGCACCTCGATCACGATCTCGGGATCAGCGGCGCGGATCGCCCGGATCGTTCGTGCGAAATGTTCCGATCCGCCGTCTTTCATGTCGTCGCGCGCCACGGCGGTGACGACGACGTGCTTGAGTTTCATGCGCGTCACGGCCTCCGCCACGCGCTGCGGTTCATCGGCCTCGAGCGCGAGAGGTTTCGCCGTATCGACGGCGCAAAAACCGCACGCGCGTGTGCAGCGGTCGCCGGCGATCATGAAAGTCGCGGTGCCCTGGCTCCAGCATTCCCAGCGGTTCGGACACTGCGCCTCCTCGCAGACCGTGTGCAGGCGCAGGTCGGAGATGAGCGCTTTGGTGGAAAAGAAGACGGGGTTCGAGGGGAGACGCACCTTGATCCAGTCGGGCTTGCGGGCCTGGTGCAGGGCGGGGTCGATCTTCGCGCAGGACATGTCGGGGCGGGATGCTAGGACATCGTGGCGGAAAATCAACGCGGAGGCGGACCGCCCGCCACCGGCACACGGCGGGATTGAACGCCAGCTTCCGGCGGGGTATTTCCTTTGCGCCACTCCCCCGACCTCAATGCTCGAACTCCAAGACGCCTCCCTCACCATCGGCTCCGGCGAGGAGGAAAAAACGCTCCTCCACGAAATCTCCGCGCTCTTCCCCCAGAGCCATTTCTGCGCCGTGATCGGGCCCTCCGGCTGCGGGAAAAGCACGCTGCTCAAAATGGTCGCCGGCCTCCGCCAGCACACCGGGGGCACCGTCCATTGGGAGGGGCGAGATCTCGTCGAGGAGGAGGATCTAGAGCCGCACGAGATCGGCTACGTCCCGCAGTTCAGCATCGCCTACGACCACCTCACCGTGTGGGAGAGCGTCGAGACCGCCATGCGCCTGCGCGTGCGCGGCCTGCGCCGGGCGAACCGCGACGAAAAAGTGGAGTCGATCCTCCAGGAAGTCGGCCTCGACAGCATCGCCGACCGCGAGGTGCGCGTCCTTTCCGGCGGACAAAAACGACGCCTCGCCCTCGCGCTCGAGATGGTCAGCGCCCCCTCGCTGCTGCTCTGCGACGAGGTCACCAGCGGTCTTGATCCAAAGGCCGAGGACGAGATCGTCCGCCTGATGAAACAAATCTCGCAGGACGACAATTGCATCGTCCTCTCGGTGACGCACAGCCTGCGCCACCTCGATCTCTACGATAGCGTCCTCGTCCTCCACGAGGGCCATCTCGCCTACCACGGGCCGGCCGATTTTTTGCTCCACTACTTCGACGTCACGAACCCCGAAGACCTCTTCCCGCGCCTTGCAAAGCGCTCCTCGAACGGCTGGGGCACCTCGTGGATGAAGCATCGCGCGCCCTACTACGAAGCGCTGACGAAAGGCGGGACCAAGCCGAAGGAGGCGCCGGCGAAAGCCGAGGCCGGGGAGAAAGACGACGACAAGGACCGGCTCGAGATGCTCTTTGAGAAAGTGCGCGAGGAGACCCCGCGCGAGGAGCCGAAGAAAAAGAAGCGCCCCCGGGACGAGGAAGAGGGCGAAGAAAAGGCGGAGGAAGAAGACGACGAGCGGGACGAAAGCTCCGTCCGCACGCCCGGACTGCTCACCCAGTTTTTCGTTTTACTCGGCCGCCGGTGGAAAATTTTCCTCCGCGACCGCGGCGGCCTCTGGCTCCAGCTCGCACTCCTCTTCGGCTTCCCGTGCCTCGTCGTGATCTTCGCCCTCGATGGCCTGCCGCAGATGCGGAACCTCGACATGAGCGGCCAGGGCAACGTCGTCCAGCAGGTCATCGAGCGCAGCGATTTCATGACGAAGTCGATGAAAACGGGCAGCCTGATCTCCGGCCTCGTCATGTTCCAAGTCGTGCTGCTCACCCTCATGGGCTCGAACAACTCCGCGCGCGAGATCGCCGGGGAGCGGCTCATTTTCGAGAAGGAGAAATTCGCCGGCCTGCGCCCGCTCGCCTACATCGCGAGCAAAGCGGCCTTCCTCAGCGTGCTCGTCCTCGCACAATCGCTCTGGATGGCGGTCTTCGTGAATATGATCTGCCATTTCCCCGGCGATCTTTTCACGCAGGCGCTGCTCCTCGTGGCGGTGAATGGCGCGATGACCGCCATCTGCCTCGGCATCTCCAGCCTCATGCGCAGCGCCGAGCAGGCGTCGCTTGTCTCGGTCTATCTCGTCGGCTTCCAGCTCCCTCTCTCCGGTGCGGTGCTCGCGCTGCCGGAGGTGCTCGGCTGGGTCACGCGCCCGTTCATTTCGTCCTACTGGGCGTGGTCCGGCTACCTGCAGACGATGAAAGACACGCGCTACCACGAGGCGGTGGGGAACGTGATCCAGACACAGCTCACCGCCGTGCCGCTCTGCCTCATGGTGCTCGGCGCGCACGTCGTGCTCGGCCTGTTCCTCGCCTACATCGGCACGCGCAGCAGCCGCTGGGAGTAGCCTGCGCACGAGTGGTAAATCGGGAGCGCGCATCGCAATGCGCGCGGCATTATGGCTCACGAACCCCGCTTGCTCGCCCGCCTCGCCGCTGCCTACGCTCGCCGCCTTATGCGTGATTTCAAAATCCACATCGACCAGGCCGTCGCCGAGGGACAGCTCCTCGCCAGCAGCGCCGAGAACATCGAGCGTCTCCTCGCTGGCGCCAGCTCGCCCATCCCCGGCCTGGCCGTCGAGATCCTCATCGCGACCGGCGAATGGGAGGAGCTCGACGACCGTTTTTACCGCACGCTCGCCTTCGGCACCGGCGGCCTGCGCGGGCGGAGCATCGGGAAAATCGTGACGAAGGCCGAGCGCGGCGAGCCGACGAAGCTCGGGCGCCCCGAGCATGCGTGCGTCGGGACGAACGCGATGAACGGCTACAACATCAGCCGCGCCACGCAGGGGCTTGCTGTTTACCTGCGCGAGTTTTTCGAGAAAGAAAGACGCGAGGGGAAACCGAAGCTCGCCATCGCGTATGACACGCGGCACTTCTCGCCCGAGTTCGCGGAGCTCGCCGCGAAGGTCGCGAGCGAACTCGGCTGCGATGTTGCCGTTTTCAAAAAACCGCGCTCCACGCCGGAGTTGTCCTTCGCTGTGCGCCACATCGGCGCGAATGCCGGCATCGTGCTCACCGCGAGCCACAACCCGCCGCATGACAATGGCTTCAAATGCTACTTCGAGGATGGCGCGCAAGTCGTGGAGCCGCACGCCAGCGCGATCATCGCCAAAGTGAACGCCATCGAAAGTGATAGCTATCATGCGCTGCCGGCGGATGAGCAGGGCCGCATCGAGTCGCTTGGGAAAGAGATCGACGAAGCTTACATGGCGCGGCTCGAGACGCTCGTCCTCGACCGCGAGATGGTGCGGGCGCAAAAGGATTTGAAGATCGTCTATACGCCGATCCACGGCACCGGCGGTGAGATCATCGTGCCGATGCTTAAGCGGCTCGGTTTCAAATACCATACGGTGCCGGAGCAGGACGTGATGGACGGGCGCTTCTCGACCGTGAAGTCGCCCAACCCCGAGAATGCCGAGGCGCTCTCGATGGGGCTCGAGGTCGCGAAAAAAGAGCACGCGGATGTATTGATGGCGACCGATCCCGATTGCGATCGGCTCGGCGCGGCTATCAGAAACGTCGCGGGTGAGATGGAGCTGATCACCGGCAATCAAATCGGGTCGATGATCGCATATTACCGGGTGAAAAAGCTGATCGAGCAGGGAGTGATCACCCCGGAGAACGCCGGGCGCGCGGTCATCATCAAGACATTCGTCACGAGCGATCTGCAAAAGGCCATCGCGGAGAAAGCCGGAATGCGCTGCGTGGAGACGCTTACCGGGTTCAAATACATCGGCGAGAAACTCGGCAAATACGAAGACGCGCTGCCACCGAATGTGCGTTCGAATTATCGCGACAGCAGCGAAGAGGAAACGCGCGCGGCGCGGTTGAGCGGGTCGTCGTATTATGTCTTCGGCGGCGAGGAGAGCTATGGGTACAGCGGCGCGGATTTCGTCCGCGACAAGGATGGCAACGGCGCCGCCGTCATGTTCGCCGAAGTCGCCGCCTACGCCAAATCGCGCGGCCTCACGCTCGATGGACTGCTCGACGAGATCTATCGCGAATACGGGTTCTATTATGAAAAGAACGGCGCGATGACCTTCGAGGGCGCGGAGGGCGCGGAGAAGATTAAGCGCTTGATCGAGAGCTACGCCGTGGATCAACCCAAGGAAGCCGCCGGAGCGCGGGTGACGGCGGTGAAGGATTTCGCGCGCGAGACATTTCACGATGTCGAGGGCGACGTGATCCCGACCGAGAAGATGATGATCTTCGAGTTGAGCGACGGACGCCGCGTGGCGGTGCGGCCATCCGGCACCGAGCCGAAGATTAAGTTCTACATGTTTGCGCATCGCAGCCCCGCGGCGGGCTCCACGCTCTCCGAGGCGGAGCTGCCGGAGATCAAGCAAGCGGTGGAAGCGTCCATCGAAGAGCTGTGGGAGTGGGTGCAACAAGACGCCGCCGCGCGCGTCGCAGCGTGAAGCGCGGCCCCTCCGCTCCGGGGAGCACACCGTCGGCGATGACCCTGCTCCCACCGATCAACGTCCGCGCGAAGTTCTTCTTCGCTGGCGATGAGAAGTTCTTCGTCAAAGGCGTCACCTACGGCCCTTTCCAGCCGAACGCCGACGGCGACTACCTCCCAGCACCCGAGCGCGTCCGCTCCGACTTCGCGCTCATGGCCGCTCTCGGCGTCAATGTTTTGCGCGTCTATCACGTCCCGCCCCGTTGGTTCCTCGACCTGTGCCTCGAGAGCGGTCTCCGCGTCTTCATCACCGTGCCGTGGGCCGAGCACGTTGAGTTCCTCAACAACCGCCGCATCCGCCAGCAAGTCGTCCGCACCATCCGCGACGCCGCACGCAAGAACCGCGGGCATGAGGCGATTTTCGCTTTTCTGGTCGGAAACGAAATCCCGACGACGATGGTGCGTTGGCTCGGCGCACGGCGGGTCACCGAGTTTGTCGAGCATCTGGTCGATGTCGCCCGGGACATCGACCCGCGTCCGCTCTATAGTTACGCCAGCTATCCACCGACCGAGTATCTACTGCCGCAGAACGTCGATTTCTACACATTCAACGTCTATCTCCACCGGCGTGACGATTTCGACCGCTACCTCGCGCGCTTGCAAAACCTCGCGGAGGACAAGCCGCTGCTCTTCGGCGAATTCGGGATGGATACCATCCGCCACACCGAGGCCGAGCAGGCGGAGATGCTCGGCTGGCACGTCGATAGCGTGGTGCATGGCGGCGCGTCCGGGACGATCCTTTTCTCGTGGACGGACGAATGGTTTACCGGCGGCGCGGAGATCACCGACTGGGCTTTTGGCCTCGTGACCCGCGACCGTCAGCCGAAGGAAGCTTACAAAACCCTCCAACAAAAATGGCGCTCGGGCACTTCGATCATCGACCGCGTCCGCCTGCCAAAGTATCCGCGCGTCTCGGTAATCGTCTGCTCCTATAACGGCGGGCGAACGCTCGCGGCCTGCCTGCGTTCGCTTCTGGCGATCAATTATCCCGACTACGAAGTCATCCTCGTTGATGACGGCTCGAAGGACGACACGCAGGAGATCGTGAAGGAGTTCCCGGCGGTGAAAAGCATCGTCCAACCGAACATGGGCCTTAGCTACGCGCGCAACGCCGGCGCGACCGCCGCCACCGGCGAAGTTTTCGCCTATACGGACGCCGACTGCATGGCTGATCCCGACTGGCTCTATTACTTGATCGGCACGCTCATCAGCGGCGACTACGCAGGCGTCGGCGGACCGAACATCTCACCGCCCGCCGAGCAGTGGGTGCAGGCCTGCGTCGCCGCCGCGCCTGGCGGGCCGAGCCATGTGCTGCTCACCGATGTCGTGGCGGAGCACATCCCCGGCTGCAACATGGCGTTCCATCGCTGGGCGTTCGATTTGGTCGGAGGATTCGACACGGATTACCGCAAGGCCGGGGACGACGTGGACTTTTGCTGGCGGCTGCAACAGGCCGATCAAGTGATCGCCTTCAGCCCCGCCGCTGTCGTGTGGCACTACCGCAGGTTCACGCTTGCGGCTTTTCAGAAACAACAGGAAGGCTACGGCGAAGCGGAGTCGATGCTACGCTTCAAGCACCTCATCTTCTTTGGCCCGACCGGGCAGGCGAAGTGGAAGGGTATGATCTACGGCGCGCCACGCTTTACCTGGCTCGTGAATCGTCCCGTGATCTATCACGGCGTTTTCGGACAGGGACTTTTCCAGTCGATCTATCCGACCCCGCGTTCGGATGTGGCGGCCTATCTTTCCAGCATCGAATGGCTCGCGCTCACCGCGTTCGTGTTCGTGCTCGCGATCCCGTTCGACATGCTGCGCATCGTTCCTTATCTCATGTTCGGCGCCACATTCGTCGTGGCCCTTTCCTATATGCTGCACGCGCGGCTCGAGCGGAAGTTCGACACCATCCCGGCCCGCCTGCTCGTCACCGCGCTGGCGCTGGTGCAGCCGTGGGTGCGGGGCTGGGCGCGTTATTTTACCTGGCTCCGTTTCAAGCGCACGCCGCAGTCCGTGGTGCTGTCGGAGGAGGCGGAGATGCCCCGGAGCAAGCGCAAGGGCAGTGTGTCGAAACTAAACTTCTGGAACGAAACCGGCGTCGGTCGGGAGAAGCTGCTCACGGAAACCTTCGCGCTGCTCGAGAACGAAGGCTGGAGTTATTCCACCGACACCGGCTGGCAGGATTGGGACGCGCAGATCTACGGGAACTTCTGGTGGAGCGTGAAGCTGCGCAGCGTCACCGAATACCACGGCGGGCCGAAGTGCCTCACGCGCGTCGCCCTCCACCTGCACATGGTCATCACCACCTTCCTCGCGAACGCGCTCCTCCTCGCCGCGCTCTTCTACGAATACTTCTTCCCCTCGCGCTACGGCATCTTCCTCCAGATTTTCTACGCGCTCTTCGTCTTCATGCTTTACCTCCGGGCAAGACGGTTGAAAGGCCGCGTAGCCGACCTAGTGACCGTTGCCGCGGGGCACTCCGACCTCACCCGCGTCTTCGGCGAGAAAAGCAAACCCGCCCCCGCCGCATGAACATGCCGCGGTGGCGACAGCCGCTCTTCTGGGCGGTGCTCGGGGCCGAAGCCGTCGCGGTCGCGGCGCTCGCTTCGTGGAGCGACCTCTCGATTCCCGGCCATGCCGCAAAGTTCGTCGCCCTCGGCTTGGGCGCTGGTCTCGCCTATCTCGCCGCCGTCGTTCTGTTTGGAAATGTCCGCGCCGCATGGCGTCCTCGCATCTTCTGGGGCATGGCCATCGCCCTGCGTCTCGTCGCTCTACCGATGACGCCCGGCGACGACATGGCGCGCTATATCTGGGAGGGGCGGATGCAGCACGAAAACGCCAGATACAATCCGTATCTCCAGCCGCCGAGTCATTTCGCGACGCTCGCTGCGGAGAAAGTGAATCACCCCGACCACGCTGCAATCTATCCGCCCGGTGCGGAACTTTTCTTCTCCGCCGCGACCCGCATTTCGGATTCGCCGATGTGGTTCAAAATCCTCTTCGCGCTCTTCGATCTCCTCACCGTCTATCTGCTCCTGCGCATCAACACCGGCTCCGGCCGCTACCGAGCGACCGCGTGGTATGCGTGGCATCCGCTCGTCCTCATCGCCTTCGCCGGCGGCGGACACTACGACAGCCTCATGGTCGCCGCGCTCGTCGCCGCCGTCTGGGCGCTGCGCCGCGCGAACCCGCTCGACCAGCGCTCGCCCGCGTGGAGCTGGTCCCTGCTCAGCGCGCTCTTTCTCGGCCTCGCCATCTCGCTGAAAGTCGTCCCGATTTTCCTCCTCCCCGTCTGGCTCCTCGCGCTCTGGGAAGGCGACCGCCACGGCTGCCCAAAGGTCTGGTCATCCCGCCTCGCGCTCCCCGCCCTCACCCTCGCGATTAGCCTCGGCGTCCCCTTTCTCCTCACGCTCGCCTATGGCGGCCCGCGCGTCGTGCTCGGCCCGCTGCTCGCCTTCGCTGAGAAGACGCGCTTCGCTGATCCCGTCTGGTGGGCCGTCGAGTTGCTGTGGAAAAATCCGACCGGCGACAACACCCGCTACCAGTGGGCCGTCGCCCTCGGCGCGCTTGCCGTGGCGGTTTGGATGCGGCGCGACTGGCGGCGCTCGGCGCTCTGGGTGCTCGGTGCCGTGCTCATCCTCAGCCCCGTGCTGCACCCGTGGTATCTCGCGTGGATTCTCCCGCTGGCCGCGTGGCGGCGTGCCTATCCGTGGTTCATCTTCGGCATCACTTCGCTCGTCTCGTTGCTCGTCTGGAATAGCGGCGCCGGCTGGAGCGCCGACGATCTCACGCTGGCGATGCGCGCTTTCATCATCCTCCCGCCAATCCTCGCGCTCATCTATCTGGACTGGCGCCGCGCCACCACGCCCCCAGACGAGCGCCTCCATCCGAGGCCGTAGCTACGCCTCCGGGAAATCCAGCAGCACCTCGCGCCCGGTCTCCGACGAGCGGTAGATTGCGTCGAGGATCATGTTGTTTTTCAACCCCGAGAGCGCCGGGGAAATCGGCTCCCGCCCCTCGCGCACGCACTCGACGAAGTGCTTCGCCAGCCGAGTCCGCTCCCCCTCGTCGTCCGCCGGCTTCACGAAATCCTCCTCCGTCGGCTTGTCCTCCACCTCGCTCAAAAATTTGTGCCGCCCGTGCTGAACGCTGATCCCACCTTGCTTCCCGAGCAGGTGGACGAACGGCTGACTGTCCGTGTCCTTGTTCACCGCCCACGAGACCTCCAGCGAGAGCGTCGCCCCGTTGTCGAACTTCACCAGCGCCGTCGCCAGATCCTCCACGTCGAAAATCCCCTTCTCGAAATCCGGCGTCGCCCACGTCCCGATTCCGCGCTTCTCCGGCCCGAACGCCGCATACGTGGAGCCAAAGACCGAGACCGGCCGGGGATCACCCATGAGCCAGAGCGTCAGGTCGAGCAGATGCACCCCCACGTCGATGAGCGGCCCGCCCCCCGCGACCGCTTTTTGCGTGAACCACGTCCCCCACCCCGGGATTCCCTTGCGCCGGAGCCACCCGCACTTCGCATACAAAATCTCGCCCAAGTCACCCGCCTCGACCCGGTCCTTCGCCTGCCGCGCCCACCAGCCCCAGCGCATCTGGTGCCCGACCATGAGCACCCGGCCCGTCTCCTTTTGCACCCGGACGATCTCCCGCGCGTCTTCCACATTCAGCGCCATCGGCTTTTCCAAAAGCACATGCTTCCCCGCGCGCAGCGCCGAGATGGCCAGCTCCGCGTGCCATTTGTTCGGCACGCCGATGACCACCGCGTCGATCTTTTCGTCGGCAAAAAGCTCGTCCGCCTTGTCATAGACGCGCCCGACGCCGTGCTCGCTCGCCGCGCTTTGCGCCAGCGCACCGGTCACATCCTGCACCGCCGCGATCTCCACTCCCGGCAGTTCGCCGAAGTGCTTCATGTGGATTTTGCCGATGGTGCCAGCGCCGATGACGCCGATGCGGATGGGTGAGGGAGTGCTCATGCGCGCCTTGCTACCGGCCCTCTCCGGGCGTGGCAAAAAAAATCGCTTGTCCCCCCGCGCCCGCTCTGCGACCACGACCCGATGAGCCAACACCCCGCCCTCTCCCTCCAGCTTTATAGCCTCCGCCGCGAGACCGCGCAGGACGCCGAAGCCACCCTCCGCCAGGTCGCCGACGCCGGCTACGATGGCGTCGAACTCGCCGGCGACTACGGCTGGGACGCGGAGAAATGGCAGCGCATCCTCGCCGACACCGGGCTTGCAGTAGTCGGCGCGCATGTCGGCCTCGAGAAACTCGAAGCCAACTTTTCCACCCACGCAGACTTTCTAAAAAACATCGGCGGCACCCGGCTCATCGTCCCCTCGCTCCCCGGCGCCCTGCAAACAAGCGCCGATAGCTACGGCGAAGCCGCCCGCCGGATCGACACACTCGCGCGCCAGGCCCGCGATGCCGGACTCGCCTTTTTCTATCACAACCACGCGTTCGAGTTCGTCGAGATCGAGGGCGGCGGCTGCGGCATGGACATCCTCCTCCAGCGCACCGACACCGATCTCGTGCGCTTCGAGTTCGACACCTACTGGCTCGAGCGCGGCGGGCGCGACAGCCGCCAATACATCGACGACCACGCCGGCCGCACCGGCATGATCCACGCGAAAGAACTGCGCAAGAGCGACGGAGCCGACGTCCCCGCCGGCCAGGGCGACATCGACTTCCCGCCGATCTTGGCGATGGCGAAAAAATACGACTGGCCGGTGGTCGTGGAGTTCGAGGGCGAGGACGCGCTCGCTTCCGTGCGCCAGAGCGCCGAGCACCTGCGCAGGCTGCTGTAGCAGGTCTATCGCGGAGGGCGCTCCCCAGATCACTCCACCACCGTCACCGCCATCCACGGCCCCTGCGACTTTCCGAAAGCCGCGCTCCAAAACCACGCCGACACATCCGTCCACGCCCCGCCCTGCGCGTCCGTGATCCTCTCCCGAGCCGTCAGTTTTTCACTCCCGCGCGTCGCCGAAAACTGACACCACCGAGTCCCATCCGGCTCCACGAAGAGCGGCTCCATTTCCACCCGATAGCCCAGCCCGCGGAAGCAATCCGCGCTCGAGTGCAGCTTGCGCGTTGGCTTCGTGACCCACCGCGCGATCCAGCGCCGGCGCCCATCCGTCAGCACCTTTATTTCACCGGGAAAATCGTCCGCAAACCTCCGCTCCTCCGCGCCCAGGGGCATCTCCGTCAAACCCGCCGGCCAGGCGGGCATCGCCGCGCGGGCGGGCTCGGCTTTCCGCGCATGCGGCACCATCGGTACGAGCAGCGCCGCCAAACAACAAATTCCGAATAAACCGGCCTGGCTACCCGTTGAGTTACCTCGCCGCACCTCGGGCATCCGCGCGGGGAAGCGCTGACACAACCCCGCAATCGCCAGCGCCGCCGCCAGAAACACCGCGACGCCAATCGCCGCGTGCGTCCACTCCGGCAGCCTCCAGACGTGCGCTTCTTTGAGAAAGAGGAACGCCGCCCGCACCACATTCGCGGCGAGCACGATCCCGACCGCGCCCGCCAGCGCTGCGATCGTCGCCCGCCACGAGAGCCGCAGCCAGCCGCAGAGCGCGCAGGCGAGGAACAAGCCGCCCCAGAGCATCTTCACCCCGCTGCAAGGCGCGTCGATCATCACGAGTTCCCCGCGCCATTCCAGCATCGTCCCCGCCCGCCCCACGCCCAGCCCACCCGCGCGCAACAAGACCTCCGCGCCCACCGCCGTGAGCACTCGCAGCGGATAGCCCGCGAAAAACTGCGCGCTCGCCAGCACCGGCAGCGACAATACGAGCAAGCCCGCCGCCCCCGCGCCCGGCATCAACACCAGCGCCAGCGCGCCGATGCCGAGGCCGCCGCGCACCAGCGCCGGTGCGAAGCCAAACGTCGCCGCATACAAAGCAAGCACCGCCGCCGCCGACCCCAGCCGCGGCCGCCCGGTCCCATCGCGCGCCATCAGCGCCACCGCCGCCAGCAGCGCCACGAGCCCCCAGGCTTCATCCGATCCATCGACCATCCGTCGCGCCATCCACGCCCACACTGGCCAGAGCGCCACCGCCACCAGGCCGGCGGAAATGTGCCCGTGAAACACGCGAAAGCTCAGAACTGAAACCGCTCCATTTCTCGCGAATTCAGCGTGTTTAGCGGGCAACACTTCCGGACTCGTGTTCACGCGCAGCGCCCCCATTTCCGCCGGAACATCGTCCATCCGATCACCAGCCCGACCGCCGCCATCGTCATCCACGTCTCCGGCTCCGGCGCGGGCGAGACACTCCCGCCCACCGCCAGCGCGGTCACCCCCTGCGGCAAAGGCAGCGGCTGCTTCACCGATCTCATCGCCCCGCCAGCATTCCGCACCATCTCATCCACCGCGACGAACGACGTGTATTCCGTGAGCAAATTGTAAGTCAGCCCCAGGCTCGTGATCTCCCGCGTCCGCTCGTCGTCCTCCCTCACCTTGTTGAAATCCGCCAGCATCCCGATCCGTTCCCGCGCCCAGAGCCGCGCCAGCGCCGCATGATCCATCGCTCCGGCTTCCCCCACCGGCATCGTCTGGAAAAAGTCCCCACCGCCTCCGAGCCCGCGCACCGTCAGCGACCCGGTCGCCTCCCCGCGCCATTTCCCCATGACGATCACCGGACGCTCCGCCAGCACATCCGGCAGCGCCTGCGGCTCCACGTCATAGATCTCCAGTCCCTCCGCCTCGATCCGCACATTCGTCAGCACCGGCGAGCGCAGGTACTCGGTGAAAAGTTGCGCCTCGCGCGCCGCCGCCCCCGGCTCCGTGACGATGAATGGCTCCCCGCGCCCCGCCCGCGCCAGCCCCTCGATCAAGAACCGGTTCACACTCGACCCGATGCCGAAGGCGAACAGATTCGCCCGACCCAGCCGCTCCCGCACCAGCTCGAACGCCGCCGTCTCCACATCGACGAATCCATCCGTCACCACCACCACCGAGCGCGACACATCCTCCCCGCCCGGCAGATCGAACGCCGTGCGCAGCCCCTTCAATAATTCCGTCCCGCCACCGCCGCCCTGCTGCTCCAGGAACCGCATCGCGCGTCGCACATTTTCCTCCACCGCCGCCACCGGGCGCGGCTCGAAAACCCGTGAGTCTCCCGCGAACAGCACGATGTCGAACGTGTCTGTCGGCCGCAGCGAACCCAACAAATCCTCCATCAACACCTTCGCCGTATCGAGCGGGAAGCCGTTCATCGACCCCGAGACATCGAGCACGAAGACATACTCGCGCGGCGGGATTTGCTCCGGCATGACCCGCTTCGGCGGCTGCACCATTGCCAGGAAAAAGTTCTCCTTTTCCCCGCGATGCAGCAGCAGACCCGATGCAACTTTCCCCTCCGCCAGCCGATACTTCAGGATGAAATCCCGGTCGTTCCCCGGCTTGTCCGCCTGCTCCAGCACGATGTTCGCGCTCGTTTTCCCGTCGTAATCGATCTTCGCGGCGTGCGTCGCGCAGCTCACCTCCTGCAGCGGCATCCCCGCGTCGAGCCGCACCTTGAGTGCGAAGCTGCTCGGCGACGGCGTCCCCTCCGCGAGATACGGATTCGCCACCCAGCCCGCCCCCGCGTTCGCCTGCGGCTGCTTGCTGTAGCGCGGCCCGACGACCGTCGGGAAGACGAACGCATACATCGCCTCCGTCGGCACGAGCAGCTCGCTGTAGCGCAGCGTCACGCGGATTTCGTCCCCTGGCAGGATGTTCGCCACGCTCATCTGGAAAACGTTGGGCCGGTGCTGTTCCAGCAGCGAAGCCGTTTTCCCGTCATCCTTCGCCGCTTGGTAAGTCGCCGCCGCTTTGTTGCGTTCCTGCACGACCGCCTCGATCCGCCGTTCGCCGATGACCATCTCGAGCCCATGCACCGCCGACCGCGTCGAGGCCGGGAAAATATAGATCGCCTCCAGCGGATCGCTCCCCGCGTTTCCATACACCTGCGTCACCGTCACATCGGCGATCACGCCCGCGATGCTGACCTCGACATTCGTCGATTTGAGCGGCAGCGCGTCGCCGCGCGCGTTCTCGCTTTGGATTTGAAAGTAGGGCGCGAGCGTGGTGTCCGACGCGTCCTCGGCGGTGCGCCCTTTCGCGGCCCAGAGGCCGAGAGCGAGCGTGATGATGATGTAGCGGTTTAGTTTCATGCCCGCACTCTGCGAGCCGCTCGTGAAACGCGTATGAAACCCGCGTGAAAAATCGATGAATAGCGGCCGCGCTACAAAACCACGCGCGCCAGTTCCCCGGCATACCAGTCGAGGTTGAATTGCTCGGCGCGCTGCCGGGCGGCGCGCGACATCTCTTCGCGGCGGGACTTGTCAGCGATGAGTGCGTGGAGGTGGCGCTCCATTTCATCGAGGGCATCGGGAGCGGTGACGTGGCCTTCGATGCCGTCGCGGACGACGGTGCCGCTTTCCGGCGTGGTGATGGTGGGGAGGCCGCTGGCCAGGGCTTCCATCACGGCTCCGGCGCTGCCTTCGCAAGTCGAGGGGAAAAGGAATATGCCGAAGCGCTCGAGCCAGCTGGCGATTTCGGTGCGGGGGACGGGGCCGATGAGTTCGACATTGCCGGCATGCTTCGAGACGGCCTCGGGTGTGAGGGAGACGGGGCCGACCATGACGAAGCGGGCTTCTTTATGCAGCCGCCGGGCGATCTCGAAAAAGGCGGGCGCGCCTTTGCGGAGATTCACCCCGCCGACGAAGCCGACGACGAGCGGGCCAGTGCGCTCGGGGACTCGGAAATGCGCGGTGTCGATGGGATACGGGAGGACATCGATTTTCTCGGGACGGATACCTTGGGCGATGAGCCCGTTTTTTACGTAGTCGGAGCCGCAGGTGATGGCGTCGAGTTCTCGCCAGGTGGATTCCTCGACGGCGCGGGCGGTGTCGAGGCCGGCGAGGGAGGTGGACTTTTGCCAGCCGGGGAAGGCGGTGGACTGGCGCTCGAGGGCGGCGCGTTCCACGGCGGCGGGAGCGATGATCTGGTCGCCGATGGTGCGGAGTCCCCGGCGGCGGGCTTCGGCGCAGAGGCGCGGGGAGAGATTGCGGATGAAGCCGAAGAGCGCGTCGGCTTCGTCGAAGCCACGGCGGAGGATCCAGTCCGCCATACGCTCGGATTCCGCGGCGAAAAGGGCTTCGTCGGTGGGATGGTTTTTGCGATCTCGGCGGGAGCGGATCGAGAGGAAGGGGTTGGTGTGGATCTGGGCGCGGTCGAGTTCGCGGGCGTGGCGACCGGCGATCCCCGGAGCGAGTCTCGCGAGGATTTTGGTGAGCAGGCCGGGGCGGGCGTAGAGGTCGGTGAAGACGGGGCCGAGAAGGCCCGCGCGCTGGAGGGCGATGGGGACCGCATAGTGGAGGCGCGCGCCATCCTGGAGCACGGCGACTTTCATCGTTTCGGGTGTGCTCTCCGGAACGCTCACGCGCCGCCTCCAAATCTCTCGCACCACTCGGCCTCGGTGCGCAGCGGCGTGCGCGCTAGCTGCATCCACGCGCGATACGCCCGCCAGCTCGCAGGCCGCCGCGAGCGCAGACACCGGCCCAGGCCTCCCAGCGCTTTCCACCACCACGCGGGCTCGTGGAGCACCCAGCGCGGGCCGCGGCTCGCGGCGTAGCCGAGTTGCCGCACGGCGCGGAAGGCGGCCACGCCGAGGACCCACGGAAACGGACACCGCTTCCACGCGCTCCATTGCTCGTTCACGGCGTGGCGCTGATGGATGCGCATCTCGTCGCGGTTCTTCGGCGAGTAGTGATGGCGGATCGTCGCGCCCGTCGTGTGGTAAACCTGCCAGCCGGCAGCGGCGCATTGCAGCGCGTAATCGGGCTCGTCGTAGGCGTAGCGAAAATCCAAGTCCCAGCCATCGAGCTCGAGATACGCGGCGCGGCGGAAGGCGCTGGCGGCATTCACGTAGCTGCCGGGGAAATGCGCGGGGCCGAAGTCCGTGGCGGTGAGCGTCTCGGGATATTCGTCCGTGCGCTGGGGAAACGACGCGACGGCGAGCAGCGGCATTTTTCCAAACAAATCGCGAAGCCGCGCGATGAAGTCGGGCTCCACCGGGTAGCTGTCGTCGTCGAGGCTGAGCAGGAGGTCGCTGCGGGCGGCGCGGATCATCTCGTCGCGCGCGGCGATGCTCCCCTTGCCGGGTGTGTTTTCAAAAAGCCGCGCCTCGGGGCGGTGGGCGCGGACCCAATCGGCGGTGTCGTCGGTGCAGCCGTCGGCGGCGATGAGGAGTTCGTCCGGCGGCGGATCGAGCGCGGCGAGGACGGCGCAGGTGCGCTGGAGTTCGTCGAGGCGATTGTGGGTCGCGATGCTGACGGCGCAGGTGAGCATGGCTCAGGCGGTGGCGTGGAAGGGGTCGGGCTCCGTGCGGCGGCGGTAGGGGAAGAAGCGCTTGAGGCGGAGGAAATGCTTTTCGTAGCCGTGCCAGCTTGCGAGCGCGATGAGGAGCGAGAGAGCCATGGCGAGGAGGACGTGGGCCGTGACGCCGATCCGATCGATCGGGAAAAGGCGCGGCGTGAAGGGGAGCAGGAGGTGGTGAAACACGTAGAGGCCGAAGCTGTATTTGCCGAAGAATCGGAGGATCGGCGACGCCCAGAACCGGCCCCAGAGACTATCCGCGGGGAGATACACGACGAGGACGAGCAGCGCGCCGAAGAACGCTGCGAGGAGCGTGAAGCCAACGGTCTGATCCGCCCAATGCGCCCAATCAAGGTGGCCGCCGCAAATTACGATGACGCCGGCGAGACCGAGCGCACTCAGGGTTCCGGCGATGAAAGCCGGTCGCACCAGCGCCGCGCCGCCGCCCTCGCTGCGCACCACCAGCGCAATGAAGGAGCCGATGGCGAGCGCATCCATGCGCGCATTCGTGAGGACGAACGCGCCGACGGGATCGCCCTCGACCAAGCGCAGCCAGACGCGCGAGGTGAACGCCACCACCACGGCGAACGCGCAGACGGCCATGAGATCGCGCTTTTTCAAAAAGAAAACGAGCGCCGGCCAGACGAGGTAGAAATGCTCCTCGACGGCGAGCGACCAGAAGTGGCCGATATTCACCCAGCCGACGTCGAAGACCCAATCGCCGCGCAGGCCCATGAGGATGTTCCCGCTGAAAAGCCAGAGCCAGCCTTGGTTTGCGGCCATCTCGCGCATCGCGGGCGTGAACGGATGCACGAGCGGCGCGATGAAGAAAACGAGCGCGAGCGCGCCGTAATAGAGCGGGAAAATGCGCAGGACACGGCGCATGTAGAAGTTGCGAAAGTAGCCGTCGGCGTCGCGCGCCTGCCAGAGGATACCGGTGATGAGGAAGCCCGAGAGGACGAAAAAGAGATCGACGCCGCACCAGGCCGACTCGGCGATCTGCCGCAGCACCGGCACCGTGACGTGCGACTGGCCGGCGTCGTGCGTGAAGTGATTCAGCATCACCAGCAGGATCGCGATGCCGCGCAGACCATCGAGGGCGGGGATGCGCGAGTCGTCTCGGGCGCGGACGAGCTGCGGTGCGTCGTCGCTTTTCAATGCTGCAAAACCTGCTGGCTAAAGAGCCGCTCGCGGATGCGCTGCCGCGCCTCGACCGGGAGCAGCGTGCGCGCGAGCGCCTTCGGCACAGACCAAATCTGCGCGAGGAGCGGATGCCGGAAGCGCCAGTAAGCGCGCGACCAGGCGCGCCAGATTCGCGCATCCTTCATGTGCGTCTCCTCGAAATAATCGCGCGCCCATTCGAGGAATTTGCGCTCGGGATCGCTGCCGGTGCTTTGCACCACGGTGCCGCCGGCGTGCTTCCGGTAGCGGTCGCGCACGCCGCTCTCGACGTAGGCAGGGAAGCGCAGGCAGAGCTTCAGGAAAAAAGCCTGATCCTCGAACATGCCACGGAACTGCTCCTCGAAGCCGCCGACCTCCCGCACGCAGGCGCTCCGCATGAGCACGCTGCACGTGGCTGGCGTGTCGCCCTGGCGGGAAAGATAGCGCGCGACCAGCTCGGGCGGGTGGTGGATCGCGTCGGGCCGGACGCCGAGCGGGCGCAGGGCGTCGGCGGCGTCGGGCTCATCGCGCCACGAGTGCCAGTATTGCGTCGCGCCATAGACGAGCGCCGCCTCTGGGTGATCCTCGAGGAGGCGGAGCTGGGCATCGAGCTTGTCGGGAAGCCAAACGTCGTCGGCATCGAGCAGCGCGATGAACTCTCCGCGCGCGTGTTTGATCCCGAGATTGCGGGCGGCGCTCATGCCGCGGTTTTCGTGACCATCGTGCTCGAGGTAGCGGATTTTCGTCGGATGCCGCGCGGCGTAGTCGCGGGCGATGTCGGTGCTGGCATCGGTGGAGCCGTCATCGACGAGGAGGATTTCCCAGCCGTGAAAAGTCTGCGCCTCGATGCTGCGGATGGCCTCATCCATGAATTCCCCGGCGTTGAGGAAGATCATGATGACGGAGACGCGCGGGCGCGGGCCGATGTGAGGTGAGGAGGTCAACGGATTTTTGAATTTCGATTTTCGATTTTCGATTGGGCGCGCGGGAAGGTTAACGCTCGATAAAGCAGTCAAGCGCTCGTCTCTCGCGGGTTGCGCGGCGCTGGCGCGCGAAATGGGACCGAACTTGCATGACGGGTTCTAGGATAGCGTAACGCGTGCCGCTCACCCGGCGATCTGCACGAGCCGGAAATCGCACGGGACGATGCCGTCGGTGTTCAGCCCGTGCCGCGCTTCCTCAGCGACGCCGCTCACGACCTCGATCTCGAAGACGCTGTCGAGCGTGTCGATGATGTCGCGCACCGACACGTCGCCCTCGTGCCGCGCGAGCCAGAGGCCGATGCTGTAGGTGCCGGGGTTCAAGTGGAGCTGGGAAATCCGCACGGTCACGATGTTGCGACCTTTTTTCAAAACGACGCGCTCGCCGAGCACGCCGGTGTCGGCGTTGATGAGCTTGTTCCCCGCACGGTCGTAGATCGTGATGGCGAGGCTGCCGGCTTCGCGGGCGACGGTGCTCTCGATCGCGCAATCGAACTCGAGCGGGCCGCCGGCGAATGCTTTCCCATGCACATGGTCGGCTCTGCTCGTGTAGCGGATCTCGGAAAAGTGCGCCTCGCCATTCCCCAAGCGGCGCAGAGCGGAGACGGGGAGCCAACGGTCGGGCAGCGCGCTCGCGCCGTCGCGCGCGAGGTAGCTGGAGATTACTTCCTGCGTGGGGCCGTCACCTTTCAACCGTCCGGCGTCGATGAGCAGGCACCGCGGGCAGAACTGCCGGATCGACTGCATGCTGTGGCTCACGAAAAGGACGGTGCGCCCGTCGGCCGTTGCCACCTGCTGCATCTTGTCGATGCACTTTTTCTGGAACTTCGCGTCGCCCACGGCGAGGACTTCATCGACGATGAGCACGTCCGGCTCGAGGTGCGCGGCGACGGCAAACGCGAGGCGCACATACATGCCGCTCGAGTAGCGTTTTACTGGCGTGTCGAGGAAATCGCCGATCTCGGAGAACTCGGCGATGGCGTCGAACTTGCGGGCGATGTCGGCTTTTTTCATGCCGAGGATCGCGCCGTTCAGGAAGATGTTTTCGCGCCCGCTCAGTTCGGGGTGAAAGCCGGCCCCGACCTCGAGTAGCGAGCCCACTTTCCCGCGCAGCGTGACTTGGCCGAGGGTCGGCTCCGTAATACGGGAGAGGATTTTCAGCAGGGTTGATTTGCCCGCGCCGTTGCGACCGATGACGCCGACGATCTCGCCGCGGTGGATTTCGGCGGAGATGTCCTTGAGCGCCCAGAAAGTATTTGGAGTCGGCCCGGCGCGCCCGCTGTCCGTGGCGGCCTTGACGGCCTGCTGGTGCGGCTGGTTTTTGAAAAGACGCCCGTACCAGCTGCCGAGCAGCTCCTGGAGCGAGGAACTGCCGATGGTGCCCAAGCGGTAAAGCTTGGACATGTCCTGGATCTCAATGATGGGCTTGCTCATGCGGGGCGGCGGCTCGGGGTTTTCTCCGATGCGAGAGGGAGGTGAAAGCAGAAAGCGTGCGCTGGAGCGGTCGCTACCCAGGCGGGGGCTTCGCCCACGCTCCCGGAATTTCTGCGTGCCGCGCCGCGGGAGGGCTGCTAGAACGCCGCTCCCATGCGTTTGTTGGTCACTGGCGGCTGCGGCTTCATCGGCAGCAATTTCATCCGATACATTCTCGAGCACTACAAACCCGAGTTCGTCAGCAACGTCGATGTGCTGACCTACGCGGGCAATCCGGCGTCGGTCGCTGGGCTCGCGGAAAAATACGGCGAGCGCTACGAATTTTACCAGGCGGACATCGGCAGTCGGGAGCAGATGGATGCGCTCATGAAGAAGCATCAGTTCTACGCGGTGGTGAATTTTGCCGCCGAATCGCACGTGGATCGCAGCATCGATTCGCCGGAGAACTTCATCCACACGAACGTCGTCGGGACCAGCGTGCTGCTCGACTGCGCGCGGGCACACGGCGTCCGGCGCTTCGTGCAGATCGGCACGGACGAAGTCTATGGCTCACTCGGGCCGGAGGGGCGCTTCACCGAGGAGTCGCCGCTGCAGCCGAGTTCGCCGTATTCCGCGAGCAAAACTTCCGCCGACCTGCTGGCGCTCGCGCATTACCACACATATGGCCTCGAGGTCATCGTGACGCGCTGCTCGAACAACTATGGGCCGAATCAATTTCCCGAGAAACTGATCCCGCTGATGATCACGAACGCGCTGCGCGACAGGCCGCTGCCGGTCTATGGCGACGGGCTGAATGTGCGCGACTGGATTCATGTGGAGGACCACTGCGCGGCGGTTTTCGCGGCGCTGCTCGAGGGGAAGCCGGGCCAGGTCTATAACGTCGGCGGCGATGGGGAGCTGACGAACATCGAGGTGGTGCGGATGATTCTCGATCACCTCGGGAAGCCGCACGACTTGATCAACTACGTGAAAGATCGGCTCGGGCACGACCGGCGGTATGCGATTGATTCGTCGAAAATCCAGCGGGAGCTGGGATGGAAACCGCGGCATCGTCCGGCGGAGGGGATTCGGGAGACGGTTGATTGGTATGTGGAGAACCGGGCGTGGTGGGAGCCGCTGCTGAAGTGAAGGTCGTCATCGTTGGCAGCGGCGGGCGGCTGGGCGCGGCGCTGGCCCGGGAATACGCGGGGCGGCACGCGGTCGCCGGTTTCGATCGGAAGGCGCTCGATCTCGGCTCGAACGAGGCGGTGCGCGCGGCGCTGGAGCCGCTGGAATTCGACGCACTCATCAACTGCGCGGCGATCACGAATGTGGATCGCTGCGAGACGGAGCGGGCCGAAGCGATGCAGGTGAATGCGCACGCGGTCGGGGAGATGGCGCGGATTTGCGCGGAGAAAAACGCGCGAATGATCCATATCAGCACCGACTACGTTTTTGACGGCGAGACGGAGGGGCCGCTCGGCGAGTCGAGCCCGGCACGGCCGGTGAGCGTGTATGGCGAATCGAAGCTGGCGGGGGAAAGCGAACTGCTCGGGGTGTCGTCGGAGCATCTGGCGGTGCGGGTGTCATGGATCTTCGGGCCGGATCGACCGAGCTTTGTCGATGCGCTCTTGCAGCGGGCGCTGAAGGATGACTGCGTCTCGGCGGTGGCGGACAAATTTTCCTCGCCGACCTACAGCCTCGACGCCGCGCAGTATCTCGAGCCGCTGCTGGAGCGTGGCAGCGCAGGCGGCGTGGTGCATTTGTGCAACGCGGGCGGATGCAGTTGGCGCGACTACGCGCAGCACGCGATCGACTGCGCGGTGGAGGCGGGCATGCCGGTTAAAGCGCGCACAGTGGAGCCGCTGCGGCTGGCGGACATGACGGCGTTCATCGCGCGGCGCCCAGTGCATACGATCCTCGCGACGGATCGGCTGGCATCGCTGCTCGGCCACCCGCCGCGTCCGTGGCGGGAGGCGGTGGGGGAATACGTGCGGAAGTTCTTGGCGCCGCGGTCGTAGGTCTTGGGAGCACACGCGTCCCGGGTTGGTCGGGGCGTCTCGCCACGACGAACGGAGCGCCTGCCTACCGCGCGCTGATCAGGCCGGCACCGGTCACGTTCGCTGCGAGCGCGTACTCTAGCATCTGGCTCGCGACACTCAGCACGCCCTGCGTTACGATCATGGACGCCGCGGTCGTCTCTTGCTCGCGCGATGACGACTGCGAATAGTAACGGCCCGCGGCGACGGCGGCCTTTAGCTCCTCCATCGCCGCGGCGGACGCGGGCAGGGAGAGCAGGTCGGTGGCCGCGGGCTGGCGGGCGGCGACGGCTTTCTCGGCGGCGCGCCAGAGGCCGGCGAGATCGGCCACGCCGGCGATGTTCGGCGACGCATGGCGGCCGAGCGGGTCGAGCCGCAGGATGGCGGTGGCCGCGGCGTCGAGCTTCTCCTGCGGGACGAAAACTCTGCCCTGCAAGTCGGCGAGGTTTTTCCAGGCGTTCAGATAATCGGGATCGAGCGCGACGGCTTTTTCATACGCGGCGAGCGCCTCGGCGGGCCGCTCCTGCGACGCGCGCAGGTAGCCAAGGAGGTAGTGGACCTGCGGTTTCTCCGGCGTGTTCTCGGCGATCTGGTTGAAGACGCGCTCGGCGATGCCCTGCGCGCGCTGCCCGGCGAAGGCGCGCTCGCAGCCGAAGCAATGGCTCTCCACACGCCCAAAGCTCTCGGGCATCAGCTCATACGCGCGCCGGAAGTGCGCCTCGGCCTCCTCGTTCCGCCCCAGCTCGGCGAGCCGCAGGGCGAGGCGCGATTGGATGCAATAGGCGTCGGCGAAATGCCCGAGCGCCTCGTCGTACATTGCGACGGCCCGCGACATGAGCCCGGCGGAATAGACGCGATCCGCTTCCTCTGAAAGGCGGATGGCGGTGACGGCACCCCGCATGGTGGAGGCGGTCTTCGCGTCGCCTTTTTTCTCCAAAATATCCGCGAGCACGGCATACGCCCGCATCCGGTCGCCGCGCGGCTGCTCGCCGTCGGAGGGGTCGATGGCGATGGCCTGCCGGATCGTCTTCTCTGCGGCATCGAGGTCGCCTTTGTCGAACAGAACGCGCGCCTTCCAGATGAGCGGGCGCTCCTCGAACTGGTCGCGGGCGAAGAGTTCGTCGAGGCGCGCAATGGCGTCGTCGCCGGCGAGCTGCACGAGCAACTCGTAGGCGGGGTCGTAGCCGGATTTCTGCGCGTGGAGGGCGTTCATGAGTCGGAGTGCGTCATCGAGGCGGCCGGTCTCGGCGAGGGCGACGGCGGCGATGTAGCCGAGGGGCTTCGACCCGCGGGCGGTGTTGGTGAGGATTTCTGCGATGTCTGCCGCGCCCCAGTGCGCGGATTTCTCCAACAGTGCGAGGACATCAGCGTGCCGCCCGGCCTGGTGGTAGATACCGGCGAGCGCGATTAGGAGATCCCGCGCGTTGTCGGAGCTGTTGTAATTGTTCGGATCGGGCGGGGTGGCGGCTTCACGTTCGAGCGCGTCGATGAGGAGCGCCTCGGCTTCCTCGGCGCGGCCGGCCTCGACGAGAAACTCCGCGATCGACTTCGCAGTGCTCCCGCGCTCGTAGCCGGAGCCCATCTCGTCATAGACGGCGCGCGCGGATTTCAGACCGATCTCGATCCACTGGGGATGCTCGGTGAGTCTGCCGATGGTCGCGTAGCGAATGGCGTCAGTCGCGCGGGTCGAGCGGACACTGCTGAGGTCGTCGCCCGGATCGGGCTTCGGCAGCGGACCGGTGATCTGTTTTTCTAAAAGCGCGGCACCTTCCTCGACCTCTCCGGCCGCGAGCAGGGCAGTCGCGAAATTTGTCCGAATCTCCCTCTCGCGATGCTCCGGCAAGCCCTCGCGCGAGGCGGCGGCGCGGGCGAGCGCCGTCATCTCCTTCGTCTGCCGGGCGCGGACGGCGAGGTCGATGTATTGATTCCAATAGGGGAGATCAGGGTCGGACTCGAGGAGGTCGTGGAGAAAATTCGCGAATTGGGTCGCGCCGCCCGCATGCCGGAGGGTCTCGATGACGTCGTAGCCGAAGGAGATGCTCTGCGACTGGGATTTCTTCGCGAGGCGTCCGGCATGAGCGACGGCGTCTTTCGTTCGTCCGGAGGCGATGAGGTGGATGAGGTAAAACTGGGAAGCCGTCTGGCGCTCGGACTCGTTTTCCTGGTTCGATGGGAATTTCTTTTCGAGCGCCTCAAAGAGCGCGCTGGCGTCGGCGGACTCGGCAAGCGTCCACGGGGCGGCTTTGAGTTCATCGATGCTCTCGAGCGCGACGGCGCGGGCCAGGGCTCGTGTGTCGTCGCCGACTGGGATGCTGAGCTGGCCACCGGGGGCGAGCAGGGCGCGCTTCAGAAGGGCGCGCGCCTTTTCCTTCCCGACGAGGCTGACGAGGTCGGGCGCGACCAGAGAGTTGCGGCTGTTGCCCTCTTCGAGTTTCGCGATGCGCCGCTCGAAAAGCGCAACGCTGTCTGCGGGATCACCGGCACGCGCGGCGAGCGCTTCGTCGAGATTCTCGACGATGTAATCGAGGCTCTGGCGGATCTGTTGCGGCTGCTTCTTGACGATGCTCTCGATTTTGGAAACGGCTTCAGCCTGCCCCGCGGGATCGTTTGTAAGGGTGCCGGCAAGGAGGCGGAGGCTCTGCTCGACGAGCGGGTTGGCTTCGCCGCCGCTGGCGCGGGCGTCGATGAGCCCCTTCAACTCGGGCCATGCATCGGGGCCCGGGAGGGCGAGCATGAGGACCGCGATGCCCTGGGCATTGTTCTCCGGGAGCATGATCGCGCGGCGCTGGTCTTGCTCGAGGGCGGCATAGCGGTTGAAAAGATCGAGCCACTCCCGCGCGGCTTCGGCGGGAGCTTGTTTGTCTTTCGCCGAGAAGGCGGCGATGTCCTTGTTCAGCTTCGCGGCGTCGCTGGCACCGCCGCCGGACACCGCCTTTTCGGCTGCTTTAGCGATCCGATCCAGGGCGGTGTCGGCGCCGACGAATCCATAAGCGATGGCTCCCGCGGAGAGAGCGGCGAGCCCGATGAGGCAGGTTTTTGTGTTCATGAGAGGACGGGAGGGTAGGGGGCGGAGGTCGAGGATTGGAAGTTGAGAGTTCAACTCCGAAAGCCGCGTCCGCAGCGTCTCCGCGCGCGAAAACACCCCCGAAAAGCATCTCGTTTCCCCCCGCCCAGCAACCGCTCCAGATACAGCCGCCGTCGCAGGCGTTTCACGAGCGAACAGTCGGAATCTCGACCATCGTGCGGACGAGAATTTAGCCCGCGTCCATCCCGCGGGTATCAACCATCAACCTCCCGGTCACGGAAGCTCCGTGGAGCCCATGAGCCAGCGGTCGCATTCGCGGGCGGCGCCACGGCCTTCGTTGAAGGCCCAGACGACGAGACTTTGACCGCGGCGGCAGTCGCCGGCTGCGAAAACGCCCTCAATGTTGGTGGTGTATATCTCGTGCTCCGCCTTGGCGTTGCTCCGTTGATCGCGCTCGATGCCGAGACTTTCGAGCAAAGGCTGTTCGGGACCGAGGAAGCCCATCGCCAGGAGGACGAGTTGAGCCGGAAGAACCTTCTCGGTGCCTTCGCGATGCTTCGGCATGAACGCTCCCTGCTCGTTCTTCACCCACTCGATCTCGACGGTGTGGACTTCTTTCACCCCGCCGTTTTCATCGCCCACAAATTTGGTCGCGGTTGTCAGATAAGTCCGCGGATCGCTGCCAAATTTCGCGGCGGCTTCCTCCTGGCCGTAGTCCATTTTGTAAACCTTCGGCCACTCGGGCCACGGATTGTTCGCCGCGCGATCCATCGGAGGCTGGGGCAGGATCTCGAGCTGGACGAGGCTCTTGCAGCCATGGCGCATCGAGGTGCCGACGCAGTCGGTGCCGGTGTCGCCGCCGCCGATCACAATTACGTCTTTGCCTGCGGCGGAGATGACGCCGTTCCGTTGCTCGGAAAGGAGCGAGCTGGTGTTGGCGGTGAGGAACTCCATCGCCATGTGGATGCCTTTCAGCTCGCGGCCTTCAATTGGCAGATCGCGCGGCTTGGTCGCGCCGGTGCAGAGGACGATCGCATCGAAGTCCGCGCGCAGTTTTTCAATCGGATAATTGGTGCCGACGGCGGTGTTGGTCACGAACTCGACGCCCTCCTCGGCGAGCAGATCGACGCGGCGCTGCACAACCTTCTGTTTGTCGAGTTTCATGTTGGGGATGCCATACATGAGCAGTCCGCCGATGCGATCCGCGCGCTCGAAAACTGTTACGTTGTGCCCGGCTTTGTTCAGCTGCGCGGCGGCGCTCAATCCTGCGGGGCCGGAGCCGACGACGGCCACTTTTTTCCCCGTGCGCTTCTCAGGCGGCTGAGCTTTGACCCAGCCTTCCTCCCAGCCGCGATCAATGATCGAGACCTCGATATTCTTGATGGTGACGGGGGGCGCGCTGATACCGAGGACGCACGAGCCCTCGCACGGCGCGGGGCAGACGCGCCCGGTGAATTCGGGGAAATTGTTCGTTTTGTGCAGCCGCTCGAGCGCCTCCTGCCAGAGGCCGCGATAGACGAGATCGTTCCACTCGGGGATGAGGTTATGGATCGGACAGCCCGAGGCCATGCCGCTGATGAGCGTGCCGGTGTGGCAAAAAGGGATGCCGCAATCCATGCAGCGTGCACCCTGTTCCGCGAGTTTTTCCTCGGGGAGATGATGGTGAAATTCGTTCCAGTCGCGGATGCGCTCGAGCGCAGGCCGGTCGAGCGGGAGTTCGCGGAGGTATTCGATGAAGCCAGTTGGTTTGCCCATTTTTTCTAGAGATTCTTAACGACGCGCAGCGCGCTCCCAGTCGTCGCGCTCAATCTGCGCGGTCGCGAGGATGCGCTTGGTCAGCGACCAGTCGATATCGCCACGATGAGGGTTTGGTATTGGAACGGTGAGTGCGCCGCGTCTCATGCCCATGTGTTTTCCTCCAGACTCGGGTTCGGTGAAGCCAAACAATTTCAATCTACGGATCAGCTCCCGCCGACTAATTGGCGTCGGCATATTCTGGCGCGGCATTGAAATTCACCCCGCCAACGATGGGGATCTCGTCGTTGTGGCGAAGTTTGATGACGAGCCAGCTCTCAATCACTTCCGCCAACTCCTCGCGACACGACTCACGGGTTTCCCCTTCAGCCCAAACGCCGGGACACGGTGGGACATCGGCCCAGAAGCGACCGTTTTCCATCTGCTCGTAGCGTGCCGCGTTCATGGCGGCCTCGAGGTAGTCGGTGATCATGGAAGCAACGTAGTGATGTGCAGGTCTCGTATCAACCGCCTCCCACCCGCGACAAGTCGCGCGCGTTTTCCTCGAAAGCCGCCATCACCGCCTCGTCGCCGGTCAATCCGGAGCTCTCCACCCGCTTCATCGCCTCGAGGACGCGCTTGTAATCGCGCGGCATCACTTTCACAAACTTCGGCAGATACTCCTCCCACAGCGCCAGGATTTTAAACGCCCACTGGCTCTTCGTGTATTCGGCGTGCCGCTTGATCATCGCCCGCACTTCCTCGCCCTCGCCTTCGTCCATGGCGTCGAGCCCGACCATCTGCTGATTGCACCGCGTGGCAAAAGTCCCCGCCTCGTCGAGCACGTAGGCGATGCCACCCGACATGCCGGCAGCGAAATTCCGTCCCGCCTCGCCCAAAACCACCACGCGCCCGCCGGTCATGTATTCGCAGCCGTGGTCGCCGATGCCTTCGACGACGGTATTCACTCCGCTGTTCCGCACGCAAAACCGCTCGCCCGCCCGTCCGCGGATATACGCCTCGCCGCGCGTCGCTCCGTAGAAGGCGACGTTCCCGGCGATCATGTTGTCCTCGGGAACGAACGTCGCGTCCGGCGATGGGAAAAGGATGATCTTCCCGCCAGAGAGCCCTTTGCCGAGGTAGTCGTTCGTGTCGCCCTCGAGCGTGAGCGTCACGCCCTTCGGCACGAACGCCCCGAAACTCTGCCCCGCCGAGCCTTTGAAATGCAGGCGCACCGTGTCCTCCGGCAAACCCGCCGGACCATGATGCCGCGTGATCTCGCTGCCGAGAATCGTCCCGACGACGCGGTTCACGTTGCGAATCGGCAGCTCGGCCACGACCTTTTCACCGCGCTCGATGGCCGGCTCGCACAGGTCGAGCAGCGTCGTCATGTCGAGTGAGCGGTCAATGCCGTGGTCCTGCGTCGTCTGGCAGAAACGACCCACCTCGTCGCCGACGTCGGGCTGGAAGAGGATGTTCGAAAAATCCAGACCGCGCGCTTTCCAGTGCGAGATCGCCTTTTTCGGCTCCAGCCGATCCACGCGCCCGACCATGTCGGTGAGCTTGCGGAAGCCGAGCTCGGCCATGAGTTGCCGCACCTCGCGCGCGATGAAGATCATGAAATTCGCCGCGTGCGCCGGGTCGCCGGTGAACTTCGCGCGCAGCTCGGGATTTTGCGTCGCGACACCGACGGGGCACGTATTCAGATGGCAGACGCGCATCATGATACAGCCGAGCGCAACGAGCGGCGCGGTCGCGAAACCGAACTCCTCGGCCCCGAGCATCGCTGCGATGACCACGTCGCGACCCGTTTTGAGCTGACCGTCGGTCTCAACCGCGATGCGGCTGCGGAGGTTGTTGAGCACGAGCGTCTGGTGCGTCTCGGCGAGGCCGAGTTCCCACGGGATGCCCGCGTGCTTGATGCTCGTCTGCGGGGAAGCGCCGGTGCCGCCGTCGTACCCGGAGATGAGCACGACATCGGCGTGCGCCTTCGCGACGCCCGCGGCGATGGTGCCGACGCCGACCTCCGCCACGAGCTTCACACTGATGCGCGCGTGATGGTTCGCGTTTTTCAAGTCGTGGATCAGCTCCGCGAGATCCTCGATCGAGTAAATGTCATGATGCGGCGGCGGCGAAATCAGCCCGACGCCCGGCGTCGAAAGTCGCACCTTTGCGATCCACGGATACACTTTCGTCCCGGGAAGCTGCCCGCCTTCGCCGGGCTTCGCGCCTTGCGCCATCTTGATTTGCAGCTCGCGCGCCTGCGTGAGGTAAAAGCTCGTCACGCCGAATCGCCCCGACGCCACCTGCTTGATCGCGCTGTTCTTCGAGTCGCCGTTCGGCTCGAGCACGTAGCGCGCGGGATCTTCGCCGCCCTCGCCGGTGTTCGACTTTCCGCCGACGCGATTCATCGCGATGGCGAGCGCCTCGTGCGCCTCCTGGCTGATCGACCCATACGACATCGCGCCGCTCTTGAATCGCTTCAAAATCTCCTCCTCCGACTCGACCTCCTCCAGCGGCACTGCCTCCGCCGCCTTAAAATCGAGCAACCCGCGCAGCGTGAAATGCTTGCGCCCCTGCTCGTTCACCAGCGCCGAGTATTGCTGGAACGCCGCGAAATCGCCCGCCCGCACCGCTTTTTGCAACGCATGCACCGTCTGCGGGGAGAAAAGGTGCGGCTCGCCCTCGGCGCGCCACTGGTATTGCCCGCCCGCGTCGAGGGTGTGTCCATTCACCTGGCGGTCGGGGAAAGCGTGCCGATGCCGCTGGACGACCTCCTCGGCGATGATGCTCATATCCGCCCCCTCCACACGCGATGGCGTCCAGGTGAAATACCGATCAATCACCGAGCTGTGCAGCCCGATGGCCTCGAAGATCTGCGCGCCGCGATAGCTCTGGATCGTCGAGATTCCCATCTTCGAGATCACCTTCACGACGCCCTTTGTCGCGGCCTTCACGAAGTTTTTGCACGCCGTCTTGTGGTCGGTGGTACGCAGCAGACCGTGCCGAATCATGTCGTCGAGCGTCTCGAACGCGAGATACGGATTGATCGCCCCGCAGCCGTAGCCGATGAGCAGCGCAAAGTGATGCACCTCGCGCGGCTCGCCCGACTCGAGCACGAGCCCGACGCGCGTCCGCGTCCCCTCGCGGATGAGATGATGATGCACGCCTGCGACCGCGAGCAGCGCGGGGATCGGTGCGTTCGCCTTGTCCACGCCGCGGTCGGAGAGGATCAAAATATTCACGCCCTCTGCGATGGCCTTGCTCGCAGACTGGCAAAGCTCCTCGACTGCCGCTTCGAGCCCTGCCGCGCCGCCGCTGGGATTCCACAACATCGGCAGAGTCACCGACTTGAACTCGCCCTGCGAGATATGCGTTAGCTTCGCCAGCTCTTCATTGGTCAAAATCGGCGATTTCAACTCGAGGAGATGACAGCTCTCGGGCTCAGGCTTCAGTAGGTTACGTTCGGAGCCGATGGTCGTTTCCGCGGATGTAACAATCTCCTCGCGGATGCAGTCGATCGGCGGATTCGTGACCTGCGCGAACAGTTGCTTAAAATAGTTGTAGAGCAGATGCGGCTTGTCCGAGAGCACGGCCAGCGGCGTGTCGGTGCCCATCGAGCCGAGCGCCTCGACGCCGTCGCGCGCCATCGGGGCCATCAGGATGCGGAGATCCTCGAAACTATAGCCAAACGCGATTTGCTGATGCAGCAGGCTGTCATGTGTCGGCACGGAAAGTTCCGGCGCGTCCGGCACGGTCGCGAGTTCGACCATGTGCTCGTCGAGCCACTTTTCGTAAGGCAGCTCACCGGCGATCTTCGACTTTAGCTCTTCATCCGCGACGATCCGCCCCTCGGCGGTGTCGATGAGGAACATGCGCCCGGGCTGAAGCCGTCCCTTTTCCAAAATCCGGTCCGGCGCGAAATCGAGCACGCCGACTTCCGAGGCCATTACGACGAGGTCGTCCTTAGTTACATAATACCGAGAAGGGCGCAGACCATTCCTATCCAGCGACGCGCCGATGCGGATGCCGTCGGTGAAGGCGATCGACGCCGGCCCATCCCACGGCTCCATGAGGCACGAGTGGTATTCGTAGAACGCCTTTTTTTCCGCGCTCATCGACTCGTGGGCCGCCCACGGCTCCGGGATCATCATCATCATCGCGTGCGGCAGCGAGCGCCCGCCGAGATAGAGCAGCTCGAGACAGTTATCGAACATCGCGGAGTCCGAGCCGTTGGTGTTCACGATGGGCAGAACTTTTTTCATGTCCTCGCCGAAGAGCGGGCTCTCGAACATCGACTGGCGAGCGTGCATCCAGTTGATGTTGCCGCGCAGGGTGTTGATCTCGCCGTTGTGCGCCACGTAGCGATACGGATGGCTGCGATCCCAGCTCGGGAAAGTGTTGGTCGAGAAGCGCGAATGCACCAGCGCCAGCGCGCTCTCCATGTCGGGATCGGTCAGGTCTTTGTAAAACAACTCCACCTGCTGCGTCGTGAGCATTCCCTTATAGACCATCGTCCGGCTCGACAGACTCCCGACATACCAAAACTCCGAGCCGTCGATCTTGCTCTCGCGAATCTCCGTCACCGCCCGCTTGCGGATCACGTAGAGCTTGCGTTCGAACGCCAGCTCGTCCGTCGCCCGGCATTCGCCGCGCCCGATGAACGCCTCGCGCATGACCGGCTCCGACGCCCGCGCCGTCGCCCCGAGCGTCGAGTCGTCGGTCGGCGTCGTGCGCCAGCCGAGGAAATGCTGCCCCTCCTCCCCGACGATCTTTTGGAAAATGGCCTCGCACTTTTCCCGCGCCGCTGCCTCCTGCGGCAGGGAGACGATCCCCGCCCCATACTCGCCCGCCGCCGGCAGCTCGATGCCCGCCGCCGGGCAGACTTTGCGGTAAAACTTGTCCGGAATCTGGATGAGGATGCCCGCGCCGTCGCCGGTGTTCGTCTCCGCGCCGACTGCCCCGCGGTGGTCGAGGTTGTTCAGGATTTCGAGGCCCTGCTGGACGATCTCGTGCGACTTGCGGCCCTTGATATGCACGATGAATCCGACGCCACAGGCATCGTGCTCGAATTGTGGATCGTAGAGTCCTTGCTTGGGTGGTGGGCCGAGTCGTGTCATGGGATTCCCGCGGAAAACGCGGGGAGGGTTTATGCCACCATTTAAAGTGCGCGCGACCTAAAATTGCAGAAAAACGAATTTTCCTGCCCGATTTCGTCTATAAATCGGCTCGGACGTGTCGCAAAGTCTTCGCCGGGAGTGCCTCACGCAAAGGCGCAAAGGTCGCAAAGTTTCTTCCTTTGCGGACCGTTGCGCCTTTGCGTGAGGCCTTTTCCGTATCTGCGTGCCAGCCGACGGCTCGCCCGACACGCTCGCGGACATGTTGATCGAATCCCTCGCACGGTCCGTGGCCGTGGCTCTGCTGGCGCTCGCCGCCGGCTGGCCGGTGTGGCGTTCGCTCGCGCGGGTCGGATCGTGGACGAGATGGGCGTTGCTCGCGTTGCCGTGGCTGATGCCGGGGCTGCTCGTGTCGTACGCGTACCAGCCCGTTACGCTGGCGCTCATCCGGGAGCCGGTGGCGTTGGAGCTACTCTATATGGGAGTGCTCTGGCTGAAGCTCACGCCGGTCGCCGTACTCGCGCTCTGGCTCGCGCCGCCGCCGCTCACGGCGGAGGCGGTGCACTGCCAGCGACTCCTCGGCCGCGGGTGGTGGGAGCGCGCGATTTTCCTGCTGCGCGGCAGCGGGCGGGGGCCGTGGCTCGCGCTGGCGCTGGTCTTCCTGTTTGCGTTCGGCGAGTTCGAGCTGGCGTCGTTGTGGGCGATCAAAACCTGGACCGTAAGCTTGTTCGACGCGCATGCGGGCGGTCTGGCGCTGGGCGAGTCGCTGCGCCGGGTCGCGTGGCCCTTCGCGATCCAGGCGGCGGTTCTGGGTAGCGCGTGCGTCTCCCACGCTGGTTTCCGCGTCTCGCGAAAACGCTCTTCCGAGCGACTCCCGCAAACCCTCAGCGCGCGACTCTCCTCAGCTTGTGCAGCAAATGCGTATCTCACCGCCGCCGCGCTCCTCGTCTCCATCATCCCCTTCGCCATCGTCGCGTTCCACGCGATCCCCGGCCTTCCCGCTCTCCTGCGCCACCCCGGCCTTCTCGGCGAAATCGCCACCGGCGCAGCCTTCGCCACCGCCGCCGCCGCGTGCGCGTTGTCCCTGCGAAAGCTCACCCCGCTCGTCCTCCCCGGCCTCCTCGGTGCCCTTACGCTCTCCCTCCTGATCCTCGCCCTTTTCCAGTTCCCCATCCTCCGCTCCGCCTACGACTCACCCCTCCCCCTCCTCCTCGCACTCACCCTGCTCGCACTACCCTTCGCCTGCGTCCTCGGCCTGCTACTCGCCTCTCCCAGCCCCGCCCTGCATCTTGCCCGCTTCATCCGCGACCGCGAACTCATCTGGACGCTCGACACCCGCCAACGCTTCCTCGCCGGGTTCCTGCTCTTCTGCGTCGCCTATTTCGACCTCACCGCCTCCTCGCTCCTCGCGCCCGTCGGCCTCACCCCACCGTTCGTCCGTCTGCATAATCTCATGCACTACGGTCGCACCGCCGTCCTTTCCGCGATGGCGCTGGCCGCCTTCGTCGCGCCGGTTGCGCTTCTGCTGTTGACCCTCGCCGCGCGCCGCCTCCATACCAATCGCCGTGCCGCCTGAGCCGCTCTGGACCCTCGAGCGCGTCTCGCTCGGCACGCGCCTGCGCTGCATTTCGCTCGCCATCGAGCCTGGCGTCACCGCCGTCATCGGCTGGTCGGGTGCGGGGAAAACGTCGCTGCTCAACTTGCTCTCCGGCTTCGAGAGCCCGGCGAGCGGCACTCTCCGCGCGCCGAAGTCGATCTTTTGGGTGCCGCAAAACTTCGGCCTCTGGCCTCACCTCACCGCGCGCGCACACCTCGCCGCGATGCGGGCGCCTGCGGCGAAAATCGACGGTCTCCTCGCCGCGTTCGATCTCACAGCCCGCGCCGCCGCCCGGCCCGCCGAGCTGAGTCAGGGCGAATGCTCCCGCCTCGCCGTCGCCCGCGCGCTCCTCTCCGGCGCGCCCGCGCTCGTCATGGACGAGCCACTCGCGCACGTCGATCCCGCGCGGGTGGGGAAATACTGGAGC
>PPFU01000605.1_pt1 | contig 74354 bp, 64 predicted proteins | sample 1535991 | NCBI WGS metagenome assembly PPFU01 (sample SAMN04901290, study PRJNA319586) | Hypolithon metagenome, whole genome shotgun sequencing project. | isolation source: Antarctic Hypolithon | place: Antarctica: Miers Valley | collected 2014
TCCCACGTGCCATCGCGCTGCGTGATCCACCCCCCGGCCGACTTCATGTGGTCCAGAAACGGAAACGACGAGCCGTAATAAGCATTGCCATCCAAATTCGCACCAACTTGCATCTCGGCCGCATTGACATACGGTGCGGGACTGGTGGTGGGGGCAGGCGCAGGCGCCATGGTTGGGGCAGGCGGTGCAACGGCAGTCTCTTGTGCAGCTGACGGCACGGCGCCATTCTGCGCGCAATCCGCGGCCATCAGCGGCAAGCTGAGCACTGCGGCGCTCAGCCATCTGGAGTTCTTCTTCTTGCCAAGACCGCTTAGACGGCCGGCTAGCGAAGACGCTTCCGCGGTTCGATCGACAACAATGGGCGGCAGGGGAAGGAGCGGGAATTGCATGAGCGCGAGCTACCGCACACAGGGCTAAGAACGCCTCACGCCAGCCTACGTGTATTTACCTAATCGCCCCTCAGCGTACCCTCAGCAATTCGTCGCAGTATCGCTGCCGATCCTAGCCCGGCAAGGCGTCAGTCCGGGCGGAAGCCCATGGCTGCGCCGTTCATGCAATAACGCTTTCCCGTGGGGCGGGGGCCGTCATCGAACACGTGGCCCAGATGCCCGCCGCAATCCGCGCAATGGACCTCGGTGCGGGGAAAGCCGATCTTGAAATCGGTCTTCGTGCCCACTGAGCCCGGTAGCGGGCGGAAGAAGCTCGGCCAGCCGGTATTGCTTTCGAACTTGGTCGTGCTGGCGAACAGCGCATTGCCGCATCCGGCGCAGGCATAGGTGCCCCGGCGCTGCTCATCGTTCAGGGCCGAGGAATAGGGCCGTTCGGTGCCCTCTTCGCGCAGGATGGCGAACTGGGCACGGGTCAGCTTCTGACGCCAGGCCGCCTCGCTCATCGTCACCGGGAAGCTCTTGGCCTCCGCCGCGCTGCCACACGCGGCTAGGACGGGCGCGGCGATGCCGGCGCCGAGCCAACCAAGGAGCGCGCGGCGAGTGGGTGTCTGGTCTACCATGAGCGGGCGCCTAGACCGGCGGTTCCGAACGCCGGCTGAATGGGTGCGCATTGTCGGCGGGGCCGCCAGCGCCTAGCTCCGCTTGCATGGAGGCGATGGATGAAGAGCAGCTCGCGGCGTTGAAGGGGCGAATGCAGGCGCAGGCCGGCGCGCTCGGCTTCGTGTCCGTGGGCATCGCGCCGGCGGCGGACGATCCGCTGCGCGCCCGGCGACTGCACGAATGGCTGGCCACGGGTGCGCACGGGCAGATGGAGTGGATGCAGACGCGCGCCACCCAGCGTAAGGGGCCGCAGAGCCTGTGGCCCGAGGCGCAAAGCGTCATCGCGCTCGGCATGAGCTATGCGCCGGGCCACGATCCGCTGGCGCTGGCGGGAGATGCGGAACGGGCGCGGATCTCAGTCTATGCGCAGGGGCGCGATTATCACGACGTGGTGAAGAAGGCACTAAAGGCGCTCGCCCGCTGGCTGGTGGCGGAGGCGGAGGGCGCGGGGCTGGAGTGTGCGCTTAAGGTGTTTGTCGATACCGCGCCGGTGATGGAGAAGCCGCTGGGCGAGGCCGCCGGGATCGGCTGGCAGGGCAAGCACACCAATCTGGTCAGCCGCAGCCACGGCAGCTGGCTGTTCCTCGGCGCGATCTACACGACGCTGCCCTTTGCGCCCGATCCGCCCCATGCGGACCGCTGCGGAACCTGCCGCGCGTGTCAGGATGCCTGCCCGACCGACGCCTTTCCGAGCCCCTACCGGCTGGATGCGCGGCGGTGCATCTCGTACCTGACGATCGAACATGCCGGGCCTATCCCGCACGAGTTTCGCAGTGCGATGGGCAACCGCATCTATGGCTGCGACGATTGCCTGGCGGTGTGCCCGTGGAACCGCTTTGCGGCCGTCGCCGCGCGCCACCAGGCCTTCGTGCCGCGGGCCGAACTGGTCGCGCCTCGCCTAGCTGAGCTACTGGCGCTCGATGATGCGGGCTTCCGGCGGCTGTTCTCGGGCTCGCCGATCAAGCGGATCGGGCGCAACCGATTCGTGCGCAACTGCCTCATCGCAGCCGGAAATAGCGGCAATCCGACCCTCTGCGCGCCCGTCGCCGCGCTGGTGGGCGATGCCGATCCAGTGGTGGCGGAGGCGGCCGGTTGGGCGCGCGCGCGGCTTACAGCAGATCGGCCAGCGGCCGCGTAGGATCGAGCACCGTCTGCGGATCGACCATCGCGCGCGCCTCCACCAGCTTGCGGCCCTGCACGTAGTCTTTCACGTTGTTCACGCAATCGATCGCCGCGAAGCGCCCGGCCTTGAGATATACCACCGAGAAGCTGCGCTCCTCCGGGCGTCCGCGCAGCACGGTGGCATCATGGCCGAGGCTGAGGCCAGAGGTCTGCAACCGTAAATCATACTGGTTTGACCAGAACCACGGCACCGCCTCGTAGGGCACGGGATCGCCGGAGATCGCGCGTGCGGCCACATGGGCCATGTCGTGCGCGTTCTGCACGCTTTCGAGGCGGATCACCGCGCCGTCGGCGTACGCATTGGAATGGGCGGCGCAATCGCCGATGGCGTAGACATCGGGCAGGCTGGTGCGGCAGAACTCGTCCACATCCACCCCGTCGGCGCCCGCTGCGCCGGCGGCGATCAGCGGGCCGATCGCGGGTACGATGCCGATGCCGGCGACCAAGATATCGCACGGGATCGTCTCGCCGCCCGCGAGGCGCACAGCGGTAACTCGGCCTTCGCCCTCGATTTTCTCGAGCCCGGTCTCGAGGCGGATCTCGACACCGTGCGTGCGGTGCTCGGCCGCGTAAAAGCGCGACAGATCCTCGCCGGCAACCCGCGAAAGCAGCCGGTCGCGCGCTTCGATCAGCGTCACCGCGCAGCCGATGCCCCGGAGCACCGCGGCCGCTTCCAGCCCGACATAGCCGCCGCCGACCACCACCACCCGCCGGGCGCCCGCAGCCAGCTCCGCGATCAGTCGATCGGTATCGGGCTTGTCGCGCAAGGCGTGGTTGCCCGGTAAATGCGCGCCGGGGCAGCTGAGCCGGCGCGGATCGCCGCCTGCGGCCCATATGAGCGTGCCGTAGGTGATGGCCTCGCCACCGGCGACCGCGAGCGTCTTGGCCAAAGGATCGACCCGGATCACGTTGGTGCCCAGCCGCAAGCCGATGGCGCGCTCTTCCCAGAAAGCGGGTGGGCGGATCAGCATGCGCTCGAACGGCTTGGTGCCCGAGAGGTAATCCTTGGAGAGCGGCGGGCGCTCGTAGGGGGGCATCTTGTCGCGCCCGACCAGCAGGATCGAGCCGGCAAAACCGCGCTGGCGCAGGGCGATCGCTGCCTGCGCGCCGCCATGGCCCGTGCCGACGACGACGATGTCCGCCCGGTTGGCTGGCGCCGTGCTGTCGCTCATGGCGCGCTTACGGCCGTTTGCACCGGTTGGAAGCGCACCCGAAGCGGCTCCGCACCGGCGCGAAACGGCGCTGGAATGGCCCTACGAGGGACCCGCAAGGGTGGCTCACCGGCGCAGCAGATTGCGGGCCTGGCTGGCGATCTGCGCCAGCATGGTCACCGAGAGCGGTGCGGCGGTCGCCTGCGCGCGGGCGATCATCGCGCGGAAACTGCGGATCGCGTCGGCATGCTTGTCGGCCCAGGTGTCGATCCGGGCGAGCGGATCGGACATGCCCGGCTTGGGGCAGATCCGCCGCAGGAACTCGAACCGCATCTGCTGAAAATCGCGCGCCAGCCCGGCGACCAGCAGCCGCTCCCACGGATCCGATGGGTTCATCACCGCGGCACGCGACTGGGCCCAATCGAGCCCCAGCCGCTCGCCGAGCGCGATGAAGGCATTGGTCAGCACCACGGGCTGCACCTTGGTCTCGCGCGAGAGGCGCGAGAGGCCGATGGCCCCGTCCACCGCGAACAGGCAGGCGACCTTGATCGCCAGATCCTCGGGCGCACCGGCCTCCGCCAGCGCCTTGGCGATGGTCTCCGAATGCTCGCGCGCCTCGGCGGCGAGCAGATCGTCGACATGATCCATCAGCTCGGCCACCGCATCGGCCACCTCGCCGATCAGCGCCGAGGGGGCGAGCACCGCGCCGCCCGCGCGGAGCAGATCGGCCATGTGTCCGCGCAGCGCCACCGCCGCCTGATCGAACAGCATCAACCGCGCGCGCTCGGGCATGTCAGCAATGTCGATCGCGTGCCAGATCGGCTCCATGTTCAGCAGCTGCGTCGCCGAGACGAAGGCGGCGGCGGCATGGGCCAGGCTCGCGCCCTCCTCCTCGGCCAGTTCGAACGGGTGGACCAGGCCCATCCGGTTGACCATCTGGTTGGCGACGACCGTGGCGACGATCTCGCCGCGCAGCCGGTGATCGAGGATCTCTTGCCGGAGATCTTCCTGCATCCGCTCGGGGAAATCGTTCAGCAGCAGCGGCTCGGCGGCGCTGTCGGCCGCAAGGTCGCTCGCCTCGATCGCATCCTGCAGCACCAGCTTGGTGGTGGAGAGCAGCACCGCCAGTTCGGGACGGGTGAGGCCGAGACCATCGCTCGCGCGGCGGGCCAGTTCCTCGCCGCTGGCAAGCCCCTCGCTGCGGCGATCGAGCTGGCCGAGGTCCTCCAGCGCCTCAATCAGGCGAGACTGCGAGGCCACCGCCTTGGCGCCGCCGGTCTGCGCGATGGACAGCGCTAGCGCCTGCAGCCGGTTGTCCTCCAGCACCAGCGCGGCGACTTCCTCGGTCATCTCCTCGAGCAGCGCGTTGCGGCGCTCTTCGGGCAGCGCGCCAGAGCGGACCGCGGGAGCGAGCGCGATCTTGATATTCACCTCGTTGTCCGAGCAGGCGACGCCGGCCGAATTGTCGATGAAATCGGTGTTGATCCGCCCGCCGCCTTCCGCTGCGCCTTCCAGCGCGAACTCGATCCGGCCGGCCTGGGTGATGGCGAGGTTGGCGCCCTCGCCGATCACCCTCGCGCGCACCTCCGCGGCGTTCACCCGTAGCGTGTCGTTGGCCGGATCGCCCACGTCGGCATGGCTCTGCTGGGTGGCCTTGATGTAGGTGCCGATGCCCCCGAACCAGATCAGGTCGACCGGCGCCTTGAGGATGGCGCTGATCAGCCCATCGGGATCGATCTCCTCCTGCTCCACGCCCAGCGCCGCGCGGGCTTCGGGCGAGAGGGCGATGGTCTTGAGCGTGCGCGGATAGATCCCGCCGCCCTTGGAGAGCAGCGTTTCGGAATAATCCGCCCAGCTGGAGCGGGGCAGTTGGTACAGCCGCTGGCGCTCGGCCCAGCTGGCCTGCGGATCGGGATCGGGATCGATGAAGATGTGCCGGTGATCGAAGGTGGCGATCAGCCGCAGCGTCTTCGACAGCAGCATGCCATTGCCGAACACGTCGCCCGACATGTCGCCGCAGCCGACCACGCGGATGGCATCGCTCTGCACGTCCACGTCCAACTCGCGGAAGTGGCGCTGCACCGAGAGCCAGGCGCCGCGCGCAGTGATGCCCATCGCCTTGTGATCGTAGCCGTTGGAGCCGCCGCTGGCGAAGGCGTCGCCCAACCAGAAACCGCGTTCGAGCGCAATGGCATTGGCGGTGTCCGAAAAGCTGGCGGTGCCCTTGTCTGCGGCGACCACGAAATAGGGGTCCGGCCCATCATGCACCACCACGCCTTGCGGGTGCACCACCTTGCCATCGACGATGTTGTCGGTGACCGAGAGCAGCGTGCGGATGAACAGCTTGTAGCTCTCACGCCCCTCGGCGAACCAGGCATCGCGGTCCAGCGCCGGGTTGGGCAAGCGCTTGGGATAGAAGCCGCCCTTGGCGCCGGTGGGCACGATCACCGCATTCTTCACCCGCTGCGCTTTCATCAGGCCGAGGATCTCGGTGCGGAAATCATCGCGCCGGTCCGACCAGCGCAGGCCGCCGCGGGCCACCGGACCGGCGCGCAGGTGGATGCCTTCGACCGCGCGGGAATAGACGAAGATCTCGCGCCACGGCACCGGCGTGGGCAGGCCGGGGACCAGCGCGGGATCGAGCTTGAGCGCCAGCGCCTCGGCACTGGACGGAGCGAAGGCGTTGGTACGCAAGATCGCGCGCACGGCGGACCAGTAGAGCCGCAGCAACCGATCGTCGTTGATCGCCGAGACCTGTGCGAGGCCTTCGGTGATCCGCCGCTCGGCCGCCTGGGTGGCGGCCTGGCGATCGCCGGCGAAGCCCGGATCGTGGCGCGCGCGCAGCAGCTCGGTGAGCGCGGCGGTGACGGCGGGCGCGGCCCGCAGCGCCTCGACCACGGTGTAGATGGTAAAGGCGATGCTCGACTGGCGCAGGTAGCGGTAGAGCGCGCGCAGCCAGTCGGCCTCCTGCGCCACCAGCTGCGTGCCGGTGACCAGCCGGTTGAACACATCGTCTTCCGCGCGGCCGTTGATCACCGCGTTGATCGCCTGTTCGATCGGCGCGGCGCGATCCAGCAGCGGGGCGGCCTCGGCCTTGCCGGGCAGGCAGAGGCTGAAATCGTGGATCGTGCCACCATCCGCACCGGTCAACTCGGTGGGCAGTTCAGCCAGCACACGGAAGCCGAAATTCTCCAGCGCGGGCACCGCGTCCGACAGGGGCATGGCCCCACCCAGCTGGTAGATCTTCAGCCGCAGTTGGTCGGGCGCGTCTGCCTCGTGCCGGTAGAGCCGCGCGTCGCGCTGCAGCGGGCGCTCCTCGTCGGCGATGCTCAGATGGCGCATCCGCTCGATATCCTGCGCCGCCTCGGCGGGGCCGTAAGCGCTGCGGTAGCCGACCGGAAAGGCATCGGCATAGCGCGCGGCGAGCGCGGCGGCGCGGGCCGGCTCCTCGGCATCAGCCAGCGCCGCCTCCACCGCGGCGGACCAGCCGCGCAGCATGGTTTGCAGCTTGGCATCGAGCGCCGCGCAATCGGGCTGGCCCACCTGGCCGCGGAAATCGAGCACGAAGCGCAGCATCGCCATGGTGCCGCCCTCCACCAGCAGGCTCCAGTCGAGCGTCTGCGCGCCGGTCTCGCGCTCCAGCAGCTCCTTGATCTGCAGCCGCACATTGGTCGAGAGCACATCGCGCGGGAGCCAGACGAAGGCGAACACATGCCGTTGCAGCGGCGCGAGCACCGTGGCGAGCCGCGGGCGGGGGCGGCTGCTGAGCGCCATCATGGCGATGGCCATGCGGGCAACGTCCTCGCTGGAAAAGCCGATGATCAGGTCGTGCGGTAGCGCGGTGAGCGCGTGGACCAGCGTCTTGGCATCGTGGCTGCCGGGGGGGAAATCGAATTGTTCCATCATCGCGGCCAGCTGGCGGCGCAGCACGGGCACGTGATCGGGCGGGGTGGCCAGCGCGGCGCTGGTCCACATGCCGGCGTGGATGGAGAGCGCGGCGACCCGGCCCTCCTCGTGCAGCGGCACGACGAACAGATCGTAGGGCACGTGCCGCCGAACGCGCGAAATGCGGTTGGCCTTGATGATCAGCGGGGCGCGGCCGGGCTGGGCGCCTGTTTCTGAGGCTTTACCGTCGAACCAGGCGAAGGCGCGTTCGTAGGTTTCCTCCGCCAGCAGCCCACGCCTGCTGTTGCTGCACACGCCCAGCAGCTGCGAGCGTTCACCGTCGCGCGTGCGGGTGAGGTGGCCCAGTTGCGTGATCCGCCCGGCCGCCAGCCAGCGCAGCAGCGCCGCGCCCTCGGCATCGGCCAGCCGGTCGGCATCCTGCTCCAGCAGCGCCTGCATCGCCGGCCAGTCGGTCACCGCGGCGCGGACGTCGGCCAGCGTGGCGGCCAGCTGCTGCTCGATCGCGCGGCGGACCTTTGCATCGAGCCGCGGCGTTTCAAGGTAGATCATCGATTCGTGCTTCTCGCCGGCCGAATCCTCTGCCGGGACCTCGGTCAGGCGGCCTTCCCCGTCGCGGCGAACGGGCACGATCGGGTGCACCAGCAGGTCGACCGCGAGTCCCTCCGCGGCGACGCCGGCGGTGACCGAATCGACCAGGAACGGCATGTCCGGATTGATGATGGCGAAGCGGGTGAAGCGTCGCTTCTCGTCATTCGCGGACCGCACTAGGAGCGCGGCCTCCTCGGGCCGCCGCTCGCGCGCCGCTTCGAACAGGAAGGCCGCGGCCTCGTCCAGCTGCAGATCGGAGAGCCGGTCCTCGCCGGGCAGCAGCGAGCGGGCGAGATGGGCGCGCAGGGCGTGGACGAGCTGCTGCTCGCCGGTGGAGAGCGGCGCCGAACTCGCGCCTGTGTGTTCGATGGTTGCCATAAGCCGCTCCCTTGCCGTGCGTTGGGCACAAGGACAATGGGCGGGTGCGCCGGGTCGTTCCGATCAGGCGGCGAGCGCCTCGGTGGTGAGGGCGAGCGAGCGGTGGCGGGCGGCGGGATCGAAGGTAGCGCCCGAGGTGATGATCTCGTCCGCCCCGGTGCGCTGGAGGAAGCGGCCGATCCGCGCGCGCACCGTGGCCGGGGCCCCGACCGCGCGCGCAGTGGAGAGGTGCTCCAGCATGGCCTGTGCGGCGAGCGGCAGGCCGGCGCGGTAATCGGGCACGGGCGGGGGCAGCTGGCCCGGATCGCCGCTGCGCAGGCGCACGAAGCTCTGGTCCTGGCTTGAGGCAATGGTCTCGGCCTCGCGATCGGTCTCGGCGGCGATCACCGTCATCGCGGCCATCACGTGCGGGCGCTCCAGCGCGGGCGAGGCGCGGAACTGCTGGCGATAGGTGGCCAGCGCCGCATCCAGCTGGGCGGGCGCGAAATGGCTGGCGAAGGCGTAGGGTAGACCCAGCTGTGCGGCGAGCTGGGCGCCGAACAGGCTGGAGCCGAGCATCCACAGGTCCACCCTCGCGCCCCGGCCCGGGGTGGCGACCACCGGCATTGCGGGATCGCCTTCGAGCAAGGCGCGCAGCTCGACCACGTCGTGCGGGAAGGCGCTGGCGGATTGGTGCAGATCCTTGCGCAGCGCGCGGGCGATTACCCCGCTGGCGCCGGGTGCGCGACCGAGCCCCAGATCGACTCGGCCGGGGAACAGAGCGTCCAGCGTGCCGAACTGCTCGGCGATGACGAAGGGGTTGTGGTTGGGCAGCATGATGCCGCCCGAGCCGATGCGGATGGTAGCCGTGGCATGGCCGACCGCGCCGAGCACCACCGCGGTCGCCCCGCCGGCGATGCCGGGCATAGCGTGGTGCTCGGCGACCCAAAAGCGGCGGTAGTTGGCGGCCTCGGCGGCCGCGGCCAGGCTGATGGTAGCGGCCAGCGCCTCGCCCACGGTGCCGCCTTCGCGCACCGGGACGAGATCGAGGACGGAGAGCGGGATCACGGCTGGGGGGCGCCTTCGGTGGTCTGGACATCGAGTTGGGCGAGATAGGCGCGGGCGGCGGCGGCCTCGGGCGAGCCAGAAGCCGTAGCGACGATCGATTGCCAGCTGGCGCGCGCCGCCGCCTCGCGCCCGGCCAGCGCGGCGATCAGCCCGGCCTCGAGGCCAATCGCTGGCCCGAGCGCGGGGTCGGCCGGGGCGAGCGCGGCCGCGGTTTCGATCTGCGCCTGCGCTTCATCGAGCTGGTCCAGGCGGCGGGAGAGGGTGGCGGAGAGCAGCCACACGCCGGCATCCTGCGGCGTAAGGCGGCGAGCGGTTCCCAGCATCGCCGCGGCCTCGTCCGGGCGGTTCAGCGACACCAGCGCGCGGGCGGAATCGGCGGCGATCAGGCCCGTCTGCGCGGTCTCGCCAGCCGCTTCGGCATCGCTGCGGGCGAGGGTGAAGGCGGTGAGCGCGGCCTCGGCTCGCCCGTCTGCGAGAGCGGCATTGCCGGCCATCGCAGCGAGACGGGAGCGGGCGGCGACCGCACCGGCGGGCAACGCCTCGCGGGCGGCGAGGAAGGCGTCCTCGGCCGCCTGCCAGCGCAACAGGCTGGTGTAGACAAGGCCCAGGCAGTGCTGCGGCGCGCTGCGCGCAGGGCCCGCTGCCTCGGCGAGCCAGCCCGAGGCATTGACCAGCGCGGTCGGCGGATCGCGCCGGGCCTCCTCGGCACAGAGCGCCAGCCGGTCCTGTTCGAGCGTGGGTGGGGGCGCGGCGGCAATGGCAGCCTGGGCGACGAGCAGGGCGGAGGCGAGGGTGAGCATGGGTCCCGGTCAGGCGAGGGAGGCGACGGTGCGCAGGAGGAGGGCGATGTCTTCGGGGCGCGAGAGGCGGTGGTCTGCGCCCTTGACCAGCGTCAGATGCACGTCGGTTGAATGCAGGGCGGAAGCGAGGCGCAACGATGTTGCAACTGGCACCTCGGCATCTTGCTGGCCGTGCAGCAGGCGCACCGGTGCTTGGATGGCGAGCGGCTTTGCGAGGAGTTGCAAGCCCTGTGCATCGCGCCAGAAAGCAGGGTGCGTGGGGGTCGGATCGGGGCCGTAAGGGTTCTCGCGCAGCAGTGTTGGCAAGGGCGGCGACCCGTTAGCGGCGGGGGGCGGCGAAGCGGGTGATCTGGGTCAGCTCCTGCACCAGCAGCAGCTCGGCGGCGGGGCTGTTGGCGAGCAGCGCGCGGTGGAGCGCGGCGAGGCGCTCGACCAGCCGGCCCAGCTTGCCCGCATCCCAGCAGCGCAGCTGGGTTTCGAGATCGCGCCGGTCCTTCCAGAATACGCGCCGGGCGCGCTGTTCGGCCTCCAGCAGATCGGGGATGCGGGTGCCTCGGCCGAGCTTGCCGGTCAGCTGCGCCAGCTGAGCCGCGCGCCGTTCCAGCGCCAGCAGCACGCCGACCGGGTTGAGCGCGAGATCGGCCAGCCGCTGCAATTCGCCCGGCAGCCGGCGGGTTTCGCCCGAGAGCACGGCGTTGACCAGCGGCATGAAACCATCCTCCTCCAGCCGCGCGCCGATCGCCTCGATCGCCTCGGCGGTGGCGGTGCGGGGCGAGTGGGGCGAGCCATCAAGATAGAGCGCCAGCTTGGTGACCTCGGATTGGGCGAGGCGCAGATCGAGCATGGCGGCGCGGGCGATCCGCTCGGCCAGTTCCTTGCTGAGTGTTACCCCGGCGGCACCGCCCATCCGCTCGACCTCCGCGGCGATGGTGCCGACATCGGGCGGGTAGAACATCGCCACCAGCGAATCGGCGCGCGGGGCGAGCAGCTTGGCGGTGCGCGACTTGTCGGTCGCCGAGCTGGCGAGCACCAGCACCGGGCAGGCGCCGCGCGCCTCTCCGGCATCGATCAGCTCGCACCAATTGTTCAGCGCATCGTGCGCCTCGTCTCCCGCCACCGTGACGAGCAGGTGGCGAGTGCCGCCGAACAGCGAGCTGGAGCGCGCCTCGTCCCCCAGCCGGACGGGATCGGAGCGCAGCTCGGCGCCGGCGAGCTCGACCCGCTCGCCGGCATCGGGGAGCAGCGCGACGAGGCGGGTGGCGGCGGCGGCGGCGCCGGCCTCATCCGGGCCGCAGAAGAACGCGATGGCGAGCTTGCCGGCGGCCCGCGCCGCGACGCTGGTAAAATCCTTCTGGGTGGCCTTCACCGCGCTACCGGCCGGGTTCCCGCAGGGCACCAGTTTCCCGCAGGGCGAGGCTCAGCCGGGTGACGATCTGGCCGGCGACTTCGCGGGCGAGGTTTTCCAGCGCGGTCTGCTCGGCGGCGATGGTGGCATATTCGCTGGAGACCACGTCGATCCCCGCATCCGAGCCCGCGCTGGCATCGACCACCACGGTGCCGCTGGCGAGATCGACCAGCTGGTAGCGGGCGCGCAGCGTGCGGCGCTCGCGGCCGATGGTCTCGTCGGTCAGCAGGCCGAGCGCCTGCAGATCATCGTCGAGCAGCACGTCGAGCCGGTAGCGCGGGGAAGCCGGCGTGCCGGACTGGCCGAGCCGATCGTTCAGCGCATTGCGCACCAGCCAGCCCGAGCGGCCTTCGATCGGCGGGACCTCGACCGCGGCGAGCTGGCGGGCGACCGGGCCGCTGCCGCCGCCGGCATACATCGGCTGGAGCCCGCAGGCGGCCAAAGGGGCGGCGAGCGCGAGCAGGAGCGCGGCTTGGGAGATGGTATGGTCGCGCGTCATGCGACGATGTTCACCAGCCGGCCGGGGACGACGATCACCTTGCGCACCGGGGCGCCATCTAGCGAGCGCTGCACCTTCTCGCTGGCGAGGGCGAGCGCCTCCAGTTCCGGGTTGGGGACGTCCTTGGGCACAATGAGCGTGTCGCGCAGCTTGCCCTTGACCTGCACCGCTATGGTGACCTCATCCTCCACCAGCAGTGCGGGATCGACCTGCGGCCATGGCGCATCGGCGACGAGGCCCCCGGTTCTTTGGGCCTCGCCCATCGCGGCCCAGCCTTCTTCGGCGAGGTGCGGCATCATCGGGGCGGCGAGCAGCAGCGCCGTGCGGATGGCGGTGGTGCGATCGGCCGAGGGGGGCGCCTTGTCGATCGCGCCGGCGAGTTCGTAGAGGCGGGCGACGGCCTTGTTGAAGCCGAGGCTCTCGATATCCTCGCCGACCGCAGCGATGGACTGGTGGGTCTTGCGGGCGAGCGCGCGGTCTTCGCCGGTGGCGTTGGAATCGTGTTGCTGGAATAGGCGCCAGAGGCGTTGGACGAAGCGGGCGCAGCCTTCGATGCCGCTTTCGGACCAGGGAAGATCGCGTTCGGGTGGGCTGTCCGAGAGCATGAACCAGCGCACGGCATCGGCGCCGTGGCGGGCGATGATGGTGTCCGGATCGACCACGTTCTTCTTCGACTTGGACATTTTTTCCACGCGGCCGAGCGTGACCGGGGTGCCGTCCTCGACGCGCAGGTAGTCGTCGCCGTTGCGGCGCACCTCGCCGGGGGAAAGCCAGCTGCCGTCGCCGGCGCGATAGGTTTCGTGGGTGACCATGCCCTGCGTGAACAGGCTGGCGAAGGGCTCCTGCACGTCCAGCTTGCCGCAGGCGGCGAGCGCGCGGGTCCAGAAGCGGGCGTAGAGCAGGTGCAGGATCGCGTGCTCGACACCGCCGATATATTGATCGACGGGCAGCCATTGGGCGACCTCGGCGGCGTCGAACGGCTTGTCCGCGGGTTGGCTGGCGAAGCGCAGGAAGTACCAGCTGGAATTGATGAAGGTGTCGAGCGTGTCGGTTTCGCGCCGGGCCTCGCCGCCACATTGCGGGCACTTGGTGTGCTTCCAGCTGGGGTGGCGATCGAGCGGGTTGCCGGGGGTGGCGAAGTCCACATCCTCGGGCAGGGTGACGGGCAGCTGATCGCGCGGGACGGGCACGGTGCCGCAGCCCCCATTCTCTTGGGCGCAATGCACGAAGGGAATGGGGGTGCCCCAGTAGCGCTGGCGGCTGACGCCCCAATCGCGCAGGCGCCAGACGGTCTTGCCCTCGCCCCAGCCTTCGGCCTCGGCGCGGGCGATGATGGCGCCCTTGGCGGTGGGCACGTCCATGCCGTTCAGGAAGGCGGAGTGGACGAGGATGCCCTCGCCGCTTTCGGCTTCGGTGAGCGGGGCGTCGGCCAGATCTGGCGAGGCGGCGACCACGCGCTGGATCGGCAGGGCGTATTTGGTGGCGAATTCGAAGTCGCGCTGGTCGTGACCGGGGACTCCCATCACCGCGCCGGTGCCGTATTCCATCAGCACGAAATTGGCGATGAAGACAGGCAGATGCTGCTGAGTGAAGGGGTGGCGGGCGCCAAGGCCGGTGTCGAAGCCGAGCTTTTCGGCGGTTTCGAGTTCGGCCGCCGTGGTGCCGCCCTGCTTGCAGCGCTCGATGAACTTGCCAGCGTCGCAATTGTTCATCGCCACGGCTTGCGCCACCGGGTGATCGGGGGCGACGGCGACGAAGCTGGCGCCGAAGATCGTGTCCGGGCGGGTGGAATAGACTTCGACCGAATCGCCGTTGGAGAGGTCGAAGCGGAATTGCAGGCCTTGCGATTTGCCGATCCAGTTCTCCTGCATCAGCCGGACCTTTTCGGGCCAGTGCTCGAGCGTGCCGAGGCCCTCCAACAGGCCGTCCGCGAAGGCGGTGATCTTGAGAAACCACTGGTCGAGCTGGCGCTTTTCCACCGGTGCGCCCGAGCGCCAGCCCCGCCCGTCCACCACCTGTTCGTTGGCCAGGACGGTCATGTCCACCGGGTCCCAGTTCACCGCGCTGGAGCGGCGGTAGACGAGGCCGGCCTCGTGCAGATCGAGGAAGAGGGCCTGTTCGTGGCCATAATAGGAGGGGTCGCAGGTGGCGAATTCCCGGCTCCAGTCGAGCGCGAAGCCGAGGCGCTGGAGCTGCGCCCTCATGGTGGCGATGTTCTCGTGAGTCCAGCCGGCGGGGTGGACGCCCTTTTCCATCGCGGCGTTTTCGGCCGGCATGCCGAAGGCGTCCCACCCCATCGGGTGAAGTACCTCGTGCCCGCGCATCTTTTTGTAGCGCGCGAGCACGTCGCCCATCGCGTAATTGCGGACGTGGCCGATGTGGATGCGCCCCGATGGATAGGGGAACATCTCCAGCACGTAGGCCTTGGGCCGGGTGCTGGCGCTATCCGCCTCGAAGCAGCGCGCCTTGGCCCAGGCCGCTTGCCAACGTGCATCGGCGCTGGCGGGATCGAACCGATTGTCGCTCATCGCGCCACTGCTTCACGCACCGTCGGACGCGGCGATCAGCCGATGGTGGAGCGCCGCAGGTCGCGCGCCTTGGTGAGGATGATGTCTTCCAGCCGCTGCACGGTGGCGGCCTGCACCGGCGCCTCGACCCAAGTGCCGGCCTGCAGCACCTGCCGGCTGGCGGCGACGCGCAGGGCGTCGGCGCGCAGATCCGAATCGAGGATCGAGACCGAGACCTTGACCCGCTCTCCCGGCTGCTCGGGGTTGGCGTACCAATCGGTGACGATCACCCCGCCCGCACTGTCTGCCTGCGCCAGCGGCATGAAGGCCAGCGCATCGAGGCTCGCGCGCCAGAGGTAGGAGTTCACGCCGATAGAGGTGACCTGCGAGGCGGCGATATCGGCCGCCGGGCGGGCATTGCCGCCGCCACAGGCTGCCAGCAGGGCGACAGGCGCCAGCAGGGCCGCGGCGCGCAGCCCGCTCGAGCGAAGGGAGAATAGGGGAAGCAAAGCCATGATGATTCCTGTCCGAAGCCGCGCCGTCCCGGCGGGCGGGTGGCGCGGATGGGCCTCTATAGCCGCCTTCGCTCGCGCGGCAAGGACGGGCCGCGCGGGGGGCGGCTGTGGACATGGGCAGCGGACGGGTTGAACGCGGTGTGAATCGCCTGCATTCTGGGGTTTGCCCGGCAGCGCGCCGAGGCCTTCTTGCGACGTGCCCCGGTCCTGCTGTGGGACGGGTGCAACAGTCTGCCAAAACAGCATCTTGCCGCCAAGACGCGGTTGGCCAAACGCCGGGCAACGCCTACACTGCGTAGCTAGGAGACGAGTCGCGGCGGGGTGGACAGGCAAGGAACTGTTTACCATGCCCATTTGTCTCTTGGGTATGGACGTTGCCGAGCAGGCGCGTCCGCATTTGGGGCTGAACTGGTGACGAGGAACAAGACATCGCACCGTTACCGCTGGCTGGGGCCGAGCCTCGCCGGCTGTGCCCTTGCGCTTTCGCTCCTCCCCAGCGCCGGCATGGCGCTCGGTGCGTTTGAGAGCAGCCGGCTGCTCCTCGGCGGTGATCGGCTGTCGATCTTTACCCCCGCTTCGGTCGATCCGCGGTTGGCCCGCCTCGTGGCCGAGAGCCGCGGCACCGCGGTCGGGCTCAAGCGCTTCACCCCCGCCGGGGTCGATTCGCGCGCCAGCCGCACGCTGACTGTGGCAGTGCGCGTGGATGCCGAAAATGCGCGAGCCATCCAGGTGCGCTCGGCGATCCAGGCAGCGCAGGACAATAGCAGCGATGGCGGCCCAGGGATCGCTATCGCTTCCACCCGCTACAATCTGGGCCTTGCGCGCGGCTATCAGGGCTTTGCGCAGAGCGCCCCGCGCACGGCGGTTGCGGGTCGGTTGGCCCCGGCGCTGTCCGCCAGCGTGGTGCCGACGCGGACGGCCGATGCCGCGATCCCCGATCTGGCCGAGTTCCGCCCCTCTCCGGGCGTTGCGCGCGAGGAAAGCCGCTTCGCTGCGCGGATTTCCGAGCAGGCGCCCGGTTTGGCCGGGCCCCGCATCTCTGCGCCCCAGACAATCGGGGCCGAGCAGACGGTGGACCTTGCCGGCAGCTATCGCCTGACCCGCAACCTCGATGTGACGGCCGGCGTGCGCTATTCGCAGGACCGCGACCGGCTGACCCCACTGCCCCCGGCGGCCGAGCGGGACAATCAGGCCGTCTATATCGGCACCCAGTTCCGCTTCTGACGCACGGGCGAAGTAGCGTGATTGCGAGAAGCCCCGCCACTGGCGGGGTTTTTCGTTTGGAGCGCGCCCGTTCGCTCCCCTAGGGTCATGCCCTCGAAAACATCCTTCATGCGAAAGGAGAGGATATGGCACGCGTTGCAATCGTTACCGGCGGGACCAGGGGGATCGGCCGGGCCATCTGCGAGACGCTGAAGGCGCAGGGCCTGACCGTCGCGGCCAATTATGCGGGCAATGAGGAGAAGGCGCGCGGCTTAACCGAGGAGACCGGCATTCCCGCCTTCCGATGGGACGTGGGCGACCACCAGGCGGTGATCGCCGGCTGCAGGCAGGTGGAAGAAGAGGTCGGCCCGATCGAGGTGGTCGTCAACAATGCCGGCATCACCCGCGACGGCACGCTGCTGAAGATGAGCTTCGAGGAATGGGACGAGGTGCTGCGCGTGAACCTGGGGGGTTGCTTCAACATGGCCAAGGCGTGCTTTCCCGGCATGAAGGAGCGCAAGTGGGGCCGGATCGTCAACATCGGTTCGATCAACGGCCAGGCGGGGCAATATGGCCAAGTGAACTATGCGGCGGCCAAGAGCGGCATCCATGGCTTCACCAAGGCGCTGGCGCAGGAGGGCGCGCGCTTCGGCATCACCGTCAACGCCATCGCGCCGGGCTATATCGACACCGAGATGGTCGCCGCGGTGCCCGAGAACGTGCTGGAGAAGATCATCGCCCGCATCCCCGTGGGCCGGCTGGGGCATGCCGAGGAGATCGCGCGCGGGGTGGCCTTCCTCGCCAGCGAGGATGGCGGCTTCGTGACCGGATCGACGCTCTCGATCAACGGCGGGCAGCACATGTATTGAGTTGGTCTGCTTGAGTTGGCCTGCTTGAGTTACGGCGCGCGGCTGGTTAGCAGCAGCCGCGCGGCCCCCCGCTGGTGGTGGGCCGCAACCAGCAGGCAGGGATGACATACATGGCCGAGACGCGCACCGCCGAAACGCGCACAGAGAGCGATACGATGGGCAAGATCGAGGTGCCCGCCGACCGCCTGTGGGGCGCGCAGACCCAGCGCAGCCGCGAGAACTTCCGCATCGGCGGCGAGTGCATCCCGCTGCCCGTGGTGCACGCTCTGGGCACGGTGAAGCGAGCGGCGGCGCTGACCAACCAGCGGCTCGGCCTGCTTGATGAGGGGCTGGCGAAGGCCATCGCCGCGGCGGCGAGCGAGGTGGCGAGCGGGGCGCTGGACGAGCATTTCCCGCTGGTGGTGTGGCAGACCGGATCGGGTACCCAGAGCAACATGAACGCCAATGAGGTGATCGCCAACAGCGCCAATATCGCGCTGGGCGGGGAGCCCGGCACCAAGGCGCCGGTACACCCGAACGATCACGTCAACATGAGCCAATCCTCCAACGACACCTTCCCCAGCGCGATCCACATCGCTGCCGCGCGGGAGCTGTGCGGCGCGCTGCTGCCGGCGCTCCGTGAATTGCATGCCGAGCTGGCGGCCAAGGCCGCGGCTTGGCAGCACATCGTGAAGATCGGCCGCACGCACACGCAGGATGCCACCCCGCTGACGTTGGGGCAGGAATTTTCCGGCTATGCGCGGCAGGTGGAGGCGGGGATCGAGCGGATCGAGCTCACTCTTCCCGGCGTGCTGGAGCTTGCGCAGGGCGGTACGGCGGTGGGCACCGGGCTCAATGCGCCCAAGGGCTTTGCCGAGGGCATTGCGGAGGAGATCGCGCGCGATACCGGCCTGCCGTTCACCAGCGCGCCCAACAAGTTCGAGGCGCTGGGGGCAGAGGATGCGCTGCTGTTCGCGCATGGCGCGATCACCGCACTAGCGGCGGCACTGTACAAGATTGCCAACGATATCCGTTTCCTGGGCTCGGGCCCACGCTCCGGCTTGGGCGAGCTGGCGCTGCCGGCCAATGAGCCCGGCTCCTCGATCATGCCGGGCAAGGTCAACCCGACCCAGTGCGAGGCGATGACGCAGGTGTGCGCACAGATCTTCGGCAACCAGGGGACGCTGGGTTTCGCCGGCAGCCAGGGGCAATTCGAGCTGAACGTCTATCGCCCGGTGATCGCCTATAATTTCCTGCAATCGGTGAAGCTGATGGGGGACGCGGCCAGCAGCTTTACCGAAAACCTGCTCAAGGGGCTGGAGCCGCGCGAGGACAATATCCGCCAGGCGGTGGAGAATTCACTGATGCTGGTGACCGCGCTGGCGCCGAGCATCGGCTACGACCATGCCGCGGCGATCGCGAAGGATGCGCATGCGAAAGGCACCACCTTGCGCGAGGCGGCGATCGCCAGTGGGTATGTGAGCGGCGAGGAGTTTGACCGCGTGGTGCGGCCCGAAACGATGCTCGGGCCTGACTGAGGCTGCGGTTGGGCCTGGGAGCGAGATGGCGCTCTATCACCCGCCGGTGAAGCGCTCGGTCGAGATCGCCGGGCACAAAACTTCGATTAGCCTCGAGCCTCTGTTCTGGGATTTGTTGCGCGATGCGGCGGAGGCCGAACGCATGCCGGTGAACGCGCTGGTGGCGCAGATCGACAGCGAGCGGATCGGCGCTGAGAATCCTTCCGGTTTGGCTGGGGCAATCCGTCTGTGGTTGGTCGCCCGGCTGCGGGATGGCCCGCAGCCAGGCGAACCGGATCAGTAATTGGCGGGGGGATCGCTGGCCGGGAAGCTCTGGTCACTCGCCTCGTCGGCCTCGGTCCATTCGCGGTGCTTGGTGTCACCCATCGAGGCGGGGCCGGCGTTGCGAACTTGCGAGAAATTGTCGCTGTCCGATTCGCCCGGGGCGAAAGCTGAGTTGCCGGAGGTCTTGGATTCGACGAAATATTTGTACCCGGCATAGCCGAGCGCGCCGAGTGCTGCGAGTTTAAGAATAGCCATCGTGTGGTCGCCTTTTTGCTGTGCTGCTTTCCAACGCTCGACCGGGACGAAGGTTCAAGCCGAATGGAAATGCTGCGGCGCAACTTGGATGGCGGTTGACCCCGTCCCTGCCGGACCGGTAACGCCGGGCGCATGAGCAGCCGCAAACCCATCCGCAAAGCCGTGTTCCCCGTGGCGGGGCTCGGCACCCGTTTTCTGCCCGCGACCAAGGCGATTCCGAAGGAATTGCTGCCGATCGTCGACCGGCCGCTGATCCAATATGCGGTGGACGAGGCGCGCGAAGCGGGAATCGAGCAGATGATCTTCGTGACCGGGCGCGGGAAGACCGCGCTGGTCGAGAATTTCGACATCGCCTACGAACTCGAGGCGACGATGAAGGAGCGCGGCAAGGATATGTCGGTGCTCGACCCGACCCGCTTTAACCCGGGCGACCTCATCACCGTACGCCAGCAGGTGCCGATGGGGCTGGGCCATGCGGTGTGGTGCGCGCGCTCGATCGTGGGCGACGAGCCGTTCGCGGTGCTGCTGCCCGACGAGCTGATGGTGGGCCAGCCCGGCTGCATCGCGCAGATGGTGGAGGCCTATAATGAAGTGGGCGGGAACCTGATCTCGGTGCTGGAAGTGCCAATGGAGGAGGTTTCCAGCTACGGGGTGATCGACCCGGGCGAGAGCCGCGGCGCGCTGACCGAGGTGCGCGGGCTGGTGGAGAAGCCCAAGGCGAACGTGGCGCCTTCGAACAAGATCGTCTCGGGCCGCTACATCCTCCAGCCGGAGGTGATGTCTGCGCTCGATAAGCAGGAGAAGGGCGCCGGGGGTGAGATCCAGCTGACCGATTCGATGGCCAAGATGATCGGGCAGCAGCCGTTCCACGCGGTGACCTTCGCGGGGCGGCGTTTCGATTGCGGCAGCAAGATCGGCTTTGTCGAGGCGACTTTGACGCTGGCGCTGGAGCGGCCCGACATCGGCGCCGAAGTGCGCAAGGTGATCGAGCGCCTGCTCGCCCGCTAAATCGGGATTGGCACCAGGGTGGCAGCGCCGTCCGTCCGGTGGGCGGCCGCGATGCCGGACCTCGGGCGAACCAGACCGGGACTTTGCGCAGAACAATTTCGGAGCGGGAAACTTGGCTGCCGCACTCAAGGTCAGTGACCCAAGGCGAATCTTTCAGCGTGGGTTTGCAATCCAGCCGATCTGGAAACCAAAAAAGGGCGCCGCTGGCGGCGCCCTTCAACCTATTGTGCCTTGCGGCAAGCAGCGAGATCTTAGTCTTCCGGGCCGCCCATCGCCCCGGTGTCTTCGGCAACAGCGAGACCGGTGTACATGTAGGGGAGCGGATCGACCGGATAGCCGGCCACGCGCACTTCATAGTGCAGGTGCGGGCCGGTGGAGCGACCTGTGGAGCCAATATAGCCGATCAGCTGGCCCTTGACGACCTGATCGCCCGGGAACACCGCGAAGCCGGAAAGGTGCGCGTAGCGGGTTTGAAAGTCGCCACCATGCTCGATCTGGATGTAATTGCCGTAGCTGCCCCAGTAATCGGCGCGGGCGATGATGCCGTCCGCCGTGGCGTAGACCGGGGCGCCGGTGGGGCCCGCGAGATCGACGCCGTTGTGCGCGCGCCGGCTGCCGAGCACCGGGTGCATCCGCATACCGTATCCGCTGCTCAACCGCACGCCATCGACCGGCATCCGCGAGGGGACCGATACCCGGGCGCGGCCAATGGGAACGGTAGGAGCGACGGTGACGTAGGGACGATCCTCGATCGCCTTTGCAGGGCGATTGGGCGAAGTCCAGCTGGCGAACAGCTCGGTGAATTCCTGGTTGCCCGGGGCACCTTCGGCCTCGGCCTTGATGATGCCGCTGAGTTGCGCGGCGGTTTCGCCTTCGTTGGCCAACGCCGGTGTGGCGGTGAGCGCAAGCGCGAGACCCGTAATGGCAGTGAAAGCGTGCTTGAAGATCATGCGACCCCTATTTCCGTCGTCTGCGCCCGGTGCCGGGCTGGTGGCGGTTTCGTGGCATTCTTGACCCGCAGCGGCTCCCAAAAGTGCCAGCGGAGAATTATTCAGAGACGGTCGGAACCCCCCCGCCCTCTCGGTGATTTGGACTTATCTCGATCGTGAGCACTCGCGCAAGAGCAGCATAGAATGTGCGCGGCAGACCGGCTGCAAGGCGGGCTGAGTCGTTGAATGGGGGCTTCAACGCGCCGGAAACATGCTGCTTTACGAGCATTTGCCAAAGCTTTTCGGGGTCTTCGCCTCGATTCGCCGCTTCCGCCTGGAAGTGCTTTGCGCCGGTGGCCACGTGGCGGATTTCGTCCTCGAGGATCCGTTGCAGGATCCTGGCGCCGGTAATGTCACCCTGCGAGCGCACGCGGTCAAGGATGGCGGGGGTGACGTCGAGACCGCGCGCTTCCAACACCATCGGCACCACGGCCAAGCGGGCGACAACATCCCGCTCGTTTTGGCCGCCGCGTCCCACAATCCATCATGCGCCGGGAGCGCGCCATAGAAGGTGCCGAGCTTCCGCAGGTGGCGCTGGATCAGCGCGAAGTGCATCGCCTCCTCGGCGGCGACCTGCAGGAAATCGGACACGAAGGCGGGGCCCTGCGCCGCGCCGAAGCGGCCAGCCATATCGAGCGCGAGGTCGATGGCGACGAACTCGATATGCGCCAGCGCGTGCCACAAGGCGATCCGCCCGCGTTCCGATCCGCCGCGCCGCCGCTTGGGCATACGGCCGGGCGCGAGCAGCTCGAGCCCCGTGGGCAGCGCGGGGCGGGCGGGCATGGTGTCGGTGAAATCCCATGCGAGCGTGCCCTGGCGCCACTCTCGCGCCAGCGCCCGCGTGGCCATCACCTTGGCGCGCGGCTTGCCGGCCAGCAGCGCGGCGCGGATTCGCTGCGAGAGGCTGTCGCCAGCAGGAGTCTGGGCAATGCTCGTCATGCCTTGCGCTAGCGCTCCTGACGGCCCGGGCGCAAGCGCACAGGGCTGGTGTGTGAGGGTGGTTGAACGGACGGCGCGGGACGCGACAAATGGCGACACTTTCGCTCACGCCGGGCATAAAGCTGCGACAGGGGCGGCGTAGAGCTGACCGCGTGGAGTGGCGGGGCGCTGCTTGCTCCCCCAGAGACCGGCGCCCCGTTGCTTCATTGCCCCGGCCACACGGCCTGGACCTGTATCCATGACGCGGCGGGGGCGGGACACATGATGGTGCCCCGCGCACGGCCGCTGTAGGAAGGATCTGCCATGACCCACGGAACGCTGTTCGCCCCGATTGCCGCCGCTGCTGCGCTGTTCGCCGGCGGGACCGTTATGGCGCAAATGCCGGGCGGTGACGCCCGGGTGGGCGGCGGGATGACCCGGTCTCAGGCGCAGGAGCGCGCCGCAGCGGCGTTCGACCGGCTCGACATCGACCGCGACGGCCAGCTCGACCACGCTGACCGCGCAGGCCATCGGCAGGCGCGGTTCGACCGCCTCGACACTGATGGCGATGGGGCGATCAGCCGCGACGAGTTTGCTGCGCAGCGCAAGCGGCCGATGCGCGGCGCCATGAGCGGCGAGCGGCGCGGCGAGATGCGTGCCGAAGCCCATGGTGGCGGGCGAATGGGGCGATGGGGCGGCAGCGGTGAGGGCGGCGCGATCGGCCGCGACGATTTCATCGCGCAGGCCTTGGCGCGGTTCGACCGGGCCGATGCCGACGGCGACGGTACGGTGACCGCCGCCGAGCGCCGCGCGGCGCGCGAAGGCCAGCGGCGCGGTCGGGGCGCCGCCGAGTGATGGCCGGCACCGGCCGATGAGCGAGGCGGGACCGGTCCGCCTGCTGCTCGTCGACGACGAGGCGAGCCTGCGCGAACCGCTGGCGGGCTACCTTACCCGCCAGGGATTTATCGTGAGCGAGGCGGCGAATGCGGCCCGCGCCCGGACGATCCTGGTCGAGGAGCAGCCCGATCTTGTGCTGCTCGACATCATGATGCCCGGCGAGGACGGACTGGCGCTGTGCCGCCATCTGGCCGAAACGCGCGACCTACCGGTGATCCTGCTGACCGCGCGGGGCGAGGCGACCGACCGCATCGTGGGGCTGGAGATCGGCGCAGACGATTACGTGGTCAAGCCGTTCGAACCGCGCGAGCTGGTAGCGCGAATCCGCTCCGTGCTGCGCCGCGGGGCGCGGTCTGCGGGGGCGCCCGCGCCCGAGGAGGATGCGGTGTACGAGTTCGAAGGCTGGCGGCTCGACCCGCTCAAGCGGCGGCTGAGCGACCCCGATGGCACGGTGGTGCCGATCTCCTCGACCGAGTTCCGGCTGCTGCTGGCCTTCCTGACCCATCCGCGCCAGGTGCTCGACCGCGACCGGCTGCTCGACATGGTGCAGGGGCGCGAGGCGCATCTGTTCGACCGCGCCGTGGACAACCAGGTCAGCCGCCTGCGCCGCAAGGTGGAAGTGGACCGGGCCGACCCGCGGCTGATCCAGACCGTATGGGGCGGCGGCTATTGCCTCGCCGCGGACGTGCGGCGAATCGCGGGCGAGCGCTGATGCCCCGAAGTCTTTGGCCCAAGAGCCTGTTGGGGCAGATGCTGCTGGCGGTGGCGGTGGCGCTGTTGGTGGCGCAGGCGATCTCCGCCGTACTGTTGTTCCGCGCGGCCGAGCAGCGGCGCGAGACGCGGGCCGCGAACCAGCTCGCCTTCCAGCTGGTGGACGACACCAGAGCCAATGCCGGGGCAGATGCCGGGCTGAATGCCGTTGCAGCTGTTGGAGCGCCGCGCCGGGAGAAGCGTCGCAAGCACTGGCTTCGCGTCGAACGCTCGGCGGCCACCCCGCTGCGACCGGGCGAGGTGCGCGATGCCGATCGCGAGGCGGGTCTGCGCGCGATCCTGGCCGAACAGGGCGTGGCCGCCGGCGAGCTGCTGGTGACGGAGCGGATGCTGCGCGACGACCTTCATTACCTCTCGGAGCTGCAAGGCACCTGGCGCTGGCCTGCCGCGAGCGAGGCCGGGAGCGATCGCCTGCTGCTGGCCGCGCTGCGCCAGCCGGGAGCGGCCACCTACAGTATTGCGCGCATCCCGGCGCCGGAGCGCGATTTGGGCCGGTTGTGGGCGCTGATCGCGCAGACGCTGCTGCTCTATGCGGTGCTGGTGGGCGGGCTGGCCTGGCTGCTGCGGCGGATCACCCGACCGCTCGCGGCACTGACCGCTCGCGTGGAGAGCTTCGCCGAGACGCGCGCCTGCCACGACCAGATCGCCCCGTCCGGCCCGCAGGACATGCGCCGGCTGATCCTGGCGCACAATGCGATGGAGGCGCGGATCGCCGCGCTGCTGAACGAGAAGGACGTGATGCTGGGCGCGATCGGGCACGATCTCAAGACCCCGCTTGCTGCGCTGCGCGTGCGGATCGAGCTGGTCGAGGACCCGGCCGAACGCGAGCGGATGGCGGCCACGATCGAGGATATTGCCCGCTCGCTAGATGACATTCTTTCGCTTGCGCGGGTGGGCCGGCCGAGCGACCCGATGGAGCGGACGGATTTGGCCGCGCTGGTCGCCTGGGTGGTGGAGGAATATGAGGACATGGGCGAGCCGGTGGTGCTGCTTGAAAGCGAGCGGCTGGCGTTGCTTCTGCGCGCGACCTGGCTACGGCGGGCGCTGCGCAATCTGATCGACAACGCCCTGCGCTATGGCGAGCGGGCGCAGGTGGCGCTGGTGCGTGAGGGAGGTGAGGTGGTGATTCGCATCGAGGACGAGGGGCCGGGCTTTCCCGAGCAGGAGATCGCCGCGATGCTGGAGCCGTTTGCCCGGGGCGAAGCCTCGCGCAACCGGGACACCGGCGGTGCCGGGCTCGGCCTCACGCTCGCACGCGCGATTGCCGAGCAGCATGGAGGGCGGCTGGTGCTGGCGAACCGCACGGACGGAGCGGGGCGCGTGGGCGGGCTGGTGGCGGAGCTGCGGCTGCCGCTCTGAGGGCAAACGGGCTCGGGTGTCGCGGTTCAGCGCATCAGCCCGCCGATCAGATTGCGCACGAAGCGGCCGGCCAACGGACCGGCAAGGCTACTGGCCAGCGAGCCGAGCCCCGACGTGGCGCCGGTCTTCATCGGCCGGGCGCGCGAGGCCTTGCCGGTGATGGCACCGGCGGCGATCGCCGCGGCCGAGCCCGCGGCCGAGCCTGCCGCGCTCTTCATTGCCCGGCCCCAAATATCGGGGCTCTTGCGTTCGCGGCGGCGGACGCTCTCCTCGCCCTTCTCGGCCACCTCGTCGGCGGTGGCGGCGGCGTCGGCCGCCTTTTGCGCGAGCACCTCAGAGGCGCTCTCGCGGTCGACGGCCTCGTCGTACTTGCCGCCGAATGGGCTGGCCGCCTGGATTGCGGCGCGCTCCGGAGGGCCGAGCGGGCCCAGCCGCGAGCGCGGCGGGGCCACCAGCGTGCGCTGCACCACCGAGGGCGCGCCATCGGGCAGAAGGGTGGAGACCAGCGCCTCCCCCACGCGCAGCTCGGTGATGGCGGTCTCAACGTCGAGCGAGGGGTTCTCGCGGAAGGTTTCGGTCGCGGCGCGGATCGCCCGCTTTCCGCGCGGGGTGAAGGCGCGCAGCGCGTGCTGCACCCGGTTGCCGAGCTGGCCCGCCACCGCCTCGGGAATATCGACCGGGTTCTGAGTGACGAAATAGACGCCCACGCCCTTGGAGCGGATCAGCCGCACCACCTGCTCGATCGTGTCGAGCAGCGCCTTGGGGGCATCGTCGAACAGCAGGTGCGCCTCGTCAAAGAAGAACACCAGTTTGGGTTTTTCGACATCGCCCACCTCGGGCAGCACCTCGAACAGTTCGGCCAGCAGCCACAGCAGGAAGGTGGCGTAGAGCTTGGGGCTGCGCATCAGCCGGTCGGCGGCGAGGATGTTGACGATGCCACGCCCCTCCTCATCGGTGCGGATGAAATCCTCGATTTCCAGCGCCGGCTCGCCGAAGAACAGCGCTCCGCCCTGGCTTTCGAGCGCCAGCAGCTGGCGCTGGATCGCGCCCACGCTGGCGCGGGTGACATTGCCGAAGCGAGTGGTGAGCTCGGCGGCGTTCTCGGCGGTGTGGACCAGCATCGCCTGAAGGTCGGCCAGATCGAGCAGCAGCAGGCCCTGCTCGTCGGCAAAGCGGAAGGTGATGTTGAGCACGCCCTCCTGCGTCTCGTTAAGGCCCAGCAGGCGGGCCAGCAGCAGCGGGCCCATTTCCGAGATGGTGGTGCGAATCGGGTGGCCCTGCTCGCCGAACAGATCCCAGAACACCGCCGGGCAGCCTTCGTAGGCGTAGTCTTCCATGCCCAGCTCGCGGGCTCGGGTTTCCAGGCTGGCGGCGTGCTTGAAGGTGGGGGAGCCGGGCATGGCGATGCCGGCAAGGTCGCCCTTCACATCGGCCAGGAACACCGGCACGCCATTGGCGCTAAAGCCTTCCGCGAGGCCCTGCAGCGTCACCGTCTTGCCGGTGCCGGTGGCGCCGGCGATCAGCCCATGGCGGTTGGCGCGGGTGAGATCGAGCCCCTGCCGCTCGCCATTGCCGCCCAGCCCGATGAAGATTGCGTCCGCCATCCTGCGCTCCCTCGCTTCAGCCGGGATCAGTGGCGCAGCGGCGCGGGCGCGGTCAAGCAATAGACACGTGGCAAATTGGCTCTAGAGCACTGCCGATGGCCAACCCCTTCGTCCTGCTCGACGACGCGCGTGCCGAGGGGGCGGGCGACGCGCTGCTGTTCGAGAATGCGGCCGAACTGTTCGTGGCGCGCCGGCCGGACGAGGTGCTGCCCGTGCTGGCAGCGGCCGAGGCGGCGCGGACCGAGCGGGGCGGAACGCTGGCGGGTTATCTCGCCTACGAGGCCGGGTTGGCGCTGGAGCCGCGGCTGGCATGCCACGCGGCGGCGCGGACCGGCGCGGCCGGGCCGCTGGTGTGGTTCGGGCGGTTCGAGCAATTCGCGCGGGTCGCGGCCGCCGATGTGCCCGCCTGGCTGGCGGCTCGCGGTGGGAGCGGGGCGGCCTCGATCGGGCCGCTGGTGCCGGCGCTCTCGCCCGGCGCCTATCTAGCGGCGTTCGACCGATTGCAGGAGGCCATTCGCGCGGGCGAGATCTACCAGGCGAACCTGACCATGCCGCTGGTGGGGGCGGCCAGTGGCGATCCGGTGGCGCTCTATGCGGCAATCCGCCCGGCGGCGCTGGCCGGCCATGGCGCGCTGGTGTTCGACGGTGCGCATTGGCTGCTCAGCTTCAGCCCCGAGATGTTCTTCGAGTTGAAGGGCCGGAAGGTGGAGACCCGCCCGATGAAGGGCACTCGCCCGCGCGGGCGCGATGCAGCCGAGGACGGTGCTCTCGCGCAAGAACTGGCCGGATCGGTGAAGGAGCGGGCCGAGAACCTGATGATCGTCGATCTGATGCGCAACGATCTCGCGCGGGTGGCGCAGGCGGGCAGCGTGGCGGTGGAGCAGCGCTTCGCGGTGGAGACCTACCCCACGGTGCACGCAATGGTCTCCACCGTCCGCGCCGAACTGACGGGTGGGCTGGGTGCGATGGACGTGCTGAAGGCGCTGTTCCCCTGCGGATCGATCACCGGCGCTCCCAAGATCCGCGCGATGGAGTGGATCGACACGGTCGAGCCCGATGCGCGCGGGGTTTATTGCGGGGCGATCGGGCGGATCGGAACAGCCGAGGGCGGGGTGCCGGATGCGGCGTTCAGCGTCGCGATCCGCACGATCCGGCTCACGCCGGGCGAGAACCAGCGGCATTCCGCGGTGCTCGGCGTGGGTGGGGCGATCGTGGCGGATAGCGACGGGCTCGGGGAATGGCGCGAGTGCCTAGTCAAGGGCGGCTTCGCGCGCGGCGCGGCGGGCGGGCATGATCTGATCGAGACGATGCGGTTCGAGCCAGGCACAGGGGCCGTGGCGCTGCTGGCGCTGCATCTGGACCGGCTGGGGGCCAGCGCGGCGGAGCTGGGGTTTGCCTTCGAACGGGCGCTGCTGGTGGAGCGGGTCGCGGAGCTGTGCGAGGGTCTGAGCCAGCCCGCAAAGCTGCGGCTGGTGCTCGCGCGCAGTGGCGAACTGGCGCTGGAGAGCGCCCCGCTGCCGCCGCCGCTGCCCGATCCCGCGCCCTGCGTGGCCCTGCCGCTGCCGGTGGACCCGGGCGACTGGCGGTTGCGGCACAAGAGTAGCGACCGGCACTTTTACGCCGATGCGCTGGACGCCGCGCGTGATGCCGGCGGAGCCGAGGCGGTGCTGGTGCGCCCCGACGGGCTGGTGACTGAGGGCAGCTTCACCAATCTCTATATCGAGCGCGAGGGGCGGCTGCTGACCCCGCCCGCCGCTCTCGGCCTGCTGCCCGGCGTGGGTCGGCGCGCGCTGATCGAGGCGGGGCGTGCGGTGGAGGCGGAGCTGCGGCTGGAGGACCTTTCGGGCGGCTTCTGGATCGGCAATGCGCTGCGGGGGCTCAGCCCGGCGCGGCTGGTGCAGCCATGAGCGCCGCACGGAGCGACCGGCTGAGCCCGGCGCTGCAGCGGATGGCCGCCTCGCAGACGTCGGCGATGAACGACCGTGCCAGCGCGCTGCGCGAGGCCGGGCGCGACATCATTTCGCTTTCGGTCGGCGAGCCCGATTTCGCCACCCCGCCGCACGTGATCGCGGCTGCCAAGGCGGCTCTCGATGCGGGAGAGACGCGCTACACGCCTGTCACCGGCACCGCGGCGCTCAAACGCGCCGCGGCGCTGCACTTTGCGCGGGACCTGGGCATCATCGCGGCCGAACCGGCGCAGGTGGCGGTGACGGCGGGCGGCAAGCAGGCGATCTTTGCGGCGCTGGCCGCCACCGTGCGCGAGGGGGACGAGGTGATCGTGCCTGCGCCGTGGTGGGTGAGCTACCCGCAGATGGTGCGTTTCTGCGGCGGCACGGTGGTGCCGCTGGAGACCCATGCGGGCGACAATTTTCGCTTCGATCCCACCCGGCTAGAGGTGCTGATCACGCCGCGCACGCGCTGGATCATGCTCAACAGCCCCGGCAACCCGACCGGCGCAGTCTATCCGGCGCCGATGCTGGAGGGCATCGCCGAGGTGTTGCGCCGCCACCCGCATGTGCTGGTGATCTCGGACGATATTTACGCGCCGCTGAGCTACACCGATGCGCCGCACACCACAATGGCGGCACTCGCGCCCGATCTGGGGCCACGCATCTGCACCGTCTCGGGCGTTTCGAAGAGCCATGCGATGACGGGCTTTCGCATCGGTTTCGCGCATGGGTCTGGCTGGCTGATCGAGGCGATCGGCCGGCTGCAATCCAACACCAGCGGCAATCCCTGCTCGATCAGCCAGGCGGCGTCGGTCGCGGCGCTGAAGGGGCCTCAGGCATTTCTCGGCGAATGGCGCGAGGCCTTCCGCCGCCGGCGCGATCTGGTGGTGGCGGCGGTGAACGGCGTTTCCGGACTTTCGACCCCGGTGCCCGACGGGGCGTTCTACTGCCTGGTCGATGCCGGGCCGTTGATGGCGCGTTACGACGGTGACGACAACGTGCTGGCGCTGCACCTGCTGGAGCATGGCGTGGCGGTGGTTGCCGCCAGTGCATTCGGAGGGCGCGATGGATTCCGCATCAGCTTCGCCGCGGGGGAGGCCGTACTGGCCGAGGCCATGCGGCGGATCGCCCGGGCCCTTTGTTGAAAGAGGCGCATCCATGGACATCCCCATTCTGTACGAAGACGGCGAGGCGCTGGTGATCGACAAGCCGGGCGGCCTGCCGATCGAGCAGCCGCGCGCCGGCGGGCGCTCGCTGGAGGACCATTGGGACGATCTGCGGCTCGGCTTCCAGCGCCCGCCGGTGCCGGTCCACCGGCTGGATACCGATACATCGGGCTGCCTGCTGCTGGCGCGTAACCCCAAGGCGCTGAAGCGCTTTTCCGCCGCGTTCGAGCAGCGGCTGGTCGAAAAGCTCTATTTGGGCGTGCTCGACGGCGTGCCGGCGATGAGCGAGGGGATTGTGGAGCTGTCGCTCAGCAAGATCAGCAGCGCCAGCGAGGGATGGCGGATGATCCCGGCGCGCAAGGGCAAGCCCGCGCTTACCCGCTGGCGCGTGCTGGACGAGCGCGAGGGCCGCGCGCTGGTCGAGTTCCGCCCCGAGACCGGCCGGACGCACCAGATCCGCGTCCATGCGGCGAGCGGCATCGGCGTGCCGCTTCTGGGTGACCCGGTCTATGGCCGCAACAAGGGCGCCCGCCGGACGATGCTGCACGCCGCCGCTCTGCGGATCGGGCGCGAGGGGAAGCCCCCGGTGGTGGCGCAGGCGCCGATGCCAGCCGATTTCGAGGCGCTGGGGTTCGCGCCCGTGCCGGCGGAACAGGGCGGCGATGGCTGACCTCGTCGAGCGCGCCATGGGCCTCTTGGAGGAGAGCTTCATCGCCGCCTCCGGCCCCGGCGGGCAGAACGTCAACAAGGTGGCCAGCGCGGTGCAGCTGCGGGTGAACATCTATCGCCTCGGGCTGTCCCCACCCGTGTTCCACCGGCTGAAGGTGCTGGCCGGCAGCCGGCTGAACACCAGAGGCGAACTGGTGCTCGATGCGCGCCGCCACCGCACGCAAGAGGCCAACCGCGCCGATGCGCGCGAGCGGCTGGCCGAATTGCTGCGCGCGGCCGAGGTGGAGCCGCGCAAGCGGGCAAAATCGCGCGTCAACCGGGTGGGCAAGGAACAAAGGTTGCGTTCGAAGAAGGCGCGCGGGACGGTCAAGGCCGATCGCGGTAAAGTCGAATGGTAGCGTTGGGCACGCTTGACTTTCGCCCGGCCCTGCCGCAAGGGCGCCGGGCTTAGGGGCGGCGCCGCGCGCGTCGCCCGTGTTGTTTCGGGCGACCGCCTACTGATCGGCGCCCCAGTGCGAACATTCAGGAACCGAACCGATGGCGAAGCCCGCAACCGTCAAGATCCGGCTGAACTCCAGCGCCGGCACCGGCTTCTTCTACGTGACGAAGAAGAACCCGCGCAACCAGACCGAGAAGATGTCCTTCCGCAAGTACGATCCGATTGCCAAGAAGCATGTCGAGTTCAAGGAAGGCAAGATCAGGTAAGCCTGCGCGGAGCACCCTGTGGGCGGCTTCGTTCCTTTGCTCAACCTGCATGGGGGGTTCACGACGGGTTCAATGGGGCTCGCGCAAAGGCGCCGTATGTCGATGAAAGGCGCCGTATGTCGCAGATGATCCGCCTTCCTACGCAACGGCCGCTGACGGCCGCTCTCGCCGGTGCTCTGGCACTGGCGCTTCCCGCCTCGCTCGTGTTGCCCGTAGCCCCGGCCGCGTCCCAGCAGCGCGCCGCCGCGCAGGGCGCCCAGCTTGACCGGGTGGTGGAGGCGTTGCGCGCAATCTCCACCATGCGCGCCAATTTCACCCAGACTGATCGCGCGGGCAGTACTGTGGGCGGCACGCTGACGCTCAAGCGCCCGGGCCGCATTCGCTTCGAGTACACCAGCGATGTCAACATGCTGGTCGTCGCCGACGGCCGCTCGCTGACGCTGGTCGATTACGACGTGCGGCAGGTGCAGCGCTGGCCGATCAGCAATTCGCCGCTGGGCGCGCTGCTCGACCCGCGGCGCGACGTGAAGCGCTATGGCCGTCTGATGCAAACGGCCAATCCCGGTGTCACCAGTGTCGAGGTGAAGGACCCGGGCAAGCCCGAATATGGCACCATCACGCTGGTGTTCGTGGACAATCCGTCCGCGCCCGGCGGTCTCGAACTGAGCAGCTGGGTGGCGCTCGACGCGCAGAACACGCGCACGACGGTGCGGCTGGCCAACCACCGCTACGGCCTCTCGGTGCCGGACAGCGCCTTCACTTATCGCGACCCGCGCCGCACCACGCGGCGTCCTGGCTGAAGCGTCTCGCGGCGGGCGGTTGGGCGCTTGCGGCCAGCCGTTGCGCGCTATTCATCGGGACGAAAGCAGACAGCCCTTAAGGATAGTAGGGAGACGGCACGGAGGCGGGCTTCCCCCCTGTTGCCCTGCCGACCATATATTGCCGTCTCGCAAAAGCGTGACGAACGCTCAAGAGGAACCCTCGCTCCCAATGCCCCCGGGGGCGGGGGTTTTTCATCAGCCGCGCTCGTCCCGGTGCAGGTTTGCCGCCGCGGGCGTTGAAGCGTTCGGGCCGCTCCCCTATCGGGCCACCATGGTCACCATCGCCAGCTGGAACATCAACTCGGTCCGCCTGCGTCTGCCGCTGGTTGAGCGGCTGCTGGCCGAGGAACGGCCGGACGTGCTGTGCCTGCAGGAGATCAAGACAATCGACCAGACCTTCCCCGCCAAGGCGCTGGCGGCGATGGGCTATCCGCACCAGGTGGTGCACGGCCAGAAGGGCTACCACGGCGTCGCCACGATTAGCCGCATTCCGCTGCGTGAGATTGCGCGGCACGATTGGCAGGATAATGGCGAGGCGCGCCATGTCGGTGTCGAGCTGCTGGGGCCGGGGCAGGGCGTGGTGCTGGAGAACGTCTATGTTCCCGCGGGCGGCGACGTGCCGGACCGCGCATTGAACCCCAAGTTCGGGCAGAAGTTGGACTTTCTCGAGCGGATGACGCGCTGGGCCGATGCGCTCGAACGGCCGACGGTGATCGTCGGCGATTTCAACATAGCTCCGCTCGAATGCGACGTGTGGAACCACCGGCAGCTGCTCCAGGTGGTGAGCCACACGCCGATCGAGATCGAAGCGCTGCAGCGCTTCAGCGACGCGCATGGCTGGGCCGATATCGGTCGCGAGCAGATCCGCGCGCCGGACCGCTGCTACACCTGGTGGAGCTACCGCTCGCCCGACTGGAGGAAGAACGATCGCGGCCGCCGGCTCGACCATGTCTGGGCCTCGCCCGAGCTCTCCGCCACCGTGCGCACCCACCGGGTGCTCGAGCCGGCGCGCGATTGGGCGCGGCCGTCGGACCACGTGCCGCTGCTCACCGAGTTCGCGCTCTGAGCGCCGCGCCCTCCTCCCGGCGTGCGGCGCAGGCGGTAGATGCGCTCCGCCATGGCTGGCCGATTAAGGTCCGCGGGGCGCCGCTGCTGCTGCCGATCGAGACCGCGCCGGGCGAGGTGCGATCCAGCCATGCCCTGATTTCCGCTGCCCGGGCGGCAACGCTCAAGCTTGCCAACCAGCGCGCGGCGGCCGACCCGCACAGCGCGGTTCTGGTGCGCACTGCCGATCCGCTCGATCTCGCCGCTGCCCGCGCCATTGCCGACCCTTCAATGGACCTCGCCACACCGCTGAAAGGACCGTTCCTGGCCGAGCCGCTCGACTGGTTGGAGGAAGCGGGCGCGGCGATGGAGCTGGCGCGGATCGCGGGAATCCTGCCGGCATTCCTGGTCGCACCACAATCCGCCGCCGAGGCGGTTGCGGTCTTGCCAGAGGATGTCGCCGCGCTGTCCGATCCGGCCGCGCTTGCCATCGCCACGCGGGCGCGATTGCCGCTGGCCTCGTGCGAGGAAGCCGAGATCGTGCTGTTCCGCAGCCCCGACGATCTGCGCGAGCATGTCGCGCTGGTGCTCGGCCGGCACTCGGCGGAGCGCGTGCCGCTGGTCCGGCTGCACTCGGAGTGCCTGACCGGCGATATCCTCGGCAGCCTGCGCTGCGATTGCGGGCCGCAGTTGGACGCCGCGCTGGAGTCGATGGCTGCGGAGGCGCGCGGCGGCGGGTGGGGCGTGTTGCTCTACCTGCGGCAGGAGGGGCGCGGGATCGGTCTCGTCAATAAGATGCGCGCCTATCGCCTGCAGGACCAGGGCTTCGACACGCTGGAGGCCAACCGCCGCCTCGGCTTCCCGGCGGAGGCGCGCGACTTCCCGGTGGCGGCGCGGATGCTGGCCCTGCTGGGCGTGGGCGCGGTGCGGCTGATGACCAACAATCCCGCCAAGCTCGCGGCGCTCGAAGCGGCAGGGGTGCACATCGCTGAGCGCGTGCCGCACCGCCTGCCAGCCAATCCGCACAACGCACGCTACCTCGCCACCAAGCGCGACTCGGCCGGGCACTGGCTGTAACCGACTGGACGATCCGTCCCGAACGGCCGGGCGACGAGGCGGCGATTTTCCGGGACACGTTCGCCGGCCATCCCCACACCGATGGTGCCGAGCCGGCGATCATCGATGCATTGCGCACCGATGGCGACCTCGCGCTGTCGCTGGTGGCGATCGAGCAGGGGGTGGTCGTGGGCCATGTCGCCTTTTCGCCGCGCTGCTACCGAACGAAGAGGAGGGCTGGTTCACGCTGGGCCCGATTGCCGTTGTTTCGGCGCGGCAAAGCGGGGGGATCGGGCGCGGGCTGATCGAGGCGGGGTTGGCCCGCTTGAGCGCGCATGGCGCTTGCGGCTTGGTGGTGGTCGGCGATCGGAAGTTCTACGCACGGTTCGGATTCCGGGTGGGCTCCTCGCTGGAGATCGGCGGCAGTCTTTCGGAGCACTTCCAACTGCCGCTTGCCGGCGAGGCACCGCTAGCGCGGGTTCGCTTCGCGCGCGGTTTCGAAGCGGAGAGCGCCTAAGGGGCCGGCTCAGACGAGCAGCACGCCGAGCGGAATGGCGGCGATCGACAGCACCGCCAGCAGCAGGCACAGGAGCAAGGACGGGCGGCGGATCGGGTTGGCGTGGTCCATGAACCCTGCCTAGAGCAGAATGGTTAACACTCGGCTAAGCTTGATCGTGCGCGGCGATGGCCTCGAGGAAAGCGCGGCCGTAGCTTTCCAGCTTGCGCGCCCCGATGCCGGGGATCGCGCCCAGTGCTCCCAGATCCGCCGGGCGTGTGGCTGCAATGGCGCGCAGGGTCGAATCGTGGAAGATGACGTAGGGCGGTACCTGCGCCTCGCGCGCCAGCTGCAGGCGCAGCGCCCGCAGCGTCTCGAACATGGTGGCATCGGCCGGATCGACGGGCTCTGCCGGCACGGCGGCGGAGCGGGTGCGGCGGCGCTCCGTCCGGGCCGGGCGGACGATCGCGACCGTGCTTTCCCCTTTGAGGATCGCGCGGGCATCGCCGGCCAGCTGCAGGCCGCCATGCTCGGTGGCCGCAAGGCTGCCGCGCGCCTGCAGCGTTCGGGCGAGCGGCTGGAGCAGCCGCGCCTCCTCCTCGTCCACGATGCCGAATACGCTGAGGCTCTCGTGGCCGCGCTGTTGGACGCGCTCGTCGTTAGCCCCGATCAGCACCTTGAGCACATGGCCCAGCCCGAAGCTCTGCCCGGTGCGATAGACTGCCGAGAGCAGCTTGCGCGCCAGATCGGTGGCGTCGATCACCTGCGGCGGCGCCAGGCAATTGTCGCAATTGCCGCAACGCTCCGGGGGGTCCTCGCCAAAATGGCGCAGCAGGATCGCTCGGCGGCAGCCCGGCGCCTCCACCAGCGCGCCGAGCGCGTCGAGCCGGGTGCGCTCGGCGGCGCGGCGGTGCCCTTCCACTTCGTCCAGCCGCTGGCGGGCCTGGCGGAAATCGCCCGCGCCCCACAGCATCAGCGCCAGCGCAGGATCGCCGTCACGCCCAGCGCGGCCGGTCTCCTGGTAATAGGCCTCGATCGATTTGGGCAGGCCGGCATGGGCCACGAAGCGCACGTCCGGCTTGTCGATCCCCATGCCGAAGGCGATCGTCGCCACCATTACCATGTGCTCGGAGGCAACGAATTCGGACTGATTGGCGGCGCGCTGCTCGGGCGGCAGGCCGGCGTGATAGGGCAGCACCGGGCGACCCGCGGTCGCCAGCCGGGTGGCAAGCTCCTCCACCTGGCGGCGGGTGGGGGCGTAGACGATGCCGGGGCCGGGCTGCTCGGCCAGCAGCGTCGCCAGCTGGCGAGGGAGCTCCTGCCGCGGGCGGATCATATAGCGAATGTTCGGCCGGTCGAACCCGGCGACGATCAGCCCCTCGGGCGCGATCCCGAGTTGGGTGAGAATATCGGCGCGGGTGTGCGCGTCCGCGGTGGCGGTGAGCGCCAGACGGGGAACATGGGCGAAGCTGTCGAGCAACGGGCGCAGCTGGCGGTAATCGGGCCGGAAATCGTGCCCCCATTCGGAGACGCAATGCGCCTCGTCCACCGCGAACAGCGCCAGCTGCGCCTCGGTCAGCAGCTGGCGAAAATACGGCTGGCTGGCACGCTCGGGCGCGACATAGAGCAGATCGAGTTCGCCGGCGCGGAAGGCGGCGATGGTGGCGGCCTGATCGGCATCCGCGCTGGTCAGCGCGGCGGCGCGGATCCCGTTGGCGCGGGCGCTGCGCAATTGATCGTGCATCAGGGCAATCAGCGGCGAAACGACGATGCATGTGCCTTGCAACAGGGTCGCAGGGAGCTGGTAAGTGAGCGATTTTCCCGCCCCCGTCGGCATCACCGCCAGTGTGGAGCGGCCGGCCATCACCCGCTCGACCACCTGCTGCTGCACGCCGCGAAAGCCGGCAAAGCCGAAGATTGTGCGCAGCGCCTCGTGTGTCGGGGCCATCATTTCGCCGATCTCGCTCATGCGCCGGGCAATGGCAGATCGGACAGGCGGGGGAAACCGCGCGCATTGTGCGTTCGGTGCATTTCACTGGCGGCCGCTCTGGGATACATGCGCCGCTTCGGCCGGGCGGGAATCGCCACCGGGCCGCCCCTGATCTTGGAAAAAAGGAACCCACCATGAGGATCTTCGCCCCGCTCGCCACCGCCGCTGCCGCCACGCTGGCGCTCGCCGCCTGCGGCAGCTCCACCGATGCCTCGGAAGAAGCGATTGCCGACACAGTCGAGATGCCGGCCGACGAGGCGATGAGCGAGGCGCCGATGCCCGCGGCCGAGACCCGGGCCACTGTGGCTTCCGAAGCAGCCCGGGAGGCGGGCGAATCGCCGGAGAATGCACCCCAGGCGGCCGAGGTGGCCGGCGATGCGGCCGATGCCGCCGCAGCCGATGCCGCCGCAGCCGCGGCCGCTGCCGAAGCGGCGACCCAGGCTGCCGAGGAAGCGATGTAATTGGCCGCACTCTCATCGATAGTCTGGGGCCGCGGCGCCATTCTGGCAGCCGCGCTCCTGCCCGGCGCCGCCTGTGCGCCGGGCGATCAGGAGGCGGCGGCACAGCGGCCAGAGGTGGGCGAAAGCCGCGCGCTCGAACGGGCCGAGGCAATGCTCGAGGAGCGCCCCGCTGCCGAGCCGGGACCGGTCGCGCGCTGATCCGCGATTTGGTGCTGGCCCCCCGCCCATGTTAGGGTCGCCCACGGAGCAGAATGCATGGCAACGATCGTAGAACCCACCTCGGATTTTTCCGCGCTGCCGCAGGTCGGCGGGGAGGTCTTCACCGCGCCGCTTCAGCGACCCCAACATGTCGCGGACGATTGGCTCGAGCCGCGCCAGCACGATTATGACAGCCAGGACGATGCCGTGTGGGACGATCTGTTCGCCCGGCAGGCGGAATTGCTGCCCGGGCGCGCGTGCGACGCCTTCATGGCCGGGCTCGACCGGCTCGATTTGGGGCGCGGGGGCGTGCCGGACTTTGCCCGCCTTTCTCACGAACTGGGGCAGCTGACCGGCTGGAGCGTGGTGCCAGTGCCCATGCTGATCCCCGATCACGTGTTCTTCTGGCACCTGGCCAACCGCCGCTTCCCGGCCGGCAATTTCATCCGCACGCGAGCGACCTTCGACTACATCCAAGAGCCGGACGTCTTCCACGACGTATTCGGTCACGTGCCGCTGCTGAGCGACCCGGTGTTCGCCGATTACATGCAGGAATATGGCCGCGCCGGGTGGAAGGCGATGCGCCATAACCGGCTCAAGGCGTTGGGCGCGCTCTATTGGTACACGGTGGAGTTCGGCCTCACGCGCGAGAACGGGCAGCTGCGGATCTACGGCGCGGGGATCCTCTCCGGCCCGCGCGAGGCGGTGTTCGCGCTGGAGGGGCAATCGCCCAACCGGATCATGCTCGATGTCGACCGGGTGATGCGCACCGATTATGCGATCGACGATCTGCAGCCGACCTACTTCGTGATCGAAAGCTTCGCCGATCTCTATCATCGCACCGTGGAGCGTGATTTCAATGCGATCTACCGTGAGTTGAGCGCCGGCTTCACTTACGCCAATGCGGCGGTGCTGGAGAGCGACGAGGTGCTGCACCGCGGCACCCAGGAATACCATACGCGGGGCGGGCGGGGCTCGAACGCGCCGCCGGCCTGACGCCGGGCGCTTCCCTGCGACGCACACGCAAGCGCCTCCCTAGCAGAGGCCGGTCCTACACAGAAAACCGGCCCCGGGATCGCTCCCGAGGCCGGCCCTCCCTTGGTGCAATCGTGCCTCTCAGGGCAGTCTTACATCGCGTCGGCCTGGGCTTCGCCAGTCTCCTCGACCACCTCGGCTTCCATCTCCATCGCCTCTTGCTCGGCCTCGGTGATCACTCCCTCGTCCTCGAGCGTATCGGCGCGGTCCTCGATGGCGTCGGCCTGATCCTCGGCGGCATCTTCGGCGGGGCTGTCGCAAGCGGACAAGGCAAGGCCAAGAGCGGCGGCGGAGGCAAAGGCAACGAGCTTCTTCATATTAATCCCCTTCATTTCGCGAGCAGGCCCCCTACCCACCCGACCAAGGCGCAAGACATGCGCCGCTACCGAGCGATATCCCGACGAAGCAGGTTCACCGCCAGCAGCAGCCCCACCGATCCGGCAAGGCCGGCCAGCAGAGCGGCTACGTCATAGCTGCCAGAAACCAGATCGCCACCACCGATCATCGGGCAGACCAGCAGCCCTCCCAGGAGGGCGCCGATCACGCCGGCAGAGATGTTCTGCACCAGCCCGCGGCGATGTTCCGCCTGGGCGATGATCGCGGCCAACCAGCCCAGAATGCTGCCCGAAACCAGCAAGAAGACGATTCCCATCGCCAATCCTCAGAAAAACCCATTCGTAACCGCAAAATGGACCGGCCGGCGTTCTGTTCCTGATCTATGTTGTTATCCCTAGTTGCCGGATATGGGTCAGCCGAGCGTCAGCCAGAGCAGCGCGCCCCCGCCGATCACGATGCGGTACCAGGCGAATGGCGAGAAGCCGTGCCGGCTGACATAAGCAACGAAAAGGCGGATCACGACCAGCGCAGTGAGGAAAGCGGCGATGAAGCCGAGCGCAATCTCGTACCAGCCGATCACCGCCTCGCCCGCCAGCAGCGTGGGTTCGTCGAGGATCTTGACGGTCGCCGCGCCGAGCATGGTGGGCACCGCTAGGAAGAAGGAGAATTCCGCCGCGGTCTTGCGGCCCACGCCCATCGCCAGCGCGCCCAGGATCGAGGAGGCCGAGCGGCTGGTGCCCGGGATCATCGCGAGGCACTGGAAGAGGCCGATGGCGATGGCGGTTTTCATCGGCATTTCGGAGACGCCGGTGTCGGGCCCGGGCGTCACCTTGCGCTCCACCAGCAGGATGGCGATGCCGCCGACCACCAGCGCCACGCACACGACCAGCGGGCTGCCCAGCATCAGATTGATGGTATCCTTGGCGAACAGGCCGATCACCGCCGCGGGCAGGAAGCCCAGCGCGATATTGCGCATGAAGCGGACCGAGCGCGCCTCGGCCCGCAGCAGCCCCGTCCCCATGTCCCAGAACACCCGCCAGTAGGTTACCACCACCGCCAGGATCGCGCCCAGCTGGATGACGACATTGAATTGGCTCCACTGCGCCGGGTCGAAGCCGAACAGTGTTTGGGCGAGGATCAGGTGCCCGGTGGACGACACCGGCAGGAACTCGGTCAGCCCTTCGAGGATGCCGAGCAGGATTGCGGTGAGCGTATTATCCATCCGGCCCCGCCTGAAACGGACGGGGCCGGCAAGTCAAGGTTCCGCTCGCATCCGCAGCATTACCAGATGCGCACGCGCTCCTCGGGCGGCAGGTACAGCTCGTGACCGGGGGTGACGTTGAACGCCTCGTACCAAGCGTCCTGGTTGCGGACGACTCCGTTGACCCGGTATTGCTCGGGGCTGTGCGGCCCGGTGAGCAGGCGCTGGCGAAGCGAGGCCTCGCGCGAGGCGGCGCGCCAGATCTGCCCCCAGGCGAGGAAGAAGCGCTGGTCGCCGGTCAGCCCGTCAATCACGGGCGCCTCCTGCCCGTTCAGCGACATGCGATAGGCGCGATAGGCGAGGCTCAGCCCGCCGACATCGCCGATGTTCTCGCCCAGCGCGAGGCGGCCGTTCACGCAGGTCTGCCCCTCGTCGAACGGGCAGAACGCGTTGTATTGCGCAACGAGCTTGTCGCCGAGCTCGCTGAAGCGGGCGAGGTCGCTGTCCTGCCACCAGTTGCGCAGCGTGCCGGTGCCGTCGCTCTTGGCGCCCTGATCGTCGAACCCGTGGCCGATCTCGTGGCCGATCACCGCGCCGATGCCGCCGTAATTGACCGCCGGATCGGCGTCGGGATCGAAGAACGGCGCCTGCAGGATGCCGGCGGGGAATACGATCTCGTTGAACACCGAACGGTAGTAGGCGTTCACCGTCTGCGGCAGCATGCCCCATTCGGAGCGATCGACCGGCTGGCCCAGATCGCGGCGATTGTCCTCCAACTGCCAGGCAATCGCGCGTATGCGGTTGCCGAGTGCATCACGGGGGCGGATCTCCAGCCCCTCGTAGCTCTCGAATTCGTCCGGGTAGCCGATCTTCGGAGTGAAGGCATCGAGCTTGGCCATCGCCTCGCGCTTGGTGGCCTCGGTCATCCAGTCGTTTTCCGCTAGGCTGACGGCGAGTGCGCGGCGGAGGTTGACCACCAGCTCGTCCATCTGCGCCTTGGAATCGGGCGGAAAGTAACGCTCGACGTAAAGCGCGCCGAGTTGTTCGCCCAGCTGCCCCTCGGTGGCGTCGATCGCGCGCTTCCAGCGCGGGCGCTGCTCCTCCTGCCCGAGCAGGAAGCGGCCGCGGAAATCAAAGTTGGCCTGGTCGATTTCGCTCGGCAGCACGGACGAATGCGAATCGAGGAAGCGAGCGGCCATGAAGGCCTTCAGCGTGGCGAGCGGCGTGCGCGTCAGCAGGTCGAGCATCGCCGGGGTGCCGCCACCGATCCCCTCGCGGATCTCGGGGCTGAGAGCCAGTTCGGCGGCCTTCTCCGGGCTTGGCGGAAGCTGCGAGACGAGGAATTCCTGCGCGGCGCCCAGCCCGGCGGCATCGATCAGCCGTTCGAGCGGAAATTCCGGCTCCATCGCCAGCAGCTCGGCGCGGGTCAGCTTGTTGTAGGTAAGATCGCGGTTGCGCAGGGCGGTGCGCGCCCACTCGATCTCGGCCACATGGTGCTCGAAAGCGTACACCGACTGTGCCGCGGCCACCGAATCCTGGTAGCCCGCCTTGCCGAGCAGGAAGGCGAGGTAATCGCGGTAGCGGCTGCGGATCTCCTCGTTGCGAGCGTTGTCGACCAGGTAATAATCGCGATCGGGCAGGCCCGTACCGCTGAAGCCGATGCCGACGATGTGGGTGTTGGGGTCCTTCGAATCGACCGTCACCCCGGCCGAAACCACCGAGGGCACGCCCGCTTCGGGGAACATGGTGGCGAGCGCGGTGAGATCGGGCGCGGCGAAGATCTGCTGCAGGTACGGCTGCGCTGGCGCAAAGCCTGCGGCATCGATCGCGGCGGTGTCGAGATAGGAATTGTAGGCATCCAGCAGGCGCCGCTCCGAAGTGCCCGGGGCGGGGTTGGCGGCGGCGAGTTCGGTGATCAGCTGCTCGACATCGGTGGTCGATTTTTCGCCCAGAATGTTGAACGAGCCGAAGCGGCTGTATTCAGCCGGAATCGGATTGTCGCGCACCCACTTGCCGTTGACATAGGCGAAGAAATCGTCGCCCGGATCGACCGCTGGGTCGAGCAGGGTGGGATCGACGCCCCATTCGCCGAAGCTCATGGTGGGCACCGGTGGCCGCTCCTCGGCGACCTGTGCCGCGGCGGGCAGTGCGAACATCAGAGCGGTGGCGGAAATACCGGCGGCGAGAGCGCGTCGAAGCATGAGCGGGTGGACCTTTTCAATTCAACTGGGCGAGCTTGGCCGGAATCGGTTCCGCTCGTAACCATATGGCCATACCCCCAACTGTAAGGCGCCACAGGCCGTTCGTCGATTTATCTAGGCATTTCATCGATGAACGAGCGGTGAGCCCGCTGCCAAGCGGCCTTAGGCGGCGGCCGCGTCGGCGAATTGCAACGCCGCGAGCTGAGCATAGAGGCCGCTGCGGCCGATCAGCTGGCCATGCGTGCCCTGCTCCACGATCCGCCCCTGATCGAGCACCACGATGCGATCCGCCGCGCGCACCGTGGCGAGGCGGTGGGCGATCACCAGCGTGGTGCGCCCGCGCATCAGCCGCTCCAGCGCGTCCTGCACCAGCGCCTCGCTCTGCGCATCGAGCGCGCTGGTGGCCTCGTCGAGCAGCAAGACGGGCGAATCGCGCAGGATCGCGCGGGCGATCGCCACTCGCTGGCGCTGCCCGCCCGAAAGCCGCGCGCCGCCTTCGCCCAGGAAGGTATCGAGCCCCTCCGGCAGCGCGCGCAGGAATTCCTCGGCATTGGCGGCGCGGGCGGCCTGCCAGATCGCCTCCTCGTCCGATTCCCAAGCGCCGTAGCGCAAATTGTCGCGCGCGCTGGCGGCGAACAAGATCCCCTCCTGCGGCACCAGCGCCATGCGGCGGCGCACCTCGGTGGGATCGGCCTGGGTCAGCGGCACGCCGTCGAGCCTGACGATGCCGACCTGCGGATCGTAAAACCGCAGCGCCAGCTGGAACACGGTGGATTTGCCCCCGCCCGAGGGGCCGACCAGCGCCACCGTCTCGCCCGGCTCCACGGAGAGATCGAAGCCGGCCAGCGCGGCGGTGTCAGGCCGGGTGGGGTAGCGGAAGGTGACGTTCTGGAAGGCGAGCCCACCGCGGGGCGGGTGCGGCAGCGCCAGCGGGCGGGCCGGGGGGGCGATCCCCGGCATTTCGTGCAGCAGTTCGTCGAGCCGGCTGGCCGCGCCCGCGCCGCGCAACAGATCGCCATAGACCTCTGCCAGCGCACCGAACGCGCCCGCCACCAGCACGCCGGTGAGCACGAAAGCGGCGATGGTGCCGCCCGAAAGCGTGCCATCTACCACCTGTAGCGCGCCGCGCCACATCAGGAAGGTGATCGCCCCGAAGATGATGGCAATGGAACAGCCGGTCATCACTGCACGCAAGGCGGTGCGGTGGCGGGCCGTGCGGTAGGCGCGCTCCACCGTGGCGCCGAAGCGATCCTGCTCGCGTTCTTCCTGGTTGAAGGCTTGGACGATCTTCATCGCCCCCAGCACCTCGGCCACCCTGCTGCCGATCGCGGCCACCCGGTCCTGGCTTTCGCGTGAGACCCGCCGCACCCGCCGGCCGAACCACACCAGCGGCAGGATCACCAGCGGCAGGGTGATCGCCAGCAGCCCGGTGAGCGAGGGCGCCAGCACCAGCAGATAGGCCGTGCCGCCCACCACCATGATGAGGTTGCGCAGCGCCACCGAGATCGTCACCCCCACCACATGCTCGATCTGCGTGGTGTCGGCGGTCATCCGGCTGGCGATCTCGCTCGGGCTGTTGTGTTCGAAAAAGGCCGGCGAGAGGCGCAGGAGGTTGCCCTGCACCGCACGGCGGATATCGGCCACCACCCGCTCGCCCAGCAGCGAGACGAAATAGTAGCGCGCAGCGGTGCCGGCCGCGAGCACCAGCACGATCAGGAACAGATAGCGGAACCAGTGCGCGATCTCGTCGGGATTGGTGCCGGCGATGAAGCCGCGGTCGATGATCATGCGGAAGCCCGCCGGGATCGCCAGCGTGGCCGCCGCGGTCACCACCAGCGCCAACAAGGCCAACGCCATCTGCCCGGGATAGCGCAGCGCGGCGCGCGCGATCATCCCCAGCGGGGCAAGGCTGGTGGCCGGTTCGACTTGGGCATTTCGGAGCGCGCGCGACATGGGTGGCCGGGCACTAGCCCAAGCCGGCGCGGGAATGAAGCCGCGGCTTGCGCGCAATCCACCGGGCGCCGGATGATTGTCCCAGTGCGGGAAAGGCGGGAGCGGCCGTTAGCGCTCTCTTTGTCATGCGCGCCGGTGCGGTTATAAGGCGAGGAAGGAACACTCCCGCAAGGCCGGCGGTTGAACCGGAACGGAGAGCGCCACAGGGAATCGCATGTGATCTACGATGCTTATGAACTTCAGCGCTCCTTCCTGAGCACCGCCAGCAGCTGGGCCTCCATCGGCGCGGAACTCCTCAGCAACCCGGCGCTGCCGATGGGCTATTTCGGGGCGGGCCCGGCGGTGGCCAGCGCGCTGCAGGTGTTCGCCGGCTTCTACGAGGATCGTGGCAAGCCCGAATTCGGGATCGAAAGCGTCGCGGTTGGGGGGGAAGACCATGCGGTCCACGAGACCGTGGTGCTGGAAAAGCCGTTCGGTGTGCTGCGGCACTTCCGCCGCGAGGGGCTGCCGGCCGATGCCCCGCGGCTGCTGATCGTCGCGCCGATGAGCGGGCACTATGCCACCTTGCTGCGCGGCACGCTTACCCGGATGGTCGAGAACCAGGAGGTGTGGATCACCGATTGGGCCGATGCCAAGCGGGTGCCGCTCGCTGCCGGGCGGTTCGATCTCGACGATTACATCGATTATCTGATCGAGTTCCTGCAGTTCATTGGAGAAGGCACTCATGTGCTGGCGGTCTGCCAGCCCTCCGTGCCCGCCTTTGCCGCCGCGGCGGTGATGGCGGCGGAGGGCGATCCCTGCCGCCCGGCGACCCTGACGCTGATGGGCGGCCCGATCGATGCCCGTGCCAGCCCCACCTCGGTGAACGACGTGGCGATGGACAAGCCGTTCAGCTGGTTCGTGGACAATGTGATCGCCACCGTGCCGCTTCGCTATGCCGGCGCCGGGCGGCGGGTCTATCCCGGGTTCCTGCAGCTCGCCGGGTTCATCTCGATGAACCTCGAAAGCCACATGTTGAGCCATTACGAGATGTTCAAGCACCTTACGGCGGGCGACCAGGAGGGCGCCGAACGGACCAAGGATTTCTACGACGAATACCTCTCCGTCTGCGACATGACCGCCGAGTTCTACCTGCAGACGATCGAGCACGTCTTTCAGAAGCACTCCCTGCCCAAGGGCGAGTTCGTCCACCGCGGCAAGCCGATCGACCCCGATGCGATCCGCGACACCGCGCTGCTGGCGATCGAGGGCGAGCGGGACGATATCTCCGGCATCGGCCAGACCCGCGCCGCACTCGACTTGGTCGAGCACCTACCGCTGGAGCGGAAAAAGTACCATCTGGCCCGCGACGTTGGCCATTACGGCATCTTCAACGGCAGCAAGTGGCGCAACAATATTGCCCCGATGGTCGAGGAATGGATGCGCGCGCACCCCCGCATCCCGGCTGAACCCGCCGAATAAACACCGGCCGCCGCCGGCCCCCGCTGCTTCCCGGGGAACGGCCGCACTCTCTTGCCAAAGCAGCTTCCTGTCTGCATGGAAGGCTTTCGCGACATTTTTGATGCTGCCCGCCACGGGTGAGTCGCGCTTCGTTGCTGGCACCCTGGCCAGCGTCGGGGCCTCATCGACGAGCCAGGACCGGTCAGAACGGGCCAGAACGAGCCGGAGCGATACAGGAAGAGCGAGGAATTTGACTGACCACTTGCCGCCCCAGGGGCTTTACGATCCCCGCAACGAGCACGATGCCTGCGGCGTCGGCTTCGTAGCCCATATCAAGGGTGCGAAGAGCCATTCGATCGTCGGGCGCGCGCTGGAGATCCTGGCCAATCTCGATCATCGCGGGGCAGTTGGCGCCGATCCGCTACTGGGCGACGGGGCGGGTATCCTGCTGCAGATCCCCGATCCGCTCTATCGCCGCTTGGCGCAGGGAGCGGGCCTCGCCCTGCCCGCACCGGGTGAATATGCCGTGGCGATGTGCTTCATGCCGCGCGACGAGGCGGCGCGCGCGTTCATCACCGGCCAGTTCGAAAAGTTCGTCGCCAAAGAAGGCCAGCGGCTGATCGGCTGGCGCGACGTGCCGGTGACGCCCGACGGGCTCGGTCAGGCCGTGCTCGCCTCGATGCCGGTGATCCGCCAGTGCTTCGTGGGCCGGGGGGACAATTGCGCCGACCAGGATGCGTTCGAGCGCAAGCTGATCGTGATCCGCAAGCAAACGCAGAACCCGCTCGCCGCGCTGGCCGAAAAGCACGCGATGCCAGCATTGACCGATCTCTACATGCCCAGCTTTTCCAGCCGCACGGTGGTGTACAAGGGGCTGCTGCTGGCGAACCAGGTGGGCAGCTTCTACAACGATCTGCGCGATCCCGATTGTGTCTCTGCGCTGGGCCTCGTGCACCAGCGCTTTTCCACCAACACCTTCCCCAGCTGGCGACTGGCGCACCCCTATCGCTTCCTAGCGCACAATGGCGAGATCAACACGGTGCGCGGCAATGTGAACTGGATGAACGCCCGCCGGCGGACGATGGAATCGCCGCTGCTGGGCGCCGATCTCGACAAATTGTGGCCGATCATTCCGCACGGCCAATCGGACACCGCCTGCCTCGACAATGCGCTCGAGCTGCTGCTGATGGGCGGCTACAGCCTCGCCCATGCGATGATGATGCTGATGCCGGAGGCCTGGGGCAAGAACCCGCTGATGGAATCGGCGCGGCGCGCCTTCTACGAATATCATGCCGCGCTGATGGAGCCGTGGGACGGGCCGGCCGCGGTGGCCTTTACCGACGGCCGCCAGATCGCCGCCACGCTCGATCGCAACGGACTGCGGCCGGCGCGCTTCTGCGTGACGAAGGACGATCTGTGCGTGCTCGCGTCCGAAAGCGGCGTGCTGCCGATTGCGGAGGAGGACATCATCCGCAAGTGGCGGCTGCAGCCCGGCCGGATGCTGCTGATCGACCTCGAACAGGGCCGCATCGTCGAGGACGAGGAGCTGAAGGCCGAGCTCGCCAATGCCGCGCCCTACGCCCAGTGGCTGGCGCAGACGCAGTACAACCTCAAGGATCTCGAGGCCATCGAGATCGATCGCGAGGCGGTTCGCGACCACGCCATCGAAGCGCGGGAGGTGAGCGGTGGCGAGGCCAAGGCCGGAAACGGGGACGGGGATAGCTCCAGCCTGCTCCAGCGCCAGCAGGCATTCGGCTACACGCAGGAGGATATTTCGAAGTTCCTCGAACCGATGGCCGTGACGGGCGACGATCCGATCGGCTCTATGGGCACCGATACGCCGATCGCCGTGCTCTCCCGCCGCAGCCGGCTGCTGTACGATTATTTCAAGCAGAACTTCGCCCAGGTGACCAACCCGCCGATCGATCCGATTCGCGAGGAACTGGTGATGAGCCTGACCTCGATGATCGGCCCGCGCCCCAATCTGCTCGGGCACGATGCGGGCACGCACCGGCGGCTGGAGGTAGACCAGCCGATCCTCACCAATCGCGACATGGAGAAGATCCGCTCGGTGGAGGCCAGCCTCGATGGCGCCTTCCGCACCGAAACGATCGACATCACCTGGGATGCCGCCAGCGGCGCCGAGGGGCTGGCCATGGCGCTCAAGGAGATGTGCTGGGCCGCCACCGAGGCGGTGCTGCAGGATCACAACATCCTGATCCTGTCGGATCGCGCGCAGAGCGAGCAGCGCATCGCCATCCCCGCGCTGCTGGCCACCGCCGCGGTCCACCACCATCTGGTCCGCCAGGGCCTGAGGATGCAGACCGGCCTCGTCGTCGAGACCGGCGAGGCCCGCGAGGTGCACCATTTCTGCGTGCTGGCTGGTTATGGCGCGGAAGCGATCAACCCCTATCTCGCGTTCGAGACGCTGGAGGACATTCGCCGCCACAAGGTGCCCGACATGGCGCCTAAGGATGTGGCGAAGAACTACGTCAAGGCGGTGGGCAAGGGTATCCTCAAGGTGATGTCCAAGATGGGCATCAGCACCTACCAGTCTTACTGCGGGGCGCAGATCTTCGATGCTGTGGGCTTGTCCACCGCCTTCGTGGAGGCGTACTTCACCCGCACCGCCACCAGCATCGAGGGAATCGGCCTCGCCGAAGTGGCCGAGGAGGCGGTGCGCCGCCACCGCGTGGCCTATGGCGATGATCCGCTGTACCAGAAGATGCTCGACGTGGGCGGCATGTACCAGCTGCGCCTGCGCGGCGAGGAGCACGCTTGGACGGCGCAGACGGTCGCCAACCTGCAGCATGCGGTGCGCGGCAACAATTTCGCCAATTACGAGGCGTTCGCCAGCGCGATCAACGAGCAGTCCGAACGGCTGCTGACGATCCGCGGGCTGATGGTGCTCAAGCCTGCCGACGAGCCGCTCGACCTTGCCGAGGTCGAGCCGGCGGCGGAGATCGTCAAGCGCTTCGCGACGGGGGCGATGAGCTTCGGCTCGATCAGCCGCGAGGCGCACACCACGCTGGCGATCGCGATGAACCGAATCGGCGCGCGCTCCAACACCGGCGAGGGCGGCGAGGAGCCCGATCGCTTCCGGCCGATGGCGAACGGCGATTCGATGCGCAGCGCCATCAAGCAGGTGGCCAGCGGGCGGTTCGGCGTCACCACCGAATATCTGGTCAATGCGGACGATATCCAGATCAAGATGGCCCAAGGCGCCAAGCCGGGCGAGGGCGGCCAACTGCCCGGCCACAAGGTGGACAAGGTGATCGGCCGGGTCCGCCATTCGACGCCGGGCGTGGGCCTGATCAGCCCGCCACCGCACCACGACATCTATTCGATCGAGGATCTGGCGCAGCTGATCCACGATCTCAAGAACGTGAACCGGCAGGCGCGCATCTCGGTCAAGCTCGTGTCCGAGGTGGGTGTGGGCACGGTGGCCGCGGGCGTCTCCAAGGCGCGGGCGGATCATGTCACCATCTCGGGCTACGAGGGCGGCACCGGCGCCAGCCCGCTCACCAGCCTCACCCATGCGGGCAGCCCGTGGGAGATCGGCCTCGCCGAAACGCAGCAGACGCTGCTGCTCAACGATCTGCGCACCCGCATCGCGGTGCAGGTGGATGGCGGCCTGCGCACCGGGCGCGATGTCGCCATCGGCGCGCTGCTGGGAGCGGACGAGTTCGGCTTCGCCACCGCGCCGCTGATCGCGGCCGGCTGTATCATGATGCGCAAGTGCCATCTCAACACCTGCCCGGTCGGGGTCGCCACGCAGAACCCGGAGCTGCGCAAGCGCTTCACCGGCCAGCCCGAGCACGTGATCAACTACTTCTTCTTCGTGGCCGAGGAACTGCGCCGGATCATGGCGCAGATGGGCTTTCGTACGGTGGCAGAGATGATCGGCCGGGTCGACCGGATCGAGGCCTCCCGCGCGCTCGATCACTGGAAGGCGCACGAGGTAGATCTCTCGCGCGTGCTCCACCGCATGCTGCTGCCCGAGGGTACGCCGGTGCGCCACACGCAGGGGCAGGACCACGGCCTCGCCGCCGCGCTCGACAACGAGCTGATCGCGGCGGCCGAGGGTGCGATCGAGCGCGGCGAGACCATCCAGCTCGAACGGCCGATCCGCAACGGCAATCGCACGGTGGGTGCGATGCTCTCGGGCGCCATCGCCCGGCGGCACGGCCACGAAGGGCTCGCGCCCGAACAGCTGCGCATCACCTTCACCGGCACCGCCGGGCAGAGCTTCGCGGCCTGGCTGGCCCACGGCGTCACGCTCGATCTGGTCGGCGACGCCAATGATTATGTCGGCAAGGGGCTCTCGGGCGGGCGGGTGATCGTCCGCCAGCCGCCGGGCCTGCTGCGCGAGCCGACCGACAACATCATCGTCGGCAACACGGTGCTCTACGGCGCGGTCGCGGGCGAGGCGTTCTTCAACGGCGTCGCCGGCGAGCGCTTCGCGGTGCGCAATTCGGGCGCGGTCGCGGTGGTCGAGGGCACCGGCGATCATGGTTGCGAATATATGACCGGCGGGGTAGTCTGCGTGCTCGGGCGCACCGGGCGCAATTTCGCGGCCGGCATGTCGGGCGGGCTCGCCTATGTCTATGACGAGGACGGCGCGTTCCGCGAGCGCTGCAACATCGCGCAAGTGGACCTTGAAGAGATCGACCCCGCGCCCTTCGAAGATGCAGGGATCGGCCGCCCGCAGCAGCGCCCCCGCGGGGTCGAGGATGCCGGCATGGGCGACATGCTGCGCCACGATGCCGAGCGGCTGCGGATCCTGGTGGAGCGGCACAAACTGCACACCGGCTCCACCCGCGCGGGCGATCTGCTGGCGGATTGGCCCCGCGCGCTCAGCCGCTTCGTGAAGGTGATGCCGCGCGACTACCGGCAGGCGCTGCGCCTGCTGGAAGCGGAGCGCGAAGAGGCGGCCGCGATCGCCGCGGAGTAGGGGTCAGGGACGATGGGCAAGGAAAACGGCTTCCTCGAGATCGCGCGGCAGGATCGCACCTATGCCGATCCGCGCGAGCGAATCAGCCATTACCGGGAGTTCACCGTCCCCCACAGCGAGGAAGGCCTGAAGAACCAGGCCGCCCGCTGCATGGATTGCGGCATCCCGTACTGCCACACCGGCTGCCCGGTGAACAACATGATCCCGGACTGGAACCACCTCGTCTATGAGGACGATTGGCGCGAGGCGCTGGACAATCTGCACTCGACCAACAATTTCCCCGAATTCACGGGCCGCATCTGCCCCGCCCCGTGCGAGGCTTCGTGCACGCTCAACATCATCGACCAGCCGGTGACCATCAAGAGCATCGAATGCGCCATTGCCGACAGGGGCTGGAAGGAAGGCTGGATCGCGCCCTTGGTGCCCAGGCGCAAGACCGGGGGCAGCGTGGCGGTGGTCGGCTCGGGCCCCGCGGGGCTCGCCTGCGCGCAGCAACTGGCGCGCGCCGGCCATTCGGTGACCCTGTTCGAGAAGTCCGACCGGCTGGGTGGCCTGCTCCGCTACGGCATCCCCGATTTCAAGATGGAAAAGCACCTGATCAACCGACGCGCGGTGCAGCTGGAAGCCGAGGGAGTCACCTTCAGGACCAGCACCGAGATCGGCGTGGATGTCTCGATCATGTCGCTCAAGGAGAACTTTGGCGCCATCGTCCTCGCCGGCGGGGCCGAGCATGCCCGGCCGCTGCAGATCCCCGGCGCGGAACTGCCCGGTGTGCGGCTGGCGATGGAATTCCTAACCCAGCAGAACAAGCGCAATGCGGGCGACGACGAGCAGCGCGCCGCCCCTCGCGGCACGCTCACCGCCACGGGCAAGGACGTGATCGTCATCGGTGGCGGCGATACGGGCTCGGATTGCGTGGGCACCTCCAACCGGCAGGGCGCGCGCAGCGTGACGCAGATCGAGATCATGCCGCGCCCCCCGGAAAAGGAGGACAAGGCGCTCACCTGGCCCGACTGGCCGATGAAGCTGCGCACCTCCTCCAGCCACGAGGAGGGCGTGGGCCGTGACTGGGCGGTGCTCACCCGCGAGGTGATGGGCGAGAACGGCCGCGTCACCGGCCTTAAATGCGCGCGGATCGAATGGGTCGAAGGCCGAATGCAGGAAATCGCGGGCAGCGAATTCGTGCTCAAGGCCGATCTCATCCTGCTGGCGATGGGCTTCCTCGGCCCCAAGAAGACCGGCATGCTCGAACAGGCCGGCGTGGCGCTGACCGATCGCGGTGCAGTCGCCGCCGATACGCTGGCCTATCGCACCAGCGAGGACATGATCTTCGCCTGTGGCGACATGCGCCGCGGCCAGAGCCTGGTGGTGTGGGCGATTCGCGAGGGCCGCCAGGCCGCCCGCGCCGTCGACGAGGCGCTGATGGGGGCGAGCGAACTGCCGCGCTGAGCCCCTGCGCAAAGGCTGCGAACAGGCACCGCGCATGCATCCGGTTGAAAGCAGGCGTAGAGTTGCACAGCGCGCAAGAACAGAGCTAAGGAACATGCCTCAAGCCAAACGTTTCTTTGCGGGATCGAGGGAGTGGCCCATGGCGCCGATGAGCAGATGACCCAGCAATGGAGCAATGAGCACCTGCGCCTTGCCGTCAAGGCAGCCTGTGTCGCGCTGTGGTCGTGGAACGTGGACGACAACAGCTTCGCGATGGACCCGCGCGGCTTCGAGCTCTGGGGGCTGCCGCACGCCGGTTCAATCCGCTTCGAGGAGCTTTCGGCCAAGATTCACCCGGCAGACCGGGATCGGGTGAGTGCGGGGTTCCTCGCCACCCGCTCCGTGGAGGGTCCGTACGAGATCGATTTCCGCCTCAAGCTGGAGGAGGAGGTCCGCTGGATTTCCGCCAGGGGACAGGGCGGCGATGATGGCATCGTCGAGCGGACGATGTTCGGCATCTTCCTCGATGTGACGGGCCGCAAGCAGGCCGAGGAAGGCAGCGAGCTGCTGGCGGGCGAGATGAGCCATCGCGTCAAGAACCTGCTGGCCATCGCCTCCAGCCTCACCACCTTCACCTCGCGCTCGTCCAGGACCGTGGAGCACATGGCGCAGGATCTCACGCGCCGCCTCTCCGCGCTGGGCCGTGCGCACGATCTGGTGCGGCCACTGCCCGATGCGCAGGGCCGGGCCGCGCTGCTGGGCGATCTGCTGATGGTGCTGCTCGCCCCGTATGACGATCAGGGCGCCTTCAGCGGCCGCATCCGCGTGGCCGTGCCCCGCATGGGTGTGGGCCATCGAACCGCCACCGCGATGGCGATGATCATCCACGAACTCGCCACCAATTCGGCCAAGCATGGCGCGCTTTCCAGTGACGCGGGGGCGCTGGAGATCACCGGCTCGCAGGACGATGAATGCCTGACGCTGGTGTGGGCCGAAACGGGCGGGCCCGAGATCACCGAAACGCCCACCCTCGGTGGTTTCGGCAGCCGCATGGTGCGCTCGCATCTGGGCGGCCAGCTTGGCGGCGCGATCCGCTACGACTGGCAGCCGCCCGGGCTCGTCGCCACGCTCACCATGCGCCTCGCGGCCCTGCCGCTCTAGGGCTGGCCCGCTACCACTCCACCCGCCCACGACCACTGGCTTCCAAAAAGGCATTTGCCCGGCTGAACGGGCGCGAGCCGAAGAAGCCGCGATGCGCCGAAAGCGGGCTGGGGTGCGGCGAGGCCAGCACCAGGTGCCGCCCGCGCCCCTCCTCCCGATCCTCCAGCCCCGGCACGCGGCCCGCCTTGGCGCGCGCATGGCTGCCCCACAGGATGAACACGCTTGGGCCCGCGCGCGCCGCCACCGCCGCCACCATGGCATCGGTGATCGCCTCCCAGCCCTGACCCGCATGGCTGCCCGAGCGCCCGTCTTCCACCGTCAGCGTGCTGTTGAGCAGCAGCACGCCCTGCCGCGCCCAGCGCTCCAGATTGCCGTCCGCCGGGGGTGCCACTCCGCAATCCGAGGCCAGTTCGCGCTGGATATTGGCGAGCGAGGGCGGCACCCGCACGCCTGCCGGCACCGAGAAGGCGAGGCCGTGCGCCTGCCCCGGCCCAGGGTACGGGTCCTGCCCCAGGATCACCACCCGCACCGCCTCCAGCGGCGTCAGCTCCAGCGCCCGCAGCCGCGCCCCGCGCGGCGGATAGATCCGCTTGCCCGCCCGCTCCTCGGCCAGCAGCCAGCCGCCCAGCCGCCGCGCCTCCGGGCTGGCCAGCACCGGGGCCAGAACATCGCGCCAGCTTTCGGGAACGCACTCGCTCATCGCCGCCAGCCTAGGATCGCGCCGCGCCGCCCGCCAGCGGCCCTTCCCCTGTATCCCCGATCCGCCTAAGGCGCCGCCCATGACCGTCCATTTCCATGAAGAAGACCTCCCCGCCGGCGTCCTCGCCCCGGGCGACATCGCCGTCGACACCGAAACCATGGGCCTCGTCACCCAGCGCGACCGGCTGTGCGTGGTGCAGCTGAGCGATGGCGGCGGCGACGAGCACCTGGTGCGCTTCGCCCCCGGCAGCCGCTACGATGCCCCCGAACTCAAGGCGGTGCTGGCCGATCCCGCGCGGCGCAAGTTCTTCCATTTTGCCCGTTTCGATCTCGCCGCGATCGAGCACTACCTGGGCGTCACCGCCGCACCGGTGTTCTGCACCAAGATCGCCAGCAAGCTCACCCGCACCTACACCGATCGCCATGGCCTCAAGGATCTGGTGCGCGAATTGCTGGGCGAGGAAATCTCCAAGCAGCAACAATCGAGCGATTGGGGCGCGCCCGATCTCAGCGAGCCGCAACGCGAATATGCCGCGAGCGACGTGCGCTACCTGCATCGGATGGTGGCGATCTTCGAACAGCGCCTCGCGCGCGAGAACCGCACCGCCATCGCGCAGGCCTGTTTCGATTTCCTCCCCACCCGCGCCCGGATGGATCTTGCGGGCTGGGCCGAAAGGGACATCTTCACCCACGATTAAACCGGCGCCAGCAAGGACCCGCACCAGCGCCTGCAAGGACCCGACTGAGCCGATGAGCGAGCAAGCCACCATCATGCGCAACCGGCGCCAGGCCTTCGCGGCTCCGGGCGGCGCGTTCGACCGGGTGGTGCGGCTGCTGGCGATCGGCCTGCCCGCGCTGGTCGGCGCGGTGGCGGCAGCGATGATCATCGCCCCGCTCAGCCCCCGCAGCGAGGTCAGCTTCCTGCTCGATCGCAACAAGGTGGCGATCGCGGACGACCGGATGCGAGTGGACGATGCCATGTACCGTGGGCAGGACAATCGCGGCCGGCCGTTCTCACTGGCGGCCGGCGCCGCGGTGCAGCAGAGCGTCACCGAACAGGTGGTGCAGCTCGATGCGCTCACCGCCCGGCTGCTGCTGCCCGAAGGCCCCGCGCTGCTCACCGCGCCGGGGGGGCGCTATTTTATCGCCGAACAGCAGGTCTCGGTCACCGGCATGGTGCGCTTCACCGCGGCCGATGGCTACCGCATGGAGGCGCGCAACGTTTTCATCGATCTGCCCGCCCGCACCCTCGCCAGCCGCGGAAGGGTGGAAGGCGCGATCCCCGCCGGCACCTTCGCCGCCAATTCGCTGCGCGCCGATCTGGCCGAGCGCTCGCTGGTGCTCGAGGGCGATGTCCGCATGCGCATGGTCCCGGGCCAGCTCGCGCTCCCGCGGGTGCGGCCATGAGTTGGCGCCGCGCCCACAACGCCCTATCTACGGTCTCGTAATGGCTTCCCCGCATCCTTGCCCCGCCACTCTCGGCCGCACCGCGCTGCGCTCGCTCGTCGGGGGCTTCGCCGCCTCCGCGCTGGCCGCCACCCTGTTCGGCTCGCTCGCCGGGGCGCAGGCCATCGCCGGCTTCGACCAGAACCAGCCGGTGAATTACGCGGCCAACCGGCTCGAACTGCAGGACCGGCAGAACCGGCTGGTGCTTTCGGGCAACGTGATCGTCACCCAGGGCGACCTCCGGTTCACCGCCGATCGCATGAGCGTGGCCTATACCGATAGCGGCGGGCTGCAGATCCAGCGGATCGACGCCACCGGCGGCGTGGTCGTCACCCGCGGCAGCGAGCGCGCGCAGGGCGCGGCCGGGGTCTACGATTTCAACCGCCGCGTAATCGTCCTCTCGGGCGGGGTCGCGCTGCGGCGCGGCAGCGATACGCTGAACGGGGGGCGGTTGACGATCGATCTCGCCAGCGGCCGCTCCAGCGTGGACGGCAGCGCCGCCGTCGCACCGGGCGACCAGACCGCGCCGAGCGGCCGCGTCAGCGGCAGCTTCTCGGTGCCCCAGCAATAAGCGCCAGTGCGGGTGGTGAACGGGGCAAGGGTTCCGCGCCGCGCCGCCTTGTGCCATGGCGCAGCGCCAGCGAAACGAACGCGATCATCATGACCGAAATGCTCAAGATCCACCTGCCCGATGGCTCCATGCGCGAGATGCCGCCCGGCTCCACCCCGGCCGATGTCGCCGCCGCAATCGGCCCCGGCCTCGCCAAGGCCGCGCTCGCCGCGCGTGTCGATGGCGAGCTGCGCGATCTCGGCCGCCCGCTCGAAGGCGATGCCCGGCTTGCGCTCGTCACCAGCCGGGACGAGGCCGATGCGCTGGAGCTGGCGCGCCACGATTACGCGCATGTGCTGGCCGAGGCGGTGCAGGCGCTGTGGCCCGATACGCAGATCACCTTCGGCCCGGCCACCGACGATGGCTTCTATTACGATTTCGCCCCCGGCGCGCGCGGCCCCTTCACCGAGGAAGACCTGCCCGCGATCGAAGAGCAGATGCGCAAGGTGATCCGTGCGGACAAGGTGCTCACCCGCGAGGTGTGGAACCGCGAACAGCTGATTGCCTGGTTCCGCGAGCATGGCGAAAGCTTCAAGGCCGAATGGGCCGCCGAACTGCCCGAAGGCGACGAGCTGACCGTCTACCATTCGGGCCCAGTTGGCGCGCAGGATACCTGGCTGGACCTGTGCCGCGGCCCCCACCTGCCCTCGACCGGCAAGCTCGATCCCGAGGCCTTCAAGCTCACCCGCGTCTCGGGCGCCTATTGGCGCGGCGACCAGAGCAATGCGATGCTCAGCCGCATCTACGGCACCGGCTGGCTGAACAAGAAGCAGCTCGGCGCCCACCTCACCCGGCTCGAAGAGGCGGCGAAACGCGATCATCGCAAGCTGGGGCAGGAGATGGACCTGTTCCACTTCCAGTCCGAGGCGCAGGGCTCGTGCTTCTGGCACCCCAAGGGCTACATGATCTGGCGCGAGCTGGAGGCCTATATGCGCCGCCGGCTCGATGCCGCCGGCTACGAGGAGGTGAAGACCCCGCAGCTGATGGATGCCCGCCAGTGGGAGAAATCCGGCCACTGGGGCAAATATCGCGAGAACATGTTCGTCGTGCCCGACGAGGTGCCCAGTACCGCGGACGAAGGCCCGGTCATTTCCGGCGAGGCCGAGATGATGGCGCTCAAGCCGATGAACTGCCCGGCGCATGTGCTGGTGTTCCGGCAGGGCATCACCTCGTACCGCGATCTGCCCGTCCGCATGGCCGAGTTCGGCTGCTGCCACCGCAACGAGCCGCACGGCGCGCTCCACGGCCTGCTGCGCGTGCGGCAGTTCACGCAGGACGATGCGCACATCTTCTGCCGCGAAGACCAGCTGGTGGCCGAAGTCGCCACCTTCTGCGATCTGCTGGACAGCGTCTATCGCGATCTCGGCTTCGACGCCTACGCAATCAAGCTCGCACTGCGCCCGGAAAAGCGCTTCGGCAGCGAGGAGATGTGGGACTGGTCCGAGCAGAGCCTGCGCGATGCGGTCGCCGCCACCGGGCGCAATACCGCCGAATGGGGCTGGGAGGAACTGCCGGGCGAAGGCGCATTCTACGCCCCTAAGCTGGAATTCCACCTGACCGACGCGATCGGCCGCACTTGGCAGGTCGGCACCATCCAGACCGATACCGTGCTGCCCGAGCGGCTCGACGCCAGCTACGTGGGCGAGGATGGCGCGCGCCACCGCCCGGTGATGCTGCACCGCGCGATCCTGGGCACGTTCGAACGCTTCATCGGCATCCTGATCGAACACCACGCCGGCCGTCTGCCGCTATGGCTCGCCCCGGTGCAGGTGGTGCTGGCAACCATCGTCTCCGACGCTGATGATTACGCGCACGAGGTGGCCGCTCAGCTGCGCGCCGCCGGCCTGCGGCTGGAGACGGACCTGCGCAACGAGAAGATCAACTACAAGGTGCGCGACCATTCGGTGAAAAAGGTGCCGCACATGGCCGTGCTCGGCAAGCGCGAGGCGGAGGAGGGCACTGTCGCGCTGCGCACGCTGGGCGAGCAGGCACAGCGCGTGCTGCCGCTGGCCGAGGCCGTGGCACTGCTGCGCGAGGCGGCCACCGCGCCGGACCGGCGGGCATAGGTGCGAGCCGAGGCGGTGGCAGGGGCGCCGGTGACCTTCGCAATTGCTGGCTGTTGCTCGCCATTTTCGGACGCTAAGCGCCCGCGCAGGTCGGAGCCTCTAGCGGCTCGCTATCTGCCTTCACCTAAAATACACGCCAGTCCCTCGGCGCCCTGCCGGCGCCACCATGCATCACAGCGGCAGCGGCTGCCCCGCGAAAATCAGCGCCATGGCGCAGGTTCCGATCAGCGCCATCCGCAGCAGCGGCACGAAGCGCTGCGCCAGCAAAGAAGCTCTCTCGCTCATCCCCCTGCCATAGCGCACAAAGCTTAAGAAAGCCCTGAGCCCCTCACAATGGCACATGCTGGCTGGCGCAGTGGAAGCTGCCCCCGCCCGCGAGCACCGCCTCCGCCCGCAGGCCCATCGCGGTGCGGCCGGGGAACAGCCCGCCGATGGCGGCCACCGCCTCCTCGTCCATCAGCGATCCATAGGTCGGCACCACCACCACCGAGTTGCAGATGGCGAAGTTCATGTAGCTCGCCGGCTCCACGCAGTCGGCTTCGCCCATCCAGCCAGGGGAAGGCACTTCGCGCACCTGCAGCCCGAAGGCCAGCGCCCGCGCCCGCGCATCGGCATAGACCTCGGCATTGGGATCGTCCGCCCCGCTCGCCACCGGCAGCGCCAGCACGCCCGGCGCCACGAAACGCGCGAGATTGTCGACATGCCCGTCGGTATGATCGCCCGCCAGCCCCTCGCCCAGCCACAGCACCCGGTCGAAACCCAGCGAATCGTGCAGGCCCGCCTCGATCTCCTCCCGGCCCAGCGAAGGGTTGCGGTTGGGATTGAGCAGGCATTGCTCGGTGGTCCCCACCAACCCCGTGCCATCCGTATCGATTGCGCCGCCCTCCAGCACGAAGTCGAAGTCCTGCACCGCCAGCCCGGCCTGCTCTGCCAACGCAGCGCCGATAGCCTGGTCACCCGCCATCACGAACTTGTCGCCCCAGCCATTGAAGCGAAATTTCCGCGCGGCGCGGCGCCCGGTCGCGTCCAGCACCACCAGCGGGCCCGTATCGCGCAGCCAGATATCGCCATATTCGTGCCGCTCGCAGGTGACCGAGGCGCTCACCAGCGCCTGCGCGCGCGCCTCATTGGCCGCATCCCGCACCACCAGCCGCACGTCCTGCCCGCTCTCCGCCACCAGATTGGCGAAAGCGGCGATCTGCTCCTGTGCCGCCAGCAGATCGGGCCATTCGGCGGGATCGTGAGGAAAGCCGATCCACAGCCATTCCTGCTCGCCCCATTCGGCAGGCATGCGCATGCCAGAGCCGGAGGCGGCAGGCGTCACTTCGGCGCTCAGCAGCCGCCACCCGGCCCGGCGGCGCAGCTCTCGTCCCGCGCACGGCGGAATTCGTCGCCCTCGTACCAGTTGGGCCACTCCTCGCCGGAAGCGAGCATCTCGCCCAGCCGCCAGAACAGGCCCAAATCCTCCATCAACCCGCTCCAGTCCCAGTTCGGATCGTACTCGTCGCCCGGCCCGTGATAGGCCTCATCGCGATAGGCCGCATCATAGGCCGCGCCCGCCGCGCGCCCGCCCACGAGCAGGTCCTGCCCGGGGCGCACGTAGAACATCGGCACCCCGCGCTTGGCGAAGCTGAAATGGTCGGAGCGGTAGTAATAGCCCGCCTGTGGCGAGGGGTCGGGCGTGGACACGCGACCCACTTCGGCCAGCGCGCTCGCCAGCACCGCGTCCAACTCGCTCTTTCCCCCACCGATCACCGTCACGTCGCGCGCCGGGCCCGAGAGCGCGGGCGCATCGATATTGATCCCGGCCACCGTCTGCGAGAGCGGGAACACCGGATTGGCACTGTAATAGTCGGAGCCGAGCAGGCCCGATTCCTCGGCCGTCACCGCCAGGAACACCAGCGAGCGCGGATGAGCGCCGCCGGCCACATGCGCCTCGGCCAGCGCCACCAGCGCGGCGGTGCCCACGGCATTGTCGATCGCGCCGTTGCAGATATCGTCACCGGCCGCATTGGGCGTGCAGCGGCCCAGATGGTCCCAATGCGCGGTGTGGAGCACATATTCGTCCGCCCGCTCGGTACCGGGCAGAATGCCGATCACGTTGCTGGAGGTGAACCGCCGGAAGCTGTTGTCGAACCCCGTGCTGGCGGTCGCGCCCAGCGGCACCGCGCGAAAGCCCGGCCGGCGCGCGGCGGCCGAGAGCTGCGCGAAATCCTGCCCGGTGGCAGCCATGATGCGCTCGGCCACGCCCTTCTGGATCCAGCCGTTGAGCATCGTCTGGCTGGCCCCGGCATCGGCGCGGCTGGCATAGGCCTGCGGGCCGGACCACGAGCTTTCCACCACATTCCAGCCGTAGGAGGCGGGGAAATCCTCATGCACGATCAGCGCGCCGGCCGCGCCCTGCCGGGCGGCTTCCTCGAACTTGTAGGTCCAGCGCCCGTAGAAGGTCATCGCCCGGCCGCCAAACGGGCCTTCGAGCGTCTCGCTGGCATAATCGGGATCGTTCACCAGGATGACCGCGGTCTTGCCGCGCATGTCGAGCCCGGCGTAGTCGTTCCAGCCGCGTTCGGGCGCATTGATGCCGAAGCCCACGAACACCAGCTCGCTATCTGCCAGTTCGGTCCGCTCCACCTCGCGGTAGGAGACACCCACCCAATCACTCGCATGTTGCAGCGAAAGCGACTCGCCGCCCGCCGTGCGCACCACCAGCGGCTCGAAGGCGGAGCCGGTGATCTCCACCAGCGGCACCTCCTGCACCCAGCTGCCATTGTTGCCCGGCTGCAGCCCGGCAGCGCGGAACTGCTCCGTCAGGTAGGCCACCGTCTTCTCCTCACCGGGCGTGCCCGGCTCGCGCCCCTCGAACGCGTCGGAGGAGAGCGTGCGCGTCACCTCGCGCATCGTCTCGACCGAGAGAGCGGGAGGACCGGCGCGCTCGGGAACGGTGGCGCAGGCGGCAGCGGCGAGCGAGAGGGCCGCGGCACAGCAGAAACGAAGCATCGAACATCCAATCGGAAACCAGCAGGATAGCGCGACGATGGCAAAGCCCCGCCCGCCCCGCAAGGCCTGCGAACGGCAGCGACGCGCGCCGGAGGAAGCGAGCACACCCCTCCGCTGCCGAAATCGCCGTCGCTGCCAGCAGGGCCGGCAAGCGGGCAAGGGCGAGCCAGCGCGCCGCAGCGCCACGCCAGGGCCTCGCAAGGCGCAGGCAAGCAGGGCCGATTTACGTCGCTCCACACCAGCGCACCCCGCCGCCACCGTGCCACGCAGCGCAAGAGCCGCTTGCGCGCGCCGCGCCGCCGCTCCACTCGTGAGCGCATGGCGGCAGACTGGCAGGCGGCGATCACCCGGGCGCGCACCCACGCACCCTTCCTCAAGCTCGCCCTCGAGCGCCGGCCCGAGCTCGTCGGGCTGCTCGCCACGAGCGAGGGCGAGGCCGCACTCGCCGCTGCCCGCGCCGCCGGCGAGGGCGAGAGCGACGTGGGCGTGGCGCTGCGGCGCGAGCGGCTCGGCCTCGCGCTGGTGCTGGCGGTGGGCGATCTCGCCGGCGCCTTCCCCCTTCAGCGCGTCATGAGCGAGCTATCTGCATTCGCCGATCGCGCGCTCCATGCCGCCATCGCCGCGGCCATCACAGCGCGGGTGCCCGAAGCGCAGCCGCAGGGCTTCGCCGCGCTTGCGCTCGGCAAGCACGGCGCGCAGGAGCTGAACTATTCCTCGGATATCGACCCGATCCTGCTGTACGATCCCGCGCAGCTCCCCCACCGCCCGCGCGAGGAGCCGGGCGAGGCCGCCCAGCGCTATGCCCGCCAGCTGCAGGAGCTGCTCGCCCGCTCCACCGCCGAGGGGTACGTCTTCCGCGTCGATCTGCGCCTGCGCCCGGCCTCCGAGGTCAGCCCGCTGGCGATCTCGTTCGATGGCGCGCTCACCCATTACGAAAGCTCGGCGCTCGCCTGGGAACGCGCCGCCTATATCCGCGCCCGCAGCGCTGGTGGCGATATTGCGGCGGGCGATGCGTTCCTCGAACAGATCCGTCCGTTCGTCTGGCGCCGCAGCCTCGATTTCACGGCTCTGGAAGAGATCCGCCGCCTCACCCATCTGATCCGCGACGCCTACGCTGGCCCCCGCGAGCCCGGCCCCGGCTTCGACATCAAGCGCGGTCGCGGTGGCATCCGCGAGGTGGAGTTCTTCGCCCAGACTCACCAGCTGATCTACGGCGGCCGCCTGCCCAATCTGCGCCAGCGCGGCACCCGGCCAGCGCTCGATGCGCTTGCAGCCGAAGGCATCGTCACCGCCGCCGACGCCACGCTGCTGGGCGAGGCCTACGATCGCCTGCGCACCATCGAACACCGGCTGCAGATGGTGGAAGACCGCCAGACCCACGCGCTCCCCGCCGATCCCGCCGCGCTCACCAATGTTGCCCGGCTGGATGGCCTGCCCGATGGTGCCGCGCTCATCAGCGAGCTCACCGCCCTGTGCGGTCAGGTCGCCGCGCTGTACGACCGCCTGCTAGGTGTCGACGACCAGCCAGCATCCACGGCCGCCGATCTCGCGCGCGATCCGCGCTACGCCCCGCGCATCGCCGAATGGCGCGCCACCATTCGCACCCTGCGCACCGGCGAGGCGCGCGCCGCGTTCGACGCGATCGTGTCCGAGCTGGTCGCCGCCTTCGACGCCGCGCCCGATCCGGACCACGCGATGGCCCGGTGGCAGACGCTGCTCACCCGCCTGCCCAGTGCGGTCAATCTGCTGCGGCTGTTCGAACAGCGTCCCGGCCTGCTGCGGCAGGTGCTGCGCATCCTTACCCTGGCGCGCCCGCTGGCCGACGAGCTGGCCCGCCGCCCCGAACTGCTCGACGCGCTGATCGATCGCACCGCGCTCGACCTGCCCGGCCCCGTCGAAGCGCTCGCCGCCCGGATGCACCGCACCGATGGCACCGCCGATTACGAGCGCCGGCTCGACCGCATCCGGCAAGTGGTGGGCGAAGAACGCTTTGCGCTGGGCACCCAGCTGATCGAAGCGGTGCACGATCCGCTCGCCATCGCCAATGCGCTGGGCCGGGTGGCCGAGGCAGCGCTCGGCACCGCAGCGCACGCCGCGATCGAGGCGTTCGAGGCGGTCCACGGCCGCGTGCCCGGCGGTGCGCTGCTGATCCTGGGGCTCGGCCGGCTCGGCGGGGGCGCGCTCACCCACGCCTCCGATCTCGATCTGATCTACCTGTTCAGCGGCGAGATCGGCGTCGAATCCGATGGCCGCCGCCCGCTCACCGCCTCGCTCTATTTCAACCGTCTCGCCCAGCGGGTCAGCGCCGCGCTCAGCGTGCCCACCGCCGAGGGCGCACTGTACCAGGTCGATACCCGCCTGCGCCCGCAAGGCGCACAGGGGCCCGTCGCGGTCAGCTGCGAAAGCTTCGCGCTCTACCAGCGCGAGGAGGCATGGACCTGGGAGCACATGGCGCTCACCCGCGCCCGCCCCGTGTTCGGCCCATCGGAGGAGCGCGCGCAGATGGCCGCGCTGCTGCAATCGGTGCTCTCCCGCCCACGCGATGCCACCATCCTGCGCGTCGATGTCCTCGCCATGCGGGCCGAGATCGCCGCGCACAAGCCGCCCACCGGCCCGCTCGACGTCAAGCTGCTGCGCGGCGGGCTGGTCGATGCCGAATTCATCATCCACTTCCTCCAGCTGCGCGACGCCACCGCGCTGCACCCCTCGCTCACCGAGGCGGTCGAGGCGCTGGCGGCACAAGGCCTGCTCCCCCGCACCTTCGCCGAACACCATGCGCTGCTGGGGCGGGTGCTCGTCGCCGCGCGCCTGCTCGCGCCCGATGGCACCGAGCCCGCCCCCGCCGCCCGCCAGGCGCTGGCCGCCACTTGCGGTCACGAGCATTACACGCAGCTGTGCGAAGCGGTACAACAGGCACGCCACGCCATTGCCGCGCAATGGAACACGCTATTCGACCAGACATTGGAGACCGAACCATGACCCCAAAGCCCGAAGCCGGCGACCTCCTGCCGGATTGCCCCATGGAAATCGCGGGCGGCGGGCTGGTGCGCCCGTCGGACTTCCGCGGCCACCCGCTGGTGCTGTTCTTCTACCCCAAGGACGATACGCCCGGCTGCACCACCCAGAATCGCGCCTTCTCCGAACTCAAGCCCCGCTTCGACGCTGCCGGCGTGGCCCTGCTGGGCATCAGCAAGGACCCGCTCGCCGCCCATGTAAAATTCGCCGCCAAGCACGGCCTCACCGTGCAACTCGCCAGCGATCCCGCCACCGACGGCCTCGCCGATGCGCTCGGCATCTGGGGCGAGAAGCAGATGTACGGCCGCACCTACATGGGGATGGAACGCACCACCTATCTGGTCGATGGCGAAGGCCGCATCGCTCAAATCTGGCGCAAAGTCCGCGTCCCCGGCCACGCCGAACAGGTCCTCGCCGCCGCGGAGGAACTGGCGCGGGGGTGAGCGTGGAGGCCATAAGGATGGCGCCGTTCAGCGGACCTCCCGAGCGCCAGCCAAACCCCAAACCCATTCATCGCCCGATCCCCTGTTTGAACCGGTGTCTGCCGCTTGCCTGCGCAGCGCCCCGTAGTGCCACAACCAGGGCGAAGCGACGACTTGAACTGAGACCTTCCGCCCCAGCCGCGCGCCGACACCGGCCCTCCAACGCCGCTGACCCCAACATCACTGTCCGACAATCTCACAGCAATATGCCTCACGAATTGATGTTAAATGACAAGCTGCCGACAGATTGGTCCTAACAACATGGATTAATGAAAATTTCTTCTTTCATCTGGCCCTCGTTATTGAGATACGCGCAGTTGACTCGTTACAGCTGACAGTATTATCTTTTCTCTGTTCACGGCCGAGTCGCGAACTGCTTGGCGCCGCCTGAGCCGGCGTTTCCATGCTGCGAGCTGTTGACTCATATTTTTAACCCTGTTCGTTAACCATAACGAACCGGCATCGGGAGAAGAATCATGACGAACACGAATGGAAGCTCCACCAATGGTAGAGGAAATGGTAAGCTCGAGGTCAGTGCCTTCGACGTCATGTTGATGGAGGCGCAAGAGCGCGGCGACGAGAGCCTCGAGACCGGCCGTTACATTATCACTTATGGCGAAGGCTTGCAGGAAGAGGCCGCCACACATTTCAAGTCGCTCGGGATGCGCACCGCCGACGCACGCGATTTTAGCGATCAGGCTGCGTCGATGGAGGATGCCGGCGATGCCGATGTGCTGGTGCTGCCGGAGATCGGCGTGGCCGTGATCAGCGCCGCTGCCGCGGGCGAGCGCAATGCAGAATTGCAGGAGGCGGTCACCGCATCGGATCAGCCCATCGAGGCCTATGAGCCGGAATATTTCGCCTTCGCAGACAACCTCTCCACTGACTATATCCGCGGTTTCCGGCGCGCGATCGATGCGCTGTCAGCGGATGCCTTGCTGCCTGAGTTGCAGGACGAGGATGATGTCGATGCGCAGGTGCTGGGCGCGACCTGGGGGCTCGCCGCGTGCAGGGTGCCGATCAGCACGCGCAGCGGCGCCGGGATCCGGGTCGCCGTGCTGGATACCGGCATGGCGGTCAATCACCCCGATTTTGTCGGACGGCAGATCGTCAGCCAAAGCTTTGTTGGCCAGCCGGTGCAGGATCTGCACAGCCACGGCACGCACTGCATCGGCACGGCCTGCGGCCCCAAGGCGCCGGTCGGAACGACACCGCGTTACGGGGTTGCATTTCAGTCGCCCATCTTTGTCGGCAAGGTTCTCTCCAACTCCGGATCGGGTGCGACCGGCGGCATTCTGGCCGGCATGAACTGGGCGATCGCCAATCGCTGTGCGGTTATCTCGATGTCGCTGGGTTCCCAGACGCCACCGCAGTTTGCCTATACGGCGGCCGGGCTTTCGGCGCTCAGCAAGGGCTGCCTGGTGATCGCCGCGGCGGGCAATGCGGCGAAGCCGACCGGCGCACCGGCCAATTCACCGTCGATCTTTGCGGTCGCCTCGCTCGACTCCAATCTGCGGCCGTCTTCATTCTCGAACTATGGCAAGATCCAGCTCGCGGCACCGGGGCGAGATGTCTTTTCCAGCATCCCCATGCCACAGCGTTATGGCTACAAGACAGGCACCAGCATGGCAGCACCGCATGTCGCCGGTTGCGCCGCGCTCTGGGCACAGACGAGCCCCAATTTGCGCGGCCAGGCGCTATGGAACAAGCTGCTGGCCACGGCCCGGCCGCTGCCCTTCCCGGCATCGCATGTGGGCAAGGGGCTGGTCCGAGCACCGAGTTGATCGGTGCGGCGTTTTCTCGGACGACGACGCTAACGGAACCTGCATCATGTCCAAGACCAAGCAGTGGATCGTTACGCTGTCACCGGATGAACCGCTCCATGCGGTCCGGTGCGAACTGGAGGCCGTGGGGTTTGCGGTACAAGAGGTGCTTGAGGCGATCGGCGTCGTCATCGGCCAGACCGATGAGGCGGGCGCGCAACGGGTCCGCGACGTGAAGGGCGTGCAGGCCATTGAACCTGAGGGGGCGGTCGATATCGGCCCCCCCGACAGGCCCACCACGTGGTAGCCGGCCGAAGCACCAGGCAGCGGGCGCGCGCGCCTTTTACCAGGCTTTCGGTAAACCATCGATTTTGGGCATCGCGCGAGGATGACGCCTTAAACGGTCATTTCCGCTGAGCACGCCGTTGCAGACATTCCGCTTAACCACACATACGGCATATGGCTCGGTATTGGCGTCGGTTTCCCCTCAGACGCCGCCGTCCCGCACTCCAATCCCCGCCTAGATCGGCGCGCACGCCTCCTCCAGCCACGCCAGCGCCTTGCCTTCAAGCTGCGGCGCCAGCACCTCGCGCACCCGCGCGTGATATTCGTTCCACCAGCCGATCTCGGCCGAAGTCAGCAGAGCGCGCTCCACCAGCGTGGCATCGATCGGCACCAGCGTCAGTGTCTCGAAACCCAGCCATTCGCCCTCGGCGCCGGGAAACTCGCGCTTCTCTACCAGGACCAGGTTTTCGATGCGGATGCCGTATTCGCCGGCCTTGTAATAGCCCGGCTCGTTGGAGAGGATCATGCCCGCCAGCAGCGGCTCGCCGGTGCCGGCCTGCCCGCCGCTCGGCTTGGCGATCCGCTGCGGCCCCTCGTGCACCGCCAGAAACGCGCCCACGCCGTGCCCGGTGCCATGCGCATAATCCGCACCATCGGTCCACAGGAACTGCCGCGCCAGCGAATCGAGCTGCCCCCCGCTGGTCCCGGCCGGAAAGCTCTGCGTGGCCAGCGCAATGTGGCCCTTCAGCACGCGGGTGAAGCGGTCCTTCTGCTCCGAAGTTGGCCGGGCGGAACCATCGGCGCTGCCGATCCACACGGTGCGGGTGATATCGGTCGTGCCGTCGCGATATTGCCCGCCCGAATCGACCAAATAGATGCTGCCCGGCGCAATCGGCAGGTCGCTTTCCTCGTCCACCCGGTAATGCGGGATCGCCGCGTGCGGCCCGGCAGCGGAAATCGTGTCGAACGAAAGGTCCTCCAGCAGTCCGCATTCCTCGCGCAAGGCCTGCAGCCGCGCGGCGGCAGACAGCTCGGTCTCGCCCCCCTGCGGCGCAGCAAGCGAGAGCCAATGGAGGAACCGCGCCACCGCTGCCCCGTCGCGCGCCTGCGCAGCACGGTGGCCCGCCTGCTCGGCCGGGTTCTTGGTCGCCTTGGCAAGAATCGTCGGGTCGCGCACCGCCACCACCCGGGCCCCCGAGGCGCCAAGCGCATCGCTGATCGCGGCCACGCCGAACCCTGGGTCCACCGCCACCGCCTGGCCTGCAAACCCGCCCAACGCATGCTCGAAATTGTCCCGCGGGCGGATCGTCACCGCATTGCCCAGATGGCGCGTAAGATCGGGCGTCACCTTCTCGGGCGCGATGAACAGCTCGGCCGTGCCATCGGCGTGGGCGATCACATAGGCCAGCGCCACCGGCGTGCGCGGCACGTCGCCTCCGCGAATATTGAGCAACCAGGCGACCGAATCAAGCGCGCTGATCACCGCCGCATCCAGCTTGCGCTCCCGCAGCCACTCGGCCACCGCGCTCCGCTTCTCCGCGCTAGACCGGCCGGCGCTCGCCTCGTCCTGCACGATGGCCGGGGCGGGGGACGGCTCGGGCCGGTCGTCCCACACCGCGTCCACCGGGTTCTGGGCCACCGACACCAGTTCGATACCCGAATCGGCCAGGATGCGGCGCGTGTCCTCGGCCCAGCGGGCGGGATGCAGCCACGGATCGAAGCCGATGCGGGCACCTTCCCCAGCGTTGCAAAACAGCCAATTGCCCAGGGTTTCACGTGGAACCGAGCAATAATCGTACAGCCGCGCATCCACCTGCTCGCGCACCTGGATGGTGTAGCGCCCGTCCACGAACACCGCCGCGCCCGTCCCGCTGCCCCGTTCGCGCAGCACCACCGCGCTCCCGGCCGAGCCGCCGAACCCGGTCAGCCAGGCGAGCCGCTGGGCATAACCGCCGACATATTCGCTCATATGCTCGTCGGCGATCGGCACGACAAAGCCGTCCAGCCCCTGTCGGGCGAGTTCGCGCCGCAGCGCTTCGAGGCGGGCTTCATGGGTCGGCATCAGCATCTTCGCAGGGTCCCTGGCTTGCGGTCCGTAGAAGGCACACATAGATGCCCAGGATGGACGATACCACCTCCGCACCCCCAGCAACGCCCCCAAAAGCCGCCAAGCGCCCCTCCAGCGCCACGCATCACGGCATCGACGTCGCCGACGATTACGCCTGGCTGCGCGATCCCGGCTATCCGGAGGTGGGCGATGCGGCGATCCTGGAGCACCTGAAAGCAGAGAACGCCTGGTTCGAAACGCGCATGGCGCCGCACAAGAATCGCGTCGACGCGCTGTTCAAGGAGATGCGCGGCCGCATCAAGGAAGCCGACAAATCCGTGCCGCAGAAGGACGGCGAGTGGCTCTACTGGATTGAATTCGAAGAGGGCGCCGAATACAAGAAATGGTGGCGCCGCCCCGTCGGCGCGGCAGAGGGATACGGCAAGGACCAGCTGATCCTTGACGAACCTGCGCTGGCCAAGGGCAAGGAGTACTTCCGCCTCGGCGCCATCTCCACCAGCCAGAACGGGCGGCTGCTGGCCTATTCGGTGGACGACAACGGCTCGGAACGCTTCACTGTGCGGATCAAGGATCTCGCCACCGGCGAGCACCTGCCGGACGAGATCCCCGGCACGCTCTCCGCGCTGATCTGGGTCGTGGGCGACACCGGGCTGATCTACTCGCTCGCCAACGAGCAATGGCGGACCGACAATGCCCGGCTCCACTGGCTCGGCAAGCCGCTCGAAGAAGACGTGGAGCTGTACCATGAGGATGAAGAGGGCTTCCGCGTCGGCGCCTCGCTTTCCGCCAACGAAACGTGGGTGATCCTCTCCACCGGCGATCACGAGACCAGCGAGGTTCGCCTGCTCCCCGCCGCCGACCCGCTGGCCCAGCCGATCCTCGTCCGCCCGCGGCAGAAGGGCCTCGAATACGATGTGGATGAACGCGACGGCGTGCTCTACGTCCACGCCAACGACACGCACGAGAACTTCCGCCTCGCCACCGCCCCGCTCGATCGGCCCGGCGAATGGACCACGCTGATCGAGGGCAGCAACAGCTTCTACCTCACCGGCGTTGAGCTGTTCCGCGATTTTTACGTCGTCGAGGGCCGGCTCGGCGGGCTCGACCGGATCGAGCTGCGCTATTACGACGATCCCAACCGCATCGAGCCGATCACCTTCCCCGAGGCGAGCTACACCGCCAGCCTCGGCAACAACCCCGAATGGGCGATGCAGGCCCTGCGCGTTTCTTACGAGAGCATGGTCAGCCCGGCCTCGGCCTTCGATTACCATGTCGCGGAGCGCCGCCTCGAACTGCTCAAGGTGCAGGAAATCCCCTCGGGTTACGATGCCGAGCTCTACACCACCGAGCGGCTGGAGATCATCGCGCGCGACGGCACGCCGATCCCGGTCAGCCTGATGATGCGCCGCGACCGCGCGAAGGGCGGCCCGCTGCACCTCTACGGCTACGGCGCCTACGGAATCGCCATCCCACCCGGCTTTTCGACGACCCGCCTCAGCCTGGTGGATCGCGGCTTCGCCTATGCCATCGCCCATGTACGCGGCGGCGACGATCTCGGCCGCGCCTGGTACAAGGCGGGCAAGCTGGAGAGCCGGATCAACACCTTTACCGATTTCGTCGACGTGGCGAAGGGCTTAATCGAGCGAGGGCTGACCCAAGCGGGCCGCATCAGCATATCAGGGGGATCGGCCGGCGGCGAGCTGATGGGCGCGGTGATCAATTCGAACCCCGAACTCTGGGGCGCAGTGGTGGCACATGTGCCCTTCGTGGACGTGCTGGCGACGATGCTCGACGCCTCGCTGCCGCTGACGCCGGGCGAATGGCCCGAATGGGGCAACCCGATCGAGGATGCCGCCGCCTTCGCGCTGATCCGCTCCTACAGCCCGTACGACAATGTGCGCGCACAGGCCTATCCGCCGATGCTGGTGACCGCCGGGCTCAACGATCCGCGCGTCACTTATTGGGAGCCCGCCAAATGGGTCGCCCGCCTGCGCGAGCTGAAGACCGACGCAAACGAGCTGCTGCTCAAGACCAACATGGGCGCGGGCCACGGGGGCAAGTCCGGCCGGTTCGAGTCCTTGCATGAAACCGCCGAGGAATTCGCCTTCATCCTCTGGCAGCTCGGGATCGAGTCCCCGCCAAAAGCCGCGACGCGGTAGGCCCGACCCTGGCCGCATGCAGCGAAGCGATAGGCCAGATCCTATGCAAGCAGCGAAGCGGTAGGCCGATGACAGCATGAGCAGGAGCTTCGCCCACACCTTCACCGCGCTGCCCGAGCACATCGACGAGAACGGCCACGTCAACAACATCGTCTGGGTGCGCTGGATGGAGGAGATCGCCACCGCGCACTGGCTGGCCGATGCGCGCCCGCAGGATGCGCAGGCCTATGTCTGGCTCGTGACCCGGCACGAGATCGATTATCGCGGCAATGTGGCGGCGGGCGAGAGCGTGGAAGCGCTGACCGAGATCCGCGAGGGGCCGAGCGGCGCACGCTTCGACCGGCACGTCAGCTTCCGCGACTCGCAAGGCCGCGAGCTTGTGCGGGCCAAAACCACCTGGGCGATGATCGACAAAGCCACCGGGCGGCTCACCCGCGTGCCCGCCGAGGTGGCGGCGCCGTTCCTGCGCGACTGAACCGCCCGCCCGCGAACAGCGCTAGGCCAGCGCTTCGTCCACCGTCAGCACATCGTAACCCAGCTCCTGCGCCACCGCCGGATAGGTCACGCGGCCCTCGTGCACGTTGAGTCCCGCAGCGAGGTGCGGATCGGCCAGCATCGCCGCGCGCCAGCCCAGATCCGCGATCCGCAGGGCATGCGGCAGGGTCACGTTGTTGAGCGCATAGGTGCTGGTGCGCGCCACCGCACCCGGCATGTTGGCCACGCAATAATGCACGATTCCGTCCACCACATAGGTCGGGTCGTCATGGGTGGTGGCGCGGGCGGTCTCGAAACAGCCGCCCTGATCGATCGCCACGTCCACCAGCACCGCGCCCGGCTTCATACGCTTCAGCATGTCGCGCGAGACCAGCTTGGGCGCGGCGGCGCCCGGGATCAGCACCGCGCCGATCACCAGATCCGCCTCGTACACCGATTCCTCGAGATTGGCCTTGTTGGAGAAACGCGTCTTGGCGCGGCTCTCGAAATGCGTGCCGACGCGCTCCAGCACCTCCGGGTCACGGTCGAGGATGGTTACGTCCGCGCCCAGCCCGGTGGCCATCTGCGCGGCGTTGAAGCCGACCACGCCGCCGCCGATCACGATCACCTTGCCCGGCATCACCCCTGGCACGCCGCCCAGCAGCACGCCGCGCCCGCCATGCGCCTTTTCCAGCGCGGTGGCGCCGGCCTGGATGCTCATGCGCCCGGCCACCTGGCTCATCGGCTTGAGCAGCGGCAGGGTGTTGCCGGGGCCGGTGACGGTCTCGTAGGCGATGCAGGTGGCGCCCGATTTCACCAGGTCGGCGGTCTGCTCCGGGTCCGGCGCCAGGTGGAGATAGGTGTACAGCAGCTGGCCACGGCGCAGCATGGCACGCTCGCCCGCCTGCGGTTCCTTGACCTTCACAATCATCTCGCATTCGGCGAAGATCGGCTCGGGAGTGTCCAAGATGCGCGCGCCGGCGGCGCGATATTCGCTATCGTCCGAACCGATGCCGAGGCCCGCGCCGCTCTCCATCCACACCTCGTGGCCGTGCGAGACCAACTCCGTGGCGCTTTCGGGCGTCAGGCCGACGCGGTATTCGCTGTTCTTGATCTCGCGCGGGCAGCCGATGCGCACAAGGCATTCTCCTGGTGGGTGACGCGGCTGGTTACGAGCGAGACCGGTTGCACGCAAGCCCACCAAGACGCATGCTGCGCCGGATCGAGGCCAGAGGGTTCCACACGATGTTGCGATTGCTTGCCTGCGCCGCCTGTGTTCTGTTGCCCGCTGCGGCATTCGCGCAGGACCCGGCAACAGTACCCGTGCCCGCCGCCGTCACCGCCGATGGCATCCCACCGATCCCGGCCGAGCTGGCGGCGCGCACCAGCCCCTATTTCGAGTTCCGCACCGCCTCCTTTGTCGATTGGGACCCCGCCGACCGCTCGATGCTGATCGCCACCCGCTTCGGCGATACTGCGCAGGTCCACCGTGTCGCGCAGCCGGGCGCCGCGCGGATGCAGCTCACCTTCGAGCAGGAGCCGGTCGGCAATGCTCGCTTCGCCCCGCATAGCGGCGACGCGCTGGTGGTCTCCAAGGACATCGGCGGCAACGAGTTCTACCAGCTCTACCGGCTCGAGAACGGCCGGCTCCAATTGCTGACCGACGGGCAGAGCCGCAACCAGGCCGGCGCCTGGACTCACGATGGCGCGCTGATGGCATTCAGCTCCACCCGGCGCACCGGGCGCGACACCGACTTATACTTGATAGACCCGCGCGATCCGGCCAGCACGCGCCTGCTGGCCGAGCGCGAGGGCGGCGGCTGGGGGGTGATCGACTTTACACCAGACAACCGCACCGCGCTGGTGGCGAACTACATCTCGGTCACCAACCAGGAGCTGTATCATGCCGATCTCGCCACCGGCGCGCTGACCCGGCTGACCGATCCGGCGCGCACGGTGGCCTTCAACGGCGCCCAATATGCGCCCGACGGCCGCCTGTGGGTCGCTTCGGACGAGGGCGCCGAGTTCAGCCGCCTGGGCCTGCTCGATCCCGCCACAGGCACATTCACCCCGGTGGTGACGGAAGAGTGGGATGTCGACGCGTTCGATATTGCCGAGGACGGCAGCTTCATCGCCTACACTGTCAACGCCGCGGGCATTTCACAGCTCAAACTGCTCGAAGTTGCCAGCGGCCGGTCACGCGACGTGCCGCTGCCCCCGGGCACAATCGGCCGGATAAGCATCGCGCCGTGGGGCGAAGTCGGCTTCACCTTCGTCTCCAACCAGTCCGCAGCCGATGCCTACAGCGTCAACCCCGCCTCGCTGGCAGTGACTCGCTGGACCACCAGCGAGACAGGCGGGCTCGACGTGGCGGCTAATGTGCTGCCCGAATTGGTGGAGATCGAAAGCTTCGATGGCGAGCCGGTTTCGGGCCTGCTCTACCGGCCCGAACCAGCAAGATTCGCCGGGCCCCGGCCGCTAATCGTCAACATCCACGGCGGGCCGGAGGCGCAGAGCAGCGCCACCTTCCTGGGGCGCAACAATTATCTGCTGAACGAGCTGGGCGTCGCGCTGTTCTACCCCAACGTCCGCGGCTCCACGGGCTTTGGCAAACGCTTCGTCGGGCTCGACAACGGCCCGTCCCGGCGCGAGGATTCGGTGCGCGACATCGGCGCCTTTCTCGATGCTCTGGCGGCAGACCCGGCGATCGACGCGGAGCGCGTGGGGGTCACCGGCGGCTCCTATGGCGGCTACATGTGCTATGCCAGCGCCATCTTCTACGGCGAACGGCTGAAGGGCGCGGTGTGCACCGTGGCGATCAGCAATTTCGTCACCTTCCTGGAGAACACCGAAGGCTACCGTCGCGATCTCCGGCGCGTGGAATATGGCGACGAGCGCGATCCCGAACAGCGCGCCAAGCTGGTCGAAATCAGCCCGCTGACCCGCGTGGACGAGATCGACATTCCGCTGATGGTCGGAACCGGCGCCAACGATCCGCGCGTGCCCGCCAGCGAGGCCGACCAGATCATCGAAGCGGTGCGCGCCAACGGCCGAGAAGCCTGGCACTTCCTCGCCGGCAACGAAGGCCACGGCTTCGCCCGCAAGGAGAATGCGGATTACTGGAGCCTGGCGGGCCTGGTGTTCTGGCAACGGCACCTGCTCGGAGAATAAGCGGTGCGAGAGCGGATCCAAGGAATCTACCTCCACGGGATGCACGAAGGCGCGGTGCGCCCCTGCCGCAAGCAGGAAAACTCGATCTTCAGATGCACAACATAGGGTAGGTGTTTAGTCCCACGCTGTGGTGATACGGTGGATCACCACGAGTGGCGGGAGCAGCTATGGGCC
>PPFU01001240.1_pt1 | contig 74054 bp, 69 predicted proteins | sample 1535991 | NCBI WGS metagenome assembly PPFU01 (sample SAMN04901290, study PRJNA319586) | Hypolithon metagenome, whole genome shotgun sequencing project. | isolation source: Antarctic Hypolithon | place: Antarctica: Miers Valley | collected 2014
GCGGGCATGGCGGGGGTGGCACGGCCGCCGCTCTTCGCAAGCCGCTGCCGCCAGCCTGCGGTAAGCGCATGGATTCGCCGCGGAAGGGCGACACGATCAATGGTCCGGTTGAGCCAGTCGGCGGGACGTATCATCCCCAAGTCCCCCGTCTGCCTCTGCGAACCCCGATATAACCTATATTATATCGGCCTACTCGCGCATAGCAGGAAAGAAGGGGGCCGCCTTCAGCGTGCCGAGTTGTTCAGTTCTGGATCAGTTCGCGCCCGATCAGCATCCGGCGGATCTCGTTCGTGCCGGCCCCGATATCGAGCAGCTTGGCATCGCGCAGGTAGCGCTCGACCGGCCAGTCCGTTGTATAGCCCGCGCCGCCCAGCGCCTGGATCGCTTCGCCCGCGACGCGAAAGGCATTCTCCGAGGCCAGCAGGATCGCGCCCGCCGCATCGAACCGCGTGGACTTGCCCGCGGTGCAGGCTTTCGCCACCGCATAGGCATAGGCGCGCGCCGACTGGAGCGCGACGTACATGTCGGCGACCTTGGCCTGCATCAGCTGGAAGGAGCCGATCGCCTTGCCGAACTGCGACCGCTCGCGGACATAGGGGATGACGGTGTCGAGGCAGGCCTGCATGATGCCGAGCTGGACGCCTGAAAGCACCACGCGCTCGTAATCGAGCCCGCTCATCAGCACCTTGACGCCCTCGCCCGGGTTGCCGAGCACGTTGGCCTCGGGCACCTCGCAATCATCGAACACGAGTTCGGAGGTGATCGAGCCCTTCATGCCCAGTTTGCCGATCTTCTGGCCGGGCGCGAAGCCTTCGAAGCCCTTCTCGATGAGGAAGGCGGTGATGCCGCGCGAGCCGGCTGCGGGATCGGTCTTGGCGTAGACGACCAGCGTTTCGGCAACGTGCCCGTTGGTGATCCAGAATTTGGTGCCGTTGAGGACATAGCCGCCCTGCACCGCCTCGGCCTTCAGCTTCATGGAGACCACGTCCGACCCGGCGCCTGGCTCGCTCATGGCAAGCGCGCCGACATGCTCGCCGCTGATGAGGCCGGGCAGGTACTTGGCCTTTTGCTCCTGGTTCCCCCAGCGGGCGATCTGGTTGATGCACAGGTTCGAGTGCGCGCCGTAGGAAAGCCCGGTGGACGCGCTCGCGCGGCTGACCTCCTCGACCGCGATGGTATGCTCCAGATAGCCGAGGCCGAGGCCGCCATCTTCCTCGGCAACCGTGATGCCGTGCAGCCCTAGTTCGCCCATCTCGGGCCACAGCTCGATGGCGAAGCGGTCTTCCCGGTCGATCTCCTCGGCGAGCGGCGCGATCCGCTCGTCGGCGAACCGGCCGACGGTGTCGCGAATCATCGCCGCGTCTTCGCCGAGGCCGAAATCGAAGTCGGGGGTTGCACGCATCGGTTTCTCCGTCCCTCTCGAAGGGTCGCATGGCAGAAGGTTCGGACGGCCGCAATGCATCCGGCGGATGGCGAAAAACCGCGCGTCCAGGCACGGTTGGCAATAGCGGACGGATCATATACGCTTCGCGGCGACGACCCGATGCACCAGTTGACCCCACCCGATGCGCTCCGGGCTTCGCCCGCCGCCGCGCAGAGCCCTGCCGAAGACGTGCAGCGCCTCGCCGTGCTCTCCTCTTACGACGCCGAAGCGCTGTCAGATGATGCTGAACTGACCGCAATTTGCAATTTTGCCGCGCGGCTGTGCGAGGTGCCGATCGTCCAGGTTTCGCTGGTGGAGGAAGCCCGCCAGGTGTTCATCGCCGGCAAGGGATTGGACAAGCGGGAGACGCTGCGCTCGGTCTCGCTGTGCGACATCGCGATGCACGGGCCGGCGCTGATGGAGGTGCGCGACGCGCCCGCCGATCCGCGTTTCGCCGACAACAGGCTGGTTACCGGGCCGCCTCACCTGCGCTATTACGCGGGCTTCCCGCTCGTGTCCCTCGAGGGCAGTCCGCTCGGCACGCTGTGCATCATCGACACCGTGCCGCGGCCACAGGGGCTGAGCGACATCCAGCGCGAGGGGCTGGCGGTGCTTGCGCAGGCGGTGATGCGGCGGCTGGAGAGTCATCGCACCGGGATCGAGGCGGCACGCGCGATCGCGGAGCGCGAGCAGCGGCTGCGGCGAATGATCGACGGCGTTCCGCAAATTGCCTGGTCGGCCGATTCGGCGGGAGCTTTCGATTACTACAACGCCCGCTGGAGGGAGGCCACCGGCGAGGCCGCGCCGCGCCTCGCCGATGATTGGCGCCCCTTCATCCATATCGACGACGCCGCCGGGGTCATCGCCGAGTGGGAGCGCTGCTTCGCCTCGAACGAGGAGTTCACCACCCAATATCGCCTGCGCCACGGCGACGGCACCTGGCGCTGGGTGCTCTCTCGCGCGGTTCCGGTGGCCGATGGCGGCGCGCTGGCGCGCTGGTTCGGCACGATCACCGACATCGACGAGGTCCACAAGCTCTCCGAGGCGCGCGATCTGCTCGGCCGCGAGCTGGCGCACCGGATCAAGAACATCTTCGCGGTGGTGGTCGGCCTCGTTTCGCTCGAGTCCCGCCGCCAGCCCGAACATCGCGAGTTCGCCGATGCGCTGATCGAGACCCTGCGCGCGCTCGGCCGCGCGCACGATTTCGTCCGCCCGGCGGGCGGCGCCACGCGCGAGAGCCTGAAGGGCCTGCTGGCGATGCTGTTTGCCCCCTATGGCGAGGACCGGGTGGCGATCACCGGGAGCGATGCCGCAATTTCTGCGCGCGCCGCCACGCCGCTGGCGCTGGTGTTCCACGAGCTGGCGACCAATTCGGCCAAGTACGGCGCGCTCGGCGAGCCTGCGGGCCATGTCACGCTCGACCTCGCCGATGAGGGCGAGACCCTGCTCCTGACCTGGCGCGAGCATGGCGGCCCCGATCCAGGCGATGGCAAAGGGGAAGCGACAGCGCTCCCCGGCGGCGACACCGGCTTCGGCTCCCGGCTCGTCGAAATGAGCGTGACCGGCCAGCTTGGCGGCTCCTGGCTGCGCCGCTTCGAGCCGGACGGGCTGATCGTCGAGCTGACAATCTCCCAGAAGGCCATCGCGTCCTGATCTGCCACGCCCCCGTTTTTAGGGGGTAGGACGGGCTCCGGCTCTGTCGCGATGAGCAATCCTGCGGACCCCCATTTGCGCTTCGAGCGGGTCGGCGTGCGGTTTGGCCAGACGGTAGCGGTGGATGGCGTTTCGCTCGCGATCGATCGGGGTGCCTACGTGGCGCTGGTCGGCGCTTCGGGTTCGGGAAAGTCCACGCTGCTCAAGACCGCCAATCGATTGGTCGCGCCTGGTGAAGGCCGGGTGCTGGTCGAGGGACGCGATGTACGCGATAGCCCCGCCCCGGCGCTACGGCGGCGGATCGGCTACGTATTCCAGGCGATCGGCCTGTTCCCGCACATGGACGTTGGGCAGAATATCGGGCTGGTCCCGCGGCTCGAGGGGCGGCCGCTCGCGGCGGGACGGATCGGCGAACTGCTCGAGCTGGTCGATCTGGATCCGGCGATGGCCACGCGCATGCCCGACGCGCTCTCGGGCGGCCAGCGCCAGCGCGTCGGCATCGCAAGGGCGCTAGCGGGAGAGGTCGAGCTGCTGCTGATGGACGAGCCGTTTGGAGCGCTCGACCCGGTTACCCGCGATGCGCTCGGTCACCGCGTGCGCGCGCTGCATGATCGGCTCGGCCTGACGACGATCATGGTCACGCATGACATGGCCGAGGCATTGCTGCTGGCCGACCGGGTGCTGGTGATGGACGCCGGGCGGATCGTAGCCGACGAAACGCCTGGCGCGCTGGCAGGGGGTGCGGGTGGAGACATCGCGCAGGCGCTGGTGGCGGTCCCGCGCGCACAGAGCGAGGCTCTCGCCGCCTTGCGTAACCGGGGCGGGGGCTCGGCGCAGGCGTGAGCGATCTGTTTGCCGCGCTAACCCGCCTTGGCCCGCAGCTTGCCGAGCACGTGCTGCTCGTGGCTGCCGCGCTCGCGCTGGGGATTGCGGTAGCGCTTCCGCTCGCGGTTTGGGCCGCCCGCTCGCCCTCGGTCGCGCGCATCGCCCTGGGCTTTGCGAGCCTAGTCCAGACGATCCCCGCGCTGGCGCTGCTGGCGCTCTTCTTCCCGCTGCTGCTGGCGTTGCGCGCGGTGTTCGGCGAGGGGCTGCCCACGCTCGGCTTCCTCCCCGCCTTCCTCGCCCTGGCGCTCTACGCTTTGCTGCCGATCCTCAGGAACGCGGTCACCGCATTGGTCAATATCGAGCCTGGGGTGCTCGAGGCGGCCGAGGCGATGGGGATGACGGGACCGCAAAAATTGCGGCTGGTCGAGGCGCCGCTGGCCGCGCCTTACGTGATGGCGGGCATCCGGACCGCGACCGTGTGGACGATCGGCGCGGCGACGCTCGCCACCACGATCGGCCAGCGCTCGCTTGGCGATCCGATCTTCGCCGGGTTGCAGACCCAGAATTGGGCGCTGGTGCTCGCCGGCTGCATCGCCGCCGCCGGGCTGGCGCTGGTCGCCGATGCGTTACTGGGGCTGGTCGAGCGCGGTTTTCATGCCCGCCGGCCGCTGCTCGGCTGGATCGGCGGAGGCTTGGCGATCGCCGGGATCCTCGCCGCCTTCGTCGCCACGCTCGGCGGCGGGCGCGATGTCGTGGTGGTGGGCGCCAAGAATTTTTCCGAGCAATATATCCTCGCCCGGCTGATCGGCTCGCGCTTGGAGGAGGCGGGCTATGCGGTCGAATATCGCCAGGGCCTGGGCTCGGCGGTGATCCACGGCGCGCTGACCTCGGGCGCGATCGATGTCTATGTGGATTATTCGGGCACCATCTGGAGCAATGCGATGGGCCGCGCCGAGCCCGTGCCGCGCGCCGAGATGATCGCCGAGATCACGCGCTGGGAACGCGCGACGAGCGGTACGCTTGTGCTTGGCGCATTGGGGTTCGAGAACGCGTATGCCTTCGCCATGCGGCCCGAGCGGGCGGCGGAGTTGGGCATCGCTTCGCTTGCCGACCTTGCGCCGCGCTCGCGCTCGCTGGTGGCGGGCGGCGACGTCGAGTTCTTCGAGCGGCCCGAATGGACGGCGGTGCGCGAGGCCTATGGCCTGCGGTTCTCGGGCCTGCGCAACTTCACCGCCACTTTCATGTACGACGCTCTGGCGAGCGGCGAGGCGGATGTGATCAGCGCCTTCTCCTCGGACGGGCGGATCGCGGCGGATGGGTTGGTGGTGCTGGGCGACCCGCTCGGCGCGCTTCCCGCCTACGACGCGCTGCTGCTCGTCTCGCCCGCGCGGGCCGATGACGAGCGCTTCATAGAGGCGCTGAGTCCACTCGTTGGAGCGATCCCGGTAGAGGCGATGCGCGAGGCGAATTACACGGTCGACCGGAGCGAGGACAAGCGCACGCCCGCCGAGGCGGCGCGGGAGCTGGCGGCACGGATCGGGCGCTAGCTCGCGCGGCGCCACACCTGCGTCTGGCAGAACGGACCGATGCAGCCCTGGACCTCGAGCCGGCTCGCGCTCGTCCGGCGGATCACCGAGCGGTAGGACTTGCCGCTCTTGGGATCGTAGATGCGGCCCCGCCACAGGTCGCCGTCCTCGTCCAGGCTGGTGAGCACGGGCAGGCCAAGCAGCTTGCGGTCGCGCTTCGATGCGTCGGGATTGTTGATGTCGCGCTGGTCGAGCCCGTCGGGCGGCGTCTCGAGGAAGCGGCTGATCCGCCCGCAGGTCGAGCGGCCGCAATCACCGATGGTGACGACCGCGTCGCGCTCCTCGGTGATCCACCGCCCGGCGATGGGGTCGGCGGCCTGGGCCGGGGCGGCGAGGGCGAGTGCGGGGATGGCAAGGAGGGCGAGGCGCTGGGTCGGGATCATGTTGGTACTACGAAGTCTGCGGGTGGTTGGTTTCCTCGCCGCACGCCGCGCCGATCGGCCAATGGGGTGCGGTGATAGCGAGTACCTTGAACAGCGACCCCATTTCGCCCGGCGCGGTGAGGCGGTGGTGCGCGGCGGCCATCTCGGCGGCGCGGGCGGGGGCGGCCTTCGCGAGGGCTGCGGCACGGGCCTCGATGCCCATGGCTTGAAGGAAGTCGCTCTGGCTGACATGGCCCAGAGGACGGGCACCTCGCACCCGCGCGACCTCCGCGAGAGCGGCGAGGTCGACGTGCGCGGAGAGGTCGGCGGTACCGGGATCGGCGAAGGGGTCGGCCTTGGCGTGAGTACGGACCGCCTGGAGCGTGGTGCTGCCGGAAGGCTCGCGATAGCCGTAATCGATGACGAGCGCGGCGCCGCCCTGGCTGGCGAGCCGTTCGGCGAGCTCGCCCATGATCGCGGCGGCGGCGGGGGAGGTCTCGAGGATCGTGCCTTCGGGCGCGTCCTGCCAGGCTGACGGGATCGCGGCCCCCATCGGCCGGTCGCCGGCGAGGGGGACGAACCGTTCGCCATCCAGTCCCACCATCACCTCGCGCCATCCCTTCGCGGTGCGGACCAGCTGGCGGACCGGCAGCGCGTCGAAGAATTCGTTGGCGACGAGCAGCAGCGGAGCATCGGCCGGCAGGGTGGTGGGATCATCATGGAAGGTGCTCCCCGGCACACGCTTTGCCTGCTCGGCGCGCAGGGCCGGACTGCCCTCGACGAAGTGGACGTTCGGCTTGAGGCCGAACGCCGTCATCGTCCGCAACGCATCGGCTGCCAGCGTGCCGCGGCCGGGACCGAGCTCGGCGTAGAGGGCGGGCTCGGGCGAGCCGGCACGGCGCCAGATATCTGCCAGCCACAGGCCGACGAGCTCGCCGAACATCTGGCTGATCTCAGGCGCGGTGGTGAAGTCGCCGCCAGCGCCGAGCGGGTCTCGCGTGGAATAATAATGTGCGTTCGCCTCGGCCATGTATTGCGCGAGGGGGATCGGTCCGGAGGTGCGGATCAGCCGGCGCAAGCTCGCCGAAAGGTCGCTCAAGCCTGCGCCGGCTCGCCCGGCGGCACCGTCGCGGTGACCGGCTTGCGAGTCAGCGACCAGCCGATGACCGCCAGCGCGGCGAGGATCAGCGGGATCGACAGCCACTGGCCCATCGAGAGGCCCGTGCGGATGGTGAAATCCGCGAGCTGCGGATCAGGCTCACGGTAGAACTCGACGAAGAAGCGCGCGCTGGCGATGAGCGCGGTGAATACGCCGACGAGCAGGCCGGGGCGGTAGCGGGCGCGGGTGTACCAAAACAAGGGCAGCATCACCGCGATCACCAGCGCACCCTCGAGCGCGGCCTGGTAGAGCTGGCTCGGATGGCGCGCGAGGCCGAGCGGATCGCTCGGGAAGATCATCGCCCAGGGCGCATCGCTCGGCCGGCCCCATAGCTCGGCATTGACGAAATTGGCGAGCCGCCCGAACAGCATCCCGAAGCCGACATTGACCGCGATGTAGTCGCAGATGCGGATGAAGGAGAGCTTGTTGCTCCGCGCGACCCAGGCGATGGCGAGCAGCACGCCGATCACCCCGCCATGGAAGCTCATCCCGCCCTCCCACAGCTTGAGCAGCTCGAGCGGCTGGCTCCACAGGCTGGGGATGCCGGTATCGCCGCCGGTGTAGAAGGTGGCATAGCCGAGGCGGCCGCCGAGAATGATGCCGAGCGTCGCGTAGAAAGCAAGATCGTCGGCATGGCGCATCGCCATCGGGCTGCCCGGCGCCTTGACCATGCGGGTAAGGTGCCAATAGCCAAGGACGATGCCCGATAGATAAGCGAGCGAATACCAGCGCAGGGTGAAGAAGCCGAGATCGATGCCCGGGGTCAGGCCGAGTTCGCTCCAGCGCAGGGGCTCGCTCGCGATGGCGGCCAGCATGTCCAGCATGTCGTACTGCTTTCCCGGTTCAGACCCTGGCGCGCCTTGGCACAGGCGGCGGGCGGGGGATAGCCCCGTCAGGGGTCAGGCAGGGCGAGGAGGGAGCGGGGTCAGGTTGACACAACTGACACATGTGTGAAGCAGGTTTCCTCGCCTAACCCCTTGATCCTAAAGTGGTTTCCGGTCCAGCTTGAGACTGACGGCTTTCTTGAGGTGTCAAGCTCGCTGGGGCGAGGGACGCGAGTGTCGCGCTGCCTGAAGCGGACGCTTGTAGGAAAGCGCCGCCGCAGGAACGCGCCTTGTGTTTGCGGCCGGGCCTGGCCGCCGGTGTCCCGCGCCTGTCAGTGCGTGCAGGGCTTGGGCCTGGTCCAATCGAGCGGTTTGAAATCGAGCAGCGTGCGCTCGATCGAGTTCGGGAGGTGGCCGGAAAAGGTCTCGAGCGTCACGCGCCGGTAGATCCGGCCGTTCATCTCGTAGGTGATCCACATGTCCGGCGTGCCCATCAGCCGGATCGCGATGTCATGCTCGACCAAGCCCAGGTTGGGGTTCAGCTCTACTCTGTCGCTCAGGGCCTCGTTGTTGGTGTCGATGATCCGGGCGACGTTGGCCTGATAATCGAACAGGTAGGGCGGCTCGGGGAACAGCAGGTGATTGCTCACCCCGCCCTCGGTATGAAGGTTGCTGAACATCGCGATGGAGGACTCGGTCTTGAGCCCGAGATAGGGCGAGGCGCTGCCGACAAAGAGGACCGTGGGAATGGCATAGACCCACCAGCGTTGCAGGCGATTTCCGGCCGGGACACTGTACGGATGCTCGAGCAGCGCCGCGCGGATGATCAGCAGCATCGCAACGCCGCCGAAGGCCGCCCACACGAGCAACCAGACCGAATGCCACAGCAGTTTCAGTTGCCGATCGGGATAGTAAAACTGCGCCGCGACCAAAACCAACGTTCCGACGATCGCACAGAATGCAGCCAGAATGACGATCGCCGAGAGCCCGGGCCGCAGCCGTGGGACGCGCCGCACCAGCCACACGCCGGTAGCATAGAGGCCCGAGGCGGCCTCGCGGGGGATCGAAAGCATGTAGAGCGCGAACACCAGGCTCGAGAAGTCCATGTACCAGGAAAAGCCCGAGATCGGGATGACGTAGTGGAACGGCAGACTGACCAGCAGGCCGAACCAGAAGAAGCGCCGCCAGTAGAGGCAGACGATGGCGATCGTCTCGATGATGAAGGTTGACGCAATCGCCAGGTAGCGCCCGACGATGCTGTCATCGAGGCCGAACGGCTGGGTCAGCGGGACATAGAGCGCCGTCGCGCAGCTCTGGTCGGGATCGAAGAAGCCAGTGTTGATCTTGTGGAAGATGCCGTAGAAATACATCACCGCCAGCAGGGAGCGCGCCACGACGCGCAATTGCTCGTAGGGAAATTCGCGATCCGCCGGGCCGCCGCTGCCGCGGAACGCCTGGGCGCCAAGCGCGATGATGATCGCCACGTTCATGTGGATGGCGATGGTCTGGTTGTTCGACGAGACCGGCATGCGCAGCAGATAGAATGCGACCATCAGGCCCGAGACCAGCAGCAGCAATGGCGTGCGGCGCGGGTTCATCACCAGCAGTCCCGCGGAGGCCAGCGTGGCCCAGGCGAGCCCCTGGTGCAGCACGCCCTCATCGCCGCGCAGGACCGGAACCTGCGAGGCCATGCTCAGCATCATCGCCATGCCCCACATGACGGCGAACACGACCAGGCCGTCGCTCGGGTGGGCGGTGGTGTCTCGCTCGGTCCGGGTCGGGGAGAAGATCCAGAAGATATCGCGCAGCAGCGGCGAGCGCTCGAAGGCGGAAGCTTCACTCATGCCGGGACGAAGCCCGTCACGACCGGAAGGTTGAACAGCACGACGAACAGCCCGGTGACGACCAGCAGGGCGACCCCTGCGATAAGCACGGTCTTCCACAGCGGGGCCGGAGAATCAGAATCTGTCATGCTTCCCCCTAACGCGTAAACTGACGATAAATCGACCGGTATTGCGCGGTGTGTAACACTATAGGTCAATTTCTATCATTAATGAGTGTTTAATCGGGACGCTGTTTTGGCAAATTCGCTGGCGAGTGCCCCCACGCAGCGAAGTAACTTGCGCTTCATCAGTGATTGGACGAGCCGCTCGCAGTTCGGTGATGAGTGGCCGGACGTAGGGTGGCTCCCGCCCGGAGCTTTGCCCCTTGGTGGAGCGGTCCTATGTAGGCGAAACGATGAACGCACAGCCGCCGATCCCCAACCAGCGCTCGGTGATCGATCGGCGCGCGCTCGCCTCGGCGATCGAAGCGGCGGTGGCGCAGGAGGGCGGGACCAAGGCGCGGCCGGCGATCCTCGCCCTGCTGCGCGAGGCGCTTGCGGGCGGCCGTGCCGAGCTTGCGCGGCGGCTGATGGAGCACCCCTCCGCCGGCTACCGGATCGTCCACGGCCACGCCTTCCTCGCCGACCAGCTGATCCGCGTGATCCACGACCATGTGACGCGTGACCTCTATCCGCGCGGCAATGCCTCGGCCGGCGAGCGGCTCGCGCTGATCGCGGTGGGCGGTTACGGCCGCGGCGAGATGGCGCCCCATTCGGACGTCGATATCGCCTTCGTCACCCCCGGCAAGCGCACCGCCTGGTGCGAGCAGGTAATCGAGGCGCTGCTCTATACCCTGTGGGACCTGGGTCTCAAGGTCGGCCATTCGACCCGTTCGCTCGATGAGGTTGTGCGAATGGGCAAGGGCGATCTGACGGTCCGCACCGCGCTTCTCGAGGGGCGCTACCTGTGGGGCGACCAGGCGCTTTTCGAGGAGACCTACGAGCGCTTCCGCAGCGAGGTGGTGGCAGGCTCGCACGGCCGGTTCATCGCCGAGAAGCTCGCCGAGCGCGAGGCGCGGCACCAGCGGATGGGCGATTCGCGCTATGTCGTCGAGCCCAACGTCAAGGACGGCAAGGGGGGGCTGCGCGATTTGCAGACGCTCTACTGGATCGGCAAGTACGTCCACGGCGCACGCATTGCGGCCGAGCTGGTGGACAAGGGGCTGTTCACCGCTCCTGAGTACCGCAGTTTCCGCCGCGCCGAGGGCTTCATGCTGGCGGTGCGGTGCCACCTCCACACCATCACCGGCCGCGCTGAGGATCGGCTGACCTTCGATCTCCAGCCCGAGATCGCGCGGCGGATGCGCTTCGCCGAGCGGCCGGGGAAACAGGCGGTCGAGCGGTTCATGCAGTTCTACTTCCTCCAGGCCAAGCATGTCGGCCATCTCTCCGGCCTGTTCCTGGCCGAGATCGAGGAGCAGCAGGGGGCGAGGAAATCCGCCGGGCTGATCATCGACACGCTGCGCCGCGCGGGGCTGACGCGCGGGGCCTTCCTTGGCCTGGGCTGGGGGCGCAAGGTGGGCGATTACGCGATGGTTGCGGGCAAGCTCGCCGCGCCGGGCGACGATTGGTTTCGCCAAAACCCGGTGCGGCTGGTCGAGATCTTCTTGCTGGCCGAGCGCGAGGGGCTCGAGATCCACCCCGAGACGATGCGCATGGCACGCCGCGACGCGCCGCTCGTCACCGGGCGCGTGCGACGCGACGAATGGGCCAACGCGCTGTTCCTCGAGCTGCTCGCCGGGCGGCGCGACCCCGAGACCGCGCTGCGCTGGATGAACGAGGCGGGCGTGCTCGGCCGCTTTGTGCCCGATTTCGGCAAGGTCAACGCGCAGATGCAGTTCGATATGTATCACCATTACACGGTCGATGAGCACACCATCCGCGCGATCGGCCTGGTCAGCCGGATCGAGCGCGGCGAGTTGGCTGACGATCACCCACGGGCGAGCGCGATCGTGCCGCGCCTGACCTCGCGCCGGGTGCTCTATGTCGCGGTGCTGCTCCACGACATCGCCAAGGGGCGCGGCGGCGACCATTCGGTGATCGGCGAACAGATCGCGCGGCGGCTGTGTCCGCGGCTGGGGCTTGACGAGGAGGAGACCGCGCATGTCGCCTGGCTGGTGCGCTGGCACCTGTTGATGAGCGCCACGGCCTTCAAGCGCGATCTCGCCGATCCCAAGACAATCCGCGATTTCGCCGCCGCGGTGAGCGAGCCGGAACGGCTGCGGCTGCTGCTGGCGCTGACCGTGGTCGATATCCGCGCGGTCGGCCCGGGGGTGTGGAACGGCTGGAAGCGCCGCTTGCTCGGCGATCTCTACACGCTCGCCGAGGAGCAGCTGCGCGAAGGCGGATCAAGCCCGGCACCGGCACAGCGTTCGGGCGGGAAGCGGGCGAAGGTGCGCGAACTGCTAGGTCGCGAGGCGACGCTGGTGAGTGATCTGGGCGAGCGGTTCGACGAGGATTACTGGCTCGGTGAGCCGGCCGACATCATCGCCCGCAACCTGTCGCAATATGCCGCGTCGCGCCGGCTGGACGAGCCGCTGTCGATCCATTGCGAGCATTATTCCGCGCGTGGCGCCAGCCTGGTGACGGTGATCGCCGGCGATGTGCCAGGCCTGTTCTTCCGCATTGCCGCCGGCATCCATCTGGCGGGCGGCAACATCATCGACGCGCGGATCCACACCACCAGCGACGGCGTGGCGGTCGACAATTTCCTCGTCCAGGATCCGTTCGGCGGGCCGTTCGACGAGCGCGAACAGCACGACCGGCTCGAGCGTGCGATTGGCGGGGCGATTGGCGACCGGGCGGGGCTTGCGGCGCAGCTTGCGCGCCGTCCGCTGCCGCGCGCGAGGGCCGAGCATTTCCGCGTGACGCCGCGGGTCAAGGTGGACAACGAGGCTTCGGACCGCTTCTCGGTGATCGAGATCAGCGCGGCGGACCGGCCGGCGCTGTTGAGCCGGCTGGCGCATGCGATGTTCGAGGCCGGGCTGGTGATCAACTCCGCGCATATCGGCAATTACGGCGAACGCGCGGTCGACTCGTTCTACGTGACCGATCCCGCGGGCGCCAAGATCCTCTGCGACGAAAGCGTGGGCGAGGTGGAGCGCGCCCTGATGGCGGCGATTGTCGACGGCGAGCCCGCGATCGCGGGGCTTGCCTCGGAACTGCACTAGCGGGTTGGCGTCCCCCGGGAGCGTCCGGGGGCCCGGGCATGCGAATCGGCACGGACCCGATCCTGCCCCTCGCCGAAATTACGCGACGCGGGCGACTGCTCCTGATCGATTAAGGCGGAAATGGGCCTCGCGGTCATCCCGATCTGGGAAAATGCGCTGATCGTCCCTTTCTGCGCGGCGAGTTGCCAATGTGCGAACATGGTTAACGTTCCCAGGGGGCAAAATCGAAGCTATACATCATACATCAATGTTGGCGGCCCGGCGGCGGAAAACGCTTAGCGGCAAACCGTCGACTAACGGGACCGGGTTCGCACCCCCATGGAAATTTACTAAAGTCGTTTGGGCACCCTTAACGTCTTTCTAGCAAATGCAGCGGTTCTGGATGGATTGTTTCCATCGGGGAGCAGTAGCGAGGGATTGTGCCAAAAACACAGTGAGATGGAAGCCAGAAATCGGTTGTCTGTAACCGGTGAACTGGCTCAACGGGGGTCGAAATATGGTAAAATTAGCTTTAAGGGCAGCGCGTCCGGTCATCAATCCGTGGCGCAAGAGTTTTCCCGATACAACGCTTTACGAGTGCCAGGACGGAGCGCTGCACGGCATGCCCGGACGGGCAATCTCGATCAGCCTGGCGGATGCGAACCGCGAACACAAGCAGGCCGAGACCATCCTGAACCGTGCCTATGGCAAGCGCGGCTATGGCTCGGGGCATCAGATCGCGCGCGGGCGGCACAGCGTGACGTTTACCGCCTCCGCCGATGGCGCGATGATCGGGACGATCACGCTGTCGGTCGATTCGCCTCGGGGGCTGTCGATCCAGTCGACCTTCGGAGCCGAGCTAGATCGCCTGCGCGCGGCAGGGGGCAAGCTGTGCGAGCTCACCAAGTTCGCGTTCGATCCGCGCCCGGACTCGCGGCCGCTCCTCGCCGCCCTGTTCCACATCATCTACCTGTACGGAACCGAGCGTTTTGACTGCAGCGACCTGCTGATCGAGGTCAATCCGCGCCATGTGAAGTTCTACGAAGTGATGCTGGGTTTCACGAAGCTCGGCGCATTGAGAACCAACAACGCGGTTGGCGCACCGGCGCAGCTGTTGCATCTGCCGGTAGCCGAGATTGGCGTGAACATCGGCAAGCTGGCCTCAGGCGGTCACTTCTCGGCGCATACGCTTTATCGCGATTTCTTCGATCCCTGCCGCGAGGCAGAGCTGCGGGCCCGAATCGAGGATTTGGTCCACGGAGATGGCAATGGCCACCGCCCTGTTGCCCCGCGTCAGCGCAGGTTCGGCAGCATCCGGTTGCTGATCGAACGGGCGTTGCTGGAGGTCAGGCAAGAAAAAAGAGTAGCGGCCTGAACGGCCGCTACTCTCATATGTCGGAACGAAAGGGTAACGATCAGAAGGCGTAACCGACCTTCACGTTGTCCTTACGACGCCGGCGGATCACCAGACCCATTCCAGCAAAGCCCATGAGCATCATCATCCAGGTGCTCGGCTCGGGGATCGCGCCAGCCGTGAACGCCAGAGTACCGCTGAACGAGCCTTCGCCGCGCGAAACACCCATAACCCGCAGGGTGTTCAGCTGTCCGGCGAAGATCGGAATGTTGGCGAGCGAGCCAAATTCCGAAGCGCCACCATTCGTGGTGGGAACGGTGAAGGTGGTGGTGCCATTGCTGAACGTAACCTCGGTGAAGTCGAGATCCGTCGGATTGCCCGGCAAGCCGGCGAGGATCGAGGTGATCGACCCGGAACCCAGACCGTCAGCACCGATCGTGAATTCGAACGAATCGTCGAACATCCCAGCCCCGATTCCGGCGCGGCCGAAGGTGGCCGAAACGGGCCCCGTGAACGGATTGCCGCTCACGACGAAGGTGGCGCCGGGCTCCATGCCGGGATTGCCCGGGAGGACGGTGACAGCGTGTGCTGCAGGTGCCAGCGCCAGGGCGGAGGCGGCTGCAAGCAGTTTCAAAGCGGTTCGCATAGCAAACTCCTGAAAGTTCGTTGGAAGGATTAACGCGTAGTCTAAATATCTCGTTAAACATCACAGCGCAAGCCGTGTTTCGCTGCGCTCTCACAAACTGAAGCGCTACGGTAGGCATTAGTTCCGAACTGTTTCAGTATGATACGGAATGGCGCGAGAAAAGGGCATTTAGCCTTTGTTGCAGTTAATGTCCCATTTAGGGAATCACCCCTGTCGCCCGCCGAACAGCGAGGTCCCGATGCGGACGTGATTCGCGCCCAGCATGATCGCGGTCTCGAAGTCTGAGCTCATCCCCATGCTGCGTCCGGCGAGGCCATGATCGCGCGCCAGCTTGTCGAGCAACGCGAAGAACGGGGTCGGCTCGCGTCCGAGCGGGGGCACGCACATCAGCCCGGCGAGCGGAATGTCGGCGGCGCCCGCTTTGCCGAGCAGCGCGGGCAGCGCCGGCACCGGACAGCCACCCTTCTGCGGTTCCTCGCCGATATCGACCTGGACGAAGCACGGCACGCGCCGCCCGGCCGTATCCATGGCCTTGGCGAGCGCCTTGACTAGGCTCGGCCGGTCGAGCGAATGGATGCAATCGAACAGCGCAACCGCATCGGCCGCCTTGTTCGATTGCAGCTGGCCGACCATGTGCAGCGCGATTCCCGCATGGCGCTCGCGCAAAGCCGGCCATTTGCCTTGCGCCTCCTGCACCCGGTTTTCGCCGAACACGCGCTGGCCGGCCTCGATCAGCGGCGTGATTGCATCGGCGTCATGGGTCTTGCTGACCGCGATCAGCTCGACCTCGGCCGGTTCACGCCGGGCGATCGCGCAGGCTTTGGCGATCCGTTCCCGGACCTCGCCGAGCCTTGCTGCTGCCCCCTGGCTCATGCGCCCGCTATAGAGCGGCGATGAGGTGCTTGAACAGGCCTGCCGCGCGGGACGCCGGCGCGCTGCCCGATCGCTGGCTGCTGTCGGACGTGCGCAACGATGCCGTGCTCGAGACGGTGCTGCGCTCGAGCAGGTTCCGCCTCGGCTTCGTGTTCCGGCATTATCACCTTCCTCCTGACACGCGACGCGAACGGTTCGGCCGCCTGGCGCGCATCTGCCGCGAGCGGCGCCACCGGGTGATCCTGGCGGACAGCGCCGCGACCGCGCTGGAATGGGGCGCGGAGGGCATTTACGGTGCGCCCCTGATGCTCACCCCGCGCCGCTGTGGGCTGCTGCGGGTGGCGACGGCGCACGACCTGCGCGAGATCGGCGAGGCCAACCGGATTCGCGCAGATGCGGTGATGCTATCGCCGGTTTTTCCGACCCGCTCGCATCCGGGCGCGGCAACGCTCGGCCCGGCGCGCTTCCGGCTGCTCGCACAAAGGGCGAGGATGCCGGTGATCGCGCTCGGGGGGATGGATCAGGCCGCCGCGGACGCCGTGAACTGGCGCCGCTGGGCAGCGATCGACGGGCTCTCCCCCCCGCCACCGGCATGCCGATTCTTGACGGCGAGTCCCGCGCAGGCGATGATGTGAGACGGAAGGGGAACGATTGATGGCCACCCGTGCTCGCTCCGGTTCGGCGGCCCAATGGCGTGCCGCGCTCGATGCCTCGCTCGCGCGCGCGACGCGGGTGGCGGGCGCGCTGGCGCTGGTGGCGGGCGCGCTGTTCCTGGCGCTGGCGCTGGCGAGCTACGATCCGACCGATTCCTCGCTCTCGACCGCGGCCGGCGGACCGGCGGCCAACTGGATGGGCAGCGCGGGAGCCTACGCCGCCGATTTCGCGCTGCTCGGCTTCGGCCTCGTCGCGGCGCTGATCGTGCCGCTGATGCTCGCCTCGGGCCGGCGGCTGTGGCGCGGCGCGGGCGAGGGGGGGCAGGAACGCAAGACATGGCGAAAGGCGGCGCTGCTGCTCTTCGCCCTCGCGCTGCTGGCGACCTGCACGGCGCTGGTCACCCGGCCGCGCGATTGGGATTTGCCGGCCTCGGCGGGCGGCCTGGCGGGGCTGCTGGGCGAGGGTGCGATCACCGCCCTCGCCGATCTCGCGCTGCCGGAATATCGGATCTGGGCGATGCTCGGCCTCGGCGCGCTGGCGCTGGTCGGCGGGGCACTCGCGCTGGCTGCGGTGCTGGCCTTCGACTGGGGCAAGCTTTCCTTCCGCCTGCGCATGCCCAGCTTCCGGCAGCGGCGGGCGGAGATTAAAGACACCGGCCGCATCCGCACGTCCCGGGCGAAACGGACCACGCTCGACCCGGAAATCGCTGTGGACGAGCGCCGCGCGCCTGCCATCGCCGATCCCTCCGCGCCCCCTGCTCCCGCACTGCCCGGTGCGCCCAAGCAGAAGGACCTGTTTGCCGCCTTTGAGCTCCCCGCGCTCGATCTGCTCGAGGACCCGCCCGCCGACAAGGCCCCGCCGCTCGACAAGCTGGCGCTCGAACGCAACGCGCGCCTGCTCGAGAGCGTGCTCGACGATTTCAACGTCAAGGGCGAAGTCACCGCGGTCCGCACCGGCCCGGTCGTCACGATGTACGAACTGGAGCCCGCGCCCGGCACCAAGGCGGCGCGCGTGATCGGCCTCGCCGAGGACATCGCCCGCAACATGAGCGCGATCTCGGCCCGGGTCTCCTCGATCCCCGGGCGGACGGTGATGGGGATCGAGCTGCCCAACGCCCGCCGCCAGACGGTGAGCTTCAAGGAGCTGGTGGCGAGCGAAGCCTTCGCCGGCGCCAAGGGTAATTTGCCGATGATCCTGGGCAAGGACATTGCCGGGGGGGCGATCGTCGCGGATCTCGCGGCGATGCCGCATCTCCTGGTCGCGGGGACCACCGGCTCGGGCAAGTCGGTCGGGCTGAACGGCATCCTCCTCAGCCTGCTCTACCGCTTCACCCCCGCCGACATGCGGCTGATCCTGATCGACCCCAAGGTGCTCGAACTGAAGAGCTACGACGACATTCCGCACCTGCTTTCGCCGGTCGTCACCGAGCCCGCCAAGGCAGTGCGCGCACTCAAGTGGGCGGTGGAGGAGATGGAGCGCCGCTACCGGATGATGAGCGATATCGGCGCGCGCAACATCACCGGCTTCAACGAGCGGGTGCGCGGGGCGGCGGCCAAGGGGAAGCCGTTGGGAAGGCGCGTGCAGACCGGGTTCGATCCCGAGACGGGCGAGGAGCTGATCGAGGAGGAGCAGCTCGATTTCGAGGCGCTGCCGCAAATTGTGCTGATCGTCGACGAACTGGCCGACCTGATGGTGACGGTGGGCAAGGAGATCGAGGTGTTGATCCAGCGCCTCTCGCAGAAGAGCCGCGCGGCGGGCATCCACCTGATCATGGCGACGCAGCGGCCCTCGGTCGACGTCATCACCGGCGTCATCAAGGCCAACTTGCCGACGCGGGTCAGCTTCCACGTCACCAGCCGGATCGACAGCCGCACCATCCTGGGCGAACAGGGCGCCGAGCAGCTGCTGGGCAAGGGCGACATGCTCTACAAGCCTTCGTCGGGCGCGCTGATCCGCGTTCACGGGCCGTTCGTCAGCGACGAGGAGGTGGAGCGGGTGGCGGCACACTGGCGGGCGCAGGGCAAGCCCGATTACGTCGACAGCGTGACCGAGGAGCCCGAGGATTCGCCGTTCGGCTTCGAGGACGAGTTCACCGGCTCGGACAACCCCGAGGAGCGCAAGTACCGCCAGGCGATCCAGGTGGTGATCGAGAACCAGAAGGCGAGCGGAAGCTGGCTCCAGCGCCAGATGGGCGTGGGCTACAACACCGCCGCCAAGTGGATCGAGCGGATGGAATCGGACGGGCTGGTCGGCCCCGCCAACCATGTCGGCCGGCGCGAAATCTACCGCGATGCCGAGGGTAATCCGCTCTAGCCCCTCCTATCCATTTGGGTTTGTGGCATTTATTCGCGTCCCTCAGCGGGACGAGGACTGATTGACATGCCGCCTGCCAAGTAATACTATTTAAGTAAGTTAAACGAGTCGTTGAAAGATAGTTTCATCGACTCTTTCATAACTTCATTGACGGCTTCACACATAGTGGAGCCGGGGTCGCCCGATACAAGAGAGCTGAAAGCTCTGATACCTGAGGTCTTTCGGGAGACGATCGATGAACGATGCTCAAGAGAAAGTGCGTGCGAACGGCGGCAAGACCAAGGCCAAGGCGCAGCGGCAGGGCCCGGCGGGCGTCGGCGCGTTCGACGACGGCGGCGACGAGACCTGCTGGTTCCGCTCCTCCGACGACGTCCGCGACGGCTTCGTGCGGGGAATCGAGGATTTCGCGGTCAAGCCCGTCACTTACAACGTGATCGACGGCATGGCGATCTTCGAGGGCGATATCGCGCTTGGCACCCCCGAGCAGGTGGAGGCGCTCAAGCGATCGGTCAAGGACGAGGATACAGGCCAACTCGAGGCGCTCTCGCGCAGCGCAACTCCGGGCGACATCGTCGATGGCGTGGGGATCGTCGGCCTGCGTTTCCGCTGGCCGGGCGGGCTGATCCCCTACACCGTGGCGCCCAATCTTCGCGCGGTGGTCGATCAGGCGATCGCCCATTTCCGCAGCAATACGCGCATCCGCTTCGTCGAACGCACCGCGGCCAACCAAGGCCAGTACAACGACTGGGTCTCGTTCGAGGAGCGTGACGGCTGCTGGTCGCAGGTCGGCCGGCAGGGCGGGATGCAGGTGGTCTCGCTCGGCAATGGTTGCCGTACGCTGGGCATCGCGGTCCACGAGATCTGCCATGCGCTGGGCCTGTGGCACGAGCAGAGCCGCGAGGACCGCGACCGCAACGTGCGCATCGTGTGGGCCAACATCCAGGAGGGGCGCCAGCACAATTTCAACCAGCACATCACCGATGGCGACGATATCGGCGGCTACGATTTCGGCAGTATCATGCATTACGGGCGGACCGCCTTCTCGCGCAATGGGCAGGACACGATCGTTACGCTCGGTGGGCAGGGGATCGGCCAGCGCGGCGGGCTCTCGGCAGGCGACATCGCGGCGATCAGGGCGATGTATCCCGAGCTCGAGCCGGCGGCGAGCTGGCGCGGCACCCAGTTCACCGCCACCCTGGCCGGCAATGCGACGCGCCAGTGGTTCACCCATAGCTGGCCCTCGCACTGGTTCGTGGTGTGGAACGCCATCCCGACCGCCCCGCCGCTGGACGGGCCGGCGCAGATCGAGCTGAAGGTGGGAGTCTCGCGCCAGGCCGACCGGGCCGCGGCGAGGCTGGTCAAGTATCACCTGACGGTGCGCAACCTGGCGCCTTACCCCGTGACCTTCGCGGCGCGCTACGAAGTGCTCGGCTGGCATTCGAGCTTCCAGTGATCGAAAGGGAGAGACGATGATGCGCATCACCATCGAAAACGACGAGGAGACCACCATTGCCGACCGGCGCAGCCCATCGGGTTCTCCCGGCGACCGGTCAAGCGATCGGGCGCGGCAGGCCGATGATGCCGGGAGTGAATCGGATGGCGGCGCCGGGCCGGGCGAAGGCGCAGGCGGCATCGAGGCAGAAGCCGGAGGCGACGATGCGGGCGGCCCACCGCACTGGCTGATCGACGCCATCGCCGCGGCCGGCGGTGGCGGCGCGGATGATACCGGCCAAAGTGGGCCGGCCCAGGCGGACGGGGCGGCCGATGGCGGCGCCGGTCCGGCTGGCGACGAGACTTGAGCGAAGGAAGGGGTTTCTGACATGGCAATACGTTTCGGAACACAGTTCACCGGCTCCGTGCCGGGCAATTCCACGCGGACCTGGTTCACCCATAGCTGGAACGCTGCTCACAACGTGGTGTGGAACTGCATCCCCACCGCACCCGCGATCGACGGGCCCGCGCAGCTGGAATGGACCGTGCGCGCGACGCGGCAGGCGCCCAACCTCGTCAAGTGGTTCATCAGCGCGCGCAACGTCGGCGCGGTGCCGGTGAATTTCCAGGCGCGCTACGCCATCCTCAACGGCTGAGCGCCCGTTGGCGCAGACCCGGGAAGTGGCCGGCGAAGTGGTGCTCGCCGCCGCTGTCGAGCGCAAGGGCGCGCGGCTGCGCGTCGTGCTTGAAGACGTCTCCCATGCCGACCGCGCCGCTCCGGTGGTGGCCGAGATCGTCATGGTCCTGAACGAGCCTCATCGCGCGAACGAGCGGCTCGGGTTCCGGCTTACGCTCGTCGATCCCGATCCATCCGCGCATTACGCGCTGCGCGCCCATCTCGACGCGACGGCGAGCGGCGAGGTCAGCGAGGGCGACCAGATCTCGACCATCGCCTATCCGGTGCTTGGCGAACGGTCTGACGGGGAGGTCACGATCACGCTGACCGCGATCTGAATCACGCATCACGGGCGGTAATCACGGGCGCCAGTCCGAGCCGGGATCGGATCGGGCACTGTCCGATTCCTCCACCGAGCGTTTCGGCAGCCCATCGCTTATGGCCATTGCCTGACAGACTTATTACGATAGGGCGCCACGCATTGCGCCCCGCCCGCCCCGCCTCGAGCGGGGGCGGAACCGCGATCGCGCCAGCAAGGAGTGCCAAGGCCCATGCGTATCGGTTGCCCCCGCGAGATCAAGAACCGCGAATATCGCGTCGGCCTGACGCCCGAGAGCACCAAGGAGCTGGCACGGGCAGGTCACGAGGTGTGGATCGAGGCGGGTGCGGGGCTGGGGATCGGCGCGACCGACGGCGAGTACAAGGCGGCCGGCGCGCGGATCATCGATGGTCCGGACCCGATCTTCGCGGAGTGCGAGATGGTGGTGAAGGTCAAGGAGCCGCTGACCGAGGAACGCGCCCGGCTGCGACAGGGCCAGATCCTCTATACCTATCTCCACCTCGCCCCCGATACCGAGCAGACGCGCGACCTCGTCAATTCGGGCGTTACCGCGATCGCCTACGAGACGGTAACGGGGAAGGGCGGGACGCTGCCCCTGCTCAAGCCGATGAGCCAGGTGGCCGGGCGCATGAGCATCCAGGCGGGCGCCACCGCGCTGGAGAAGGCCCATGGCGGGCGAGGCGTGCTGCTGGGCGGCGTGCCCGGCGTCCTGCCCGGCGTGGTGGTGGTGGTGGGCGGCGGCGTGGTTGGCTTTAACGCCGCGCAGATGGCCGCGGGGCTGGGCGCGGACGTAACCATCATGGACCGCGACCCCGAAGTGCTCGAGCGGGTGGGCACCCATTTCGAGGCGCGGGCGAGCACGCGGTTCTCCAACCAGGCCAATCTCGAGGAGGCCCTGTGCGAGGCCGACCTCATCATCGGCGCGGTGTTGATCCCCGGCGCCTCTGCGCCCAAGCTGGTGACGCGCGAGATTCTCAAGTGCATGAAGCCGGGCGCGGTGCTGGTCGACGTGGCGATTGACCAGGGCGGCTGTTTCGAAACCAGCCGGCCTACGACGCATGACGAGCCGACCTACGTGGTCGACGAGGTGGTGCATTACTGCGTCGCCAACATGCCGGGCGCGGTGGCGCGCACCAGCACCTATGCGCTCAACAACGTGACCCTGCCCCACGCGCTGCAAATCGCCGAACTCGGCTGGCGCGGGGCGATGCATGCCGATCCCCATCTCGCGCAGGGCCTCAACGTCCATGCCGGGCACGTAACCTATCCCGCGGTGGCGAGCGAGCAGGGCTATACCGTGCTGCCGCTCGCCGAGGCCCTCGCCTGACGCCTCATTGGCGGCACGAGCGGGGGCGGGGCGCTTCCAGTGGCGCCGCGACCGATCCCCTGCTTGCCGCTTCGCATCGCCTGCTTTTTTTCTTGCCGCGTTTACGATTTTGATACTGAGGTTGGCTTATCGGGCTGCCAATGAGGGCATGCTCGGCAATACCTGAACGCCTCCGCGGCTGGGCGGCGCTATGGTTTCTAGCCATCGCGATGGCGTGTGCAAGTATCATCGTCACCACGCCCAGTGCCGCCGCTATGGATGGCAAGGCGGCTACGGCAAGGTCCTGCCATGCCTTTTCCGAACGACCAATGGAGATGGCCGAGGCAGTGCGCGAGCTGGACTGGCGTTGCGAGGAGCTGACTACCAACAAGCGGCGCGAACTCGTGTGGCTGCGCTTCACGGGTTGGAACCGCGAAGTGCCGCCGAAATATCTGGTGCTGCAGAACAGCCTTTTCGAGCGCATCACGATTTCGGCGCTCGGCCTCGGGGGAAGCGTTGCTTCGCGCTCGTACAAGATCGAGGACGCGCGGCCGCTGAGGGGCTCGGCCAGTTTCGCGCTGGCGCTGCCCGAAACAGATTCGCAACCGAGCGCTTTCATCGTGCGGATCGAACGGCCCCTGGTGGCGCGCATCGCCTATGGCGCACAGGTGATGAACAACCTGAACGACGCCCTCAGCCCGGCGGTGCTGGTGATGGTCGCGGTTGCCGTGGGCATCTTGCTGGTGCTTTTCACACTGGACCTGGCCACCTACTACATCCTGCGCGAACGTTTCATCGCCGCGCACGCAGGACTTAGCGCTTCACTGCTTGCCTTCGTATCGTTGCAGGGTGGCATCCTCGCTGCGCTGGTCGATCTGCCCATAACCTTCGTGGTGAACGGCGCCCCGCTGAGCTGGGCGGTAGCGACCGGCTTTCTCGGCCTGTTCATCGCCGAATGCATGGAAAAACAGATCCTGCCTCGTCTGCTCGACCGGCTACTTCGCGCCACGGCCATCGGCGTGATCGTCATGGGGATTACCGGTGCGTTGCTGATGGCACCCGACCGGCCGTTCGCGCTGATCTTGTACATGGGCGCCATACTGCCGCCGGGCCTCGTCTATCTGCTTTCACTGGTTGTAGGATTGAAGCGCGGTAGCCGCACGGCCAGGTTCCTCGCGGCGGGCTGGGTGCCCACGCTCGTCTTGTCGGTGGATGTCGGCCTTCGTGCCGCGGGACTTTACGATGGGACGGTGTTCCCTCGCTATTCCATCTTTTTCACGCTGGCGATCGCGAGCCTGGTCTTCTCGCTCGGCGTCGCTACGCGTTTTCTCTCGATCCGGAGGGAGCGTGATCAGGCGCTAGTAAAGGCAAGGACACTTAAGGAATTGTCCGAGCGTGACCCGCTCACCGGCCTGCTCAATCGGCGGGTGGTCGAGGATCGCTTCCAGATGCTGCGCGAGGAGGGCTTCTCCACGCTGGCGGTGCTCGATCTCGACCATTTCAAGCTGGTCAACGATACGCTCGGCCATGCTGGCGGCGACCGGGTGCTCCAGGTCGCCGGCCGCGCGCTGACGGCCGACGACGAGAACATCATGGCCTTCCGCATGGGCGGCGAGGAGTTTCTGCTGCTGGTGCGCGGCGCCGACCCGGTGCGTCGGGCCGAGGAGCGCCGCCAGCAGATCGCCCGCGCGGTGGCGATGGAGGACCTGGGCTGCCTGGTGACCGCGAGCATGGGGTTGGTCGAGCTGTCGGGCGGCGCACTGCCGGGAGCGGGCTTCTCCACGCTCTATGCCCGCGCCGATCGCCTGCTCTACCAGGCCAAGGCGTCGGGACGTAACCGGATGGTGTGCGAGCGGATCCGCGTGTTCCAGCCGCGCACCCGCGAGCGGCGCGCGGCCTGAGGTCGGGCCGCGCGGAACGGGCCTCGACAGGATCGCGGGGTCCGAGCTCAGGAAGGCTTGGTAGCTACCGCGGAAGGTTCGGGGACATGACCGGGTGGGATTTGCGGCCGCGTGTGGCGTCAAGACTCAAGGGGACCGCAAGCGCATAGGGCGCCTCCCCCCCCTCCTCCCGCGCCACCTCAGCGCTCAATCCGATGGAAGGAAGCGGGCGGCAAGAGCGGCGGGGACGCGCGCGGGGCGGCCGGTCGTGCGATCGATCATCGCCCAGACGGTGCGTGCATCCACGAGCTCCCGCCCCTCGGCATCGGTGAAGGCGATGTGGCGGACGAAGCGGCTGCCGCGCGGCGCTTCGCGAATTTCGGTGCGGCCGGTGACCGACTCCCCCACGCGGACATTGCGGCGATAGTCGATCTCGTGCCGGGTGACGATCCAGACGTAGGCCGTGATGTCTTCGGGCCGCGCATCGGCCAGCCAGTGCGCGGCGGCGAGCTCCTCCATCCAGCGCACCCAGACCGTATTGTTGACGTGCCCGTTCTCGTCGATGTGCTCGGGCGCGGCGGTGAAGGTGAGCGTGAAGGCGCTGCTCATCCGAGCGCCGCCTGCGCAGCCAAGCCTGCGCCCAGCGCCCGAAGCTCACTTTCGACCTGGCGCGCTTCGAGGAACACACGGGCATGCAGCCCCACCGCCTGGGCGCCGTGCACATTGGCAGTGATATCGTCGAAAAACAGGGTTTCGGCAGGATCCAGGCCATGCGTTTCGAGCAGCGCGCGACAGATGCGCAGGTCGGGTTTGAGAGCACCCAGCTCGGCCGAGATCACCGCACCCTCGAACAGCGGCCAGAAACCGTGGTTCGCCCCGAGATGCGCGACGATCTCGCGGCCATTGTCGCTGAGCGCGAACAGGCGGTAGCCCGCTGCGGCCAGCCGCTCCATCAGCGCGAGCGTCCGCTCGACGGGCGTGAGGCTGGCGAACAGCTCTGCGATCAGGCGCTCGGCCTCAGCCTCGCTCAGCCCGTGGTCACGCGAGCATGTCCGCCGGAATTTGTCCAGCGTCACCTCGCCGCGATTGAGCGCAAGCCACGAGGCGTTGCGCGAGAACAGCGCGAGCGCGTGCTCGGCGGCCAGTTCGCTTTCGCCGAAGCATTGGCACACGATCTGACGAGGGTCCCACCGCAGGATGACATGGCCGATGTCGAAGACGCTGTTGCGGATGGCCAATAGCGCCAGCCCGCTCGCTCACTCCGCCAGGCCAAGCTGCCACAGGACGAACGCCGCTTCCTCCGGCGTTTCGCGCAGGCGGTCGAAGCGGCCCGATTTGCCCGCATGGCCGGCGCCCATGTTGGTCTTCAGCAGCAGGATATTGTCGTCGGTCTTCACCTCGCGCAGCTTCGCGACCCACTTGGCGGGCTCCCAATAGGTGACGCGCGGATCGTTTAGCCCGGCGGTCACCAGCATCGGGGGATAGGCCTGCGCGCTGACCTGATCGTAGGGCGAATAGGAGAGCAGCCGGGTGAAGGCGGCCTTGCTCTCGACGGGGTTGCCCCATTCGGGCCATTCCCCCGGCGTCAGCGGGAGCGTGTCGTCGAGCATCGTGTTGAGCACGTCGACGAAGGGCACGTGCGCGACCACCGCGCCGAACAGCTCGGGCGCCTGGTTGACCACCGCGCCCATCAGCTTGCCGCCGGCCGAGCCGCCGCTGGCGCTGATCTTCCCTTCCGCGGTGTAGCCGCGCTCGACCAGTCCCCGGGCGACGTCGACGAAATCGTTGAAGGTGTTGACCCGCTCTTCCATCTTGCCGGCAAGATACCAGCGCCGGCCGAGATCGTCGCCGCCGCGGATATGGGCGATGGCATAGGCCATGCCGCGATCGACCATCGAGAAGCGTGAGGCGGAGAAGCCGGGCGGGATGGCGTAGCCGTACGCGCCGTAGGCGTAGAGATGGAGCGGGCCCCCCGCCTCGCGGTCCTTCAGCGAGACGATGCTGACGGGGATCATTGCCCCGTCACGCGCGGGGATCTGGAGTCGTTCGAGTTTGTAGCGCGAGGCGTCGAACCCCGAGGGGATCTCCTGCACCTTGAGCGTCTCGAGCGTGCGCTCGGCGACTTCGTAAACATAAACGGTATTGGGACGGATCATGCTCGAATAGCCGAGCCGCAGCTTGTCCTGGTCCCATTCGGGATTGTCGCCCAGACCCGCCGAATAGGCTGCTTCGGGGAAAGAGACCGGCTCGATCCGCGCGGGATCGTCGTAATAGCGCAGCTGGACCTGGTCGAGCCCGGCGATCCGCGCCTCGGTGACGTAGAAATCCTCGAACAGGTCGAAGTCGGTCAGGTAAAGCTCGTCCGAGCCCTCGATCAGCGGAGTCCACACGTGTGGCGCCTGCAGATCCGCCGTGGCCAGCCGGAAATTCACGTGATTATCATTAGCAAGAACGTAGAGCGTGCTGCCGCGCACGTCGATGTCGTATTCGACGCCCTTCTGCCGCGGGCGGACGAGGATCGGCTCGGCGAAGGGATCGCTCGCCGGAACGAGACGCACCTCGCTGGTCTCGTTGTCGCCCGCCGCGAGGATCAGCCATTCGCGGTTGTTGCTCATGCCGGGGGAGACCTGGAAGCCGTCCTCGGGCTCGACATAGATCTCGCGGTCCTCGGCCTGGTCGGTGCCGAGGCGGTGGACGAGGGTCCGCTTGACGCGCCATTCGGGGCTCGACGGACCGTAGACCAGCATCGTGTCGCCCGCTGCCCAGACGAGGCCGGTCTGGATGCCGGTGATGGTGTCGGGGAGCAGTTCGCCCGACTCCAGATCCTTGATTGCCACGTCGTAGCGTTCGGAACCGTCGTCATCGATGGAATAGGCGAGGTAGCGGCCGTTCTCGCTGACCGAGAAGGCGCCGAGGCTGAAATAGTCGCGGCCCTCGGCCAGCGCCGGCTCGTCCAGGATCAGCTGGCGCTCGCCGCCGCCGACGGGCCGGCGGTAATGCTTGCGATACTCGCCGCCTTCCTCGAACTCGCTCCAGTAGAGCCAGTCGCCGTCCTTGACGGGGACGGAGGAGTCCTCCTCCTTGATGCGCCCGCGCATCTCGGTGAACAGCTCTTCCACCAGCGCCTTGCGGGGTTCCATCTGCGCCTCGAACCAGGCGTTCTCGGCCTTGAGGTGAGCGAGGATGGCGGCATCGTCGACCACCGGGTAGCTGGCGTCGCGCAGCCAGGCGTAGGGGTCCTCGATGGTGATCCCGTGACGGGTGTAGCTGTGAGGCCGCTTCTCGGCGACGGGCGGGGCGGCGGGGGCTTGGGACATCGTCGTGCTTTCGGGGTTCGCCTGGTCCTGCGCGGCTACCGGGGCGAGGAAGGGGGCGAGAAGAAGCAAGCAGGTCGCGATCAGGCGGGGCATAGGCTGGGTGCTCGTGCTGGCGGGCGCGGGTCCGGCTGGAAAGGCACGGCGCGGAAGGCTATGTTCGATAGCAGGAGCGCCTGGCAAGCGCGCAAATGCAACGAGGATGGAAAAACGATCATGCTGATGCTCACTCACGAAGCCCGCCTGACCGCGCTGCGCGAGGAGCTCGGCCGGCGCGGGCTCGACGGATTCGTGATCCCGCTCTCGGACGAGCATCTGTCCGAATATGTGGGCGAATATGCCCAGCGGCTCGAATGGCTGACGAGTTTTTCGGGTTCGGCGGGCCTCGCGGTAGTGCTGCGCGAGGCAGGCGCGGGGGCGGGGGCGGGCGCGGCGATCTTCACCGACGGGCGCTATACGATCCAGGTGCGCGACCAAGTCGACGGGCGGCTCTACGACTATTGCGCGGTGCCCGAGGACAGCCCCGGCGAATGGCTGGCGGCGAACGCGGGGGAAGGCGCGCGGATCGGCTATGATCCCTGGCTGCACACCGCAGGCTGGATCGAGAAGACCGGCAAGGCGCTGGCCCGGGCCGGCGCCCAGTTGGTGGCGGTCGAGGACAATCCGCTCGATGCCGTGTGGCAGGACCGTCCTGCCCCGTCGGATGCGGCAGTGTTCCTGCAGGACGAGCGGCTCGCCGGGCGCTCGAGCGCGGACAAGCGGGCCGAGATCGCCGACTGGCTCGAGCGCGAGGGGCTCGATGCGGTGGTGATCGCCGCGCTGGACTCGGTCGCCTGGACGCTCAACATCCGCGGGGCCGACGTGGCGCATACGCCGGTCGCGCTGTCCTACCTGACGGTGCATCGCGACGGCACCGCCGACTGGTTCATCGCGTCGGGCAAGGTGCCGGGCGAGGTCGCCGCCGGCCTGGGGAACGCGGTGCGCATCCGGCCGCGCGAGGCGTTCGGCGAGGGGCTGGCCGAGCTCACCGGCAAGACGGTGGCACTCGACCCCGAGCGCAACGTGGCAGCGATCTTCTCCGCGCTCGAGGAGGCGGGGGCGCGGATCGAGCGGCATCGTGATCCTTCGGTGCTGGCCAAGGCGATCAAGACCGAGGCCGAGCGCGAGGGCCATCGCGCGGCACAGGCGAGGGACGGGGCGGCGGTCGCGCGGTTCCTGCACTGGCTCGAGCGCGAGGGGCCGAAGGGCGAGGTGGATGAGCTGGGCGCGGTCGCCAAGTTGCTGAGCTTGCGGCAGGCAGGCGGCGAACTGCTCGATACCAGCTTCGACACGATTGCCGGGGCAGGGCCGAACGGTGCGATCGTGCATTACCGGGCGAGCGAAGAGACCAACCGCAAGCTCGAGCCGGGCAGCGTGTTCCTGTGCGATTCGGGCGGGCAATATGCGGGCGGCACGACCGATATCACGCGTACTGTGTGGATTGATACGCCGGCGGGCACCGAGCCGCCGCGCGAGGTGAAGGAGCGCTTCACCCGCGTGCTCAAGGGGCATATCGCGCTGGCCGTGCAGAGCTTCCCGGCGGGCACCCCCGGGGGCGCGCTCGATGCTCTGGCGCGCCAGCATCTGTGGGCCGCGGGGCTCGATTACGCGCACGGCACCGGGCACGGGGTCGGCGCGTTTCTCGCCGTTCACGAGGGGCCGCAGCGGATCGCCAAGCCGCTCGGAAGCCAGGCGGGGACCGACCAGCCGCTGATGGCGGGGATGATCCTCTCCAACGAGCCGGGCTATTACGAGACCGGGGCCTATGGCATCCGGATCGAGAACCTGGTGCTGGTCGAGGAGCGTGAGCTTGCCGGGGCGGCGGGCGAGTGGCTCGGCTTCGAGACGCTCACGCTGGCGCCGATCGAGCGGCGGCTGGTTGCGCGCGACTTGCTGAGCGAGGCGGAGATCGGCTGGTGGAACGCCTATCACGCGCGGGTGCTCGAGGTAATCGGGCCGCGGCTCGCGGGCACCGGGGAAGGCGCGGTGCGCGCCTGGCTCGAGGCGGCATGCCGGCCGTTGTGACGAACGCGCGCAGCCTCGAGAGCCATCCGGTCCATCTCGGCCTCGGCGCCACGGCGGTGGCCGAGCCGGCTTTCACCGGGATGGACTGGTACGAGGGCTATGGCGCGCGCCATTTCACTGATGGGGCGGAGGGGCGGCTGGTCTCGCACCACCGCTTCACCCGGAGCTGGGACATCTGGGAGATGCACCCGGAGGGCGCCGAGGTGGTGATCTGCGTGGCCGGTGCGATGGTGCTGGTGCAGGACGGGCCGGACGGTGAAGCTCGCAAGATCGCGCTCGGCCCCGGCGATTACGCGATCAACCCGCCCGGCGCCTGGCACACCGCAGACGTGCGGCCGGGCGAGGAGGCGGGGGCGATCTTCATCACCTGCGGGACGGGAACGCAGCACCGGCCGCGCGGCTGACGGGTTCCGCCCCTCCCCAGGCGATCAGCGTGGGTTCAGGAGAGGCCGGGCCTGATGCGGCCCCCGGCGGAATCAGGAGCGCACGATGACCTTCTCACGGCCCCTTACACTCACTATCGTCCTCGCCACGCTCGCGACCGGCGGCGTGGCGCTCGCGCAAAGCCAGGAGCGGCCGATCCGCGGCGCGGCGATGTCGCAGGAGCAGGCGATGGAGCGGGCAGAGCGCGCCTTCGCTCGGCTCGATGCCAACGATGACGGCGTGCTCGACCCCGGCGACCGGGCCGAGCACCGGCGTGCGCAGTTCGCGCGGCTCGACGCGGATGGCGACGGCGCGATCTCGCTGGCCGAATTCGAGGCGGCGGGCGAGGCGCGCGGGGTCCGCGAGCGTCGCCTCGGGCGGATGATGCAGAACCGGATCGGACGCATGGCCGCGGGGGCCGATACCGACCTCGACGGGACGGTGAGCGAGGCCGAGTTCCGCGCCGCCGCGATGGCGCGGTTCGCCGCGGCCGATACCGATGGCGACGGCCTTCTCATCGCCGAGGAACGCCGGGCGCAGCGCGGCGAGCGGCGCTGGCAGAGACGCGGCCCCAGCAGCTGATCCGTCGCAGCGGCGGGCTGCGTGCTACCGCATCAACCCGCCGATCAGGTTCCTCACGAAGCGCCCTGCTATCGCGCCGCCCAGCGCGGTCGCGATGCTGCCCCCGGCCGAGCTCGCGGCGGTGCGCATCGGGTTGGCGCGCGAAGTGCGGCCCGTGACCTTGGCGGCGATGATCGCGCCCGCCGAACTCGCCGCCGCTCCCGCCGCCGCCTTGCCCGCGCGCTCCCACAAGGAGGCATGGCGACGCGAACGGCCGCGCACCGCCTCGACCCCTTTCGCCTCGACCTCCTGCGCGGTGGCCGCGGCATCCTCGGCCTTGGCGGCGAGCACCTCCGCGGCGCTCTCCCGGTCGATCGGCTCGTCGTACTTGCCTGCCAGCGGCGAGGCCGCAAGGATGACCCTGCGTTCCTCCTCGCTCACCGGCCCCAGCCGCGAGCGCGGCGGCTTGATGAGCGTGCGCTGGACCACGCTCGGGGCGCCGTCCTCGAGCAGCGTCGAGACCAGCGCCTCGCCCGTGCGCAGCTCGGTGATCGCCTGCTCGACATCGAGCGTGGGGTTGACGCGAAAAGTCTCGGCCGCGGCGCGGATCGCCTTCTTGTCGCGCGGGGTGAAGGCGCGCAGCGCGTGCTGGACTCGGTTGCCGAGCTGGCCCGCCACCTCCTCGGGAATATCGACCGGGTTCTGGGTCACGAAATAGATGCCGACGCCCTTGGAGCGGATCAACCGGACGACCTGCTCGATCTTGTCCATCAGCGCCTTGGGAGCATCGTCGAACAGGAGGTGCGCCTCGTCGAAAAAGAACACCAGCTTGGGCTTGTCGGGATCGCCCACTTCGGGGAGCGTCTCGAACAATTCGGCGAGCAGCCAGAGCAGGAACGTGGCGTAAAGCTTGGGGCTGCGCATCAGTTTCTCGGCGGCGAGCACATTGACGATGCCGCGGCCCTGCTCGTCCACCTGCAGGAAATCGTCGATCTCGAGCGCGGGCTCGCCGAAGAAGCGGTCCGCCCCTTGCGCCTCGAAGCTCAGGAGTTGGCGCTGGATCGTCCCGACGCTCGCGCGGGTGACGTTGCCGTATTTGGCGGAAAGCGCACGCGCGTTCTCGGCTGCCCAGGCGAGCAGGGCCTGGAGGTCGCCGAGGTCGAGCAGCAGCAGCGCATTCTCGTCGGCATGGCGGAAGGCGATCTGGAGCACGCCCTCCTGCGTCTCGTTCAGCCCGAGCAGGCGGGCAAGGAGCAGCGGGCCCATTTCGGAGATGGTGGTGCGGATCGGGTGGCCGCGCTCGCCGAACAGATCCCAGAACACGACCGGATTGTCGGCATAGGCGTAGTCCGTCATGCCGAGCTCGGCGGCCCGCGCTTCGAGCTTGTCGGCATGCTTGAACGTGGGCGAGCCGGGGAGCGCGATGCCGGCGAGATCGCCCTTGACGTCAGCGAGGAACACCGGGACGCCTTCAGCCGAAAAGCTTTCGGCGAGGCCCTGGAGCGTGACCGTCTTGCCGGTGCCGGTGGCGCCCGCGACGAGGCCGTGGCGATTGGCGCGCGCGAGTTCGAGCGATTGCCGCTCGCCATTGTCGGCCAGGCCGAGAAAGATCGCCGCCATGTCCCGCTCCCCTTGCTGCGCGTCGCGGGCGTGGTGGCGGATCGCGGGGCGCGCGGTCAAGCGGCGCGGCGCGGCGCTTGCGATGGACAAGACCGAAGGGCCCGCTAGAGCCTCGCACGATGATCGGCGATGGCCCCTTCGTCCTGTTCGACGATGCGCGCGCGCAAGGCGCGGCCGATGCGCTCCTGTTTACCAACCCGCGCCAAGTGTTCGTCGCGCGCCACGGGGACGAGGTCGCGCCGGTGCTGGCGGCGGCCGAAGCGGCGCGAGCGGCTTCGGGGGGGGTCCTGGCGGGCTATCTCGCTTACGAAGCCGGCTATGCCTTCGAGCCGCGCCTCGCTTCGCTGGCGGCTGAGCGGACCGGGGCGGAGGGGCCGCTCGCCTGGTTCGGCCTGTTCGCTGAGCCCGAGATCATCCCGGCAGGCGAAGTCCAGGCGTGGCTCGCGGCACGGATTGCGGACCAGCCGGGCCCCGCCTCGATCGGTCCGCTTGAGCCGCAGGTCACGCCGGGGGAATACCTCGCCCGCTTCGAGCAGCTTTCCGAGGCGATCCGCGCGGGCGAGATCTACCAGGCCAACCTCACGATGCCGCTGGCAGGCGCGGCGCGCGGAAACCCGCTGGCAATCTACGCGGCGATCCGTCCGGAGGCCGCGGCGGGGTACGGCGCGCTGGTGTTCGACGGCGCGCACTGGCTGCTCTCCTTCAGCCCCGAATTGTTCGTCTCGCTCAAGGGGCGCGAGGCCAAGTGCAAGCCGATGAAGGGTACGAGGCCCCGGGGCGGCAACGCGGCCGAGGACCGCGCCTTCGCCGAGGAACTGGCCGGCAGCGACAAGGAGCGCGCCGAGAATCTGATGATCGTCGACCTGATGCGCAACGATCTCGCCCGCGTCGCCGAGGCGGGGTCGGTGCGGGTGGAGGACGCCTTCGCGGTGGAGACCTATCCCACCGTCCACACGATGACGACGACCGTGCGCGCGCGATTGGCCGATGGGAAGGGTGCGCTCGAGATGCTGCGGGCGCTGTTTCCCTGCGGCTCGATCACCGGCGCGCCCAAGATTCGCGCCATGGAGCTGATCGCGGGCATCGAGCGCCATGCCCGCGGGCCCTATTGCGGGGCGATCGGCTGGATCGGACCCGGCAAGGATGGTGCCGGCGAGGCGGCGTTCAACGTCGCCATCCGCACGATCCGCCTGACGCCGGGCGAGAACCTGCGGCACAAGGCGGTGCTCGGCGTCGGCGGGGCGATCGTTGCCGACAGCACCGGGATGGCCGAATGGCGCGAATGCCTGGTCAAGGGCGGCTTCGTTCGGGGCCGGGCGGGCGGGCACGACCTGATCGAGACGATGCGGGTGGAGGGGGGCGGCGAAGTGCCGCTGCTGGCGCTCCATTGCGAGCGGCTCGAGGCGAGTGCGGCGGCGCTGGGCTTCGCCTGCGAGCGGGCGGCGATCGAGGCGCGGATCGCGACTTTGCTGGCCGGCCTGGCTTGCGAGAAACCCCTCAAGCTGCGCCTGCTGCTGGCGCGTTCGGGGGCGATTTCGCTCGCATTGGAACCGCTCGAGGCCATGTCGCCCGAGCCCGTCCCGGTTATCGCGCTGCCGCACCCCACCGTGCCGGGCGACTGGCGGTTGCGGCACAAGACCACCGATCGCGGCTTCTACGAAATGGCGCGCGAGGAGGCGCGACGGCGCGGGGCGGCAGAAGCACTGCTGGTGCGCGAGGATGGGCTCGTGACCGAGGGGGCGTGGACCAGCCTGTTCGTCGAGCGCGATGGGGAACTGCTGACCTCGCCGGTCTCGCTCGGCCTGCTGCCGGGGGTGCTGCGGCGCTCGCTGGTCAGGCAGGGGCGGGCGCACGAGGCGGAGCTGCGGCTGGACGATCTCGCCGACGGCTTCCTCATCGGCAACGCAGTCCGCGGGCTGATGCGCGCGCGGCTGATGGCGGGATGAGCCGGCTGGTCGAGCGGGCGCAGGCGCTGGCCGAGGAGCGCTTTATCGCCGCCTCGGGCCCGGGCGGGCAGAACGTCAACAAGGTGGCGAGCGCGGTGCAGCTGCGCGTCAGCCTCTACGCGCTCGGCCTGCCGCCGCGGCTGTTCCACCGGCTGAAGGACCTCGCCGGCAGCCGCCTCAACCTGGCGGGCGAGATCGTGATCGACGCACGCAACCATCGCACGCAGGAGGCCAACCGCCGCGAGGCGCGCGCGCGGTTGGCGGCGCTGCTCGAGGAGGCGCAGAAGGAGCCCAAGGCGCGCGCCAAATCGCGCGTCAACCGGGCCGGCAAGGTGAAGCGGCTGGCGGCCAAGAAGGAGCGCGGCGCCAAGAAGGCGCTGCGCGGACGGGTCTCGCCCGGCGAATAGGGGCCGGCGCGCTTCGCCCGGGTTGACTTTCCGCGCATCCTGCCGCTATGGCGCGGCTCGAAGGGCGGTGCGGGAACGCGCCGCCTCGCTTGTTTTCGGGTGCCGGAGCGCCCGCACGCTCACGGGAAACTAGGACCATGGCCAAGCCCGCCACCGTCAAGATCCGCCTCAACTCGACCGCGGACACCGGCTTCTTCTACGTCACCAGGAAGAACCCGCGCAACCAGACCGAGAAGCTGGTCTTCCGCAAGTACGACCCGGTCGTGAAAAAGCACGTCGAGTTCAAGGAAGGCAAGATCAAGTAGGCGCTGCCTCGCTTGCAACCGGGTTAACGGCTGGTTCAATCCGCACGCTTAACATGCCGGCCATGATGATACGCTTTTCCCGCCCGTTCGCTCTTGCCGGCGCGCTTGCGCTGGCGCTGCCCGCCGCCGTGGCCATGCATCCCGCGCCTGCCGCCGCCCAGGCGAACGCTGCCGAGCTCGACCGTGTCGCCGCCGCCTTGCGTGGGATCTCGACGTTGAGGGCCGATTTCACCCAGACCGACCGTTCCGGACAGGCGCTGACCGGCAAGCTCGCCCTGAAGCGCGGCGGCAAGATCCGCTTTGCTTATGAGGATGCCAACATGCTCGTCGTCTCCAACGGCAGCGCGCTCACGCTGGTGGATTACGACGTGCGCCAGGTCGAGCGCTGGCCGATCAGCGATTCGCCGCTGGGCGCGTTGCTCGACCCAAGCCGGGACGTGAAGCGCTTTGGCACGCTGATGCCGTCCGCCGATCCGGAGGTGGTCAGCATCGAGGTGGCCGACCCCAAGAAGCCCGAATACGGCCGCATCACGCTCATCATGACGCGCGACGCGAGCGCTCCGGGCGGGCTCAAGCTTGCCGGCTGGGTGGCGCTCGATTCGCAGAACCGGCGCACCACCGTGCGGCTGACCAACCACCGTTACGGGGTCCAGATCGCCGATAGCGAATTTCGCTATCGCGACCCGCGCCGTTCGACTCGCCGCCCCGGTTGAACCTGTGGACGGCCGCCTGTTCCGCCCGGGCGACGAGCGCAGCCTGTAGGTTCATGATGCCGAAAGCCGCGCCAGCCTAGTCTCATCGACGACAAGCCGGCCGCCGGCGGGTTTCCCCCCTGTTGCTCGCCACAGCGTGCGCCGGCTTGCTCTCAAGCGTGACGAAACGCTTTGAAACCATAGCCCCCGCCCCACCGCCCCCGGGGCGGGGGTTTTTTTGTCCGCCCGATAAGCTATCTCGCACCGCAAATGGTCAAGATCGCCAGCTGGAACATCAACTCGGTGCGCCTGCGCATGCCGCTCGTGGAGCGGCTCGTCGCGGAGGAAGCGCCCGACGTGATCTGCCTGCAGGAGATCAAGTGCCAGGAGCCGCAATTCCCCTACGAAGCGTTCCGCGCGCTCGGCTACCGGCATTTCGCGGTCCACGGGCAGAAGGGCTATCACGGCGTCGCGACGGCGAGCCGGTTGCCGATCCGGGAGCTAGACCGGCACGATTGGCAGGCCAATGGCGAGGCGCGCCATGTCGGGGTCGCGCTCGAGGGGGCGGGCGGCGGCGTGGTCATCGAGAATGCTTACGTGCCCGCGGGCGGCGACATTCCCGATCGCACGGTGAACGCAAAATTTGGCCAGAAGCTCGATTTCCTGGAGCGGATGGCGTTCTGGGCCGACCGGGTCGACCGCCCGACGCTGATCGTCGGCGATTTCAACGTCGCGCCACTCGAATGTGACGTGTGGAGCCACAAGCAGCTACTGAAGGTGGTCAGCCATACGCCGATCGAGGTCGAGGGGCTCGAGCGGTTCCGCGCCGCGCATGGCTGGAGCGACATCGGCCGAGAGCATATCTCGGCGCCGGCGCGCTGTTATTCGTGGTGGAGCTATCGCAACCTCAACTGGCGCACCAATGACAAGGGCCGCCGGCTGGACCATGCCTGGGCCTCACCCGAACTGGCCCGCCAGGCGACCGGCCACCACGTACTCGAGGCGGCGCGCGACTGGCCGCAGCCTTCCGACCACGTGCCGCTGGTGACGGAGTTCGCGCTCTGAGCGCAGCGTCGCCGGCGCGCCGCGTCGCGCAGGCGATCGACGCCTTGCGCCACGGCTGGCCGCTGGCCATCGCCGGGGCGCCGCTGCTGCTCCCGGTCGAGACAGGGTTCGGCCCCGCCGCGCGTTCGTTGCGTCTGCTGATCTCGGGTGCGCGCGCGGCGAGCCTGAAGCTTGCCAACCAGCGCGAGGCGGCGGTGATGCAGGCGCCGGTGCTGATCCGCGCCGCTGAACCGCTCGACCTAGCCGCTGCGCGCCCCGTCGCCGACCCCGCGTTGGACCTTGCGGTGCCGCTCAAGGGCCCGTTCCGCGCCGAAGCGCTGGAATGGCGGGAGGCGGCCGAGGCCGCGCTCGAGCTTGCTCGCCAGGCCGGCATCCTCCCGGCGTTCCTGGTCGAGCCGGACGAAGCGGGAGAGGCGGTCGCGCTCGAGCCTGCAGACCTCGTCCAGTGGCGTGCCCCCGATGCGCTCGCCATCGCCGCGCGAGTGCCGCTGCCGATCGAACGTTGCGAGGAGGCCGAGATCGTCGCCTTCCGCAAGCCCGACGACATGCGCGAGCATGTCGCGCTCATCCTCGGCCGCCAGCGCGCGGGGCGGGCGCCGCTGGTCCGGCTCCACTCCGAATGCCTGACGGGCGACGTCTTCGGCAGTTTCAAATGCGACTGCGGGCCGCAGCTCGATGCCGCGCTCGATGCGATGGCGGCAGAGGCGGCGGGCGGGGGTTTCGGCGTGCTGCTGTACATGCGCCAGGAGGGCCGCGGGATCGGCCTCGTCAACAAGCTGAGGGCCTACCGCCTGCAGGCCCAGGGCTACGACACGCTCGAGGCCAATGCCCGGCTCGGCCTGCCCGAGGAGGCGCGCGATTTTCCCACCGCCGCGCGGATGCTCGAGCTGCTGGCGTTGCGTGAAGTGCGGCTGATGACCAACAACCCGGCCAAGGTGGCGGCGCTCGAAGCGGCGGGGATCGCGGTTGCCGAACGCGTACCGCATGCTTTGCCACCCGGCCCGTTCAACGCCCGCTACCTCGCCACCAAGCGCGATCGCGCGGGGCACTTGATCGACTAGCTTGCGAGACCGGATTGGCGGCGCGACGCGACCTTCCTGGTTACAGGAAAAGCTCCGCGGTCGCATCGAGGATGGCGTCCGTATCGAGCCGATACTCGCGATAGAGATCGGCAAGATCGCCGGTCTGGCCGAACCGGTCGGTGCCGAGCGCGGCGACGCGCTGGCCCCGGACCGCGCCGAGCCAGGACAGCGTGGCCGGGGCGCCGTCGATCGCGGTCACGAGCTTGGCGTCGGGCGCGAGCGGGCCGAGCAGACGTTCGATGTGACTGGTGGCGGGTCTTCGCCCGGTCCAGCGGCTCGCCTGCGCGGCCGACCATTCGCGGTGCAAAAGATCGGCCGAGGTCACGGCGAGGAGCCCCAGACCGGGGACATCCTCCACCAGAGCCTCGTGCGCGCGCATGACCTCCGGGGCGATCGCGCCCGCGAAGGCGAGCGCCAGCTGGGCCCCCCGCTCGGGAGGGCGCAGCCAGTAGGCTCCCTTGAGCGCATCCTCACGCCAGCCCCCGCTGTCCCGTTCCGGCTGGTCGAGCGGGCGGGTGGAGAGGCGCAGGTAAACCGAGCCACCCGGATCCGCCTGGAGGTGCTCGAAAGCCCACTGCATGATCAGCGCCAGTTCGTCGGCGAACGCGGGCTCGAAGAAGGTGAGGCCCGGCTGGCTCATGCCGATGAGCGGCGTGCCGATCGACTGGTGCGCGCCGCCCTCCGGCCCGAGCGTGATGCCCGACGGCGTGCCGACGAGGAGGAAGCGCGCATCCTGGTAACAGCCGTAATTCAGCGCATCGAGCCCGCGCGCGATGAACGGATCGTAGACCGTGCCGACGGGCAGCAGGCGGGTGCCGAAATGCGGACCGGCGAGGCCGAGGGCGGCGAGCATGAGGAACAGGTTGTGCTCGGCGATCCCCAGCTCGATGTGCTGTCCGGTGCCGCCGCCCGCCCATTTCTGCGGCGATTGCGCGTTCATCTCGGCGAAGACGTCGCTCATCCCGGTGCGCCGGAACAGGCCGCGCTGGTTGACGAAGCCGCCGAGATTGGTGGAGACCGTGACATCGGGCGAGGTGGTGGTGATGCGCCTGGCGAAGGGGGCGTCGGACTTGGCGCAATCGAGCATGATCTTGCCGAATGCCACCTGGGTGGATTGCCGCGCACCAGCGGGCGTCGCCAGTTCCGCAGGGATCGGCACCCGCGGCGCGTGCGGTTCGGGCCGGGTGACGGCTTCGCGCTTCTCCTCCAGCAGCGCATGGAACGCGGGGGCGAGCTCGTCCCCGATACCGGCGAGGGGTTCCCATTCCTCGCCCACGGCAATGCCGAGTCGTTCGCGCAGGGCGGTGATCTGGCCGTCCGTCATCAAACCGGCATGGTTGTCCTTGTGGCCCTGGAACGGCAGGTCGCGGCCCTTGATGGTATAGGCGATGAAGAGGGTCGGCCTCTCGTCACCTGCCGCCGCATCGAACGCCTCGGTCAGCGTTTGAAGGCAATGGCCGCCCAGATTGGTCATCAAAGCGTATAGCGCATGGTCGTCGAGCTCGGCGATGAGGGCAAGAGTGCGCGGCTGGCCGGCCAGATCGCGCTCGAGCCGCCGGCGCCAGGCCGCGCCGCCCTGATAGGTCAGGACCGCATAATCCGCGTTGCCGCACGCCTCGATCCAATCGGCCAGCGCCTCGCCGCCCGGTCGGCGGAAGAGGGCCCGCTGCGCCGCGCCGTGCTTGAGCGTGACCACGCGCCAGCCACAGGTCTCGAAAATGTCGCCGAAGCGGTCGAACATCCGGTCTGCGGTGGTGGCATCGAGCGATTGGCGGTTGTAATCGACGATCCACCAGCAGTTCCTCAGCTCGTGCTTGTAGCCCTCGATCAGGCATTCGTAGATATTGCCTTCGTCGAGCTCGGCATCGCCCATCAGCGCGATCATCCGGCCGGCCTTCTCATGAGGGAGGTGGCCGTGTGCCAGGAGGTAATCCTGCACAAGGCTGGCGAAGGCGGTGATGGCGACCCCGAGACCCACCGATCCGGTGGAGAAATCGACCGGAATCGCATCCTTGGTCCGGCTGGGATAGCTCTGCGCGCCGCCGAATCCGCGAAACGTCTGGAGCTGCTCGCAGGTCTGCGTGCCGAGGAGATAATGGATCGCGTGCAGCAGCGGGCCGGCATGGGGCTTGACCGCGACCTTGTCGCAAGGACGCAGCGCGTGGAAATAGAGCGCCGTCATAATCGTGGTCATCGAGGCGCAGCTCGCCTGGTGCCCGCCGACCTTCACCCCGTCGGTATTCTCACGCAGGGCATTGGCATGATGGATGGTCCAGGCGCTGAGCCACAGCAGGCGCCGCTCCATGGCTTCGAGCAGGGCGAGCCGGTCGGCTTGGGTATCCAGCCCTCGTGCTAGGGGATCGGCGTCCACCGTCTGTCCTGTCCTCGCGCTCGCAAATGCCTGTCGCTCTCCTGCCGCGCCCGCAGATTGGCGGCAAGGCGATTGTCCGCGCGGTGGAGATGGACTGCGTTCCTGCTGCCCCTGCCCGGGCTCGGCTGCCAGGCAGGCGGCGCGCGCCAGGAACAGCAAGGGGATAAAGGACATGACGCAAGCGGCCATCCTCTCTGCCGATAGAGGCCCGGGCGAGGCGGCGCAGGCGTTCCTCTCGCGCCGGCGGCACCGGCTGCTGATCGGCGGCGAATGGCGCGAAGCTCATTCGGGGCACACGTTCGCTACGTACGATCCGGCAACCGGCGAGGGACTGGGCGAGATCGCGCGGGGGGAGAGCGCGGATGTGAAGGCCGCGGTCGCGGCGGCGCGGCGGGCGTTCACCCAAGGTCCGTGGCCGGCGATGACGCCGATGGGGCGGGCGCGGCTGCTGAACGCGATTGCCGACACGCTCGAGGCGCATATCGATGAGTTGGCCGAGCTCGAGACGCTCGACCAGGGCAAGGCGCTCTATGTCGGGCGCTGGGCGGAGATCCCGGGCGCGATCAACCAGTTCCGCTATTTCGCGGGGATGGCGAGCAAGGTCGAGGGGGCGCGCTGTGCCATACGCAAAGGGGGCTCGAGGTGGACGCGGACCCCGCGTGCTCCGGGGGGCCGGGCGAGCCTTTCTCCAACCTCTACGCCGGCGGCGGCGCGGCACGCGGGGTCTCGGGGCCGGGGGCGGACGGCTATATCGCCGGCAACAGCCTGCCAACCGCGACCACGCTCAGCCGGCTAGCGGGTGAGGATGCGGCGCGGCTGGTGGGAGGTTAGGCGACGCCGGCAGCGGACGGGCAGGTCGCGCGTCGCCCAAACCTTCCGAAATCGCTCGATAGGTCCGTTGTAGCGCACCCAGATGCCGCTCCAGATCTTGCCCGAGGCGCACTCGGCCAGCGGCAGGGTGTAGCCGGGATAGTAGTTCGAGAAGGTCAGCGCGGTCATCTTGTGCGTCGAATCGCGCACCCATCATGCGGGTGGCGATCGAGTTCGGCCAGCCGACCTACTGGCACAGCGCCTCGATATGCGAGCGCGCGGCGGCGACAAGCCGGTCCTCGGCCTCAAAGCCCAGCGAAAGCGTCTGCACCAGCGCGGTGACCCGGTAGCGCTTCCTGGCCGGCTCCTTCTCGACCAGCCCCTCGTGCAGCAGGGTCTGCACGAAGCGGCAGGCGGTGGGCTAGGGGATGTCGACCGCGCTCGCGCGGGAAGGCGCCCACGGGAGAGCCGCGTTCGAAGGCAGCGAGCGCGGGAACCTTGCGATAGAACACGCCGCCATCGGCGCCGCCGGGCTCGTAGGCGATGTTGGTGTGGACGATCGCGCGGCTCTGGTCGCGGGCTGAAGCGAGCAAAAGCGCGGCTGCTTTGACCGCCTCCTGCGCGGTCCTGCAATAAAGGTCGGAACCGGGCTCAAGGTAAACTGCGACCATGTCGACGAGCAGCAGCGCCGGCCGCTTGCCGGGTTCGAGCCGGCCGGAGAAGGCGGCGGCGTAATTGGCGGCCAGACCGGCGCGCGTCACTTAGATCAGACACTCGGCGGCGAGCTCGTCGAGGCGCGCGGCATCGTAGCCGAGCAGCTCGCCATAGACCTCCTGATTGTGCTGCCCCGGCCGCGCTGGGGCGGGGCGGCGGATGCTGGACGGGGTCTTGGAGAGCTTGGGGAAGGCGCCCTGCATCTTGAGGGGTCCGCGCTCCTGCGTCTCGACCTCGACGATCGCCTCGCGCGCCTGGTAATGCGGGTCCGCCAGCATGTCCTTGGCGGTATAGACCCGGCCGGCGGGGATCGCGTGCTCGACCATCAGCGCCTCGACTACGGCGACGGGGTACTGGCAAGTCCACGCATTGATGAGGTCGTCGAGCTCGGCCTGGTGGCTCCCGCGCGCGAGATGCGTGGCGTAGCGCGGGTCATCGGCGAGCTCGGGCCTTCCCATCGCTTCGGTCAGGCGGCGGAAGATCGCATCGCTATTGGCCCCGATCATGAACGGGCCGTTCTGGCACGAATAGACGTTGGAGGGGGCGATCCCGGGCAGGATCGAACCCGCTCGCTCGCGGATGAAGCCGTTGCGGTCATATTCCGCGACGAGGCCCTCGGTCACCTGCAGCACGGCTTCGTAGAGCGCGGTGTCGACCACCTGCCCCTCGCCAGTCCGGTCGCGGTGATGGAGCGCGGCGAGCACGCCGAGGCAACCGTAGGTGGCGCACAGCGTGTCGCCGATCGAGAGGCCCATGCGAGCGGGCGGCCGGTCGGGCTCGCCGACGATGTAGCGCCAGCCGCCCATCGCCTCGCCGATCCCGCCGAAGCCGGCCCGGCTCGCGTAGGGGCCGTCCTGCCCGTAGCCCGACATCCGCGCGACGATGAGGCGCGGGTTGCCACGCATGAGTTCGGCGGGGGCAAGGTTCCACTTCTCGAGCGTTCCGGGGCGGAAGTTCTCGATCAGCACATCGGCCTCGGCGATGAGCTGGCGGGCGATTGCCTGGCCGCCGGGCGCGCGCAGGTTGCAGGTGACCGAGCGCTTGTTGCGGCCGATCACCTCCCAGTGGACCTTCTCCTCGCCCTGCCCCCATTCGCGCATTGGATCGCCCGATCCCGGCGGCTCGATCTTGATGACGTCAGCGCCCATGTCGCCCAGCAGCTGGCCGCAGAACGGGCCGGCGAGGAGCTGGCCCATCTCGATCACCCTGAGGCCCGCCAAGGCGCCCGGGCCGCTCGCCTCCTTCACTCAGCTGCCTCCTGCACCGGATGCGCGTGCCATTCGGGGCGGCGCGGGGCAAGAAGGCCGGTCTGTTCCTCGCAGGTGCGGCGCAGTTCGCCCCCATCGGTATCGCGCGCCGGGCGGCTGAAGCTTCGCGCGGTCTCGGTGCGCATCCGGGTGGTCGCATCGCCCAGCGCGCACAGCACGCCAGGGGAGACCGGCACGATCGCGGGCCAGCTGCCCATCAGCCGCGCGACCGCGTTCACATGCAGCGGCCCGGCGCCGCCGAAGCCCATCAGCGCGAAGTGGCGCGGATCGTAGCCTTGCTGCACGCTGATCATCCGCAGCGCGCCAAACATGTTCTTGTTGACGATGTCGATGATGCCGCGGGCGGCGTCCATCAGGGGGATGCCCAGCGCATCGGCGATGGTCTGCACCGCGCGCCGCGCGCCTTCACGATGGAGCCGGAACGAGCCGCCGAGCAGGTCCTCGGGGAGGTAGCCGAGCACCACGTTGGCATCGGTCACCGTCGGCTGCTCGCCGCCCTTGCCGTAGGCGACCGGGCCCGGCATCGCGCCCGCGCTCTGCGGGCCGACTCGCCAGGCGCCGGTGAGCTCGGGCACGTGGGCGATCGAGCCGCCGCCCGCCCCCACGGTCTTCACATCGAGCGAGGAGGCGCGGACCGAAAGATGGCCGACATCGGTGGTGCGCGAGCGGCGCGGCTCGAGCTCCTCGATCAGCGCAACGTCGGTCGAGGTGCCGCCAACGTCGAGAGTGAGGATCGACCTGAACCCGGCATTCCTCGCCACCCACAGCGCTCCGGTGACGCCGATGATCGTGCGGGCGGTTTCGACCGAGCCGGCGCTGGTCTGGTTCTGATTGGCCGCGGCGAAGCCGTCGGTGGTGAGGCACGCGGCGCCGAGCTGATCGATGCTCGCCGTGGCGATGGCACGCTCCGCGCCGCGCTGATTGAGCACCAGGCCGATATAGGTGACGTCGCTGCGTTGGGGCAGCCCGGCGCAGACCTCCTCGGCATCGGCCATCTGCGGCACGGCGCGCGGATGGACGAAGCTCGTCACCTCGATCCGCCGCGCGCCGGCATCGATGGCGCGCTCGATCAGGATGAGCTTGTCGCGAGTCCACACGTTGCGCGCCTCGTTCTGAAGGCCGTCGCGCGGGCCGACCTCGACCATCTCGATAGCATTTGTATGCAAATTTTCGGTCATGCGCATTTCTGTCCGGCATCCTGGGCGGCATCGATGGCGGGGTGGCGCTGATGGGCATCGACGTAGGCGTGGTAAGCGCGGCGGATATGGCCGGCCATGATCGCCTCCGCCCACGCCCCGTCCGCGCGGGCGAACGCGGCGAGTAACTCGCCGTGCTCATGGTGCGAGCGGCGCAATTCGCGCTGACCATAATGGCGCTCGGTACGCCAGATGACTGGCAGTTCGATCAGCATCGCGAGCAGGCCTGCGAGGCGCCGGGACCGTGCCGCCTCGAGGATCCCTGCGTGAAAAGCGCGATTGGCCTCGACGAAGCGGGCGATGTCGACCGATTGCCCGGCGACAATCTCGCCGATTTCGCGATTGCGATCGCCCAGCGCGGCGAGCGCGGGGCCGGTGATCCGCTCGGCGGCGCGGCGTGAGGCATGGCCCTCGAGCATGGCACGAAGCTCGAACATCTCGGCGATGTCCGCCAGGCTCCATTCGGCGACGAAGCTGCGCTGGGTATCCGTCCGATGAACCAGCATGTCCATCTCCAGCCGGCGGAGCGCATCGCGAACCGGCGTGCGCGAAACGCCGCACCGCGCCGCCAACGCCTCCTCGCCGAGCGGATCACCCGGCGCGAGTTCGCCCTCGGTGATCAGCCCGCGGATTGTCTCGTATGCTTTGTCGCCCGCCCTGGTCATTTGACGCGGGAGGGTAGGCGTTTCGCGCAAAATGTATACAAAGAAAGAGGATGCGCAACCTGAAGTCGCAAAGCCGCCTTACTGCCGCGCCCCACGCGAGTCAGCGCCATCCCGGGGATGGCTTCGGAAGCTGAGGGGGGGGAGGAGCCGCCCGGTTCGACCATCCGCACTACCCCCGTGCAGCGCCTGTTCGCTCCCTGCGTATCGGATCGCACGTTGGCGATCGTGACAGGGACGGCTTTCCCGCTCCATTGCCGGGGCGTGAGCGCCGGTGACGAGAGCGAAGGGGCAGCACGAGCGCAATAGCGAGGCGTGTCAGTTGCCCTGCGCGCGACGCAGATGATCGACCAGGAGAAGCTCGAAATACCCATCTGCCTGGGGCTCGGCGCGGTCGATGAAGGCGGCGATCTGCTGCTCTTCGGCTCCGCCGCAAGGATCGAGCGCGCCGGTCATGGTCAAGGAGGCGTAAGTCATCTGGCCGGAATAATTGCCGCGCTCGGCGGCGAGCTTCATGTCGGCGGCGGCGGCGCATTTCTCGGCCGGCGCATCGGCCGCGAGCCAATCGAGATAGCCCAATAGAAAGATCGCGTTGTGATTGCCCGCGCCAGCGTCGCGTTCGCGGTGCAGGCGGGAAAAATCGCCCAGAGCACACCCCTTCGCCGATGCCCGGCTTGTAGGACAACGTGACGCGCGGAAGGAAATTCTCGAACGTCGCTGAGAAGTCCTCGTCCTGGCCGATCTCGTCGCGCTGCAGCGGCCTTCGAAGTCGATCGTCAGGCTATCGGTGATGTCGAAGCCGACATAGCCGAAGATGCCCAAGGTCTGCCCGGTCTCCTCGGTCGGATCGGCGCTATAGGCTACGACCGGATTTTCGATCGTGGGTGTGCCGAAGGGGGTGGGCACGCCGCGCTGGGCCAGGTAATCATAAACCAGCACGCCGCCCGAACCGCCCTCGATATGCAGGATGTCGATATAGCTGACGCCGAGCGAGAGCCTCAGCCGCCGGTTCTGGTCCGACGACTAGCGCGCCTCGAAGGAGTAATCCTCGTCGGATTGGGGATCCTGTTCGAGCCAGGCCGCGACGAAGGAATGGTCGAAATCCTGCACGTAATCGACCGCCACCCGGCTGTACCCGGCAAGCAGGCTGACCGTGCTGTTCTCGAAGAAGCCTCTGGTCGGCAGATCCCAGTCGATCGAGCCTGCGAGGCGCAGCTGGTCGCGGTTGAGGCCCATCGTCGTGCGGCGGGGCACATTGTCGACCTTGGGCCGGCCAGCGGCCGTATCCGCGGCGAAGATCGCCAGCGTGGCGGGTGTGAGGGCGGTGTTGTTTCCGATCAGGTCTTCCCAGTCGAAGCCCGCATCTCGACGATGTCGTTGACATTGCCGCAGAAGAAGTCGGGAACGACGCCCACGCGCGAGGGGTCGATCTCATCACAATTGGCAAGGTCTGGCCCCTGGCCGAAATTAGACAGCGCGGTGCCGAGGAAGATGCCGTCATTCTGCCCGTCGCGATCCTCGCCGTAGAAGCCGCGCACCTTGATGCGGACATCCTCGGTCGGCTCGGCATAGAGCGTGAGATTGCCCGCCAACGTGCGCTCCTGGCCGAGCCGGCCGCCATCGGCGAGCGAGGTGTATTGGCCGTCGGTACCAAAGCCGCGGATGCCGATCCGATAAGCGAGCTTGTCGGCGATGATCGGACCTTCGAGCGAGGCGGAGACATCGTACAGGCCGTATTCGGCGATGCTGGCGGCGATGCGGCCGCGCGGGGTGAAGTCGGGCGTGCGCATCACGTAATTGATCGCGCCGCCGAAGGTCGAACGGCCGAAGGTCGCCGATTGCGGACCCTTGATGACCTCGATCCGCTCGAGCGAGGAGAGATCGAGGCTTTGCACGCCGGTGGAGACGTAGATGCCATCAAGGAAGATCGTGCCGACCTGCTGCGAGGGTACGGGCTGGTTGGTGTCCATGCCGCGGAACCGGATCGAGGTATTGACCCGGCCGGGGATCAGCGTTCCCTGTTCGGTGAACTGGACCCCGGGGGTCCGCAACGTCACGTCTTCAAGAGTGCGCATGTCGAGCCGGTCAATCTGCTCGGCACCGATCACCGAGAGCGCGACCGGCGCATCCTCGAGTGCTTCCGGCCGGCGCCGCGCGGTGACGATGATGTCGCCCGGCGCGGTCTCGTCCTCGAACAAAGCCTGGTCGGGGACGGAAGTGTTGGTCGGCTCGGGCGGCGTTTCCTGAGCGCGGACATCTGTCGTGAGCGCCAGCACTGCGACAGAGCTCAGAAGCGCGATGCTGCAACGCATGTTCGATCCCCCCATTCCTGTAGCTTTGGCAATCTTTCGCACCAGCGCCGCAGCACTCAAGCCCGACGGCGCAAAGCCGCAGGTTTGTTCGTCAAACGCGGCGGCGGGGAGGCGCCGGGCGTGCCGAACCATTTTACGAAACCGCGCCTCCCGGCGGCGCGACCAACGCTGCGCATCATGTCGGAGCCGATCGTTGCGCGTGCGATTCCGGCGCCGATGAGCCGGGCGATCGCGGGCGGCCAGCAAGGCCCGAGGTGACAGCGATGCAGGAGAGATTTTCAGGTCGCTGCGTAAAAGAACACAGCCCCCGTTCAGCCGTCGTCGCGCCCTTCGAACAGAAGCACTTCGAAGCGGCTGATTGCCAAACGGATCGGGATCGCGCTCTGCTGACATTGCTCGCACAGCCAGAAATCGCGCGCGGTCTTGCGGTTCGGCCAGCGGCTAATGGCGAGGATCGCCTCGTCCCATTCGCCCGACAACACGTCGATCGTGCCGCCGAGTTCGAAGATCGTATAATAGGCGCGCGCCTCGAAGAGCATCGGCAGAATGATGTCGCGATATCGGTCCATAGCCTCCTGGTCGCTCGCAGACCCCTCGACCAGCATCAGGCCCGGGTTTTCGACCGCAGTCGGCCCGACGCTTGCGAGCGTCGGGATCGAGGGCTGGCCGAACCCGTCATCGGGCACCGCGAGCGCGGCGAGCACCAGCGGCGGCGCGGGTTGGGAGAGCGGCGCTTTGGCCATCGCGCCCCAGGCCGCCCTGGCGGCTTCCAGTAAGGGGGCCCATGCCAGAAGCACGTGGCGCGGGACCGAGCCCGGCTCGAGCGATTCGACTTGATGCACCTGCGCATGCGCGGCGATGCTGCCGCCATGCGCTCCAACCCCTTCCTCGGCCTTGCCTGCGAAGACCCGGAAGCGGCCATGCGGCGCGCTTGCCGCGGTTGCTCCGCAACACGCGCCCGCCGCCTACGAGGCGGAGCGGCGCAAGCGCACCGCGATGGTTCAGCTGAACTCGCGGCTGCTCGGTCTCCAGTTCCAGGGGCGCGAGCCCGAGCGTTTCGGCAAGACCCCGATCCGCAACGAAGAGGCGCTCGGCCTGTTGGATTACTCGGCTCATCGATGCGCCATCTTTGCAAAAGGGGGCGCCGGTTCCGTGCGGCCTGATACCCGCTGCCTCGATCCCCGGCGGACCCGAAGATAGGCGAGCGAGGCTCGGGCTCAGTCGGCGACCAGCTCTCAAGGCTTGTCCGGACAGACGGAGAAGCGGAAGAGGATGATGTTGCGGTAAGTCTGGCCGGGGTCGAGGCGCAGGGAGCCGAACTGCGGTCGGTTGGGCGTGTCGGGAAACATCTGCGCCTCCAGGACGATCGCATCCCCCATGCGATAGGACTTGCCGGCCTTGCCGCTGCTCGAGCCGTCGAGAAAGTTGCCGGAGTAGAACTGCAGCCCCGGCTGGTTGGACAGCAACTCCATGACCCGACCCGAGGCCGGATGCTCGGCGCGCGCGTGGAGGCGGGGCTCCGCGTTGGGCTCCCGGGCGATCACCCAGTTGTGATCATATCCGCGGCCGAAACGGATCTGTTCGGAAGCCGCATCCCGCACACGCGCAGCGATCGGCACCGGCCGGCGGAAGTCGAAGGGCGTGCCCTCCACGGGACGGAACTCTCCCGTGGGGATCGAGGTCTCGTCCGTGGGGAGGAAATCATCCGCGGCAATTGTGAGGAGATGGTTCAGCGCACCTTCGTCGCTACCCTCGCCGGCGAGGTTCCAATACGCATGGTTGGTGATGTTGACGATCGTCGGCGCATCGGTCGCGGCGCGATATTCCACGCACAGTTCGTTGGCGCCGGTGAGCATGTAGGTGGCGGTGATGGTGAGGGTGCCGGGAAAACCCTGATCGCCATCGGGACTGATGTGACCGAAGGTGACGCTGGGGGCCGGATCGTCCGCTATCGCCAGCACGTCCCAGATCATCTTGTCGATGCCGGCGGGGCCCCCATGCAGCGCGTTCGGGCCGTTGTTCAACGGCACCTGATAGTCGCGCCCGTCGAAGCGGAAGCGCCCGCCTGCGATCCGGTTGGCCACGCGGCCGGCGGTGGATCCCATAAATTGCGGTTGGTCCAGGTATGGTTGGAGCGTTGCATGTCCGAGCGCCACGTCGGCGAAGCGGCCGTCGCGGTCCGGGACGCGCATCGCCTGAAGGCCGGCGCCGTAGGTGATCACCGTCGCTTGGAGGCCATTGCGATTGGTCAGCGTGATCGCCTCGACCAGCTCTCCGCCGGGGAGCGCGCCGAAGGGTGCGCGGGACACGCGGCTTGGGGCGGCTTGTCGGCCATCGGGGTGCGGCACGGGGGAGACCTTTCTGTGGCATTTTGATTTGTGTGATAATAATGGAGGAGCGGCGCGGGAAGCTTTCTCGTGCGCGGCGAACCCTGATGCGACCGGAGTTCATGTGCGCAGATTTCTTCCCTTTCTCCTCTCAGCCGTCGCTCTGTCCACGCCCTCATGCTCCTATCGGTCAGTTGCGACCGAGCCGCGATTTGCGCCGGTCTATGAAACCAACTTCCCGGACCCGTTCATCCTGCCGCACGACGGCCGCTTCCTCGCCTACGCAACGAACGCGGAGCGTCTGCAGGCGAACGTCCAGATGGCGGTCTCGCAGGACCTCGTAAACTGGGAGCCGCTGCGCAGCGACGGCAAGCTGCACGACGCCATGCCGGTGCTGCCGGAATGGGCCGAAGAGGGGTGGACCTGGGCGCCCGAGGTCATGAAGCATGGAGACCAGTACCTGCTCTTCTTCACCGCGCGCGAGAGAAGCAGCGACCGACAGTGCACCGGCGTCGCCCACAGCGCCAACCCGCTGGGGCCGTTCGTCTCGGACGCTGCGGAGCCCATGCTGTGCCAGCGCGATCTCGGCGGCACGATCGACGCGAGCCCGTTCGTCGACGCGGACGGCAAACTCTATCTCTACTACAAGGCAGACGCCAATGCGATCGGCAAGCCTACCGACATCTTCGTCCAGCGCATGACGCAGGAAGGCATGGCGTTGACCGGAGCGCCGGTGACGCTGCTGCGCAACGACAAGGAATGGGAAGCGCACGTCATCGAGTCACCGACGATGGTCCGGCAGGATGGCCAGTACATCCTGTTCTTCTCGGCGAACCATTTCGGCTGGGAGCCTCACCAGCGCCTCTCTCCTTACGCGATGGGCTATGCCGTATGCGAAGGGCCTATGGGACCGTGCATCGACGCGCCCGATAACCCGATCCTCTACAGCGTCAACGATCGCCGGGCGGGCTGCCTCAGCGGACCGGGCCACCAGGCCATCTTCGAAGCGCAGGGGCGCCAGTTCATCGTCTTCCACGCCCATGCGGCGAGGGGCGGCTGCCGCAACGCCAACAGGGGCCGCCACATGTATATCGCGCCGCTGCTCTGGGACGATGGGGCGCCGATCATCGGACGAAACCTTCGGCCTCGCGACCCCAGCCAGATCGGCGATGGGGGCTGAGCGAGCCGCCCGGCTGCCACGATCGTGCTGCCCGCCGACCAATCGATCGGCGGGCGGGAGATTATCCGCCCCGCCTTTCCGCTTTGCTTCTGCTGCTCCGATGCGATCCGCTCAGAGCCGGAAGCGCAGACCCAGCGAGACGGTGGACTCGTCGAACCGCAGATAACGAACGTAGTCCGCCCGGGGCGCGCCCGCTCGTGCCGAGCTGAACTCCTGCCGGAACGGGTCCTGCGTGATGTTTGTCCAATCCAGGAAGACGGTTGCGTTCGGCCTGACGTCGTAATTGAGCGACAGGTCGAGCCGGTCGGACGGGATGGCCGTCTCAAGGTAAAGATCGTCGCCCCGGAATTGACGGGACGCAGAATAATCCGAGCGCCCGTTGTAGCTCAGGCGGGCGGAAAAACCGTATCGCTCGTAAATGCCGATGAGGTTGTAGTTCCACTCCGATACGCCGTTGAGCTGGTCGGTGATTGGGAACAGCTCGAGCCCGCCCATACCGTCGGGTTGCTCGGTCTCTGCGTCGAGATACGTGACATTCGCCTGGAAACCGAAGCCTCGAGCCCAATCCGGCAGGGACTCGAAATCCGCGAATGCCTGCACCTGGAACTCAAGGCCGTCGATCCGGCCGGTGCCGGTATTGGTCGGCCCGGTGATCTCGACGACGCCGAGATCGGGATCGTCAAAACGGAAAGTGTCCTGCTGGATGAAGCCGTCGAGATCGCGGCGGAATATGGTGATTGCGGCAAAGCCGATCCTGGCGAAATAATATTCGATGCTGGCGTCATAGTTCCACGACTCGAACGGCTGCAGGAAGGGATTGCCGCCCGTTCCCCTGAACGGGTCATTGGGCGTGCCGATACCGCCCGGTGGCGGAGCGCCAAGCGTGATGGAGGGCACCAGATCGTTGAAGTTCGGGCGCGTGACGGTCCGCGAGACGGCCGCGCGCAATTGCAGCGCCTCTGTGGGCCGCCACCTTATGCTGGCGTTGGGGAGGAACTCTTCGCTTTCGCTGCCCTCGTCGATCGAGGGTATCCCTGTCGGCTGAGGCCCGACCACCTGAGTGTCAACCTTGATCGCGCGAAGCCCGACGATGCCGTCCAGTTGCTCGCCGATGCCCCAATTGAGCTGCACGTAACCGGCAAGGGTACTCTCCGTTGCATCAAACAATGTCCCGGGCACCAGATCAGCAACCGTATAATTGCCCCCGCCGTTATCGATCACGAACTGGCGCAGCGCCGCAAGGTTGTCGCGGATGCTGCCATAGGTCGGCGAGAGGAAGCTGTTGAAGCCGCTCTGAACGTCGGTGCCGACGAAGCCGGGAGGCGTCAGGCGGAAATCGAGCGGGAGCGCCGAAGCGGGAATGTTGCTCCCACGAAAGCCGGCGAAACGGTTGCCGAACTCACGGTTCGCATTCCGATCCGTGTAGCGGATCCCAAGTTCCAGGCTGCGCAGGAAGTCGAAGTCGCTGATCGTGTAGATCGCGTCGAGGCGAAGCTGCCAATCTTCACCGGTTGCCTTCTGCTTTTCCTCGTAGAGCCCATCGAAAAGATAATTGTCGATGCTCGTTGGATCGAAGCCGTTGATCGTGAACTCGGGAACCCGCAGGTTGAAGTCGACGCTGGTCCCCGCCTGCCCGGCGAATATCCGATCGACCGACTCGGTGGAGCCTCGGAAGGTGGTGTCGGTGCGTGCGATGTCGGCGGCGATGCGGAGAGGGCCATCCTCATAGATGCCGCCGACTGCATACTGGAACGTGTCGGTCTTGTTGTAGGTGCCGCCCTGGAAGGTGAAGATTGGATCGGCGAGGCCCGTGATCGTGCCGCTGTCGAGCAGGTTGGTGCCGTCGCGAAAGACCAGATTGGTGTAAGACCCGCCGCCATAAAGCGGCACGGCGACGAGCCGGTCGTCGATCTGGTTGCGGAAACCCTGCCACAGCCCCTCGGCGTAGAATTCCCACTTGTCGTCGGGCCGCCATTGGAGCGCCAGGTTGGCCGACGGCCGAGCACGGTTTCCGGAGCGATAGAACAGCCGCTGAATGTCCGGTAAGCGAACCTGCTGGCCGTTGATTACCGGATCGGCGATGAAATCAGTGTTGGAGGGCTCCGAATCCAGGTAGTCGAGTTCGGTATAGGAGACGTTGAGGAGAACCCCCACGTCCCCGACGCCGGTCTCCCACCGCTCGGTGATCAGCGCGTTGAAATTCGGTGTGATCGAGTCCGCCTGGACACTGTAAAGGCCCCAGACCGACGCGGAAATCTCACGGTCCGAGAAATCGAATGGGCGGCGCGAACGCACGTTAACGAGGCCCGCAAGCCCTGGCTCAACGAGGTTCGCGGTCGACGTCTTGAACACTTCAAGCGCCGCAATGTTCGCCGACGGGAAGTCCTGCAAAGCGACGACGCGCGTCTCGGCGGTGAAGATTTCGCGCCCATTATAGGTCGTGGTGAAGTTCGGCAGGCCGCGGACAAGGACGTTCTGCGCCTCGCCGCCCTGGCGGTAGACCTGAACGCCGGGAATGCGCGCGGCGGTCTGGGCGGTATTGAGATCGGGCAGCTTGCCGATATCCTGGGCTACGACTGCATCGACGATCTGATCGGAATTGCGGCGGATGTTCTGCGAGGACCGGAGTGCTTCGCGGATGCCGGTGACGACGATCGTGTCCTCTTCAACCGGCGGGGTCTGATTGGGCGTAGGATCGGTGTCCTCGGCAGGAGATTCCTGCGCGTCGGGCATATCGGGCTGCTGATCCTGCGCGAGAGCGGGTGAGGAAGCGAGCGCGATCGCGGTGAGAGACGCGGAAAAGCGAATCATCGTCGAAGAACGCATCAGATATCCTCCCATCGATCTTGGCCGCTGAAGCGGTTCTCGAAGAGCACCCGGCATAGACCAGCGCGTGCTGTAGGAAAAGCGATTTGTAAGATAATTGGGCGCCATGCGAGTTCCGGCCTTGCCCGGTGGTATGACAGGCTCACGGCATGCCCATCACCACTCCGCAAAGCTCCCATCGGCGTGGCGCCAGATCGGGTTTCGCCAGCGGTGCGGGTCCTTGGCCGCTTCCCGTACCTTGGCTTCGTCGATTTCGACACCAAGCCCCGGGCCTTCGGGGATCGGCAGGAAGCCGTCGGCGGGGGAGAGTACCGTCTGGTCGCACACGAAGCTGAACAGATCGTGCCCCTCGTTGTAATGGATCCCGAGCGACATCTCCTGGAGGATGACGTTAGGCGTACACCCGGCGAGCTGCAGGCACGCGGCGAGGGCGAGCGGACCCAGAGGGCAATGCGGCGCGACGGCCACGTCATACGCCTCCGCCATCGCCGCGATCCGGCGACATTCGCTGAGGCCGCCAGCGTGGCTGAGATCCGGCTGGATGATGTCGACCGCGCCGCTGGCAAGGAACTGCTTGAAATCCCAGCGCGAATAGAGACGCTCTCCAAGCGCGATCGGGGTGCCGACCAACTGCGCGATCTGCATCAAGGCTTCGGGATTCTCGCAGAGCACCGGCTCCTCGATGAACAGCAGCCCCATCGGCTCCAGCAGTTTCGCGAGTTGTTTGGCCATTGCGCGGTGAACGCGGCCGTGAAAATCGAGGCCGACATCCATGCCTGCCTGCTGCGCCGCTTCAACCCGGTCGACCACGTCCTGGAGCTTGGGCGCGACCAGATAATCGACTTCCGCCGTGGCGTTCATCTTCACGGCAGAGAAGCCCTGCTCCTTGCGAGCGCGCGCCGCCGAGGCGATGTCATCGGGCCGGTCGCCGCCAACCCAGGCATAAGCCCGGACCTTCTCGCGCACCTTCCCGCCCAACATTTCGTAGGCGGGCAGCCCGTAATGGCGGCCCTTCAGGTCCCACAGCGCCTGATCGAGCCCCGACAAAGCGGACATGAGCACCGGACCGCCGCGATAGAAACCGCCGCGATAGGCGACCTGCCAGGTGTCCTCGATCCTCCGCGGATCACCGCCGATGAACCGGTCACGGAGCGCGGCAAAGGCGCCGTCCACCGCTTCGGCATGGCCTTCCAGGCTTGCCTCGCCCCATCCGAAGGCGCCATCCTGCGCCTCCACCCGAACAAACAGCCAGCGCGGGGGCACAAGGAAGGTTTCGATACGTGCGATCTTCATTTTCTGGCTTCACGTTCCGGATTAGGTCGGCGAGTAGCACATTTATATGATAATACTCGTGCGGCAACCCGCCAGGTGGGGCACGTGGTCCAATCGACGATTACCAAGGATGCGCGAAAATGGTTTGGCGCTCGGGCTATATTGCTGTGGACTGGGGTACGACGAACCGGCGTGCTTATCTCCTGGACGCCGATGGGCGGCTGATCGAATTCTTCGAGGATGATCTCGGGCTCATGTCGGTGCCGCGCGGCGGGTTCGATGCCGCCGCTGCGGAGATCCGCGCCCGGCTTGCTGATCTGCCGATGCTGCTGGCAGGGATGGTCGGGTCCAATCGCGGCTGGCGAGAAGTGCCTTACGCGCCGTGTCCCGCTGGAGCGAGTGATCTCGCGAACCGCATTCTTTGGGTGGAACCGCGCTGGACCGGTATCGTGCCCGGAGTGAGCCAGAGCGGCGAGGCCCGCGCCGATGTTATGCGGGGTGAGGAAGTGCAGGTGCTAGGCGCCATCGCGCTTGGGCTGGTGCCACAAGCCACCACTGTCTGCCATCCCGGTACCCACGCCAAATGGGTTCGGATAGAAGACGGGCGCATCGCTTCCTTTCGCACCATGATGACCGGGGAACTCTTCGGGCTGATCACCAGGCACAGCATTCTCTCCGAGCAGCTCCAGGGCTGCGTCTGCGTGGACGAAGCGTTCGTGGCCGGGGTACACGAGGCCCTCGCCGGAGCCGACATCCTCTCCGGCCTATTCCGGGTTCGGGCCTGCCACTTGCTGGGCGAAAGTCTCGGCGAACCGGCATCCTACGCCAGCGGTCTGCTGATCGGCAGCGATGTTCGCAGCGGGCTTCGCATGCATAACGACGGCGTGGTGGCCCTGATCGGACGGTCAGATCTGTGCGCCCTCTATGCCGCCGCGCTGGCCCAGGCGGGGCAGGAGACAACGCAGATCGACGGGGCCGATGCGTTCCTCGCGGGCATGCACATGCTCAAGGAGATGATGGAATGAGCGCAGTCGAGGATTTCCACGCTTGTTTTGAGCAATGCCCACTGGTGGCGATCATCCGGGGTGTCCGGCCGGAGGAGGCGGTGGTGATCGGCGGGGCGCTGCTTGAAGCGGGGCTGCGGATAATCGAGGTACCCCTCAACTCACCCGATCCGCTCGCCAGCATCGAGCGGCTGACGCGGCAGTTCGGTGATGACGCGCTGATCGGCGCGGGGACGGTGCTGCGCCCTCAGCAGGTGAGGGATGTGGCGCAAGCCGGCGGACGGATTATTGTCAGCCCCAATGTCGATGCGGAGGTAATCGCGGCGAGCATCAAGGCCGGCCTGGTCTCCGCGCCGGGCTATTTTACGCCGAGCGAGGCGTTCGCGGCGGTGCAGGCCGGCGCCCATGCGCTGAAGCTGTTCCCGGCGGAAGCGGCGCCGCCAGCCTTGGTGAAGGCCCAGCGGGCGGTGTTGCCGCGGATCCCCCTGATGGTCGTCGGCGGGATCACCCCTGAAAAGATGGCGGCGTATTTCGATGCGGGGGCAGACGGCTTCGGCCTTGGCGGAGCGTTGTACAAGCCCGGCCAGTCGGCGGCCCGGGTGGCGGGCCAGGCAGCTGCCTTCGTGGCGGCGCTCCCGAGGCAGAACGGGCAGTGACCATCCGGACCGCCATTATCGGGTTTGGCAAGATCGCGCGCGACCAGCACTTGCCGGCCATTGCTGCGGATCCGCGCTTCGAACTCGTGGCGGTGTCGACGCCTGGCGGTGACCCGGCGCTAGGCATCCCGAGTTTCGCCGAGCCCGGGCAGCTGTTCCAGGCTATGGCGGGTGAGCTGGACGCCGCCGCAATCACGACCCCGCCGGCCGTCCGCCACGCGATTGCGCGCCAGGCACTGGAGGCAGGATTGGCCGTGCTGCTCGAGAAGCCGCCGGCGGCGACTCTCGGCGAGATCGTGGACCTTGAGCGGATCGCGAGCGAGCGCGGCCGGTGCCTCTACGCCGCCTGGCATTCGCAGCATGCCGCGGCCGTGCCAATGGCAGCGGAATTGCTCCGGGGCGCCGCCATCTCCAAGCTGCACATCTCCTGGCTGGAGGATGTGCGCAAGTGGCACCCGAACCAGGAATGGATATGGGAGCCGGGCGGCTTCGGCGTCTTCGATCCTGGCATCAACGCGCTTTCCATTGCTACCGCGATCTTGCCGATGCGCCTGCTGGTCAGCGATGCGCGGCTTGAGGTCCCCGCCAATCGCCAGGCGCCGATCGCGGCGCGGCTTGACTTCTACGGTGGGGATTTCTCGGCAAGGTTCGACTGGCGCTACAGCCAAGGCGAAGAGTGGACGATCACCATTCTGACGAGGGACGGCGACCAGATCGAGTTGCGCGACGGCGGAGCGCGTTTGCTGGTGAATGGAGAGGAGCAAAAGCTGGCGGGCCAGGCGGAGTATCCGGCCATCTACGCAAGGTTCGCCGAGCTGGTCGCCTCACGCCGCGCCCAAGTCGATCGCGAGCCGCTCCGCATCGTCGCCGACGCCTTTCTGATGGCGCGGCGGGAACAAGTCGCGCCATTCGTCTGGACCGGCAACGGCTGATCGCGCATGTTGCCGCAGCGTATTGAAGAGCCGGAGGAACCTCGCGTGGGCAGCGAAGAGGGAGGGTTGGAAACCGCCGGCGTGGCGGGTCGGAACCTGACCTATGGAATGCTGGACAGCCTGGGGAAGGCGATCGTCACCGGCCGCTATGACCACGCCCCCTTCCCGACCGAGGCGGACCTCGCCAAGCAGCATGCGGTGAGCCGCTCCGTCACGCGCGAGGCGGTGAAGATGCTGACCGCCAAGGGCCTGCTTACCGCCCGGCCGCGCAAGGGAACCAGCGTTCAGCCGCCCGCCAATTGGAACCTGTTCGATCCCGACGTGCTGCGGTGGCTGCTCGAGCGCAAATTCTCGCTCGACCTGCTGCGCCAGTTCACCGAGCTTCGCGTCGCGATCGAGCCGGGAGCGGCTTCGCTCGCGGCCCGTGCGGCCGACGCGGACGGGATCGCGCAGATCAGGGCGGGCTACGGCCGCATGGCCGCTGCGGAAGCCGGCGACGACGATCCGCTCGATGCCGACATCGCCTTCCACATCGCTATCCTGCGCGCCTCGGCCAATCCCTTTTACGCCCAGTTCCAGGACCTGGTGCGCACTGCGCTGCGCACTTCGATCCGCTTTACCAATCGCTTCAAGGGCCGGACCGCGAGCCTGCCGCAGCATCACCGGGTGCTGAATGCGATCGAGCGGCGCGAGCCCGACATCGCCCATGACTCGATGACGGATCTCATTGCCGATGTGATGGTGCTGATCGCGGACGCAGAACGGAAGGGATGAGATGGATCTTATTGCCGATGTGAAGGCAACGCTCGGCGAGGGACCTGTCTGGGACGGGCGGGATCAGGCGCTTTACTGGGTCGACATACCCGAAAAGCGCATCTTCCGCTGGTCGGAGGGGAAGGGGGTCCGGACGATCGACATGCCGCTCCACGTCTGCTCGCTCCTCCCGCGGGCCAAGGGCGGCTTCATCGGCGGCGGCTATAACGGTTTCCTCGAGCTGGGGCCAGAGCTGGAGGCCCGGCCGATCGCCGATCCGGAGGCCGAACTGGAGAGCAACCGCTTCAACGACGGAAAGGTGGACCGCACCGGACGCTTCTGGGCGGGAACCATGGATCGCACCGAACGCGCCGCCAGCGGCTCGCTCTACCGGCTCGACCGGGACCTCAGCTGGACCAGGATCGACAGCGGCTACAAAGTGACCAACGGCCCCGCCTTCAGCATCGACGGGCGCACCATGTACCACGGCGATTCGGCGCTTCAGACCGTCTATGCCTTCGATCTGGCCGGGGACGGCACTGTCTCCAACCGCCGCGTCCACCTTAGCTTCGGCGAGGGCGAGGGCTATCCGGACGGCATGACCGTGGATGCCGAGGACTGCCTGTGGATCGCCTTCTGGGACGGCTGGTGTGTCCGCCGCTTCTCGACCGCCGGCGAGCAGCTCGCCGAGCTTCGCCTTCCCGCCCAGCGGCCGACCAGCGTCGCCTTCGGTGGTCCCGAGCTCGACCGCCTGTTCATCACCAGCGCCAGCCGCGATCTGACGCCCGAGGAGCGCACGGCGCAACCCCATGCGGGCGGGCTCTTTGCCACTGTGCCCGGCGTGCGCGGACTGCCGGAGCCGCTCTTCGCCGGTTGAGCTCTGATGGCGGAAGCGATGAGGATCCGCCATCGCAGCGTCTCTCGACGCCAAATACGGCAATCGCATCGAGCGATCGTTGAGCGGGGGTTTTCCCATATTCTGGAGCAGGTCTGGCCGGCCGATCTCAGAGCATTTGTGCGTAGAGTTCGTTGACCCGCCGCTCGGCATCGGCCAGCGCCTGGTCGATCGGCTTTATACCGGTCACCGCCGCCTCCAGCTCCTCCCCGATCAGACCCTGCACTGCGCTCTGCCGCTGCACATGATCGGGAAGTTGCTCGCCGGTCGACGCGATGGCGGCATAGTCGCGCCGGTGCGGCAGCGCCTGGAATTCAGGCCTATTCAGCACCTCCTCGAAGGCGGGCAGCTGGCCGGTGCGCGCCCATTCCAGGTTATTGTCGGCAAGAAAGCCTAGGAAACGGGCGATGGCGGCGCGCTCCCCGGCGCCACGCTCGGCGCGCGGCATGACCCAGGCATGGCCGTCGACGAATGCCGCCTCTTCGCCCCAGAGCCGCGGGAAGGGCGCCACCGCATAGCTGTCGTGGAGCGCGCTTTCTGGATCGGCCGCCGCGGCCTCATAAGGTCCGATCATCCAGGTTCCGACGGGGAAGATTGCCCCTTCGCCCTTGATGAAGCTGGCGGTGGCGGCCGGAAAATCCTGGTTGCGGGTGGTCAGCCCCTCAGCGTGGATCTGGCGGAACAGCTCAATGATACGCCGCGCCTCGGGCGTGTTGATGCGGATGCGCCGGTCTCCTGGGAAGATGATGTTATTTTGCGCAAGCAGATAGGTGTAAAGCAGCGCGACGTGGAAGTCAGGCGCGTTGACATGCGCCTGGATGAGATAGGGCTTGCCCGTCGCCGCCTTGAAGCGCCTCGCGTGTTCGAGCAGCTGCTCGGGCGTTTCTGGCAGGATCGGGCGGCCGTTGTCCATCAGGCCGGCTTGCGCCATCAGCCGGGTGTTGACGTGAAACAGCCTTCCGATCGTATCCCAGGGCATGGCGTAGACCTTGCCGTCCTTGATGACGCCGGCGCGTACCGCTTGGGTGAAGCTACCCGGATCAATTCCGGCCTGGCGCAGCAGCCCATCCATCGGCTCCAGCAGCCCGCGCCGCTGATAGTCCGAGATGACCGACTGGTGCATCGTCACGAGGTCAGGCGGATCGCCCGCGGCAATCTGTGCCGATAGTTGGGGATAGCCCGGCCAGGCGACCACGTTCACCTTGACGCTGATGTCCGGGTTTTCGGCTTCGAACTTGTTGATCAACGTGGTGAGAATTCCGCACTCGGTATCGGCCGCTCCAACGTCGGTGCTTTCGCCATGAACGGCACCGCACTCGCCGAAAAAGCGCTGAACGACGATCTCCGTCTCGTCTCCTCCGCCCGAGCATCCGCTGGCGAGCAGGACGGCGTACGCGAGAACGGCCCGCCTCATCGTACCGCCGCCCCCGCCATCGCCCGAACAATCTGCTTCTGGAAAATGATGTAGACGACCAGGATCGGCACCGATGCGAACACCGCCTGCGCCATGAGGAAGCCGAGTCCACTCGTCTGCGCATAGTTCATCTGCGCGGAAGCGAGGCCGACGGTGAGGGTGAAATAGTCGCTGGTCGTGGCGGAGATGAGCGGCCACCAGTAATCGTTCCAGGAGGCGAGAAAGGTAAAGACGCCGAGCGTCGCCTGCGCGGGGATCGTGAGCGGCAGCAGCACTTTCCAGAACAGCTTGGCGCGCGATGCACCGTCGAGCAGCGCAGCTTCGTCCAGCTCGCGCGGGATTGCCCGAAAGTACTGGGTCATGAAGAAGACCCCGAACGAGCCGGTGAGCCCGGGGAGCATCAGCCCTGGATAACTGTTGTGCAGCCCCAGGTCGGCGAACACCTGGTGGCGCGGCAGGATCACCGCCTGTTCCGGGATCGCGAGGCCGAGGAGCACGAACACGAACAGAGTCCGCCGGAACGGGAATTCCAGCCGGGCGAAGCCGTAGCCCGCCAGCGAGCAGAGTATGAGGACCCCGGCGGTGGTCCCAAGAGAGACGATCACACTGTTCACCAGCCACTGCGTGGTCAGGGAGCCGGCGAAAATCGCGCGGTAGTTTTCCAGGGTGTAGGGGCCGGAGAAGGCGGCGCCGCTGTCTCCCATCAACGCCGCATTGCTCTTGAACGACAGGAGCAAGGTCCAGACCATCGGGACGAGCAGGATGATCGCGCCGATGGTCAGCGCGATCAGGGCGGTCCACGACAGGCGTGCGCCGGGGTCGGCGGACGTGTTCATCGCTCCGTGTCCCCCCTGCTGGCGAACCAGTACTGGAAGAGCGTAACGGTGAGGATCATCAGGAACAGGATCTCCGCCATCGCTACCGCGTAGCCGAGCTCCCAGCGGCCGAACGCGATCTCGAAGATGTAAAGGACAATGGTGCGCGAGGCGCCGTTCGGTCCACCGGCGGTCAACAGCTGCGCCTGCCCAAAAATTTGCAGCTGAGCGGCAGTCTGCAGCATCACCACCAGGATCAGCGTGCGCCGGATCGAAGGCAAGGTAATCCGCCAGAAGGTGCTCCACCGGCTCGACCGGTCGAGCGCGGCCGCCTCGTACAACTCGGGGGGCACCTGCTGGAGGCCAGCGAGGAACAGCATGATCGGGAAACCCAGCGACCACCAGATCGTGGTGATCGCGATCGCCGGGATCGCGAGATCGGGATCGCTGAGGAAGGGCACCGGCACGCCGCCAAACGCCTGGGTGATCTCGGCCACGAGCCCCGCATCGGGCACCAGGACAAAGCGCCAGATCAGCGTCACGATGGTCACCGAAAGGACGGACGAGGAGAAGAACACGCCGCGCAAGATCGCCGCCACGCGGGTCGCGCGGTTAAGCGCCAAAGCGAGCAGCAGCGCGGTGAGGGTAAGCGGCGGCACGATCAGCAGCGCCAGGAACAGGGTGTTGCCCAGCGACTGGTGAAACACCGGATCGGAAAGGATGCGGGCGTAGTTTTCCAAGCCGACCCACAGCCGGGCCCCGAAAAGATCGCCGCGGTGGAAGCTGATCCAGATGCCCAGGAGAAGCGGCCAGATCAGAATGCCGACATAGAGGAGCAGGAACGGGCCGACGAAGGCGAAGCCTGCAAGTCCCCGGCCCGAAGCAGCTCGGCTCATGCAGGAGTCGCCGAATGGTGGCCGGTGCCGTCGCCGTCGAAGATGTGCGCGGCGGTGCCGTTGATCTCGAGGCCGATCCGGTCGCCCATGCGAACCGGGCTGTTCCCGGTATCCTGGGCGGTGACTTCGAGGCCATCGGAGAGGCGCGCGTAAACCAGCGTGCGGTCGCCGAGCCGCTCGACGAGAATTGCCTCCGCCTCGATCGTCCCCTGCCCTTCGGCGGCGATAGCGACATGCTCCGGGCGCAGGCCAAGTTCGATGGGTGCGCCGTCAGGAAGGTGCTCGGCGCGCGGAACGCGGGTCTCGACTTCAGCGCCGTTGCCGAGGCGGGCGCGGGTGAAGCGGGTGTCGCCCGGTACGAGCGTGGCCGGCGCCAAGGTCATCGCGGGCGAGCCGACGAAGCGGGCGACGAATGCGTTGGTGGGTCGCGCGTAGATCTCCATCGGAGCGCCGACTTGCTGGATACGCCGGTCGTTCATGACGATCATGCGGTCGGCGAGCGTCATCGCCTCGGCCTGGTCGTGCGTCACCATGATAAGCGCGGCGTCGACCCGCTGGCGCAACTGCGCGAGTTCCACGCGCGTGCGGTTACGCAGTGCTGCGTCGAGGTTCGACAACGGCTCGTCCAGCAAGAACAGCTTCGGGTTCTTGACGATTGCACGGCCGATGGCGACGCGCTGGCGCTGGCCGCCAGACATCTGCCCCGGTTTCTTGGCGAGCTGCTCCTCGATCTCCAGCACATGCGCGGCCTGCGCGATCCGCTCCTCGATCTGGGCGCGCGGCAATCCGGCGTTCTTGAGGCCGAACGCCATGTTCTCGCGCACTGTCATGTGCGGGTAGAGCGCGTAATGCTGGAACACCATCGCAACGTCGCGCTGGCCGGGGGCGAGCGTATCGATACGCCGGTCCTCCAGCCATACCTCGCCCGCATCCAGCGTCTCGAGACCGGCGATAATGCGCAGCAGCGTCGATTTGCCACTGCCTGAGGGGCCGAGGAAGGCGATGAATTCGCGGCTTTCAACGCTCAGCGAAACCCCGTCGAGCACGAGCGTGTCGCCATAGGACTTGCGGACGTCGATCAGCTTCAGGCTGGCCACGGGCATCCCCTTTTATCATATTTATTGTGGTTGTCGGGCACAATCGAGGAGAGGTCAACGGCTTCAATATGCCGGCTTCAGCAGTCCAACTATCGTATGATGCTGGATCACGGGCTCCAGCCGATCGACAATGCGGCAGGTGAGATGATCGCGCACCGGCGCCGGCAGAGCCTCGTAGTAAGCGCGGGTGACTTGGAGGTCGTGGTGTGCCGCATTGGCAGCGTCCGGCGCATCGACCCCGACGACGAGCACAGGTCGCGGTTCGGCGGACCGATTGGCGGTGCCGCGGTGGATGGTGAGAGCGGAGCGGGCGGAGATGTCACCGCGCTGCGGCAACTTCTGCACCGCCCGCTCCTGATAGCGCGGCCACAGATGCTGCGGCGGGAACATGCCCCCCGCGCAGCCTTCGAACTCGTCCCACTGGGTTCCCGGCGCGACTTCGAAGGGTCCATGCGCGAGCCGAGTGTCGACGGTGGTGAGATTGAAGGCAAGCGAGTTCAGCCGCCGGTCGCGAGTGGTCGCGGTCGGCACGGCGAAGTCGCGATGCCAGGGCTGGTTGGCCGCACCGGGGAAGGGGATGTCGAAGCCGATCTCGACGATGCGATAGTCGCGCGTCAGCACCGCCTCGCACACCGCCACGAACCAGGGGTGAGTGGCGATTTCCACGAACCCGCCGATGCGCTCCGGCTGCACTTCAACGTACCAGCGCTCCGGGCCACGGGGCAGGGCGCCGCCCGAAACTTGTCGTGCTTCCTCGAACAGCACCATGATCTCGGCATGAACCCGGTCAGCGAAACTGGCGCTGAAGGCGCCTTTCAGGCCTATTATACCTTCGCCATAGAGGCCCCCCATGATCTCTGCCGGCTCGTAAGTTGCGCTTACGGAACGACTCGCCACCACCTTGCACCCTTTTTATCGTACAAATCATATTTAACCTCTTTTCGCGGAGTTGGCGACATCGCTATTCGGGCGCTGCATGAGCAACATCGATTCGTTTCAAGTGGAGCCCCTCGCCGAAGGGATCGCCACCCGCCTGACCGTCCGCTGCGGAGAGGAGACGCGGCATTACCGGCTCCCGACGGGGCAGCATCAGCACTACACGATCTTCTTCAGCCAGCTTGCGCGCGACTTCGGAACGCGCAAACCCCAGTTTCACAAGAGCGTGCCGCTGACAGACGAGCCCGAACCTGATTGGCGTCCTCTGATCTTGGAAAACCTGAGCCCGCGCACCACAGCGGGCTACGGTGATCCGGCGGTGCTCAAGACCGACGAAGGCTACTGGCTGGTCGCTACCTCCAACGATGCTCCCGACGCCTTTCCGATCCTCTATTCCGACGACCTCGAAGCCTGGAGCCACCGCGGGTTCGTGTTTCCAGACGGAGACGCGCCCGACTGGACGGCGCAGGGCCGCAGTATCGGCGATTTCTGGGCACCGGAAATGGCCAAATGCGGCGACGAATACTGGCTGGTCTACACAGCGAGGCAGCTTAGCAATGCCCTCGCCATTGGTCTCGCCAAGGCACCGCACCCGACCGGGCCCTGGACCGATCTTGGCCATCCTCTGATCAGCGCTTACGCTTTGAACACGACCGGCTTTGCTGACGACCCCAGTCAGCCGATGTTGAGCGGCGGCGTCATCGATTCGCACATCTTCATCGACACGAACGGCGAACGCTATCTTTTCTGGAAGCGCGACACCAATGGCGTGTGGCCGCGGCCGCTCGCGGGCCTGCTGCAGCGCAGGCCGGAGCTGATCGAGCACTTGTTCACGAACGAAGCCGACCGGCGCTCGGCCGCGTTCGCTTCGGCAATCCTGCCCTGGGCCAACACCCGCCGCCCGATGGAACGCTTCTTCCTGATGCAGCCGCTGATCGAGGCAGTGCTCGACAACTGGACCGTGGTGAAGGAGGTCCTCAGCGAAATCGAGGAAGCCGGTCTGATCCTCGATGCGATGAGCACGCCGATCCACGCCCAGCGCCTTGGCGAGCAAGGCGAGCTGATCGGGGAAGACATCATCGTTCTCACCAACGACCAGGATTGGGAAGGCCATCTGATCGAAGGCCCCTGGGTCACCTGCCAGGAGGGCCGATACTGGATGTTCTACGCGGGCAACGACTTTGGCACGCCCGCCTACGGCATCGGCGTCGCCGTCGCGGACCATCCGCTCGGTCCTTACGCCAAGCAGCAGGCGCTGCCGCTGCTCAAGACGGCGCGCAGCTGGTGGGCGCCGGGTCACGCATCGGTCGCACCAGGGCTGGACGGCGAGCCGCAGCTCTTCTTCCACGCCTTCTTCCCGGGTACCGGCGGCTACAATACCTTCCGTGCCCTGTTGACGACGCGGCTCAACTTCGCGCCCGACGGTGTATCCATTTCCTAGCGCCGGATCGGCGCCTTAGCGCAAGTCGGTCGGGAACTCGCAGTCAAAGGGTCGCAGGGTGCCGGAGGCCTGGTGGCCCTCTATGCGCTTGCTCGCGGTCGTGCCGATGCGCTCGGCGGAGAGGGCCAGCTTGCCGACGCGCGAGCGGCTTTCAGTCACATGATCGTAAGCCGCGCCGTGCCTCGCGCTCTCACGTATCGTCACCTCGAAGCGTCAACCGCCGGCAGCTGCTGATCGGCGGGCTTCTCTTGCCGCTCGTGACGGGCCTGGCGGGGTGTGGGCCAAGCCTCACAACCACTTTCTACGGCGCCGACATGCACCCGGCCGACCATCCGACGGTGCAGGGGTTCGCCTATTTCGGCGAGTTGTTGGCCACTCTCATGCCAATGCAGCGGTCTTTCTCGCCCACGGCTCGATATTCATGGCACCGAAGCCCGCAGAACTGCGCCACCTTCGCGCCGCAGCCCGCCCTAAGGCGAAATTATGTCTGCTTGGCTGACTTTCTGGTGCGCGACGCAGTCCCGAGCAGGCGGGTCTCCACCCTGATTTCGCTGTTTTACAGGGTATCTACAGGGAAACTACAATTTTCCGGCTCGATTGAGGCATCGGACCAGCTCGCGAAGCAGCGGATTTCCGCCATTCCTGAGCTAGATTCCCTCCGCACGAAACAGGGAATTGATCCTGGCCAAACAGGCAAGCAGATTGTCGGGACCAGCGAATGGCCGCGGCAGGAGCAGGGTAAAGATGGTCGCTCAGCACCTCGACCTGGCGCAATGCGCTTGATCCGAGCCAAGTCTGGGGGTCGCACTCTTCCATGGGACTGATCCGGCCCGGCAAGAGTTGGTCGCCATAAGCAACTGAGTCCTCGGGGATCGGGCCACCGATGCACGAGGCGATCCATGGAAAATCAGCGGTCCGGTGTGCTTGTACGAGCCGGCCATTCCGAACCACCAGGAGAGGAAGCGCTGCGCGATGGGCGTCGATATAGCTGCGCGCTATAGCGGCCTTGCTGACATTGAACTCGCCAGCAAGCCGCACGATCTCGGCAAGTTCAGGTTGGCGGCTCCTGAGGTTGGTTCGGACCCACGTTGGCGGCATGAGGAGCCGGGCGGCGAAGCGGTTAGCCTCGGCTTCCATCTTCCTGGCGCGATCTGCTCCACGTGTGTTCTCGAGCCGCAGGTCCGCGTACGAGCATGTAAACTGTGTTCCCTCGCGCGGTCGGTGACTGTCATGAGGATCCATAAGCAGCATCGCCGCAAAGGAGGTAACGGGCTTGTCCACGATGCTCTCGATACCGAGCCGACGGCACACCTCCTCGACCGAGAATTCGAGCGGCAGGTCGGATCAAGCTCGTGTATGCGCGCCGCGAGCGCGGACGGTGAACCAACTCCGTCGAGCTCAATCCGGCTGAGCGTCAACCCGCCTGTTCCCGCCGTTTCTTCAGAGTCTCCATCATCCCGGGTGGATAACGGACCCGAGTTCATCACCAGGGCGCTTGATCGCTGGGCGTACGAGAACGGCGTCACGCCCGACTTCAGTCGGCCGGGCAAAAAGCCCACGGACAATGCGTTCGGTGAATCGTTCAACGGTCGCCTGCGAGACGAGTGCCTGAACACCCACTGGTTCCTGTCGCTGGAGGACGCCAGGGACAAGAAGGCAACCTAATGAACGCCGGAAACTCACCTTCGACCTGGATGAGAAACCGGGGGACCCTCAAGACCACAATGCACCAACACGCAAACCGGACCACCTGGTGGGGGCTGCTCACGATCGAGGTACGGATAGCTCTCAGGTGCCTGCTCCATCACTGCCGCCGCGGCGTCACGCTGGCGCCGGTGAGGCAGTTCATCAATCGGCTGAAGGAAGCGGGCGGGGAGACGCAGGCGATGGCGGCCTAGGTCGTCGCGCCTCGGCCCCAAGAGCGAGCAAGCGTCTATAGGGAGCACGTGCCGCCATCAGCAGGGCGGCTGCGAGGAAGCTTACCACACCGCCGACGACGGCCAGCGACCAGCCAAGCCGCGCCTCGTCCAGGAAGACGAAGTCGGTCAACAGCGCAGGCAGCGTCGGGCCGAGACCGATTCCCAGAAGGTTGATGACCAGGAGGTAAAGCGCGGACATCTGCCCGCGAAGCGCGTTGGGGGTGATCGGGACCAGCGCGGACGGCGCGGCTCCGCTTGCAAACGCGCCCGTGAAGAAAACCAGCGCCAGCACCATCAACGAGCCGCCCGCGGTTGGCATGAGCGGAAAGGCGATGTTAGGAAGAATGCCCGCCGCGGCCGACAGCGCGCCCGCGATCAGCACCGCGTCGACTCTGCCGCGCCCGATCAGCCGGTCGGTATAAACGCCGCCCGCGAGCACGCCTGCGGAGCCCGCGGCGGCGAGCGTCAGGCCGATCGCGCCGCCCGCCTCCCGCGGCTGCCAGCCATAGTTGCGCGCGAAGAGTTCGGGCGCCCAGGCGAGCACGCCGAATCCGCCAAGCACCATCAGCCCAAAGCCAAGAAAATAGGGGACGAACAGCCGCCAGCGCCCGCGCGCCCAGCCGAACGCTTCGCCGATGCTGGGCTGATCCCGAGTAATGCCGCGGCGCGGCGGCTCGGGCCGGGACAAAATAAGCGGGGGGAGTAGGATCAGCCCCGGCAGGCCCAGCAGCAGAAAGACGGCATGCCAGGACGCGACGGACCCGACCAGCGGCAGCGTGATCGTGGGCGCGGCCGACACGGCGCCGACGATCAGACCGCCCAAGCTGAAGGCGAGCCCCGCGCCGATGTAGATGCCGAGGCTATAGACTGCGAACGCGCGTGCGCGGCGCTCAACGGGAAACAGATCCCCGAGCAGGGAAAACGCCGCGGGCCCCAGGCTCGCCTCGCCTACGCCTACGCCGACGCGCGCAAGGAACAGGCCCGCGTAAGTCTTGGTCGCGCCGCACAGGATCGTCATCAGGCTCCACGTCGCGGCGCCCGCGGCGATGATGACCCGTCGCGGGTAGCGGTCCGCCAGCCGCCCGAACGGCAGGCCTAGGATTGTGTAGAACAGCGCGAACGATGCGCCTGCAAGCAGGCTGAATTCGGTGTCACTGATCCGCAGGTCAGCCTTAATCGGGCCGACCATCAGCGACAGGATCTGGCGATCGGCGAACGAGAACACGTAAGTCAAGAGCAGCACCGCGACCGTGGTCCAGGCGGTGCGCGGGTCGGGCCAGCTTTCCTCGTCGCCCCCCCCGGTCGCCGGCTCGCTCATGCTGCGGGCACGCTCCGGGGTCCTTGCGCGGCGACGCGGCGGAAGATCGACGCGAACCCCTCGACGCTGGTCGACTTGACGACCTCGACGGTACCGCGCTCGTCGTCGACGATGTAGTGCGGCATGGACGAGACGCCGCGCGCGCGCCATTCGTCGGTTTCGCGAAACAGGTCTTCGATGTCGGCGTCGCTCGCGAGATAGGCGCGCGCGGAACCCGCATCGACGCCCACGCCGGCCGCCTTCTCGACGAGCAGGTCATCATCGATGACGCGGGCCTCTTCGTAAAATGCGCGGGTGATCACCTCGATCAGCGCGTTCTCGCTGCCGGGAACCTCGCGCGCGCAGAAGCGAACGATGCGGTGGCCGTCGAGCGACGCGGGGCCGCGCGTCATGCGCTCGAACTGGAAGTCTATGCCGACCGGCTCGGCGACTGCGCGGATCGTATCCCACATAGGCACACGTAGCGTTTCGCCATATTTGGAACGGAAGAATTCGAGAAAGTCGTGCCCGCCCCGGTCGAAATGCGGGTAGAGCATGTAGGGCCGATACCGGACGGTGAGGTTCTCCGGCCGCTCCTTCGCGATCGCCAGATCGAGGTGCCGCTTGCCGACGAAGCACCAGGGACAGAGGAAGTCGTACACGGCGTAAATGATCACGGGAACGATCCTTTTCGTCAGAAGCGGGCTTTCCGATCAGAAGCGGTAGCTGACGCTCGCGCCCCATTCACGTGGAGGGCCAGGGTAGAGGTAGAAATAACCGACCTGACCGCGCGCGTCTTGGCCGTTGATGTTGTACTCGGTATCGAACGCGTTCTTGACGAACCCCGCGACCTGCCACCCGGCATTGGCGGTGTAGGCGACCCGAAAATCGGTGAGGCCGTACGCGCCTTCGCGGTCGCCCGGCGCGTTGCTCGCCTGAAAGAAGAACGCGCTCTTGTACGTGTGATCCGCGCGTGCGGTCAGTCGGCCCGTTCCGATGTCGAAGCCGTATTCGGCACCCACAGCGGCGGTGAATTCGGGCGTGTTGGGGAGCTTGGCGTCGAGCGTCACGCCCGGGATGATCGCGCCCGCGCGGATCGAGCGGTATTCATTGTGCTGGTACCCTAAATTGGCGTCGAGCCTGAGGCCCGGCAGCGGCTGCGCGGTGGCCTCGACCTCGACGCCCCTAATCCGCGCGGTGCCGGCATTGGCGAGCTGGAACACGCCGTTGATGAGCCCGGTCAGCTGGATGTCCTTGTAGTCGGACGTGAATGCCGCGACGTTCAGGCGCAGCCGCCGGTCCAGCAGTTCGGTCTTGGCGCCGATCTCGTAGCTCGTTACCGTTTCGGGATCGTAGGTGGTGAGCGCCGCCGCGTTGGCCGGGCGGCCATTGAACCCGCCCGATTTGAACCCGCGCGAGAAGGACGCGTAAAGCAGCACGTCGCGCGTCGGTTTGTAGTCGAGCGCGACGCGCGGCGTGAATTTGGAGAAGCTTTCCTTCACGTTCTCGGCCGAAAAGGCGAGGAAGCGCGTGGGCGGCAGGAACGGCACCGTGCGGTCCGAATTGTCGAGGATCGTTTCGTTGAAGAAGGTCTTATTGTCTTTGGTGTAGCGCCCGCCCAGCGTCAGCGTCAGATCGTCGATCACCTCGAGCCCGAGCTGTGCGTACAAGGCGAAACTCTTGTTGCGCGGCCGGTTGGTGCGCTGGTTGCGGATCGTGTTCGGGTCCAGGCGCGGGCGCGCGGGGGCGAGCGCGGCGTTGGTCACCTGCGTGATCTTCTCGTCGAAATAATAGGCACCCACGACGTAGGTCAGCTGTTTGAACGCGCTGCCGGTCAGCTGCAGCTCCTGGCTGAACTGGCGCTGGTCGGTGGCGGCGACCTGATCGGAGGCGACGTAGCGGGTGGCGTCGAAGTCGGCCCCCGTTAGCTGGTCGAAGGTGCGGTAGGCGCTGATCGAACGCACCGTCGCGAACGGGCCGAAATCATATTCGAGCGTCAGCGACGTGCCCCACAGGTCGAGATCGTTGAACGGTTCCACGGACACGAAGCTCAAGTCGCGGTCGGGCGAGCTGTCGATGTTGATGTCGGCGGGAACCGGGAAGCCGAGCGGCGTGCGCATCCCGGGCCGCGCGCTCGCGTTGATGTTGTGCGCGCTGGTGCCACGGCCGCGCGTGCCGTCGAGCGTCCCGATGATCGTGAACGCGGGCGTCGGCTCGATGCGAAGCGCGACCCGGCCGGCGAGCGTTCGGACGTTGCCCATACGCCGCCCGTCAACGACGCGCACGCCGTAGCCGTCCTGATGCCGGCCAATCACCGAGACGCGCACCGCCGCAATGTCCGATAAAGGCAGATTGATCGAGGCGCGGCCCTCGTAGCGATCGCGCTGCCCCACGGTCGCGCCGACGAAGCCCTCGAGTTCATCGGGATCTGGTTGGCGGGTGATCAGGCTGACCGCGCCGCCGATCGTGTTGCGGCCGAACAGCGTGCCCTGCGGACCGCGAAGCACCTCGACGCGTTCCAAATCCAGCAAGTCGAGCGCCGCGCCCTGCGTCCGGCCGAGATACACGCCGTCGACATAGACCCCGACCCCGGGATCGGTGGTCGCGATGAATTCCGTCTGCCCGACGCCGCGGATGAAGAAATTGGCATCGTCGCCGCCTTGCGGGCCATTGGTGACGATGAGGTTGGGAGCGATCCTCGATATGTCTCGCACGTCGCGCAGGTCGCGCTGTGCGATGGTCGCAGCGGTAATGGCGGTGATGGAGATGGGGGTTTCCTGCAGCCGTTCGGGCCGCCGCTGGGCGGTGACGACGATCTCCTCAAGCGCGTCGGCGTCGGCGGGCGCAACCGCGGCGTCGGCTTGGGTCTGGGCGGCAGCGGCGGACGGGCAGATCAGGGCGCCGAGCCCAGCCCCCAAAGCGCAGGTTGCAAGCCGCATCGCCATTCTCCGCCAAACGGCCGCGAGGTTCGGGTCGATGATCCGGCGCGGTCGGGGAAATGTTGCGCGCGAAGGCCTGGTAAACGCCCATAGAAGCCGCGGCCGGGCCCATCGCTCGCAGGAATGCGCGGTAGGTGCTGCGCGATTGTCAGCCGGGCTAGGACAGGGCGCAAAGGGGGCCCCAAAGCCAGGCCTAAGGTCGATCTAAAGGCGGCATGACGACCATGATCCTCACGCTCACCGATGCGCTGGACAACTGGGTGCGCTTCGAGCTGCTGCCGGGCCATCGCTACGACACAGCCGGCTTTTGCGCTTTCGTTCCTTCGCCAGCTGACTCATAGAAATGTCATGCCGATCACGCCCGAACACCGTTGGCTGAACCCGATCGACCGGCCTGAGCTGTCCGAGCGCGTTTGGCTAGTGGAGGCAATCCGCCGGATCGAGGCCGACTATAACCGATCCGCGGATACGCACCTCATTCGGCTGGAGTTGCCGCGCCATCCGGGCATCACCCTCTACCTGAAGGACGAGAGTTCGCATCCGACCGGCAGCCTCAAGCACCGGCTCGCGCGTTCGCTGTTCCTTTACGCCTTGTGCAATGGGTGGATCGGGCCCGACACCTGCGTGATTGAAACGTCGTCCGGCTCGACCGCAGTTAGCGAAGCCTATTTCGCCAAGATGCTCGGCCTGCGGTTCATCGCGGTGGTGCCCGCCTCGACCGCGGCACCCAAGCTCGAGGCGATCCGTTTCTACGGCGGCGAGACCCACATGGTCGACGATCCGCGTACAGTCTACGATGTCGCGCACAGGCTCGCGGCGGAAACGGGCGGGCATTATCTCGACCAGTTCACATATGCGGAGCGCGCGACCGACTGGCGCGGCAACAACAACATTGCCGAGAGCATCTTCGCGCAGATGAGCGCGGAGGAGCATCCGATGCCGAACTGGATCGTCTGCGGCGCGGGCACCGGCGGCACGTCGGCGACGATCGGACGCTTCATTCGGTATCAGCGGTACGCGACGCGGCTGTGCGTCGCCGATCCGGTCCATTCCGTGTTCCACCTCCACCATGCCGACCGCGCCGTCGTGTCGCTGCCCGAAGGCTGCGCCTCGTGCATCGAAGGGATCGGCCGTCCCCGCGTTGAGCCGAGCTTTGTGCCGAGCGTCGTTGACCACATGATCGCGGTCGACGACGCCGACAGCATCGGGGCAATGCGCGCGCTATCGGCTCGGCTCAACCGGCGCGCAGGCGGCTCCACGGGCACCAACCTATGGGCCTGCGCCCGGCTCGCCGAGGAGATGAGCGTCGCGAGCGAGACCGGCAGCATCGTCACGCTGTTGTGCGATAGCGGCGAACGCTACGGCTGCACCTATTATGACGACACGTGGCTCGCTGAGCATGGTGTCGATTGGCAGGCGCCGGAAAAGCGAATGAGCGCTTTCCTGGGTAGTGGGTCACTTTGAAAATGGGGGTACGCAAACGTGTTGTTGCCCCCGCAAGGCTTAACGAGGCATCGCGGGTCTCGGCGACGTATTCGCTTGGTGATCTATAGCCGAGCGCGCGATGCGGGTGCACCTCGTTATAGTAGGTCAGCCAAGCTAATAGCTGGAAGATGACGATTTCGGCATCGGAATTGCGGTTCACTCGAACGTAGTCGCGCTTGAGCGTCTGCACGAACCCTTCCGCCATGCCGTTGGACTGCGGGCTGATGGGGGGTTCTCGGGTGGCAACATGCAGCGCCTGGGCCTCAAGCGCCTGCTCGCCGATGTGGCTGCGGGAAAGGTCGATATCATCCTTGTCTACAAGATCGACAGCCTGACCCCCCTCGCTAGCCGACTTTGCCAAGATCGTTGAGGTGCTCGATGGTGCCGGGGCATGCTTCGTCTCCATTACCCAGTCGTTCAACACGACCACCAGCATGGGGCGACTGGAGCTCAACATGCTGCTGTCGTTCGCGCAGTTCGAGCGCGAGGTCACCGGCGAGCGCATCCGCGACAAGATTGCGGCTTCGAAACGGAAGGGCATGGGGATGGGCGGTCCGGTTCCACTGGGCTGTCGCGTCGAGAACCGGCGGCTGGTGATTGGTGAGAAGGAGGCCAACCTCGTCTGTCACATCAGGCAGCAGTATCTCGAGGTTGGCTCGGTTGTCGAGTTGGCCGACGAGCTGAACCGCCAGGGGCACCGGACCAAAGTTCAGAACCAGACGAGCGGCCCACATCGGGGCGGGTGCATCTTCCTGATCTGCCCCCTTCTGAGTGGTCCAAGATCTCTGTTATTCTGGATCATGAAGGAGTTTGGAAATGGGC